>Ga0078972_1002733_pt1 | contig 56706 bp, 44 predicted proteins | sample YelNatPaOPGAMG01_FD_67568 | JGI IMG/M metagenome (GOLD analysis project Ga0078972, IMG submission 67568) | Hot spring thermophilic microbial communities from Obsidian Pool, Yellowstone National Park, USA - OP-RAMG-01 (SPADES assembly) (version 2) | ecosystem: Environmental > Aquatic > Thermal...
ACCACTTACGTTGCTGCCCTCGGCGGCTCCGCCGTCACCTACACGTTCAACTCCGACTTCACTTCGTTCATAGGCTCCCAAGGTGGTTTCACGACGTTTTTGGCGGGGGGTTCGCCTGGTTTGTCGTTTGTGGGGTTGGGGTCTGGTAACGAGGTGTCTTTTGCGGCTGATGGTTCGCCGGTGGTCGTGAACTTGTCGGGTTCTGGGTTCTCTGTGTCGTCGTCGTGTTCGGTGGGTGGCGGGCAGGCTTTGGTGACGTCGGTGGGTGTGTGTAAGACGGATTCGTTGTCGGGTGTGTCGACTGTGGCTGGTTCTGGTGTTGGTGGGGATACTTTTGTTGCTGGGGGTTCGGCGGAGACGTTTCTCGCTGGTGGTGGTGGTGCTAGCGAGACTTTGAGCTTCGCTAACGTGTCTTCGTCGGTCGTGGTGAATGTTTCGGCGTCTGGGTTGTCTCCGGGTTCGGTTGCTTTTGGCACGGCCGTGGCTGGGGGTGTGGTTTACACGTTCAGTAGTTTTGATACTTCGCCGATCGCTTTTGTGGGTTCGCCGGGTGGTTCGACGTTTTATGCTGGTTCGGAGGCGGATAGTTTCGTCGGGAACGGTGGGACGTCGGTGTTGAGTTTCGCTGACGCTCAGACGGGTTCGTTGACGGTGTGCACCGTGGCGTCTAGTTATTACTCTGCGTGCGCAACGGGCGGGGTTGCGGTTTTGGGTACGGGCACGAAGGTGTCTTTCAGCAACATTTCTACTATTGACGGGTTGTCGTCGCTGTCGGGGTCTTCTTTGTCGACGGTGTTCGTCGCTGGCGACACGGGTGGTTACACGTTCGTTTCGTTGGCTGGCGCGGCGACGGCTGATTTCTCGACTTCTGCTGTGGCGGTCACGGCGAACCTGGCTTCGGGCACGGTCAGTTTCGCTGGGTCGAATGTTGGGGACTCTTTGGTGGGTGTGGGGACTGTGTATGGGTCTGCTGGGGGGAGCAACTCTTTCACGGTCGGCACCGGGTCGGAGACTTTCGGGGATCGCGGGAGTGTCGGGGGTGACAGCATAAGTTTCTCGACTATCACGGCGACTAACGCGAATAGCGGTGGGACGTTGACGGTGAACGCGACGAACTCTGCTACCACGGCGGCTAACCCTTACAGCGCCACCCTCGGGTCGACCGTTTACAGTTTCAGTGCCGGAGGGGCCGACTTCACCGTCTTCACCGGCGCCAACAGCGGATACACGACCCTCATCGAGCCCGGCTCTGCAGGTGGCATCAGCTTCAGCGGAGCCGGGCCCTCCAACACCGTCGACTTCTCCGCAGACCGGACCGGCTTGACCGTAAACCTGAGCCCACTCGGTGCGGCCGCACCGTCGCCTGGAAGCGCCGAGATCCTGACGTCGACCGGCTCGGCGGTAGGAACCGACACCTTGAGCGGCTCGATCGCCAAGGTGATCGGCTCGGAAGGGACGAACACCTTCTACGGTGGCCTGACCGGAACCGAGTTCACCTCTAACAGCACGACCAACACCGTCTCCTACGTCAAGCTGGCGTCCGGCGCAGTTCAGATCGACCTCGCAACCGGCACGGTCGGCGGGATCGGCGTCACCGGGTCGGACAGCTACGCCTTCGAGTTCGGGACACCGACGATCCAAGGCTCCCCGGGCAGTGACGTCTTCGTCGTCGGCCAGCCCGCAGCCGTGATCGAAGGCGGCGGGGGCTCCGACACACTCGACCTCGCTTCGATACCGGCCCCGTCGAGCGGCAACTCAGGCGTCGACGTGAACCTCGAAGACGGAACCATCAGCGGGTCATCCCTAGCCGGCGTGACCTTCACTCCCTGCTCGGCCACGCAAACACCGGCGCAGCTTTGCCTGGCTTCCATCACAGGCAGCCCGTACAGCGACGTCTTCACTCTCGCCGCCGACCAGCTCTCCCTGCCTCCCCTGGCCATTACCGGCGACGGCGGGTCCGACACCCTCGACCTCTCCCAGATCGCCTCGGCCGTGACAGTGACCATGCCCACGGCCAAGGCCGGATGCGTCCTAGCCGTCAGCACGACAGCTCCGGCGGGCACCCCATGCCCGAGCGCTGCGAGCGCTACACCGGCTCCGGTCACCTTCAGCGGTATCGTAAACCTGTCAGGGACCGGCTCCGGATCCGACTACGTGTACGCCGGGAGCGGAGCCGAGAACCTCTCCGGGGGGGCGAACAACTCGGGAACCTTGGACTTCTCCCTCACCGGCTTCGCTGTCTCCGTCACCGTCAGCGACGCAACAGGCCTGCCCGAGGGTACAGCCACGAACACCTTCTCGACCATTTCCGACACTTTCAGCGGCTTCACCACGTTCGTCGGGACCCCTCTGAGCGACTCGTTCACCCAGACCGGAGCCGGTGACTTCAGCTTCGACGGGGCTGGCGGGGCGAACACCCTCACCCTGAGCGGCGCAACTCTCGTCGGGGCCCAGGTGACGCTCTTCGCTGGTAGCGCAGGGTGCTCGACAGGAACCGCCGACGGGACCGTCACGTTGAGCGGTGTCGTCAGCGACACCTTCGAGTGCATGTCCAACGTAGGCTCGTCCACGAGCACACCGACCTACCTGGTAAGCCCCGGACAGACAGCCACCGTCAACGGGGGAGGCAGCGGCGTGCTCGAGCTTTGCAGCGCAGCAGCCAGCGGAGCGCTCTCGGCGTGCACCCTGCCGAGCGGCCCGGTGACGGTGAACCTCGTGGCCGGCACCGTCACCGGTGGCGGCTACGACTTCTCTTTCACGGGGGTGACCACCGTGGAAGGCACAGGCCTAGGAGACACGTTCATCGCCGGACCGGGCAACTTCAAGCTCAACAGCGAAGGTGGGAACGCCGAGGTGAACTTCGCGTCCTTCAGCGGTCCTGTCGTAGTCAACGACTCCGCGTCCTCCTACACCATCCCCTCCGGGTACAGCATCGGGTCGACTCTTGTCCCTGGAGACACCGTCCCCGCCGGCACGGCTACGTCCGCGTTCGGGACGGTCAGCCTGACCGGCATCGCCGATATCACCGCCACCGCGAGCTACAACGACATCATCGTCGCTGGCAGCGCGCCGGCGACCCTCGTCGGCGGCGCCGGCGCTGACCGTTTCGTTCTGAGCGGAGGTATCGACTCGCTCTACACGGGAACCGGCGACGCAACCATAGACCTGTCGTCGATCGACACGACCGGCCCTACCACCTTGGACCTGGCGAGCTCGGCTATGCAACCCCTCGGAATGGGCGGCGGTTACCTGCAGATCCTCGGAGGGAACATCACCACAGTCGTCGCCTCCCCCAACGGCAGCGTTATCTGGGGCGGGCAGGGCAACGTGACCCTCGTCGGCGGTCCCGGAGCCGACTGGCTGGCGGCGGGAACAGGAAACGAGACGATCACAGGCGGCGGCGGGGCGGACACGCTCGTAGGCGGCACCGGCACCGACACTCTTGTCGGCGGGACGAGTCCTGTCACTTTCGTGCCAGGCTCGGGCGTCGACACCCTCACGTCCGCTGCCAGCGGGAACACTCTCGACTACCAGGGTGCCCCGTCAGGGGTAGAAGTGAACCTGTCGTCGAACATCTTCTCCGTGCCCTCCGGGGAGCCTTTCGCCGGTACCACCCTCGCCCCCCTGCAAGCGACCGGGGGTTGGGGCGCCACTGTCAACCTCGCCGGGGCGGGCCTAACAAACGTCGACGGGACCTCTTCCGCCGACCTGTTCGTGACCTCGAGTTCCGACACGATCCAAGGCGGCGGCGGAAACGACCTGTTCGTCGTAGCGGGTTCGAATAACAACCTTCAGGCTGGCCCGGGAAGCCAGTCGGTCTTTTTGTTCGAAGCTCCCGGGTCGAACGTGATCTCCGGGGGAGGGATGTCCACCGTCGACTTCTCACCCTCGACCAGCCAGGTGACCGTGAACCTCCAGGCAGGTTTCGCCGAGGGCGGCTTCGGTGGTTTCCAGCAGCTTTCGGGAATCTTGAACATCGTCGGGAGCAACCTCGCTCCTGTCCAAGGGTCGGCAGGCCCGACAGACATCCTCATAGCCGGCTCCACCGGAGCCACCGTCGCTGCTTTGAACGGGGGTGCTTTCATCCAAAGTGCCCCAGGCGGCGGGGACACCCTTATCGACAGAGGCTCCGGTCCGGCCACGTTCTGCGCGGCGAGTAACTGTCAGCAGTCTGGCACTACCGCAGGCGGCGGTGACACCATGTACGGAGGGTCCGGCCAGAACTACTTCTTCGCGCAGAATAACATCGTCGATAACATCATCGAGCTTCCCGGGTCGCTCGACTACCTCTATACCGACCCTTCCGACAAGGTGTCGGTAGCCTAGGCCAACGGGCCGCGCAACCATGACGGTAGTAGCGTCTCTTTCAGGAGCTGACGGTCTCGTAGTACAGCCTGGTGGCGAAGCCTCCTGCGAGCTCAGCATTGCCAACACTGCCAGCATCGTCGAGCAGTTCTCGGTCCTCTTCGTAGGAGACGCCGCCGAATGGGCTCGCAGCGAGCCTCCGGTCGTGTCGCTTTTTCCCGGGGCGAGCGAGACGGTGACATTGACCTTCGCTCCTCCACGGACGCACACCACGCCGGCGGGTCCGCTGCCCTTCGGCGTGAAAGTAATCCCCTCCAACGAGCCCGAAGCTTCGGTTACCGAGGAGGGATCACTTTTAGTAGGGTCCTTCAGCGACCTCGGAGCGGAGCTTCTGCCCCGGGTGCCTACAGGCAGAAGGGTCGGCAGGCAGCGACTAGCCATAGACAGCCGCGGGAATGTGCCCGTGCCTGTGACCGTGAGCGCTATCGACGCTGCTGAGGCACTGAAATTTAAGATCAGGCCTTCCAAAGTGGTCACCGTTCCAGGGGCGGCCCACTTCGTCCGTATCCGGGTGCACCCCCGGCAGCGGATGTGGAGAGGCGTCGCGCAGCAGAAGCCCTACCAGGTGCAAGTGGCCCCGGAAGGCGAGCCCCCCCTCGTCCTAGACGGCGCCCTAAAGCACAAGCCCCTCCTGCCGCGTTGGCTCTTCGCTCTGATCGGGCTCGTCGCAGGGCTGCTGCTTTTGTGGTTCCTGGTGATCAAACCGGCGGTGCACAACACTGCTGTGAACGCGAACAAGGCTGCTCTGGCGGCCCAGGCGGCCCAGACGCAAAGCCTGGCCGGGAAGGTAGCCTCTGCGAACGCGGCGGCCGCTGCTGCAAAGCAGGCGGCTGCAGCGGCTCTCGCCAAGACCGGGGCCACGACGACTTCGACTTCGACGACGACCTCTACGACGACGACGACGGTACCAGCCCCTACCACGACGACGATACCGCCGCCTGTGACGTCACCAACCGACGGGCAACTTGAGGTCGTCGCTGCCCCTGGTTCCACTTCGAGCTCCTCGACGCCTCCGGTGGCCGCGGGCACGACGCTCGATATCACCGACATCGTCGTGCAGAACGTGTCGGGTTCCTCCGGCGTTGCGCTGGTGCAGAGGCTCATCCCCAACAAGGCCGCGCAGAGCCTCCTCGTCGAGAACCTCGGTACGCTCACCGACACCGAATACCGCTTCCCAACCCCGGTAGTCTTCACCCATGAGCAGCAACTTCAGCTCCAGGTCGACTGCGCCACAGGCCAGTCAGCGTGCAACGTTTCGATCTACTACACAGGACCGATAACCCAGCCGGTTTCTGCGACGACCACGACGATCCCCTGACACGACGATCCCCTGACACGATGACATCAGGCCGCAACCCTTTGACTCCCAGGGCCGGGCTGTTCCGACCGCGGCTGGTCGAGAGGCTGAGCGACCCGGACCGCTTCCGGGTCGCCTATCTGGTGGCCCCAGCAGGATCGGGTAAGTCCGTCCTTTTGGCTCAGGTCGCCAGCAGCTTCCCGGGTCGTGTCGCTTGGTGCGGTCCGGCCCCAGCCCACGCCACGAGCGAAGATGACGTAGCCCAGTGGATCGGGGACGCGTTAGAGGGCTCAGGGCCCTTCGATTCTGTTGCGGCGCCCGTTTCGAGGCGAGTGTCGAACCTCGAAGAGCTCCGTGGCTTCAAGGCGCCCGGCGGGGAACCGTTGCTCGTCGCAATCGACGACGCCCACCTGCTCGGCGACGGCGCACCGAAGCGGGCGCTTTGCGGTCTCGTAGAGTCGCTTCCCCAAGACTGGAGGCTGATCGTAGCTTCCCGGGAGCGTCTCGGCGCCGACGTGTCCCAACTGGAGGTGGGAGGGGATTTCGTCGAGTACGGACCTGACGACCTGCGGTTTCGCGCGTGGGAGGTGGAGGACCTTTTCCGCAAGGTGTACTCCGAGCCTCTGCTACCCGAAGAAGCAGCAACCCTCACCCGGCGCACGTCGGGATGGGCTGCATACCTCCAGCTGTTCTACCTTGCGACGACGAGGAAGCCCGAGACGCAGCGCCGGGACTTGATGGAGGCTCTAACAAGGCGGGTTAGGCTGGTGAGCGACTACCTCGGCCGGCAAGTGCTTGACGGTTTGGAGCCCGACTTATCCGAGTTCCTGCTCACAAGTGCGGTCCTTCGCCGTCCCGACCCGCAGAGCTGCTCGGAGCTGCTCGGCTGCGAAGCGGACGAAGCCCGGGCGAGGCTCGACGAGCTCGAGAGACGCCAGATCTTCACCGAACGCGTTACAGGCGACGCTTTCCGCTACCACCCGGTGCTCGTCTCGTATCTTGATGCCAAGCTCGTCGCCGCCGTGGGGCTTGAAGCGGCCAGGGAACAGCACCGCCGTGCGGCGGGGATCCTCGAAACCCGAGGCCGCTACGACGAAGCGCTGCAAGCTTACATCCGCTGCGAAGACTGGGAGTCGGTCAGGCGTCTGATCCGGGAGCACCGCTACCCGGCAGGCGAGTCAGACGACGGCCACGCCAACGCTGGGACGCTCAGCGACGCTGTCGACGAGATGCTCGTCGAGGCCGTCCCGGGGTCGATGCTTGACTCGGATCCGCTGATGATGATGTCCGTGTCGTCCCGGCTGGTCAGGAGCGGCAATCTCCCACAGGCTGCGTCGGTCCTACGCCGGGCGGAGACGGTGGCCGGCTCGGCGGAGCTCGCCGGAGCGTGCCGGGAGATGCACCACAAAGTGACCGTCTGGCTGGACCCTGCTGGCACCTCGGAATCCGACCCTGCCGGGATCGTGCGGTCGGCGACCTGCCGCAAGCCACTGGGCGCGGCGCAACAAGCCACTGCTATTCCCGGGTCCGCCGGCAGGGTCGTCGAAGGGATCTGCTATTTACTAGCCGGGGATTTTTCGGCGGCAAGGCGGCTTTTGCGGTCGGCCCGTTCCGCCCCGGACCTGGCTGCATGGTCTCGGGCTTTCGCCGCCTTGGCCGAGCACGCCGCGCAATGCTGCGTCGGGCAAGCCGAAGCTGACACAGACCTTCTGGCGCAGTCCGATCGCCTGCGAGACGAGGTAGAGCACCTGGGGATACCGTGGCTGTGTCGGCTTGCTGAGGTGATACTCGGATCGTCGGGCGAGCTCGCCGGAACGGGGCGCGTCGACGAACTGCTCGCCGCGTGCGCGAGACACGGCGATCTGTGGGGTGGCGCTCTCATCTCGCTCGTGGCTGGAATGAGAGGACTCGCCCGGCGCGACCTTGACGCACCGGCACGCCTGTCGGAGGCAGCCGAGAAGTTCTCCGTGCTCGGCGCGAACGTGCTCCATGCACAGAGCGTCGCGGCTGGATGCCTAGCGCTTAGCGCCGTCGGTGAGGTCGACCTGGCGAGAAGCTCGGCGCTCCAAGCGCGGACCCTAGCTGACCTCTACGACGTGCCGGCCGCCGCCGCTGTCTCCGCTGCGCTCCTAGGCGAGCTGGACGGGCTCGCGGCTAGTCTCGATGAGGCCGGGAGACGGCTTAGCCGCCTCGGGCTTTGGCACGCAGTGTCAAGGCTTCTTGCGGCAGGGCCTGTTGCGGCAGGGCGTGGCGGCGACGACTTCCCCGCCGACCCTGCAGCGTCGGCTCAGGGCGGAGGAGCCTCGCAGCGACCTCCCGTCGTGGTGCGCTGCCTTGGTGGTTTCGCTATGTCCGTCGCTGGGCGCAATGTCGACGAGACCAAGCTGAAACCGATGGAGCGAGCAATCCTGCACCTGTTGGCGATGCGGGCGGGGAAGGCCATTCACAGGGAGGAGCTGATCGTAGCTTTGTGGCCTGACGCCGACATCGAAACGGCGAAGCACCGGTTGCAGGTAGGAATGTCGAGCATCCGCAGGATGCTCGACGCCCACGGACAGGGGTCGCACCTCGTCGTCAGAGAGGCGGACTCTTACCGGCTGGACCTTCCCTCCGGCTCGGAAGCGGACGTCGTCGCTTTCGAGGCGGCTATCTCGCAGGCCAGACGCGCCCAGACCTCGGGGGACAAGGCCTTGGAGATCGACAGTCTTCGAAACGCGCTCAGCGCCTACGCTGGCCCGCTTCTGCCCGAGGACGGACCGGCTGACTGGGTCGTGGACCAACGGGATCGACTCCAAGGGGAGTTCGTCGGCTGCTGCGTGCGCCTCGCCGATATCCTCGCCGAGAGCGGTGATAACGACACCGCCGCATCGGTCGCCCGGCGCGGTCTCGAAGTCGACAAGTACCACGACCGCCTGTGGCGCATCTTGATCGACAGCCTTGAAGCCTCGCAGCGCACCATGGAAGCCCGCAAGGCCCACGACGACTACTACCACATGCTAGAAGACCTCGGCATCAGCCCGAGGTCGATATGGGCGGTGGGGTCCCCGCAAACTTCCCGAAAAGGTCCCTGAACCCTAGACGGCCTTGACGATCATCTGGCCGGCTTCAATGACTTTGATCACGCCGCCGTAGGCGCACTCGCACACCGAGTCGTCGGTGAGCACCGCCATACCCCCGATCTTGGTGGTAACGGAACCAGGTTCCCACGGTCCGGCGATCATCGGCTTGCAGGGCCCCTGCTTGGTCGGGTTGGCGCACGCCGGGTTCCCGGGCGCTGTGCAATCCCCGAACGTGGCGATGTTCTCCGGCGTCATAGCCATCACGGTTGCCACCAACGGTCCGGCGGTGACAGCAGGACCGGACGGGACCACGGCGAGGGGCATAGGTACGAGCGAAGGCATGCTCATAGAGCAACCGACCATCGCTCCTGCGACGACCACGTTGGGCATGCCTAGATGCTACGGCGCGCAGCGAGGATTTTCTACAGGCGCAAGGCTCGAAAGTTCTGCCCGTTCGGGCAGAAACTTCTGCCCGTTGAGTCGGTGCTGAGCCGCCGCTTAGAAGTCGCAGTCATAATAAGCAAAGTGTGTTGTGGCAAGCTGCACTAAAGAAGGCTACGTTGAACAAATTATTACGCATCGTTATCTTGGAAGTGTCGCTCTTGTGCAATGCGTCGACGGGACTTTCCGGGGCGGACTGCCTCGCCGCTGGCGCTGTGGCTGACTGGATGACCGGATGGCCGTGCTAGTCGACGTCGAAGCGTCCGACCCGATCTCGGCGGCGGGGATACGAGTCGAGCTAGCGCGCTGCCGGGCAGTGTCTGTGAAGGGTCCTGACGACGTCGCCGAGGCTGACGTGGTAGTACTCGTGGTCGAACACGTCGACGCAGACGCACTCCGCTCGATTCGCGAGGCGAGCCGGGGAGGTGACCGGCGGGTACTGGTGGTGGTGACCCACCTCGACGACTCTGCTTTGCTTCCCGCGGTCGAGGCGGGAGCCTGCAGTATCGTCAGGCGCTTCGAAGCGACAGCGGACCGGCTTGGCGACGTCGTGATCGCGTGCGCAAACGGCGAAGCTGGCCTCGCGCCGGAGCTAGTCGGACGGTTTCTCGGCCAGGTAGGCAAGCTTCAGCGTCAGCTTCTCGCTCCGAAGGGACTCTCGCTGAGCGGCTTCACCGAGCGCGAGATCGACGTCCTGAGGCTCTTGTCAGAGGGATGGGGCACCGCAGACATAGCGCGCAAGCTGTCCTACAGCGAACGCACCGTCAAGAACATCGTCCACGGGATCATAGTTCGTCACGAGCTGAGAAACCGGGTGCACGCTGTGGCCCACGCCATGAGAGTAGGCGTAATTTGATTGCGACTACCCGGCTCGCATGACCGGTCGACCAAGCCCAGACGGTAACGCCGAGCGCATTCTTCGGCGGGTTCGTACTGCTCTCAACCCGAGGATTCCAAACAGATGATAAACGAAGTCGACGAAGCGCTAAGGTCCCTGGTCAAAGCCGAGGTGGTCAACGGCACGGACGTGGAGGTCGTCTTCGACGCCCCGACTAGAGATTGGTCCTCGCGGCGTAACAAGCCGACGGTGGATATGTACCTCTACGACATTCGTGAGGACACCCGCCGACGCTCAGTCGGTGTCAGGGAGCGTCGCAACGATGAGGGTATCGTCGAGGAGCGCCGGGCCCTGCCCAGGATCTTCAAGCTCGCCTATCTGATCACAGCGTGGACCCAAAGGCCCGAAGACGAGCACCGGCTGCTCGCAGCGACGCTCGGGGCTTTCATGCGCTACGACGTGCTGCCGAGCACCTACATGACGCCTGTCCTCTTGGAGGCAGGCACGCCGCTCGGGGTCCAGATCGCCTACCCACCGCCCGAAGACCGCCAGGTCTCGGACGTATGGTCCTCTCTCGGCGGGGACTTGAAACCTTCCGTCGACCTGGTCGTCCACATGGCTGTGGAACCGGACCGGTTCTTCGATATCGCCCAGGCGGTCATGGCCCCGATGCGTCTGCGTGCCTCGGCGCAGAAGACTTTCGAAGCTCAAGACGACGAGCGCCAGGCGCGCGGTTGGCCTGAAGATGCGGCCGAGGCGACCGGTCCGGATGGGAAGGAACAGCCGGGACCGAGCGCGCTCGCCCCGTCTCGCCGGCAGCGCAACTCCCACCCGCGCAGGGCCGTCAAAGGATGAGACTGCTAGGCGGCGCTCGCCGGGGCGTCGCGGAGTCGGGTCAGACCGAAGCCGTGCCGGGAGCTACCGCCCCCGCCGCCGGGGTGTCTCAGAGCGAAGCCGGCCGGTTCGATCCCGCCGAGCGCCCTGCCGGCGCAGGCGGTCCCGATCCTGAGGGCCCTCGCGGTGCCGCTCCGCAGCCGTCGCCGCCCCGCAGCCAAGTTCTCAGAGCCCCGGAGAGCGTCCTCGGTGACTCGGCGGCATACGTGCTGGCAAGACTTGGGATCATCTACGGGCGGGTCAGCGCTCTTGTCGATCGCCGGAGGTCGGTGGACCCGAACCCCGACGATCCGTTCCGAGGCTTGTACCTAGCCGGCGATCACGTCGCTTCGATCCTCTCTGAGAGGTTCGGCTCCAAAGCGTTCGCGTGGGATGACGGCGAGGCGATAGCCTCCCTAGAGCAAGACGCGCTCCAAGCCCGTTTGGCTGGCCGTGACGTCCGCCTCGCTGAACTGGCAGAGCGGCTAGGTCTCGACAGGACTGACGTCGACCTTCTGCTAATAGCGATGGCGCCAGATTTGGACTTGAGGTTCGAGCGTCTTTACGGGTACCTGAACGACGACGTGACCCGGCGACGAGCGACTGTGACCTTGGCGTTCGACCTGGCAGGGGAGTCGCCGTGGGCAGTTTCGGCCCGCCGCCGTATGTCTTCTGACGGTCTCCTGGTGAGGTACGGACTTCTAGAAGTTGACGACCACGACCGCCCCGCCCTGTCGCGGTCCTTGCATGTCCCCGACAGGGTCGTCGGCCACCTCCTCGGGGCTGGGATGTCTGCGTCGGCCCTCTCCGGGGCGGTCAGCCATCCCGATGCGCTGTGGTCGGACCCGCTCGGCGACTCGCTCGGGCGAGTCCTCGAAGGCGGTGTCGGTTTGGTGTACCTGCGGGACCGGCCCGGAGCTTCGGTCACGACACTGGCCGCCGGAGCGTTCAAGGCGGCGGGCAAGTCCACGGTAGCGATCGACCTGGCGAACCTCGACCCTGTAAGGGACGCTGCCGAGATCTTCTCCCTCGCTCGCCGCGAGGCGGTCCTCACCGACGCCGGCCTGGTAGTCGGCCCTCTCGACGTGATAGCAGAGCTGGGCAACGCGGCTGTACGGTCCTACGTGGCCCTGCTTGTCGGAGTCGAGCCTTGCGCGGATCGCAAACCGGTCGTCCCAGTCATCTTCTACGGGAGGCGGGCTTGGGATCCGTCCTGGAGCGACCGGGTTCCAGTGACAGCCGAGGTGAAAGCCGCACCCGCCCCGGTGCGCTCCGAGTGGTGGCAGAAGGCTCTCGGGGCAGGCGAGGTCGACGTTAGCGCGGCGGCGGACGTCGCCAGCCAGTTCGTTCTCTCCGCGGAGCAGGTCGCCAGGGCTGTCGTGTCGGCTCGCAACCAGGCCGTTCTCGACTGCAGCGCTGTGGGGATAGAGCACGTCCGCCAGGGTGCCAGAGCCCAAAACAGCGCTGGCCTGGAACGCCTTGCACGGCGTATCGTGCCGGGTGTCGGCTGGGAGGACCTGGTCTTGACCCCGTCAACCGCTGACTCTTTGAGGGACCTCTCGGCGCGGGCTCGGCGTCGCAGCGTCGTGTTAGACGAATGGGGGATGAGACCTGGCGGCGGCAGAGGGCGCGGGATCACAGCACTGTTCGCTGGGGACTCAGGGACCGGCAAGACGATGTCAGCGGAAGTGGTAGCAGGCGAGCTGGGCTTGGATCTCTATGCAGTGAACCTCGCGACGGTCGTCGACAAGTACGTCGGTGAAACCGAGAAGAACCTGGAGAGGATCTTCTCCGAGGCCGACGGCGTCAACGCGGTGCTGCTATTCGACGAGGCCGACGCCATTTTCGGTAAGCGCTCAGAGGTCCGCGACGCTAACGACCGCTACGCGAACATCGAGGTCGCCTACCTGCTGCAGCGGATGGAGACCTTCGACGGGATAGCGATACTCGCTACCAACCTTCGGGCAAACGTCGACGACGCTTTCGCTCGCCGCTTGGACTTGGTAGTCGACTTCCCCAAGCCCGACGTCGAACAGCGCAAGGCGCTGTGGGAACGCTGCTTGGCGCCTGGTGTGCCCCGAGCCGACGACTTGGATTTGGACTTTTGCGCTAGATCCTTCGAGCTGTCCGGCGGTAACATCCGCAGCGTCGCAACAGCGGCTGCCTACGCCGCGGCCGACTCCGGAAGGGCTGTGTCGATGGACGACTTAGTGAAAGCTATACAGCTTGAGTACCGCAAGCTCGGCCGCCTCGTAGTGGCCGGCGAGTTCGGACAGTACTATGCGTCTGCGGTTCCGAACCATAGGGAAGGGGTACGACGCCATGGCGGGTAGCGACACGTTTGCGGGATCCGCCGGTCCAGCCGGTCACGCCCCGCTTCAAGGCGGGAGCCGTCCGGCTTTGAGCCCGCTCGAGCGGGTACCTGGTGAGCCGTCGCAGGACCACATCGAGGGGGGTGCCGAGATCGGGTTGTCCCGGCTCCAGCAGGGTGCGGGCAACGCCGCGGTTTCGTCGATGCTGTCCAGCCCAGGTGACCTGGTGCGCTCGGTTGTGTCAGCCCCCGGCCGGCCGCTTGACTCTTCGACCAGTCGCTTCGTGCAGACCGCGACCGGGCGCGACCCGTCGGGGATTCAACTCCACGAAGGTCCTCTCGCGGCGGAGGCGGCGAGATCGGTTGGCGCGGAGATGTTCGCCTCCGGGTCGCACCTAGTAGCCCCGCAAGGTCTCGACGTGACCACTATGGAAGGTGCTTTCAAAGCCGTCCACGAGGTGCACCACATTGTCAATCAGCAGGCGCACGGAGCGGTGGAAGGCACCGAGACCTCGGACGGGCTGAAGATCTCCGATCCAGGCGACCGCCACGAGCGCGAAGCGGACACCGTCGCAGCCGACGCCGTAGCAGCCCGCTTCATGTCATGACCTTGGGATGTCTGCCCTTAAGGGCAAGCCTTTCTTCCCTGCAAAGCGCTTCCAGCCGTCGCAAGGCGATGCCTGCGTGCGCTAAGAATAGAACCAACAATCATCAGAAGGAGGCACATGCCGACGTACCTGTCACCCGGTGTCTATGTTGAGGAAGTGGACTCCGGTTCCCGGCCCATTGAGGGCGTGGGCACCGCTGTCGCCGCATTCGTGGGCTTGGCCTCAGCTGGACCGTTCAACGCACCTACGCTGGTAACCAACTGGAGCCAGTTCACCAACACCTTCGGTGAGTTCGTGGAGGGCTCGTACCTGGCGCACGCTGTGTACGGCTTCTTCCTAAACGGCGGGGGTGCCTGTTACGTCGTTCGCATCGGTACCGAGACTGCTAGCTCCGCTCCGCCCGCGCGCGCCGAGCTTTCCGCCGCCACCGCGGCCCCAGGGGCCTCGGCCGCCAGTGCGTTTAGAGTTGAGGCTCTAGTCGAGGGCTCCAGTGGCAACGACATCTCGGTAGAGGTGACCGACACCTCCACCGAGGGCGCCGGCGAGGACGCTTTCAAGGTCGTGGTCAAACGAGGCGGGAAGGTCGAAGAGACCTTTGACAATCTGACCACCAAGAAGGGCCGCCAGAACGTCGTAACCGTCGTCAACGCCCAATCCAAGCTGATACGCATCGAGGACCTCGGCGTGAGCGCCGAGAAGGTCACCCGTGGGACGGTGGCCCTCGCCGGCGGTGGGGCGCCTGCCACGGCAGCTCTCGCTCCCGACGACTACGTCGGCGACTCTTCGGACCGAACCGGATTCGGCGGTTTGGAAGCAATCGACGAGGTCACGATGGTCAGCGTCCCCGACCTCATGTCCGCCTACCAGAGGGGGATGATCGACCTCGAAGGTGTCCAAGCGGTCCAGTTGGCGATGATCGCGCACTGCGAGCTGATGGGTGACAGAGTCGCGATCCTCGACCCACCTCCGGGTCTCAACGCCCAGCAGGTCAAAGAGTGGCGCGTCGAGAAGGCGGGCTACGACTCTAAGTACGCCTCTTTGTACTGGCCGTGGGTGAAGGTGTTCGACCCGTCCAGCGGCACGAACATCTTCGTGCCGCCCAGCGGTCATATGGCCGGTATCTGGGGCCGTAACGACGACTCGCGCGGTGTGCACAAGGCGCCGGCCAACGAGGTCGTACGCGGTGCCATCAACTTGGAGATCAACATCACCAAGAACGAGCACGACTTTCTGAACCCGGTCGGGATCAACTGCATCCGCGCCTTCCCCGGCAGGGGCATCAGGGTTTGGGGGGCCAGGACGCTGTCCTCCGATCCAGCTTGGCGCTATCTCAACGTGCGAAGGCTGTTCAACTACCTCGAAAAGTCGATTCTTAACGGGACTGACTGGGTGGTGTTCGAACCGAACGACTACGCGCTGTGGTCGAAGATCCGCCGGACGATCTCCGCTTTCCTCGTCAACGAGTGGCGTAAGGGAGCGCTGTTCGGCCTCTCGCCGCAAGAGTCGTTCTACGTCAAGTGCGACGGGGAAACCAACCCTGCAGAAGGGATCGACGCAGGCCAAGTGATTTGCGAGATCGGCGTCGCCCCAGTCAAACCTGCAGAATTCGTCATCTTCCGCCTCTCGCAGTTCTCCGGCGGAACCAGCCTTGTCAACGAGTGAGAAGCGGAGGTAAACAGTAGTGTCAGGGACTTTTTATTCAGGTGAGCTCTACGACACCGGGGTCGGTTGGTCGTTCGGCCTCGAAATCGACGGCATCGAGATCAAGGAGATCCAGGAGGTCTCCGGCCTGAAGCTCGAGTCGGACGAGATCGAGCTCAAGCACAACACGATCGACGGGAAGTACATCAACAAGAGGCTGCCCGGCCGTAAGAAGGCGGGTGAGATCACCCTCACCCGGGGTATCAACGGGGACAAGAAGTGGGTGGACTGGATCGAGATGGTTTTCAAGGGCGACGTCAAGTCTGCTCGCAAGCACGGCTCGATCAAGCTTTACAACTACATGGGTGACGCGACGATGGAGTTCAAGTTCATTAACGGGTGGCCCAAGTCTCTCGAGATCGGGACGCTCAAAGCCGGAGACACCAGTGTTCTAACCGAGAAGCTGACGATAGTTCACGAAGGTCTCGAGAAGGGCGACTGATGAAGCGAGTCGTCCAGACCCAGCCGACCGAGGCATGGGAAGAGGGCGACGAGCATCACCAGAGCGACTCACAAGGGCCGGCTCGGGATGCGACTGTCGCCCCGAGCCGGCCGGAGCCGCTTCGGACCGAGTTCGACTTCGAGTTGCCGAGAGGTTACGTCGACGCGAACGGCAAGGTGCACAAGCTCGGCACCATGCGTCTCGCGACAGCACGCGACGAGCTTCTTCCGCTCCACGACGACCGGGTGAGAGAGAATCCCGCCTATCAGACGGTCGTGATACTCGCAAGAGTGATCACAAGGCTCGGCGATCTCGGCAACGACGACGTCCGAGCTTCGGTGATCGAGAACCTTTTCGCGTCCGACCTGCGCTTTTTGCAGGAGCTGTACAAGAGAGTCAACACCGAGGGCCATACCCGGGCTGCGGTTACATGCCCGGCGTGCCACGAGCGTTTCACGGTCGATCTGGCCGGTGGTCGCCTGGGGGAACAGTGACGTACGCGACCGACCGTCTCTACGAGGAGGTGGCGTACGTCGCATACCACTTCAACTGGTCCTTCAACGACATCATCGACATGGAGCACCCGACCAGACGGCGCTTCGTGGAGGAGATAGCGAAGATCAACCGGCGGATCAGCTCAGGGGATCAATGATGGGACTAGCAAATCTGATTCGCAGGCGACCGGCCCCCGGCGCTGAGACAGCTTCGAAGCGTCCGACGGCGCCGCCGGAGGCGACAGCGTCGGGCGCGGTCTCGTCGGGCGTCACAAGCACGCAAGGACCCGGTGCCCAGCGCCCGAGCCCGATCCGGGTGGAGGACCTCGCCAGCAAACCGGGATGGCAGGAGGTCCCGCCTCTGGCGTCGCTGGTATCTGCGATGCCTCTCGTCGTGACGACCGATTTCGACCGCCACCTCGGCTCGCGGATGTCATTGCTCACGGTCGCTCCGACCCTCGGGCACATCCTCAGTCCTGCGGCACCAGCGGGACTGGTGGACCTCGTCGTAACAAGCACGCAGCTACCTGCGGACTCCAGCGGATCACCGGACCCGCTGCCTCCTCTCGACGTTGCCAGGAGGACGCCCCCAAATACGGCGCCGTCTCGCCTCGCAGGATCCGCTTTGCCGGGGTCGCGCACGGTTTTCGCGGCACCCGAGGCTTACCTGGCTGCTCCAGAGATAGCGTTCACGGACGCCGGGCGATACGAGCAGGTCGTGCCGGCCCGTCCAGAGGAGCCGTCGACCCAGGCTCCTGCGTCGACGAGCCCGGTTCTCGGGCGGCGCTCCGAAGGCGGAACCCAACTCCCGCTTCCGGTCACTGCGACGACAGGCGAGCGAAGCGCTCCCCTAGGAGGGGGACCGTCGCTAACGGGCTGGCTGGTACCCGTCGAAGCTGTCGATACCAACACTGCGCTGGTCTCAGCTGCCATGCCACCCACGCTGAGCCTGGTCCAGTTGCCCGCAGAGCGGACGGCGCCACTGCAAAGCGAGCCTTCTGCCTCGGTAGCGGTACCGGCCGTGGCTCCCGCCGGGCGGGCGGTGCCTGCGCCGAGCATTGCGACCGTGGCGATGGGAGCGGCTCTCGAGAGCCTCTCCGGCCTCGCCCAGGAGCCACTGTCGCCGGTTGTGCCTCTTGTCGAGGGGGAGGTCTCGACGCTCAGCGTAAGCGGCGGGCCTACCCAGAACGGCGGTCCCTCAGATACCGGTGAGCCCTCAGATACCGGTGAGCCAAGCCTGCCAGAGACGTCGAGAGCTGCTCGTAGCTTTGCGGCGAGCGAAAACTCTCCGCTGCTAGAACGGCCGGGGCTGGGGGCCCCGCCGCACCGCCGCCCAGGTTTGGGGGCTCCCCTCGGGGGACTGCCTCCGAGCGCCGAGACTCTCGATCCGAGCGAGATGGCGCTCAGCCCCGAGGGCCGGCGTCGCCTGACCGCTGCGCTGCGCACGACCATGGCGCCGTCGCTGGATCTAAGCCGTGCTGGGTCACCTGGTGAGAGCCGGTCCGCATCGACGCCGCCGATCCCTGCGCCGAAGGCAACCACTGTCCATTCCCCGACAGGGCCGGAACAGTCCTCTGCGCCGAACAAGTCGTCCGCTCGGAGGGCGCCTGTGGGTTCCGCCAACAGTTGGGCCGGGCGTCCCCTGTTACCCGCCCTGCACGTCGGTCCTACCCGAGTCGGCTTGGAGCCTTTGGACGCGCCAAGTTTAGTGTCACCGGCCGAAGTCTTTTGGCCCGCTGTCTCAGGCGGTCCAAGAGCGGACGTCATAGACGTCGCGGTGGGTGAGGCATCTCCGGCTGAGCGGCCGTTGAGAGTCGCGGTGGGTGAGGCATCTCCGGCTGAGCGGCCACTGAGAGTCGCGGTGGGTGAGGCATCTCCGGCTGAGCGGCCACTGAGAACGGACGACGGCCTCACCCGAGGATCGGACTCCTACGTTCCCGAGACGCTCGTATACGCCTCTCAGGCGAGGGCAGACGGGCCGCTCGGCCCGTCCTTGTCTCCGCTTGCGGACCCTGCTGGTTCCGCCGTGCTCCCCCTACTGGGCGAGGAGCCCGCTTGGATCGAAGGTCCGGCGGCAACCAGCCAAGGAGTGCACGACCTCGACGCAACGCCGGCAGGGCCCTCGAAGCCCACGAGTTCTGTGCGAGACCAGTTTTCGCCGCCGGCAAAGCAAAGTGCCCAGCAGCGCCCGTCGGGTGCGGTCGAAGGTTCCGCTGTTCGAAGCCTCATAGGCCACCGTCACGGAGTCGACCTTTCGTCGGTGCCGCTCGATAGGAGCAACTCGGCGTTCGTGGCAGCCGAGCGCATAGGCGCCCGTGGTTTCACCTCCGACGCAGGCATAGCGATACCGCGCCAGGCCGGAAGTTTGGACGAAGGCCCCGGAGCTGCCCTGCTGGCTCACGAGCTGACGCACGTCGCGCAGCGAATGCGAGGCGACCGGTCGATGTCGGCGATGTCTCAGGCGAGCCGTGGCCTCGAGGCGGAGGCGTTGACAGCGGAAGCGACCCAACGTGCGACGTCACTGGCGCCCGGCCCTCTTGCTGTGGCGGCCCCCCGGCAAGCCGGCCGCGCTCCGCAACGCTCAGCGGGCCTCCCCCCAACGGGACCCCGCGTCGCCAATGGTGACGCCCTTCCAGTGGCGTCGTCGGGTCTGAGGTGGTCTTCGACGTCGCCGGGCGGCTGGGAGAGTAACGGGGGAGCTCTCAGCCAGCCGGGAATGTCATCCGCTGCGGCTACGAGCATCGTCAGCGCACCGGCGTCGCCGGCTGGGGCGCCGGCTGGGACGCCGGCCCTCGCTGGCGCGGGCGTCCAAATGGCGACCAAGGGGTCCGAGCCAGTCCCCGCAGTCGTCCAACCATCCCCGGCCCCGGAGCGTAACGCCGACAGCGACGTGTTCGACAAGCGACCGACCGAGGCGCAGCTCTCGCGGCTTGCGACCTGGCTGTACCCGCTGATCGTCTACAAGCTTCGCAACGAAATACGACAAGGCCGGGAGCGCTCAGGCCTTCTGACCGACACTTACAGGAGGTGGTGACAGTGAGCGACTTGGTGACCGACGACCCGGGTCTAAGCGTCTACTTCCGTTGCCGTGTGGACGCACCGTCCGGCGAGCTCGGAGACTGGACTACGTGCAGCGGTCTCGGGATCAGCTTCGAGACTGTCTCGCAAGGAGACACCGCCACGTTCTCCTTCATGCATCACTTTCCCAAGACCAAGACCTACACGAATGTGACTCTCGGGCGGCCGATCAGCCCCTCGACCGACAAGGTTATAGGCTGGCTAAGCGCCTTCAGCCTGCTGCCGCATCCGACGGTCGCCGAGATCACGGCTCTCGACCCGGACGGAAAGTCGATAATGACGTTCAACCTCTACGGAGTGGTCCCCGTCAAGTGGACCGGGCCATCGTTCGACGCGTCGTCGCTGAAGATCGCGGAAGAGCAACTAGAGCTCGCCTACCAGGGTTTCCTGTAAGCATAGGAGGAGAGACAAAGAAATGTCGTTCGTCCAGGCAGCTATGGGATTAGGCAACCCCTACCTGCTTAACCTGACGTCGGGACAGATGATCAAACTCCCGACTAACCCCGACAGCTTGAGCTACCAGCGTAACTCCGAGTGGCAGCAGACCCCCCAACCCGAGGCGGTACAAGGCTCGATCCCGCAGTTCCAAGGGTCCAACGGGGCGTCGCTTAGTGCAAAGTTCACCCTCTACAAGTTCTCCGTGTTCCCGCCGGTATCATTGGAAACGCTTCTGGCGATGTTCGACGCGGCGGTGGTCCCTTCGGAGGAGTCGGTGACTCAGGGTGACCCCAAGCCTCCGACTTTCAAGTTCGGGTGGGGCACCAGGACCATCATGGAAGAGGCCTATTTGGAAAGCTTCAACGTCGACGAGCAGCACACCCACTTTTGGTCGCCGGCACTTCTCAACCTTTCGTTCACACTCCGGGCGGTCCCCGCGGAGCTTCCGGGGACCAACCCCACCTCAGGGGCCCTTGCGAGCAGACGGACGAGAACCGTCGTCGCGGGAGACACGCTGGCGTCCGTGGCGTTCGCTGAGTACGGCGACCCCGCAAAGTGGAGGGCTGTAGCGATCGCGAACAACATCGACGATCCGATGCGGGTGAAGCCCGGTACCCTTTTGGTGCTCCCCGAACCTGGCGAAGCAGAAGCTTTGCTGTGAGGCGCTGACGTGTCTATGACTACCGGCACTGCCGGAGCGGCCATATCGGTGAGAGTCGGGATCGCCGGCGAACCTCTCGCCCCTTCGATCTTCAAGTATGTGACCGCATGCGAGGTCGAGTCCAGCCTGTTCCTGCCGTCTCAGATGCGCCTGGCGTTTCGTGCTGCCACCGACGACACTCTCACCAAGAGCGGACTCAAGCTCGGGGTCAAGGTAAGGGTCGCTGTCAGCGTCGGCGGAGTCCCCAAGCCGATCTTTACCGGCGAGGTCACCGGTGTGGACCTGGAGCTAGGTCCGGAAGGCCGGATGGCGGTGGTGCGAGCCCTCGATCCGTCCCACCGCTTGATGCACGGGACAGTGATTGACGCCTACCCGGACATGACCGCTTCCGACGTAGTGGCAAAGATAGTTGGCCAGTACCAGGTCGAGGTCGGAGAGATCGAACCGACCAAGGCCCCTTACACCTGGCTGTCCCAACCCAGCGTGAGCCCGTGGGTCTTCGTCCAACAGCTCGCTCAGCGCGAGAACAGAGTCGCTTACGTCGACGCCTTGGGATTGTTCAACTTCAAGGCTATGCCTAAAGCCCAAGACGGTCCGCCACCGGTGATGTCATACGACCAGAAGCCTCTGCCTACGCAGATGGTGGCGGGGCGTAACCTGATTCGGCTGCGTTCTTCGGTGACCGGCGCAGAGCAGGTGGAAGGCGTCGTCGTCACCGGCTACGACACGAAGGCATCCATGAAGGTCGTCGGTGTAGGGGAGGCCTTGGGGTCAACCGCCGAAGTGACAGACCCGGGTGTCGAGCCAGCAGTCGTCGGCGGCGAAATGAAAGGCGCGAAGAAGTTCTACGACGCAGCGCGGCCGGTCGACTCCGAGGGCGAGGCTTCAAACATGGCAGCTTCTATCGCAGCTGACATAGCAGGCGCTCTAGCCGAGATCGAAGGTCAGTGTTACGGAAACCCGTCGGTGCTGTCGGGCGAAGTTATAAGCATAGGAATGGCCGGTCAGCCTTTCGACGGCCAGTACGTCTGCTCCGCTGTCCGCCACTGCTACGAGCCGGGCAACGGTGGTTACACCACGTGGTTCACCGTCGGCGGTAGGCGGGACCGCACTCTCGCGGCGATGGTATCCGGGCGTGGCTACTCGGATCTCGTCAACCAAGGCCGCGTGCCTGGCCTGGTAGTCGGCACCGTAGACGACAACAAAGATCCGGAGCAGTCCGGACGCGTCAAGGTGACGTTCCCGTGGCTGTCGGACAGTTACAAGAGCGCTTGGGCCCGCACGATGCAGATCGGGGCTGGCAAGACCGGCGAGTGGGGATTCTTGTTCGTGCCCGAGGTGGGAGAGGAAGTCCTCGTCGGCTTCGACAGGGGAGACATCGACCATCCCTTCGTCATAGGCAACCTCTACAAGGGTATAGGCAAGCCGAAACCCGAAGCCCAGATAACCGACGTCGTAGCCAGCCGGCGGATAACGTCGAGAGCCAAGCACACGCTCCTCTTCGACGACGGCCCCGACACGTCGGGCATCACGATCAAAAGCGGACTGGGCAACGTCACTATCAAGCTCGACGAGAAGGCCAAGGCGATCACGATCGAGTGCACCGACGGCACCGTGACGGTGAAAGGTAACAAGGGGATCACGCTGGAAGCCACCTCAGGTAACTTGGAGCTGAAAGCCGCCGACGGCCAGGTAAGCGTGACGGGCAAGGCAGGCGTAGCGCTCACCAGTGAAGGTAAGGTGTCCGCCTCAGGCTCCGACGTCGGTTTGAACGCGAAGACTAGCGCTACGATCCAGGCGCCGAGCGTCAGCGTCTCGTCGCAGAACATAAGCCTCGGCGGGTAGAGACGCGCTATGGCGGAAAAGTTCGTAGGCCAAGGTTGGAATTATCCGCTGGGGACGGACGCTTCGGGCGGTATAGCTATGGCGGCCGACGACCGCAACATCGCGCAGGCGATCCGTTTCATCCTTGCGACGTCCCCCGGCGAGCGGCCGATGCGTCCCGGCTTCGGCTGCGGAATCCACAATTTCGTCTTCGCTTCGGCTGACGCTACTACGGCCGGGCAGCTGGCGTCCGAAGTGAAGCGGTCGCTCACCATGTGGGAGCCTCGCATCGACGTGGAGCGCGTCGACGTCAGCATCGACGCCACCGACCGTAACTTGATGTACATAGACATCCACTACACCAAGAAAGGGTCATACGACCCGCGTAACTTGGTGTTTCCGTTCTACGTGATACCAGAGGAAGACTGACCTGCGTTGACGCTGCCCGCCCCTAACCTCGACGACCGACGTTTCCAAAGTCTCGTAGACGACGCGAAGCGTCTGGTGATGCAGCGATGCCCCGAATGGACTGATCACAACGTGTCCGACCCGGGCGTCACGCTGATCGAGACGTTCGCGTACATGACCGACCAGTTGATCTACCGGCTTAACCGCGTACCGGATCTCAACTACGTCAAGTTCTTGGAACTGGTCGGTGTGCACCTGTTTCCTCCCACCGCTGCGTCGTGCAACGTGACGTTCTGGCTTTCCGCTCCCCAGGACGAGACGATACGGGTACCGGACGGTGTCGAGGTGGCGACCCCGCGAGGAGACACCGAGGCTCAGCCTGTCGTCTTCACGGTGGACGAAGCGCTCGACATCGTGGCCTGCGAGCTCTCCTACATATGCTCCATACCGGCCAGCGGAACGTGGCGTAACCACACTGACACGATCAAGCTAGCGGGCTTCTCGTGCTTCTCGGCGAACCCCGTCCCAGGGGAGGTTCTCCTAGTCGGTCTGTCCGCAGCGGTGCCGAGATGCGCTGTTAACCTTCGCTTCGACTGTCGAATGGAGGGTATCGGGGTCGATCCTTCCGATCCGCCGCTGGTCTGGGAAGCTTTCGACGGGACCGACTGGGTCGAGTGCGAGGTCGACTCGGACTCTACCGGCGGGCTCAACCGCCAAGGCGACGTCGTCCTTCACGTTCCGGCTTCACACACCCTATCGGTGATCCAAAGCCTGCGAGCTGGATGGATCCGAGCGCGGCTCGTGGACCCGCGCCCTGACCAGCCTTTCTATTCCAACTCGCCGACGATCAACTCGCTGGAGGCTTTCACGGTCGGGGGTACCACGAAGGCCTATCAGGCGGAACGGATCTCCGAGCAGGTCATCGGGGTATCCGACGGAGTCGCGGGGGAGCGTTTCCAGCTGGAGAAATTCCCGGTGGTCGGCTCGGGAGAGCCCTTCGAATTAGAGGTTTCCGACGAGGAGGAGGGCTGGCAGACCTGGACTGAGGTCACTACGTTCGCCCAGAGCGGGCCGGCGGACCGCCACTTTGTGCTGGACCGAACCTTCGGGGAGGTCAGCTTGGGGCCTCTCGTGCGTAACCCGGACGGCAGCGTCACTCAGTACGGAGCGGTGCCGGCCAAAGGTTCGGTGCTGCGGGCGCGCCCCTACCGCTGCGGCGGGGGTCGGCAGGGCAACGTCTCCAAAGGCGCTGTACGGGTCATGCGTAACTCGATACCCTTCGTGAGCCGCGTCGAGAACCGAGCCGCAGCGACGGGAGGTGTGGACGGGGAAACGGTGGACGAGGCGAAGGTCAGAGGCCCTGTGCTGTTGCGGACGCTCGGCAGGGCTGTTACCGCTGAGGACTACGAGGAGCTCGCCCGCGCAGCTGCGCCTCAAGCGGGGAGGATCAGGGCGGTACCGGCTTCGGGGGTCGACGACGCCGGTGGCGTCAGGGTTCTGGTGGTGCCCTCCGTCGCCGACGACGAGGACGGCCTTCTCCCCTTCGAACGTCTCGTGCCGGACGCTCAGATGCTCTCGGACATCGCAACGGCTCTTGACCGTCGAAGGACTATCGGAGCCCGGGTCGTGGTAGAGCCTCCCGCCTACCAGGGAGTGACCGTCGTGGCGGCCCTGACGCCTAGGCCGTGGTCGGACGCTGCTCGTCTCAAGCGAAGCGCCACCCAGGCGCTATACGATTACCTGCACCCCCTTACGGGCGGAATGGACGGCACCGGATGGCCTTTCGGCCGGCCGGTCCTGATCGGAGAGATTTTCGCTGTGCTTCAGAACCTTCCAGGCGTGGAGATAGTCGACGACGTTCGCCTTTTCGCGGCGAACCCCCTCACTGGCGAACGCGGCCAACCGGCGCAGCGCGTCGACGTGGCCCCCAACGCGCTCGTGTTCTCCTACCAACACCAAGTGCGAGTCGAAGGAGCTTAGGTGGCCCTGGTCGTTGTGCCCGGCGCGTCTGCGAGCGCAGGCTTCCCCGAAGGGCAAGTCCCTTTCGAACGGGGAACGGTAGCCGGCCTCATACCCGCCAGGGCACTTAGCGACCAGCTCCCTTCCGTGCTCGCCGAAGACGACTTCTGCGTCAGGCTGTGCGAAGCTCTCGACGAGGTGTCCGCTCCGATCTATTCGGTGTTGGACTGCCTGGCGTCGTACCTGGACCCAGAGCTCGCCCCAGTCGACTTCCTCGATTGGATCGCCGGCTGGGTAGGTGTGCAAATCGACGAACACTGGCCGACCGAGCGCCGCCGGTCGTTGGTTCGCTCCGCAGTCCGGCTCTACGCTTCGAGAGGCACGGCCGCGGGGCTGAGCGAGCACGTAGAGCTCTACACCGGCGTCGCCCCGGAGATCCACGACAGCGGAGGGTGCTCCTGGTCGCAGACTGCGATGTCACCCCTGCCCGGCAGCCCTGATCCCTACCTTGTCGTGAGGGTCGAAGCCGACGATACGGAGTCCGTCGACCGCAGAACCCTCGACCGGATCGTCGACGGTTCCCGTCCCGCTCACGTACCAGCGACAGTAGAGATCCGCTCGCGTTCAGGGGTCGCAATGTCAAGTGACTCCCTCGGGCCGGGTGTCGACGACGAACCCTCGGCCGGCCCCCTCGGAGCGGTAGACCTGCCCGGGTCGGAGCGCATCGAGATGGAAGCCCCCGGCCTCGACGAAAGCTCGGACGCCTACGAAAGCTCCGACGCCGACGAAGGCGTGCTCGGCCATGTTGACGATCCAGGCACGAGCGGCGAGCAAGAAGGACCATCTGATTGATCGTCTGCAGCAGGTGCGGGTTCGAGAACGAGGACTCTGACAGCTTCTGCGGGTCCTGCGCGTCGTTCCTGGAGTGGGACGGCAAACGGGTAGAAGCCGACTCGGAGCCAGAACGGGTATCCGAGCCGGAGCCCGAGGCGCCCGATGAGACCCGCCAAGGGCTCATCGACCGGGTCAAGGAGGCCATCGGTTTCACCGACCAGGCAGGTGGCGAAACCGTCGACGAGCCGGCTGGGGCTGCAGCTGGCAGTCCGAGCGATCCGGCCACCGAAACGTCAAGCGCGGAGACCCCCGACAGCACCTCTGGCGTGAACCTCGGCCCGGTCTCGGCGCCTCTGAGCCGCGCGGGCTACCCCGGTTTTGGTCAAGTCACGCCGCCGCCTTCGCTTGTCGCCGGAATGTTGCCGACAGCTGGTAGCGGGCCGTCGCCAAGCGGCACCGACATCGAGGCGGGGGGGGTGCCGGACGATCCAGGTGGTGTCCGCGTCCAAGGGGAACCCGCCGGACAGCTCGCTCCGGCGAGCGCTGATGCGAACGAGACGACTGCACAGCCTGCTCCGGTCGTTCCCGGGCTATCGGCGCCGACCGCGGTCCGGCCGGGTCTCGTACCCCCAGCTCCGGCCTCGCCGCTGCCCAGGGAAGCGTCGCCGTCGCCGCAGATCGCTGCGCCACAGCTCACTCCGCCACAAACCGCTCCACCCCAACCCGCTCCACCCCAACCCGGAGCTGTCAATCCCGGAGCTGTGCAACCCGAAGCTGTCAAGCCCGGAGCTTCTCAGGTAAGACGACCGGTGCAAAACAAGCCGCTTGCGACAGCCGACGTCAAAGCCGGTGACAAGATCTGCGGGCAGTGCGGGTTCGGTAACGATCCGACACGGCGGTTCTGCCGCCATTGCGGAGCTTCCCTCGCCGAGGCGACCGTCTACACGATGTCGTGGTACCGACGACTCTGGCGTCGCCTCACCATGCGCCGCCAGCACGCGGCGGGCGAGCGGCCGAGGACCCGAAGGCGCGCCGTCGGCGGGTCCGGCCCCGGATGGCTCACGAGCTGGGTGACACGGGTCTTGACGCTCGCCATAGCGGCTGTCGTCGTCCTGTCGTTCGTCGGCCCCTGGCACACATCGCTTCACTCTCGCGAGAGCCGGTACTACCACGACATCGCAAACACGATCCACCCCACGTACAACCCGGTGCACCCGGTGAGCGCTACGGCCAGCAGCTCCGCAGCCGGCCACCCAGCTTCGAACCTGATCGACGGAGCTATCAACACGAGCTGGCAGTCCGACGGCACCTCCACCTCCCAGACGATCACCCTCCAGCTACCGGCACCGTCGGACGTCGCCAAAATCGGCTTCTTGAACGGAGACCAGGATCTTCCCCAGGACTTCGTCACCGAACCGCGCCCCCAGCAGTTGAGCATCGTTTTCAACGGGCCGAAGCCGATGTCTAAGACCATCACCCTCTCCGACACTCCCAACTTCCAGTCGTTTTCGATCTCTACAAAGTCCACTACCAGCATCACTATCTCGATCCTGTCGGTCTATCCCGCCACCGGAAACGGCAAGAACGTCTCGATTGCTGAGATCGAGCTGTTCACCCAGAGCTGATGGCGATCCCCGCAACGGGCAGGTTCGCCCCGTCGCCGTCGAAGTACAGCCGCCTGGCAGGAGCAGCCGGAACGGCGTCGCTCGTTTCACCCCTCCTAGAGGGAAAAATCGGTAGGGACATAGCGAAGACCGCTAGGACCTCGAAACCGATCAAGGCATCGCGCAGCGTTCTGGTCAAGGAGAAGGATCTTCTCAAACCTGGTTTGTCGGCTGAGGAGTCGAAGCTGAAAGCAGGGATTTCCAAAGCGCGTTCCGCGGCGAAGGCCAAGGCTGTTCCCGTGTCTGCGGTGGCCAAGAAGGGGGCTTCTGGTCTGGGCTCTGATGCCAAGTCGGCAGGGTCTGCTTTGAAGAAGGCCGACTCGGCGTCCAAAGCGAAGTTAGCTCCCGGCCTCTCCGGAGCGCGCAGCGTTCTGGTCAAAGACAAAGCGGACGCCTCGAAAGGGCTCAACGAAGCTAAGGGGCTCCTGGGCGCGGACAAGAAGTTAGTTGCCAACACCAAGGCGGCAACGGCCGCCAGAAAAGTCGCTGCGGCTGCCACCAAGCTTGAGCCTCAGGCAGGTAAAGCGGTGAAGCTCGGCAGGTTTGCACGCAGATTCAAATGAACACGCAGGAGAAACGACATGACGGGTGAGCCAGGAGGGGGTCTGTCCTCCGACGTTCGCGATCCACAGGGGCAGCATCGGTCAGGCCTCGACGCCGACAAGATGGCCGACGCCCCCGAACTCGATGTCGTAGCGTCTACACCGGTGAGCCTCAGCTTCAGGCAAGCGATGGATTCGCCGTGTCTGTCCTGTAAGACTTCGCCGTGCTGCACTCATCTGCTGCTCCGCAAGTTCAGCATCGAAGATCTCGGCGACGTCGATTACGCCCTTTACGTGTCCAACTTCGCTGGGATACTCCTAGACGTAGACGCAGGAGGCAACTTCCGGGTCTATCTTTCCCAAGCCTGCGGGTTTCTCGACGAGGAAGGCCTCTGCAGGGTGCACTCAACGCCAGCCCAACCGTCGATCTGCTCGCACTACAATGCCCACGCTTGTCGCTATCGCTTTGCGATGACAACCGACTTGAACCCCGTGCAGCCGCTCCTCGACGCGCGACGCGCCAGGTGGTACGCAGAGCAGGTCAGCTTCGACGAGAATCGCAAAGTAGTAGGCCTGCCAGACTGGGACGAGCTCGTCGAGGCTTTCGCCGCCATGCCGCTGGACCGCGCTACAGCGCCGATCCCGCCGGAGAACTCGGCACAGGCGCAGTGGAAGCAGATCGTCTTAAGCGGACGCCCACGAGAGGCGACCTACGACGATCTGCACTTTCACGACAGAGCCATCCTCGACCCTTGCCAAGGTTGCGCAGCCTACTGCTGTACCAACCTCGTCTTTCCCAGGCAGATACCCACGAACGCGTCGGAGTTCGACTTCTTTCGCTACTGCCTCGGATTCCCCAGCGTCGAGCTGTCAGTCGCGGAGGAAAGCTGGACAGTGGTCGTCAGAACCTCCTGTTCCCACTTGGCCGGCGGGCGCTGCTCGCTTTTCGGCAAAGAGGAACGACCGCTGCGGTGCTCCTACTACGACCCGCTCAAATGTGCTTACCGGGATCACTTCGCGGCGCCGGTACCCTCGGACCAGGTCCGGGTGACCAGGGACGAGTTCGCCGTGCTCGCCAAGTCGGTGGTGTTCGACGCTACGGGTCGCGTGCGACGTGTGCCAACCGTCGAATTGCTCAAGACCCGGATCGAGGCCAGCTTCGAGGTAGAATAAATGCAATATGGCTGACAAGATCACGATGCAGGCTGACGGGACCCTCGCAGTTTCCGACGAGCCGATAATCCCCTTTATCGAAGGCGACGGGACTGGGGTGGACATTTGGCCTGCTGCTCAAAAGGTGTTGGACGCCGCAGCGGCAAAATACTCCAAGCGCATAGCCTGGAAGGAAGTTCTCGCAGGCGAGAAAGCCTTCAATGAGGTGGGCGATTGGCTGCCGCAGGAAACGGTAGACCTGTTTCGTGAATACCTTATCGGGATCAAAGGTCCTCTAACGACGCCCATTGGTGGCGGGTTCCGGTCTTTGAACGTCGCTTTGCGCCAACTGCTGGACCTTTACGTGTGTCTGCGACCCGTCCGCTGGTTCGAGGGCGTCCCGTCACCGGTGAAACGCCCTGAGCTTGTGGACATGGTCATCTTCAGGGAGAACACCGAGGACATCTACGCGGGGCTGGAGGTCCAAGAGGGCACTCCTGAGGCTAGGCGCATGATCCAGCTTCTCAACGACGAGTTTGGTTGGGACATTCGCGCCGACAGCGGAGTTGGGATAAAGCCCGTTTCAGAGACGGGTTCCAAGCGCCTTGTTAGGGCCGCAGTCCGATATGCAGTCAGCCATGGGCGCAAGTCCGTGACGATCGTCCACAAGGGCAACATCCAGAAGTTCACCGAAGGAGCGTTCCGGAACTGGGGGTATGAAGTAGTCCGTGACGAGTTCGCCGACGTAGCCGTCGGGTGGGACGACTGTGACGGCAAGCCAGGCGACAAGATACTCGTCAAGGACGCTATCGCCGACATAACCCTCCAGCAGGTCCTCACACGTCCCGACGAGTTCGATGTGATCGCCACCACGAACCTGAACGGCGATTACCTCTCGGACGCTCTCGCAGCACAGGTCGGTGGTATCGGCATAGCCCCGGGGGCGAACATCAACTACGTGACCGGACACGGGATCTTCGAAGCGACGCACGGCACCGCCCCCAAGTACGCCGGGCTCGACAAGGTCAATCCCGGTTCGGTGCTGCTTTCGGGGGTGATGATGTTCGAGCACCTGGGCTGGACCGAAGCCGCAGCCGACATCGTCAGGGCGCTGGAAGCAACCATCGCCGACAAGATCGTCACCTACGACTTCGCCCGCCAGATGCAAGGAGCTACGGAGGTCAAGACCTCCGAGTTCGCCTCGGCAGTAGTCGACCGTCTCTGAGCGTGCGGCGCTCCGGGCGACCAGCTGACTGGAACGCCCGGAGCGCCAAGTACTCCGCTATCGGCTCAGGAGGTGCAAATCAGCCGATGAGTCCGAGGGACCGCACAGCGTCGCGCTCTTCGACCAGCTCGCTCACCGTCTTGTCTATACGGGACCGGGAGAACTCGTCGAGGTCGAGGTCCTTGACTATCTTGTAGGACCCAGCAGAGGTAGTAACCGGGAACGAGGAGATAAGCCCTTCGGGGACACCGTAGGAGCCGTCCGAGGGGACGCTCATAGACACCCAGTCCCCGTCGGAGGTTCCGGCCATCCAGTCGTGGACGTGGTCGATCGCTGCGCTGGCTGCTGACGCTGCGCTGGACGCTCCTCGGGCTTCGATGATCGCCGCCCCGCGCTGTTGGACCGCCGGGATGAACTCCTTTTCGACCCACTCCTGATCGGCTATGACCTCGGCGGCGGGCACACCGCCGATCCTGGCGTGGGTCACGTCGGGGTACTGCGTCGCTGAGTGGTTGCCCCAGATCGCCATGTTCGTGACGTCGCTGACGGTACGCCCCGACTTGGCGGCCAGCTGCGCTTTCGCTCGGTTCTGGTCGAGGCGGGTCATGGCAGTGAAACGCTCCGCAGGTATAGCCGGGGCGTTGTGCATAGCGATGAGAGCGTTGGTGTTCGCCGGGTTGCCGACCACCAACACCCTGATGTCCTTCGCAGCGTTGTCGGAGAGAGCCTTGCCTGCGACGGTGAAGATCGCCCCGTTCGCCTCCAAGAGGTCCTTGCGTTCCATGCCCTTGCTTCGAGGCCGGGCCCCGACTAGCAGCGCGATGTTCGCGTCCGCGAAAGCGACGTTGGGATCGTCGGTTGCGACCACGCCCGACAGGAGCGGAAAAGCGCAGTCGTCGAGCTCCATCACCACCCCGTGCAGGGCCGAAAGCGCAGGGGTCACCTCGAGAAGCTGCAGTACGACGGGCTGTTGCGGTCCTAGAACGGCACCGCTTGCGATGCGGAACAACAAGCCGTAGCCGATCTGGCCTGCTGCGCCGGTCACTGCAATTCGTACGGGTGTGGCAGTCATGTGTGGTCCTCTAGCCTCCATCGAGAGCGCCGTTGAGCCGGCGGTGTGTAAGTGCCCCGACGTTAGGCCCACCCGGGGCTTGACGGCCAACTGGGTCCCTGCTCCCGCCACTGTCGCGGCGGGAGCGACGCTGCGAGCAGGCGGGCCGCTGGATGCCTAGGAGCTGGTAGGCCGATGCCTAGGAGCTGATAGTCGGCGGCGACACTACCCCCAAGCGGTGAAGGTACCCGAGCTTGCGCTCGACGGCCTGGCGCCAAGCTGACAGGTCCTTATTGAAATGGTCCCTGTCGCCGTCTTCGAAGGCGTGCTCGAGCTCGTCGAAGGCTGCGTCCTCCGCGTCGAGCAGCGCCCGGTAGCGGGTGAGGAACTGGTCGTCGATTACTTCCGACAGCGTCACTTGCCCTACCTCCTGGGTCGTGGTTCGCCTAACATAGCCGGTCCATCGGCTACTGAGAAGCTTGTCAAGCGTCGAACTTCGCTCGGCACCGGGTCCTCGAAGGTCGTTTCGCCATCGGGAAAGTCGATCGCTAGGGGATTCCCTCTCAGCTTGAGACGCCCTTGGGTTAGCGCGACCCCAGCGTTCAACTCCCCGGACGCGACCCCAACTGCCGTGTCCCAATCGCAGGTTACCGACAGATCCGCCTGTGGGGCTTGGGGATCCACAGGCCAGACTATCTGGCAGGCCCCCGACGAAGACTCGACCCTGTAGCGCACGGTGCCGTCGGGAGTGCCTTCCACCACCTGCTCTAACACCCAGGTGCGACCCGGTGCCGGCGCCCACGGCGAGGCTGCTGCCATCACCATGTCGAACCAGTCGGCCGACAGGAACCGTAACGACCGCCGGCTTGCGCGCTGCCGGTCGCGGTCGCCACGAGAAGCTTCTTCATCGGTCATCGTAAACATCATCGGCGCTCGGGGCCGCCACATCCAGTCAGGCGACAACCTCTGACAGGTACCTGTTGGAAGCCCGCCCTCCCGCCCACCCGAGCACGAGCTCTATCACCATCCTCCCAGGTGCCGTCCCGGCGGGCACTTCGAAGAACGGCTTCGCTACGAACACGCACGAGTCCGGCGCGACACTGCCCTGGTAAAGCCAGCGTCGCTCGCCTCCCGGGTAGCGCACCACCACCTCCAGCGTCGCCGCGTCGACCGGCTGGCGCAGGTCGCTGATGGCGTGCACGGCCAAGCGGACCCGCTCGCCGGGGCGGTACGTGGCGCTGAGACGGTCGGCTGTCACGATCACAGGGGCGCAGGCCGCTCTCAACGCCCGGTAAGCGCGCTTGGGAATGCGGTCGTGGTCGACCAGGGCGAACGAGACGGCAGGCTGCGCGTCGGCCAGCATCGACACGCAGAAGCCTCCCGTCGGCCGGTATTTCAGCCGGCGGAGGGCTTCTACCTGATAGCGAAGCAGGTTCGCTTGCAGGCGCTGGCTCGCCGCTCTCCACTCCTCGAACGTAGCGAACTGCGACGGCGGGATTCTCGCCTCGAAGGTCTCCCTGTCCAGCCCGTGATGCGCCGAAAGGCGCTTCCAGTCGAGGTCCGGCCAGGCTCGGGGTTCCATGAAATCGGCGCTGTCGGGCACCGACGCAGCTCCGAACGCTCCGACGAAGCGCCCGGCGGCGGGAAGCCGGGCGACGAAGGATGCAAGCCCGGACGCCTCCCCGTAGTACCAGCCGAAGTACAAGTGGCTGTCGGTGGCGCCGCCTGGGTGGGGTAGCAGTCCGGATCGCCCGACCGTGGCGCGGGTGGTGTCTTCGCTGCGCAACGCCCGCCGGGTGGCCCGATCGAGGAGGTTCGCGTCCCAGTCCGGCTTGGCGGCGGCGGCTGCTGAGCGTAGCGGTGCCGCCCGCTTCGCGTAGCCGGCCTCGGCGGGGTCCTCTCGAAGCGGTTCGTCGTGGGCGCACCACAAGGCGATGCAGGGGTGGTGGCCGAGGAGGCGCACCGCCTTCCTCGCTTCCTCGGGGGCTCGGCGGCGAACTCCCGAGTAGCCCCATTTGAGGGGAAGGTCCTGCCAGACGAGCATTCCGCGGCGGTCCGCCTCGGCGTAGAGCTCCGGGCGTGCGACGTGGCCGTCCAAGCGCATCAGGTCGAAACCGGCCTCGGCTGCCAGCGAGACGTCCCGTTCGATCTCTTTCGCCGTGGCGTGAGCAAGGTCACGCCTGGTAGGGGCGCAGTTGACACCTTTGAGGAAAATCCTCTCGCCGTTGACCGAGGCGACGAAATTGTGCACCCGCACCTGGCGTAACCCTGTTACGAGCTGCCGGCTGTCACTCGGAGTCGAGCCGCCCGGGGTGGTCACGTCGACTGTCACCTGGTAGAGAGGTTGGCCTCCGAGGCTGCGGGGCCACCACAGGTCCGGGGTGTCGACGGCGACGGTCCAACGAAGCCGGTTCGATCCCGCCGAAAGGCTGTGATCGGTCTCCCTCACTATCAAAGGTCGGCCAGCGCCTTCGACCGCGATCTTGGCTACGGTGGTGCGTAGCGTCGCAGGCAGGGGGCTTTGCGCGTCCAGTTCGACTTCCAGCGCCAAGACAGCCCGGTCGGGGTTCGCCTCCTGGCAGAGGAGCTTGAGGTACACGATACGAGCGGGCCCGGTCTCCTCGAGGTGCACCCTCGACCAGATCCCTCCCGGGTTCCATGAAGGGTCGATGTAAGACGAGTGCTCGAACACGCCGGTCAGGCTCCGTTTCGCTCGCCGGTCGGCAGGCGGCGGGCAACTCACTTCAGCTGCGAGCAGGTGCTCACCGTCGCGGTCGTCGAGCAGATGGGTGACTTCGAACGCGTTCGGGTGGAAGTAGCCTTCCGTGTCACCCAGGTACTCCCCGTCGAGCCAGACGCTTGACTGGTAGAAGATACCGTCGAAGACTACGAAGCGCCGCGACGGCGTTCGGCCTTCCTGAGGTTCTCCGTGCTCTGAAACGCTGAAGCGCTTACGGTAAAGGACCGGGCCGTCGGAGCTTTCGAGGCCCGGAACGCTCCGCCAGTGCCCTGGCACCTCGGCGACGGTCCATCCGTCGTCGGAGTAAGCTTGGTCGACGAACTCCGTCCGGCGTTCTTCGGTGGACTCCGCCACACGCCACGGTCCGCTCAGATCCATTGCGAGCCAAGCTAGTCCAGGCCCGCTAGCGCACGGACCCTCGAGCGCGACGGCCAGCTTTCCGGGCGGGTCTGTCGCCGCGTCAATCTTCGCGGTCAAAGCGGCGGCAGGTACCCTAGGGAGTATGCGGAACGCTCGTGGTGATCGATGACCAACAGCCCGATTCTCGCTGTCAACCTGTGGGACCCCCACGTCGGGCTGGCCCTGTGGGCGGTCCTGGCCACGTCGTTCCTGCTCGGCATGATCCACGGGGTGACCCCCGACGAGCACACGTGGCCTATCACGTTCTCCTACGCGGTAGGCGGGTACTCGAGCCGGGCGGGTATGCGCAACGCCCTTATCTTCTCCCTCGCTTTCACCCTGCAGCGAGCCTTGGCAAGCGAACTGGCGTTCCTGGCGTTGGGGAGCTTCTTGACGCTCGGCTCCCGGGGAGACTACGTCGTCTACGTCGTAGTGGGAGTCGCTATGTTCGCGGCGGCCCGCTACATCCACGGTGGGAAACTGCCATGGCACTTCGACTTTCACCTCCACGAGGGGAAGCCGCGTGTCAAGTCCGGCGGGGGGACGGCCGTTCCTGCCGCCGGCCACGACCATGAGCACGCCCACTTGCACGCCCACATGCACGGCGGTGTCGAGGTGAGCTCCGCACCGCACTGGACCGCGGACAGCTGCCCCGAATGCCACGAGCCGAACCTGGTGGACCCGAGAGCGTGGATGCCCGCGCTGCACGGATTCATAGCCGGATGGGGTTTCGGAGCGTTCGCCCTGATCGTCTATACAGTCCTCGCCCCGTCGATGCCGTCAGCTTGGTGGGGATGGGTTCCCGGAGCGCTGTTCGGTCTCGGCACCACCGTAGTACAGGTCATGGTCGGCGGACTGGTGGGTTGGCTGGTGCGCAGGAAGGGAGCGTCACCCCAGTTGAGCCGTCGGCTCGGTCTTGTCGTCGCCGGGCGTACGCTGGGGGTCGGCGGGGTCGCATTCGTGCTGGGTGGCCTTTTCGGAATAGCGTTCCCCAACCTGGCCTCCTTTAGCGTGTCGACCGGCGTGCACGTGCACAACCTCGCTCACCTCGGGCTTCCCTTGGTGCTCGTGGTCGTATCCGTCGCCGGGGTTGGAGTCGGTTCGCTCGCAACCGAGATACACCGCATCCCGTCGGAGGCAGCAGCGTCTAGCTCGGTGCCGAAGGTCGGTTCCTCCGAGCGTCGACGGGAAAGCGATGCGCCGGGCGTGTAGCCATCTCCTCGTAAACCGCCCAGCGCATGTCCACGGCGTTCTGGGCGAGCCCCTCTAGACGCGACGCTTCCTCGGGATCGCTAGCAGCGAGACTGCTGTAGCGGATCTCGCGGCTGGTGTAGTCGCGAAGCGCCAGGCGGGGTCGGGGCGAGTCGAGCAGGAAGGGGTTGCGGTCGCTTCGGCGAAGTACAGGGTCGTAGCGGACCAAAGGCCAGTACCCGCTCGCGACCGCCCGGTACTGCTGAGCAAGGCCCTGGCTCATGTCAATCCCGTGAGCGATGCAGTGGCTGTAGGCGATTATGAGAGAAGGCCCGTCGAAGGCCTCGGCCTCCCGGAAAGCCTTGAGGCACTGCTGGGGGTCGGATCCCATAGCGACCCGGGCCACGTACACGCTGCCGTAGGCGATCGCTTGCAACGCGAGGTCCTTCTTTTCTGCGGTCTTGCCTGCCGACGCGAACTTAGCGGTCGCTCCGAGCGGCGTCGCCTTGGAAGCTTGTCCGCCGGTGTTGGAGTACACCTCGGTGTCGAGAACCAACACGTTCACATTCCGTCCGGCGGCCAGCACGTGGTCCAGGCCGCCGGAGCCTATGTCGTAAGCCCAGCCGTCGCCCCCGACGATCCACACGCTGCGGCGGACCAGATGGTCAGCTACGCTGCGAAGTTCTTCGGTGTCGGCATCGTGCATCGTCGAAATTCGCTCGGCGAGCACTTCTACGCGCCGGCGTTGGGCTGCGATCTCGGACTCGCTGCGCTGAGGGGAGGAGAGGATCGGGTCGACCAGGTCGGCTCCGATCCGGTCGCGCATAGCGGCGAGGCGTTGCCGGGCGATGGCTGTGTGCTGATCGGCGGCGAGGCGCATGCCGAGGCCGAACTCGGCGTTGTCCTCGAACAGGGAGTTGGACCACGCGGGGCCCCGCCCGGAGCTGTCGGTGGTCCAAGGGGTAGTCGGGAGGTTTCCTCCGTAGATCGACGAGCACCCAGTAGCGTTTGCTATGAGCGCTCTGTCCCCGAACAGCTGAGACAGAAGCTTGAGGTAAGGGGTCTCGCCGCACCCGGCGCACGCCCCCGAGAACTCGAACAGGGGCGTGAGGAACTGGGTTCCCCGCACCGTAGCGAAGTCCACCCGGGGTCGCTCGGGTGTAGGTAGCTTCTCGAAGAACGCAGTTGACATCCTCGCCTCGGCGAGCAGCGGCTCCCGCTCGGTGAGGTTGATCGCTTTAGCCGTCCCGTCGACGTCCACCGGGCAGACCTGGACGCACAGGTCGCAGCCGGTGCAATCCTCCACGTACACAGACAGGGTGTAAGCAGTGTCGGGCAGACCTCGAGCTCGAAGCGGCGCCGACTTGAAGCCTGCCGGGGCGTCTTCGAGTAGGGAACGGTCGTAGAACTTCGCGCGGATCACGCTGTGCGGGCAGACGAAAGCGCAGTTGCCGCACTGGATGCACGCTTCGGGGTCCCACGAAGCGACGAGGTCGGATATGTTTCGCTTCTCGTAAGCGGCAGTGCCGGTCGGCCACGTGCCGTCGACGGGAAGGGCGCTCACCGCAAGCTCGTCTCCCAGACCGGCGAGCATCGGCGCTGTCACGTCAGTCACGAACCTGGGAGCGCCGGCAGGGGCCAGCGCCGGAGTGGGAGCGCTCGATGTGACCGACCTAGCTTTCGCTACCTTGGCGACGGCGCCCGGCGCCCTGCGAAGCGCAGCAAGGTTCGCTTCGACGACCGCGGGGCCCCTTCGGGCGTAGGTCTTGGTAACGGTGGCCTCGATGCTCTCCAGTGCGCTCGGGTAGTCGAGGATCCCCGATATTGCGAAGAAGCATGCTTGAAGGACGGTGTTGACTCGGCCGCCGATGCCTTCCTCGCGGGCTATGCGAGCAGCGTCAATCGTCCACAGCTCGAGGTTCTTGGCGAGAACCTTGCCTTGAACGGTGCTGTCGAGGTGCTCCCATAGCTGCTCGGGAGGGTAGGGGCTGTTGATGAGCACCTGAGCACCCGGAGCTGCCCTGTCCAGGACCTCCGGACGGCTGATAAGGCTGAACTGGTGGCAACCCACGAACGACGCCTCCTCGACCAGGTAAGGGGCGTCGACGGGCTCCTTGCCGAAGCGTAGGTGCGAAACGGTCCACGAGCCGGACTTCTTGGAGTCGTACACGAAGTATCCCTGGGCGAACAAGCCGTGCGAGCCGAGGATCTTGATCGTGTTCTTGCTTGCGCCGACGGTCCCGTCGGCTCCGAGGCCGAAGAAGACCGCCCGCACCGTCCCGGGAGCTTCGACGTCGAGGCGCTCCCCGTATCGGATGCTGGTACCCGACACGTCGTCGTTGATGCCTACCGTGAAGTGCTTCTTGGGACTGCCTCCGGCGAGCTCGCTGTAGACCCCGGCTGCCATGGCCGGCGTGAACTCCTTGGATGACAGGCCGTAGCGGCCTCCGCAGAGCACCTCGACGTGGCCGGCCGCGCCTGACGACCCGGCGGCTTCGAGGGCTGCGGCGACGTCGAGGAACAAAGGTTCGCCGATCGATCCCGGCTCCTTGGTCCGGTCGAGGACCGCCACGCGTCGCGCCGACGCTGGCAGGGCCTCGAGGAACGCTTCCCCAGGAAACGGCCGAAAGAGGCGCAGGGTGATCACACCCACCTTCTGCCCCCGGGCCACCAGAGCGTCGACAGTGCGTCGCAGGGTGACGGTAGCTGACCCCATCGCGACGACGACCCTGTCGGCCAGCGGGTCGCCGTAGTACTCGGCTATGCGGTAGCTGCGTCCGCTTAGCGCGGCCAGGCGGTCCATCTGATCTGCGACGATGCCCGGCACCGCCCCGTAGAAGGGGTTGACACTCTCGCGTGCCTGGAAGTACACGTCGGGATTCTGGGAGGTGCCGCGGATCACAGGGTGTTCCGGGCTCAAAGACCGCCGGCGGTGAGAGTGGACCGCCTCGGCCCCCACGAGCTTCAACAAGTCCTCGTCGGCGAGCAACTCGACCGAGTTCAGCTCGTGGGACGTGCGAAAGCCGTCGAAGAAGTGCACGAACGGCACCCGGGACTGAAGCGTCGACGCCTGCGCGATGGCCGCCATGTCGTGAGCTTCTTGGACTGACGTCGAGCCTAGGATGGCGAAGCCGGTCTGGCGTACCGCCATTACGTCTTGGTGGTCCCCGAAGATCGAAAGCCCCTGGGCTGCTATCGACCGCGCTGCCACGTGGATGACCGTCGGGGTGAGCTCTCCGGCGATCTTGTACATGTCGGGGATCATCAAAAGCAGGCCTTGCGAAGCTGTGAACGTCGTCGCCAACGCGCCGCCCTGGAGGGCCCCGTGCAGCGCACCCGCAGCGCCGGCTTCGCTTTGCATTTCTATAACCTGGGGCACAGTGCCGTAGACGTTCGTCCTGGCTTGCGCCGACCACTGGTCCGCTAGCTCAGCCATCGTGGATGCGGGCGTGATCGGATAGATCGAGCACACCTCGTTGAGACGGTAGGCGACCGACACCGCCGCCTCGTTGCCGTCTATCGTCACTGTCATCTAAGCACCTCCATCTTCGCGCTGGCCGACTCTGGGACCATGACTATCGCATGCACAGGGCACTGCTCGAAGCAGACAGCGCAGCCGGTGCAGCGGTCGTATTCGAAGCGGTACCGGTTGCCCACGCCGAGCTTTATGACAGCATCCTCGGGACATGCACCGAGGCACCCGTCGCATTCGAAGCAGTTCCCGCACGAAAGGCACCGGCTCGCTTCGAAGCTCGCTTGCAAGTCGCTCAGACCGCCGGTAACTTCGGTGAAGTCGGACAGCCGTTCGTCGGGATCCACCTGAGGTTGCGCCCGGCGGTCAGCGTCCGCGAAATACCACAGATGAAGCTTGTCGAAGGAGGCTACATCGTGCTTTGCGGGGGCGGGGCTTTCGTCCCGGCGCAGCCAGGCGTCTATGTGGCGGGCGGCTTTCTTGCCGTGCCCGATCCCGACGGTCACGGTCCGCTCGGCGGGAACCATGTCACCGCCGGCGAAGACACCGGGACAGCCGGTCATCATCGTCTGCGACACGACCACCGTACCGTCGGGATTGAACTCGACACCCGGCACTGACCGCAGAAACGAAGTGTCGGTGTCCTGGCCGACGGCGAGGATCAGGCTGTCCGCTGGTATGCGCTCGCTGCGCCCTGTCGGGCGGGCTATCCCCTCTGAGTCCAGCTCCATCACCTCCACGAGCAGATCGGAGCCCTCGAAGGCGCTGATAGTACGCAGCCAGTTGATCTTCACTCCTTCCGCCTGCGCCTCGGCCGCCTCCTCGGGGTGAGCGCTCATCTGGTCGGCGGTCCGACGGTACACGACGACCGCCTCGGCCGCGCCGAGCCTCCGGGCGGTTCGGGCGGCATCCATCGCGGTGTTACCGCCTCCGTACACAGCGACACGCCTGCCTATCACCGGCCGTTCCCCGCTGGCGACGTCGCGTAGGAAGCTGACCGCTTCGAGGATGTGGCCTGCGTCGCGGTTGGGTATGTCGACCTTCTTGGAAAGGTGGGCACCGACCGCGACGAAGACCGCGTCGAAAGCCCCTCTGACCCTCTCCTCCTCGAGGTCGGTCACCTTGTGGTTGTTGGTGATCGACACGCCGTAGGAGACGAGCCGGGATACCTCAGCGTCGAGAGTCTCACGGGGAAGCCTGTATGCGGGGATCCCGTAGCGCATCATGCCTCCGGGGGCTTCGCCGGAGTCGAAGACCTCCACGCTATGTCCCGCTTTGGCCAGGTGCCAGGCGGCGGACAGTCCACTCGGCCCTGCTCCTACTACCATGACCCTCTTAGCGCTGTCGGGTAGCGGCGGCGGTAACTCCCATCCCTCCTCGACTGCCAGATCCCCGAGGTAGCGCTCCACGGCGTGGATGGAGACAGCGCTGTCGAGCTCGGCTCGGTTGCAGGAATTCTCGCAAGGGTGGTAGCAGACCCTGCCTTGCACTGCGGGGAACGGGTTGTCTGCGATCAAAGCCTCCCATGCCGCTTTGGCGCGCCCCGCCTGGAGGTAAGCCAGCCACGATTGGATATTCTCCCCAGCCGGACACGCCGCGTTGCACGGTGGCAGCAGGTCCACGTACATCGGCCGACGGGATCTGGTCGGCCCGGCCATAGGGACCTCCCCCGCCAGGTCGGGTAAGCCGGCGAGGTCCGCAGGCTTCACTTGACCGGGGCTCCGAGCCCGTCGCTCGCGATCACCGCTTTTGCCCTGGCGATGATCTCGTCGTCGTCGGCCATGGCGAGCTCGTCGCTCAGCCAGGCTCCCACGAGCTCACCCTCGACATGTCTCGTGGTGCCGTCGGCTGCGACGAGGAGCTGCTCCAACAGGCCCGCCTTGTCGACCACGACGAAGGGATCGGGATCCCAGCCCCCCGAGCGCATGACCATGGCGATCTTCGCTATCTCCAAAGGCGACTCGGCCCAAAGCGCCACCCACGTGGCGATCTCGTCGGGATGGCGTCCTCCGGCGACGTAGCCCATCCTCTGGTCGCTTTCCGCCAGCAGTTCGAGCACTTCGACCAGGCGGCCGGTCCACCCGTTCTCCTGCGCGAGACGGTGTGCGCTCGCGGCCGACACGCTACCTGTCCGATCAGCGTAGCGTTGGAGGACCTTCTGCAGGTCCGCGACACTCGGTTGGCCGGCGGACGCCTGAGCCTGCGGTTCGTTAGCGTGCTCGTTCATTGCTACTCCTTTGGACTTTCGTGCTTGTGACAGGCGGTGCTGTCCCAGGTGACCGTTGCGTGTCCTCCTGGCCTGTGCGCCCTCGAGGGGCCCTAGTCCAATCATCGCAGCTGCGGGGATGCTACCGGTAGGGCCTTAGGTCACCAATGGCGACGCTGCTCCAGCCGCCCCCGGTCGCCAAGGCGGCGTCCGTCGCCGGCTGATCTGATCGGCGTGTTAGCCGGGGAAGCTCGAGGAAAGTGACTTCCGGCTCTAGGAACGGCTAAAGCCAGGCCGTAAATTCGAAGTGGAACATTCCGTGACATGGGTTACATGTCCGCAAGGCAAGGAGAGCAGTCATGGCTGATCAACCGGCTACAGCAGGCTCTGAGAAGATAGTCGTCGGTTTCGACGGCAGCCCTGGTGCCCTGCGGGCCCTCGACTGGGCTCTGCGCCACGCGGTTGCGTTAGGTATGTCCGTCGAGGTGGTCCAGGCTTGGACCCCGGGAGAGTTCGGCAGCAGCTCGGAGCTCGGGGATTTCACACAGACACGCTTGGAGAAAGAAGTCGACGCGGTAGCCACTCCGGCCGGCGTCGAGTGGACCGCCAGAGCTGTTCGTGGGAATGCGTCGAAAGTCCTCGAGGAGGCGTCAAGTGGCGCTGCGCTGCTCGTGGTCGGTTCCCGTGGCCACTCGACGGTCACTGGACTGCTGGCCGGTTCGGTGAGTCTGCACCTGGTGAGCCACGCTACCTCGCCGGCAGTCGTCGTGGTGCGCGGCTGACATACTTTGCATCCCGTGGCATCTCAAAGCAACCGTTCGACCCCGGCAGCGATCTCGAAAATTGTTGTTGGGGTCGACGGATCTCCTAACAGCACTGTCGCCGTCGAGTGGGCCGCAGCTCTCGGTGATGCGACCGGAGCCGAGGTTATAGCCGTGCATGCTCTGGGCCTTATCGAGCACCTCCGGCCGACCGGCGAGCCTGTACCGGTAGAGCACCACGAAACTGAGATACGACGCCAGATGGTCGAAGAGTGGTGCGAGCCGCTAGTCCGCAGAAAGCGACATTTTGATTGTCAGCTAGCATACGGTTCTCCTGAGAGGGTTCTGCGCGAGGCTGCCACCTCCCGAGGGGCTGATGTCATAGTCGTCGGCTGCCGTGGTGTCGGAGGGTCATCACTGCTTGGTAGCACTAGCAGCCAGCTTGCCCACCGGCCACCCTGCCCGGTGGTAGTAGTACCCTTCGATTAGAACGCACGCAGACTGGTTAGTCGCCGGCGAAGCACTGGCAGTGGTGCGCAAGTCGCCCGCCGTCCCCCGAAGCCGATGGGAGCGAGTCGACCCATCTGAGGAGACGCAGATCTTCCTCTGAGACGGGATGGTGGACCAGCCACACGCCGCGAGTCCCACAGGTGGTGCAGCGCAGAGCGTAAACGACGGCTTGCGAACCGTCCGGTGCTGGGCTGGTAGCTACTGTCTCTTCGACGATCAGGTCATGAGAGTCGAAGTCGGCGTCACACGACGGGCACCAAAGGTGCCCGTGAACTGCCTGCAGCGACCGGGCGTAGCCGCGTCTGGCGAAGCCGAGTATCACATCGGCCGTCCGCTCGGGTGTGGTCAGCGTCGGAGTCTCGACCATCACATCTCCCTTTGCCATGTTGCCTACTTTGCAATGTTAGGAGCCTCCGAGCAGGTCCGGCAGGGCCGAAAGTCCCTACCCGGGACTTTGGTCACATCCAAATGAGGTCTTTCGCCCCTACCGGTAGCAGACCTCCGGGATTGATAATGAATACGTGCTCAGGGTTGGAGCTCCGAAGATCAAGGTGGTCTCGGGCGACCCGGAACGACAAGGAGATGGGAATAATGCGCCGTAAGACATTCGACACACTTCTGACAGCTGGTGGGCTCGTGCTGACGATCGTGTTGATCGTGGCGGGTGCTTTGCTCATGTGGGGTTACTCGTTTGCCAACTCGAACGTGCACAGCCAGCTATCCGAACAGCAGATCACCTTCCCGACAGCGTCAGTGCTGGCTCATCCCAACGGGGGCGAGATTACAGCGTCGATGCAGAAGTACCTAGGCCCATACGCCGGCAAGCAGCTCACTACCGGCCCCGAGGCCCTAGCCTACGCTGACCACTTCATCGCTGTGCACCTTTCGGAGATGCCCTACGGTGGGGTCTACTCGAAAGTCTCCTCTGCGTCGCAGGCACAGCCGACGAACGCAGCGCTGAAAGCTGAGGTCCAGACCGTCTTCCAAGGCACGACGCTTAGGGGACTCCTCCTCGAGGCTTACGCCTTCTCGGAGTTCGCGACGATCTCACTTGTCGCTGGCATAGCTAGCTTCATTCTCGCAGCGATCATGGCGATTCTGACAGGGCTTGGCTTCTGGCACGTCAGCCGGGTAGCTCCGACCGAGGAAGTCCTCGCCGGTCACCTCGGGATTCCCACCCCCACGCCGGCCAGCTGATCAGCCCAACCAACAGCGATGAGGGCCCGGAGCGCAGTCTCCGGGCCTTCGTCGCGTTCTACGATCCGCTCCTAGAGACGCCGCAGCGTCGGGTCGGGCCTCGACGGGGGGATCTCCACTCTTATCTTGGCGTCTACGACGACGGCCCCGCTTTCGCTCACCACCACCGGGTTCAGGTCCATCTCCGCTATCTCGGGGAGGTCCTCGGCGAGCTGAGCGACCCGCATCACCAAAGCTTCGAGGGAGGCGATGTCGACCGGCGGGGAACCCCTGTAGCCGCCGAGCAGAGCGGACCCTTTCGTCGCTCGGACCAGTTCCGAAGCGTCCAAGTCGCTCAACGGGAGGCAGCGGAAAGCCTGGTCCCCGAAGACCTCCACGGCGGTGCCTCCGCTGCCGAACATGATCAAAGGCCCGAACAGGTGATCTTGGACCAGCCCGACCACCGTCTCGACACCAGCAGGGACCATCGCTTGGATGAGAGCGCCCGTCATGGCGTCGCCTATACGAGCTTTCATGGAGTCGAACGCGTCCGACACTTCGCCTGGCGACTTCAAGGACAGCTCGACGCCACCCACATCGGTTTTGTGCACCAAAAGCGGGCCGACCGCTTTTAGCGCGACCGGCAGGCCGACCCGGGCGGCAGCCTCAGCGGCCGCAGAGGCGGAGGCCACAGTGACCGAGGTGGCAGCGGGGATCGAATAGGCCGCAAGGACGGTTTCGACTTTGTCCGGGGGCAGCCATGCGCCGTCGGGGTGCTGAGCTAGGCATTCCTGCACGGCGGCCTCAGCTTCGGCACTTCGAAGCCCGTCGCGTCCGGGGAGCTTCCCGTCCGGCCGGCTACGCCAGTCGCCGTAGGCGCAAACCTTGGCCAGCGCACGGGCGGCGGGCTCGGGGAAAGCGAACGAAGGTACCCTGGAGCGGGCGTTTTGAAGGCCTTCGGGGATGTCCCATCGGCCGAGGAATGTAGAGACGATGGGTTTGCCCCGGGCGCTTTTCTTGGCGGCGACCTGTGCTTGGTTGACTGCTGCCTGGTTTATGGCGGCGGCGACGTCGTCGGCGGTGGCTAGCAGCGTCGGGGCGAAGATGGTCAGCACAGCGTCGACACCGTCGTCTCCGAGGATTATCTCGAGGGCACGCAGATACGATGCGGCTGTCGCCGAGGCGACCATGTCCACCGGGTTCGCCACGCCTGCTTCCGCCGGCAGGAACTCCCGCAGCGCCGACTGGGAAGACGCAGAAAGCTCGCCCACCACCAAGCCAGCCGATTCGGCGGCGTCCGCAGCGAGGATCCCCGGCCCGCCAGCGTTGCCGAGTATCGCCACCCTACGCCCGGCAGGGACCGGTTGGCACGCGAGCACCTCGGCTACGTCGAACATTTCCTCCAAGGTGTCGACCCTGATTACCCCAGTCTGGTGGAACAATGCGTCGACCATCACGTCAGAGCTTGCGAGCGCAGCCGTGTGCGACGCAGCAGCGCGAATGCCCGCCCGGCTGCGCCCTGCTTTGACCGCGACGATCGGCTTGGTCCGTGACACCTCCCGGGCGATACGGGCAAAACGGCGGGGATTGCCGAACGACTCCAGGTACAAAAGGATCACGTCGGTGGAACCGTCTCGCTGCCAGTACCGGAGAAGGTCGTTGCCACTTATGTCGGCTTTGTTGCCGACCGACACGAAGCTGGACAGGCCCAGGCCTCGCCGTTGGGCCTCTTCGAGCACGGCTATACCAAGCCCGCCCGACTGCGAGGAAAGGGCCACTCTGCCAGGCAGAGGAGCCGTGGACGCGAAAGTAGCGTTCATCGACACGTCGGGGTCGGTGTTGACGACGCCCATGCAGTTGGGGCCGACCATCCTCATACCCGCACCCCGGGCTTTGCGGACCAGGTCTGCTTGCACGTCGGCCCCGCCGGCGCCGAGCTCGGCGAAACCGGCGGTGACCACCACGAGACCTTTGACGCCTTTGGCCGCGCACTCGTCGACGATCCCGGGGACCTGAGCAGCCGGGACGGAGATCACTGCGAGGTCGACTTCAGCTTCGATCGAAGCGAGGCTCGGGAAGGCCGGTACGCTCGCAACCGAACGGGCGGAGGGGTTAACTGGGTAGACAGGGCCGTTGAAGCCACCGGCGAGGATGTTGCGCAGAAGCTCGTGGCCGACACCGCCCCGGGCCCGCCCGGCCCCTATCACGGCGATCGAGCGTGGCCTGAGCACCCTACCTATAGAAGCGGCAGCGGCGTCCGCCCAGCGTCTTTCGATAGCGTCGGTCGTGGCCGTTGTGGGCTCGATGTCGAGCTCGACTCTGACGACGCCGTTATCGAAACGTGCTTTTTCGACGAACCCGGCGTTTCGGAACACCGCCTGCATGGCTGTGTTCTGCGGGAGGGTGTCAGCGACGAAGCGTCTTATGCCCTGCCCTCGCGCGTAGACGGCCAGGTGCTCCAACAGCAGCGTCCCTAGACCGCGACCTTGGTGCGCGTCTTCGACCAGGAAAGCGGCTTCGGCCTCCTCGGGTTCGTCGCGGGAGCGGTCGTAGCGGGAGACGCCGATCAGGTCACCGCGCAACGTCGCGACCAACGCCATACGGTCCACGCCGTCGACGGTAGTGAGGTGTGCAACCTCGTCTTCCCCTAGGCGGGGATGGAAGGAGAAGAAGCGCATGTAGATCGTCTCGTCGGAGAGCCGTCCGTGCAGCTCGACCAGACGGGCAGCGTCGGAGGGGGCGATCGGACGGATATGCACTGTGCCTCCGTCCGCGAGTACGCCGTCGCAAGAAGCCCACGAGGCGCTGTCGGTGGGCAGGGCGTTCACTGTTCCAGCTCCGACGGCGTCGCATCGACGGCGCCGGCGTCAGCGTAGGGGTCGCCGAGAGGGCCGAGCGAGAAGATAGTGTCGCGAATGTCGCGGATCGTGGCGTCGAGCTCGTTGACTGTCCCATGCAGTTTCGCCGCTGCAGGCCCTGCTGTCGTCCGCGCTGCTGCCTGTAGAGAAAGGCCGAGCGAGAACAGCCTTCCGATCACCTTGTCGTGTAGTTCCATGGCGATGCGTTCCCTTTCCGAAATGAGCGTCAGTTCGCGGACCTGGTTTTGGAGCCTATTGATCTCAAAGGCCAAGCCTGCAGCGAACCCGAGGGTCGCCACGACCGCCTCGTCTTGGTCGTCGAAGCCCGCAGGCTTCGACGGCGGGTTCTGCGGGGTTGCCTCGTCGCCGCGCCCGGTCGGCGGCCGGCGAGGTGTCTTGTCGATCAGGTACAAGAGAGCGAAAAGCCGGGAGCCGACCAGGATCGGAGAGCCGAGGAAGCTCGTCACCGAGCCGGCAGGGCCGGCGAGCCCCAGCTGGGCGGGGTCGCCGCTCCACCCTTCGAGTCGCAACGGCCGGCGCCTTTTGACCATCGCGTCGAGCAGCCCCGGCAGCTCGGGTCGCTTGCCGAGATCCGCCACAGCATCGGAGTCCAACCCGACGTGCACGACTTTCGACGCTCCCGACGTCGAAGGGTTCAAAAGCACCAGCGCCCCGCACCTAGCGTCGACGAGCCTGGTCGCAGACGCGACAACGTTGCCGTAGAGAGCGTCCGGGGCGAGGTCGGAGGCTAGCAGGAACACCGAGTCGAGAACGTCTTTGAGCCTCTCAGCCGAGTCGATGAGGCGGTAGGGGAACACCTTGTACTTTCTAGTTCCTACGAAGCACCCGGCGCGCCTCCGCGGCCATTTGTAGCTCCTCGCGTGCAGCGACCACGCCGACGGCGACAGACGAGCCGCGCCCGGTGATGTCTCGGTCGGAGCCGGCGGCCTCTTTGTTGGCGGCGGGGTCTACGTGCACGCCCATCCACTCCAAACCTGCGCATACCTCGGCCCGAATCTCAGCGGAGTTCTCACCGATCCCGCCGGTGAACACGACGGCGTCCGTGCCGGAGGTCGCTGCCGCCATAGCGGCGATCTTGGCTCTCAGCCTGTGAACGAAGACCGACACGGCGAGCCCCGCTGGCCCGTCCCCTTCGTGGCGTGCTTCGAGCAGGTCGCGCATGTCCGCCGAGCGCCCGTCGGAAAGGCCGAGCAGCCCGCTGCGGTTCTCCAACGCGTCGTCGACGTCTTCCACGGTCAAACCCCGGCGCAGGGCTAACAGCACGACCGCTGGGTCAAGGTCTCCTGGACGGCTCGCCATGACGAGCCCCTCCAGCGGGCTGAAACCCATCGTGGTGTCCACGGAGCGCCCCCCCTCGACGGCGCTTACCGACGATCCTGAGCCTAGGTGGCAGATGACCAAACGCAAGCCTCTCCCAGGAGTAGGCGGGCAGGGGAGCGACGCGGGGGAGAGGATTTCAGGTGCCCGACGGGTTGCCCAGGCGCAACTGAGCCCGTGGAAACCGTAGCGGTGGACCCCCCAGTCCGTCCTCCACGACGCCGGGATCGCGTACGTCGAAGCTTGCGGGCTTATCGTGGTATGAAAAGACGTGTCGAAGCACGCCACGCACGGCTTTCCTGCCAGCAGTCGCCGGGAGACGTCGATCGCTACGAGGGCCGGCGGGTTGTGCAACGGTGCTAGAAGAGTGGTCTTTTCCAGCGCGGCCCGGGCTGCGTCGTCTATCACGGTCGGAGCGCTGAACAAGCCGCCACCGTGTACCACCCGATGGGCGGTAGCGTCGGGCGGTCCCATCCGGGCGACGAAGCCTGCGAGGGCGTCGGCCAGTTTGGCGTCTGGGGGGCCTAGATCCTCCGCTGCGCTGATGGTGTCGTCAGCTTCCACGACGCGCAACTTGACGCTCGACGAGCCGGAGTTCACCACCAGGATCCGATCGGACGCCACAGCTCAGCCCGGCCATGCCCAGTCGCTTATCTCCGGGGGGTCTTCCCCGTGGGCTTTGGTGTACTCCCACTGGGTGACCAGGCGGGCGGCCATGTCCTGTCTCAGGTAGGCGGCTTTCTGCCCGAGCCCTGGGACCCGGTCCACGACGTCCATGACCAAATGGAAGCGGTCCATTTCGTTCATCACGGTCATGTCGAACGGCGTGGTGGTAGTCCCCTCCTCCTTGTAGCCTCTGACGTGGATGTTGGCGTGGTTCGTCCGCCTGTAGGTGAGCCGGTGGATCAGCCACGGGTAGCCGTGGTAGGCGAATATCACCGGCTTGTCGACGGTGAAGAGAGAGTCGAACTCGGCGTCGGAGATGCCGTGGGGATGCTCGGCTTGGGGTTGCAGAGTCATCAGGTCGACCACGTTGACGACCCGTACTTTGAGCTCCGGGAGGTTATGGCGCAGGAGGTCCACTGCGGCGAGCACCTCCAAGGTGGGGACGTCCCCGGCGCATGCCATGACCACGTCGGGCTCGCCGGGAGCGTCGTTGCTAGCCCACTCCCATATTCCGAGCCCCCGGCGGCAGTGGACGGCCGCAGCTTCGACGTCTAGGTACTGCAGGGCCGGTTGTTTGCCTGCGACCACGATGTTCACGTAGTGGCGGGATCGCAGGCAGTGGTCGGCAACCGACAGCAGGCAGTTGGTGTCGGGTGGCAGGTAGACCCTGATGATGTCCGCCTTCTTGTTGACAGCGTGGTCTATGAAGCCCGGGTCCTGGTGCGAAAAGCCGTTGTGGTCCTGGCGCCAGACGTGGGACGTGAGCAGATAGTTGAGGGAGGGGATCTGCCGGCGCCACTCGATCTCGCGTGTGGTCTTCAGCCACTTGGCGTGCTGGTTGAACATCGAGTCGACGATGTGCACGAAAGCCTCGTAGCAGGAGAACAACCCGTGGCGTCCGGTCAGGAGGTACCCTTCGAGCATCCCCTGGCAGAGATGCTCCGAGAGGACCTCGGTAACCCTGCCGTTCGGGCTCAGGTGCTCGTCGTCGTCGGGATGAGTCTCGCCCATCCAGGTACGGCCGGTCACCTCGAAGAGGGCGTCTAGACGGTTCGATGCAGTCTCGTCTGGACCGAAGACCCTGAAGTTGGCGTTGGCGGAGTTCGCTGCCATGACGTCGCGCAGGAAGCGTCCGAGGGTGCGCGTCGCCTCGTCCACGACGGCACCGGGTGCGGTCACCTCCACGGCGTAGTCGCGAAAGTCGGGCATCATCAGGTCTACGCTGCGGCGTCCCCCGTTGGTCTGGGGGTTAGCGCTCATCCTTTTGTCCCCGGTCGGGGGGAGAGCAGCCAGGTGCGCGCGAAGAGTCCCGGTGCGGTCGAAGAGCTCCTCGGGTTGGTAGCTCCGCATCCACGTTTCCAGTTGGCTTAGATGCTCCGGGTTGTTGCGCACGTCAGCGAGGGGCACCTGGTGGGCCCGCCACGAGCCCTCCGTCTTGTTGCCGTCCACGACCGCCGGCCCGGTCCAGCCTTTCGGGGTGCGTAACACGATCATGGGCCATGCTGGGCGGGCGCCGACACCGTGGTCTCGGGCCCGGGTCTGTATCTCTGCTATCGAATCGAAGGCATGGTCGAAAGTCCCCGCCAAAAGCTGGTGTACTTCCATGGGTTCGTCGCCAGAGACTATCAGAGGGTTCCAGCCGTATCCCCTGAGCAGGTCGACGAGCTCGGACTCTGGTATGCGTGCCAGGACGGTCGGGTTGGCGATCTTGTAGCCGTTCAGATGCAGGATCGGGAGCACAGCCCCGTCGCTGGCAGGGTTCAAGAACTTGTTGGCGTGCCAGCTCGTTGCCAAAGGACCGGTCTCGGCTTCCCCGTCCCCGACGACCGTGGCGACTATCAGGTCCGGGTTGTCGAGGGCCGCCCCGAAAGCGTGAGCCAGGGCGTATCCGAGCTCGCCCCCTTCGTGCATCGACCCTGGCGTCTCGGGGGCAGCGTGGCTTGGGATCCCACCCGGGAATGAGAACTGGCGGAACAGCAGTCGCATCCCGTCGGCGTCGGTCGTGATATGCGGGTATATCTCGCTGTAGGTGCCCTCCAGGTAGCTGTTGGCTACTACTGCGGGACCCCCGTGACCGGGGCCGCACACGAACACCACGTCCACGTCTCGTTGTTTGATCACCCGGTTCAGGTGCGCGTAAAGAAGGTTGAGGCCCGGCGTTGTCCCCCAGTGCCCGAGCAGGCGGGGTTTGACGTGGTCGGGACGCAGACCGTCGCCTATCAGGGGATTGTCGAGAAGGTAGATCTGGCCGACTGAAAGGTAGTTGGCAGCTCTCCAATAAGCGTGGATGTCACGCAACTCCTCGACGCTCAAAGGTCCTCTCGGCGCGCCAGTGTCGCTGGGGGTGGTTTGCTCCATGCCTGTAAGTGTCGCTCCGGCCAAGCTCGTCTGCTAGAGGCTTAGGTCATAAAACTCAAACCCGGCGGGCTTCGGTACCGGCTGGGGTCCTCGCCCGGATCCGGACGCAGGTTAGTTCAGTGCTCGGCTCAGTCAGTGCTCGGCCACGTCGAGGCCCGCGATGCGGATCACCGCAGCTTCGAGGACTTGCTCCATGTCCGGCCACGGGAAAGTGGTGATCGAGTTGGGCAACGCAAGCACGCCGTGCAGAACCGCCCAAACCGAGACCGCTGTCGTCGAAGCGTCTGCGTTGGAGGAACGTCGCGCGTCGATGCAGTCTTGGATCAGACTGACGACCATCTGGAACGCAGCGCCGGTGACCTGCAAGGAGTCGGTCATCTGGCGGTCCTCGTTCCAGTCGGGCAGGAACCGCCTGCCGAGGAGCAGGCGGTACCGGCTGGGGCGTGTGACGCCGTAGTGGTAGTACGCGCGAACCGCTGCGAGGAACCTGTCGACGGGGTCGGTCCGGGATGCCACTGCCGCTGCGAGCATCTCGTAGAGAGCGGTCACTTCTCGGGCTATGACAGCGTCGAGGATCTCCATGCGGTCGGCGAAGTGCGAGTTAATCGACGGTGACGCGATTCCGATCTCTCGTGCGATAGCCCTCAAGGTGACCGACTCTTCGTTGGCCGTGCGCTCCAATAGGACGCTCGTGGCCTGGATGATCTCCTCTCGGAGCCGTGAACCCTGACCTCGGGGGTTTCTCTTACGCCGCCGTGGGTTCGACTCGTCCGCTGTCTCAGCTGGTGGCATGGTGAAAGCGTTCACTGCCATCAAGTGTAGGGCATCTCAGGATAGCTACGCACGATGTCACCTTGAACGAATAAGGTCTTGTGCCTTACTTGTCACGCCAGGTTCGAGCTTCGCGGATACTGATCGTCGGGATCGGTTAGGACGTTGACCACGTAGGGGACTTTCGACGCGAACGCCCGGTCGAGAGCGGGTCCTATCCCGGCCGGGTCGGTTACGGTCTCGCCGTCCCCCCCGAGGGCCTGGGCGACGAGGTCGTAGCGGGTGCCCGGTTGCAGGTCGCAAGCCACGTCGTAGCCGTACACGGCGCGCATGGGATGCTTCTCCAATCCCCATATCCCGTTGTTGCCGACTACGAGGACAGCGGGAAGCCGGTGCCTTACCAGCGTGTCAAGATCCCCGAGAGCGAAGCCTGCGGCACCGTCGCCGAGTATCGCCACGACTTGGGAGTCGGGCCTCGCCAGTCGAGCGGCCGCAGCGTAGCCGAGTCCGTTTCCCAGACAGCCGTAAGGACCGGTGTCTAGCCAGCAGCCGGGGGTGAAAGTGGTCACGTACTTGCCTGCGTAGGACGCGAAGTCGCCACCGTCGCATATGACTACGGCGTCCCGGTTGAGCCGCTGGTTGAGCTCGCCGAAGACGCGGGTGGGTTTTATCGGGTTCGACTCCGAACGCAGTTTCGCCTGGTCGGCGGCGCTATGAGCGTTCTCCGCGTCCGTCAGGCGGCTGACCCAGCTGCTGTGATTCGTCCTCGGGCCACTCCAGGCAGCGATCGCCTCGAAGGCCGCCGTCAGGTCCCCGACAACGCTCGTAGCGTCGAGAGCGAGTGGCGAAGTGGCCTCTGGGCTGTCGACCAGGTGCACGACTCGTGCGTCCCCAAAGCGTCCGAAGCCCAGGCGGAAGTCTAAGGGCGTCCCGGCGACCACCACTAGGTCGGCCTCTTTGCTCAGTGTCGCGCGCGTGCGGCTGAACGCAAGACGGTGGTCGCCGGGAAGACATCCTCGGCCCATCCCGTTCGCGTAGCACGGTATCTCCATCGTCTCGACCGCTCTGCGAAGAGATTCCCAAGCACCTGCCCAGTAGACGTCACTGCCCACTATCAGCGCCGGACGTTCGGCTGTCGCGATGAGCTCCGCTACGCGAGCGAACTCGCCGTCGGGATCGCTTTTGGATTCGTGGGTTGTGTCGCTACGGCTCGCAGCGGAGGCTTCGGCCCCCGGGGAGAAGAGCACATCCATTGGGAAATCGACGAATACCGGGCCGCGGTGAGCTTGCATGGCGGTCCTGAGAGCACGGGCCACCACGTCTCGGGCTTCGTCAGAGTCGAAGGCCGTGGCAGCCATCTTGGTGATCGAGCTTACGATTGGCAGGTGGTCGATCTCTTGGAGGGACCCGGCGCCCCAGCGACCTTGCGGCGCACGTCCGCCGAGCACGACGAGAGGAGAGCCGTTGAAAAAGGCGGACGTTATAGCGCTGACACCGTTCGTCACTCCCGGGCCGGCCGTCAGCACCGCAAGACCGGGGCCCCGTGTCAGCTTGGCCCAGGCCTCAGCGGCCCATACGGCTGTCTGCTCGTGGCGGGTGTCGACGATGCGCATCCCGGCTTTGAGAGCAGCGTCATATAGAGGCCACACGTGGCCGCCGTTCAAGGTGAACATGGTGTCCACGCCCGCGTCGAGCAGAGGCCGCAGCGCTAGGTCACCGGTGTGGCGGTCGGATCGGTCTGCCATGTCCCCACGCTAGTAGCCGGCGGCGCACGAAGGCGGTGGCGTTCCTCGAACTCGGGTTGCTCACTGGCCAGGTCACATCAGGCGACGTCGGTGCTCTACAGCCCGAACGAATCGACGAATATCCGTTCACGGTCAGGATGGACCAGCAGGTCAGAGACCTGGAGCTGCTCTCGACTTGCGACGAGATCGTCTTCGATGTCGTTACGATCGGGCTCACGAAATCAAAGTGAGGCATCCCAGCGCTAGCGGTTTCGAACCGGAGACCGCTGACGAGCGGACCGCCGGCGCAGGCCTCTTGGCGAAGCGTGCTACGTCGCGGGGTTCAGGGCGTGGACTGCTTGGCCGTCGAAGGGTCTTGCCAGAGTCCGTGTGGAGCAATGAGCACATCCGCCTCCGTGGGGCCCCAGCTGCCCGGCGCGTACGGCAGGGCCGGGTGATGGTCTTTGAGGATGGGATCGACGATCGCCCAGGCGGCTTCGACCGCGTTCTCTTGGGTGAACAGGGCTCCATCTCCGGCCAGGGCGTCGCTGAGGAGTCTCTGATAGGGCTGATCCTCGTTGGGTGGGGTTTCCAAAAGCAACAGCTCGCGCTGGTCCCCGGTGAACTCTTCTCCTGGACGCTTCACTCGAGCTGCCAGGCCGATCACCGGGTGGGGCGACAGCCCGAATCGAAGGTAGTTGGCTCGGCTGTTCGTGGACGCGGCGTCATCGAAGAGGGGCTGTGGGGGTTGCTTAAGCTCTACCAGCACCTCGGCTGCGGACACGGCCAGGCACTTTCCTGACCGCAGGTACCATGGGACGCCAGCCCAGCGCCACGAATCGATCCACAGTCGCAGGGCGCAGAACGTCTCGACGTCGGAGTTGTTCGCTACGCCCTTCTCGTCGCGGTAGCCGTTGAACTGGCCCCGGACGAGGTCGTCGGGGGAGAGTGGCCGCATCGCCTTGAAGACGTTGAACTTTGCGTCCTGCACTGCGTCCCCTCCTTGGTAGGCGGGCGGCTCCATCGCGAGCAGAGCGACGATTTGGAAGAGATGGTTCTCGATCACGTCCCGCAGGCAGCCGACACCATCGTAGAAGCCCCCGCGGCCTTCCACTCCGAACTCCTCGGCCAAGGTGATCTGGACGCTGGAGATGTAGTTACGGTTCCAGATCGGCTCCAAGAAGGAGTTTGCGAAGCGGAAATAGAGGAGGTTCATGATCTCCTCTTTGCCGAGGAAGTGGTCGATGCGGAAAATCGATCGCTCCGGGAACGCCGAGCGAAGCACTGCGTTGAGCGCTCTAGCGGAGGCGAGATCGCGCCCGAACGGCTTCTCCACGACTACCCGAGCGTTGTCGGCTAACCCCGCCTTCCGGAGCCCCTCAACTACCGTCGCGAACAGTGCAGGTGGCACGGCGAGGTAGTGCAATGGCCGACGGGATCCACCGAGTACCCGGCGGAGCTCCGCGAACGTGGCCGGCTCGCCGTAGTCGCCGTCGACGTACGCGAGCAGTGACAGCAGCCGTTCGAGGGCGTCGCTGTCGTCGACGCCGTTCGGCGTGCGGGCGACGCTATCGCGGGCGCGCTCCCGTAGCTGGGCTAGGTCCCAACCCGATGACGCGACGCCGACAACCGGGACCGACAACACTTGGCGCTTCACCATCTGATATAGCGCAGGGAAGATCATCTTGTGGGCGAGGTCGCCAGTGGCGCCGAAGAACACCAGCGCGTCTGCCATCTCCACGCCTTCGGCATATTCGTCGGTCATTAGTACCTCCTGCTTCCACGATAGCCACTCGGGTCGCCGGGTCGCGACCTTCCTGGGGCAGCGCACCTCGGTGGCTCAGACGCAGTTTCGTGGCTTGGCGGCGTTGACGTGCTTCTTATCGTTGTACGGAGGTAGATGCCACTTACCGTGCTTGCGATGGCATTCCGCTGGATGCACCTGATGAGTCGGGTCATCTGGCGTCGCCTCATGGAGCAGGTGGTCTGTCGTGAGTCAGGTTCCGGTACGGGGGGAGGTGTGGTGGTACGAACTTTCAGGCGTCGGTCGCCGTCCTGTGGTGCCAGTCCCGCGTCCGTCTTTAGTCAACTTGGACTCAGTCGACAGCGTCCCGGTGAGGCGCTCGTCGAGCGTTAGTTACCTCCTTGAACTCGCTGGCGCCGGTCTATGCGGGGTATGCCTGTCACCGTTGCACTGCTGGGGCGAAGGGGAATCTCGGGCGTTGCTTCATAGCCGAGGGGGGTATCGACCCTGACGGCTGACGTCACCACGTCAGTGGAAATTCCTCTGGCTCCTTGTTGCAGCTGATCACGGGAGGCGGCAGCTGCCCGGTCGATGTACCATCGGGCTTGGGTGACAATCCGGTCGTGCTCTTCTTTCGCCTGTTGGCGTGCTTCTGCTTGGATATGGGCGCTGACTCGCCGACCGGACTCAATGATGACGCTTGCTTGTCTGCGGGCATCGTTAAGCTTGGTCTCGTACTCGAACTCGGCGGTCTCGAGGAGCTGGCGGGCTTGCTGGGTCGTTTCGATCGCAGTGCGAATCTCTTCTTGGCGGTGGTTCATTGCTGCTTGCAAGGGTGGGAGAACGAAGCGCGCGACAACGCCGAGCACAGCTGCAAAAACGCCGATCTCGACAAAGACTGTGGCATTCGGAATCAGGAAATTCGTGGTTGCGGGCATTAGCGTTACCGTTCTGTAGGGACTGGGGACGTGTGGATTGAGTTCGAGCCGCCCGGTTCTGATACGACTAGTGCTGCGGCGCCGGCTTGTTCGGCGGCACGGTCTTTTTCGGACCTTGGTTCGGCGTCGGACTCAAGGGCAGTCTGGAAGTACAAGATGGTGAGCAGCGCGAAGAGGAAAGCTTGGACGACAGCGACGCACATGGCAAAGAGTTTCCAAAAGAGCAACGGCATCCAAACGACGTGTGGCGGGAGCAGCTCGATGATGAGGGCCGTCATCACGGACCCGGCGAAGACGTTGCCGAACAGGCGGAGCGCCAGCGTGACCGGCTTGGCGATCTCTTCGACGAGGTTGATCGGCAGCAGCCATGGCGACGGGCGGAGATAGTGGCGCAGGTAGCCACGCAGTCCTCGTGTCCGCAGCGACGCGCCATGCACCATAAGAATGACGAGCCCGGCGAGAGCTACGGTGAGGTTGATGTCGCCGGTGGGAGGTGGCAAAGACTTCGGCGACCCGGACGGGACGAGCTCGAGCCAGTTGGCGATCAAGACGAACACGAACAGGCTGATGGCCAGAGGGACTATCTTCC
>Ga0078972_1002734_pt1 | contig 56702 bp, 48 predicted proteins | sample YelNatPaOPGAMG01_FD_67568 | JGI IMG/M metagenome (GOLD analysis project Ga0078972, IMG submission 67568) | Hot spring thermophilic microbial communities from Obsidian Pool, Yellowstone National Park, USA - OP-RAMG-01 (SPADES assembly) (version 2) | ecosystem: Environmental > Aquatic > Thermal...
GACGTCGGGCTCCGTGCCGCGCCAGTCCAGTGGCGAGCATTGCTGTGCCCACGGGTTGCCTTGAAACAGAAAGATCGAAAACATGAAGCATGCATGATTTGCGCATGCTATACACAAGGAATGCGATAGCGGTAGAGGCTTGTGCCTACAAATTGGTTCATAAAATCGGCTGTTTTACAAACCTTTGTTTGGCGGCGTCGAGAAGCATCTCGATCCCGGTGACGTATCGAGTTACAGGGGCAACGCGTCGAAAGTGGCACGCAGTAACGCCGACCGGGAATCCGGAAACTGCGCATGAATTCCCAAGCCCTGATTGTTGCACTTTGAGTGTCTAGACCGTATATCTAGGAAAATGCCGGGGAAAAAAATCGAAAGGCAGGGCCAGCGCGTGCAGTGCAGTATCCCATTCCAATCTAACGCTCGGCTAGCATAAACCGCTGTTCACGAAACGGCATCCATGCAATAAGAGGAGTCAGCGTACGCTCCGCAAGTCGAAATTGGACTGGGTATTCGGCAGCCTCGCAGGCGCGTTCATCGCTCTGGGCGACGAGTTCCAGAACTGGAGAAGTCTCTCTGCTCCTTCGGTGCCTCCGCGTGCAACCGAGACTTGGCCAAACAAGTGACAGGTAGCAGGCGCCCGTCACGCAATCCCCAGCATCTTCGACCGTATCATCAGTACCGGGAATTCGGATGCTCAATACGGCTAGGCAACGATGCGCGTCCGTTTCGGAGCAGGCGAAGCGGTGCGCTCCAACGCCGGCACCCGTGGCGCCTCGCATCTCTTCGGCGAAGCGACTCGAACGCGTCAACCCCAAGATATTTCTCTAAGACTTGGCAAAGCTATTGAATTGCCGTGACGCACACAACGAAGCGCTACCCCGATTGCACCCTGCTTTTATGGTACACGGTCGATGCACCGAGCCAGATTGCCATCGGTAACCGGAAATGAAATCGATGCGCTCATCCAGACGTTTTTGCGTATCTGAACCCTGGACCCGTATTCCCCGTAACGCTACACGCTTGATCGATCCCGCAACGCTCAGAGTGCAACGCCCATGGTACACGTCAAGCAGAGACAACACGATTTTCATCGATCCTTGGGGGCATTCGTTCAAGGCAGTTGCGTCATTTTGCATGCCGAGCGCTCGCTTGGCCGAGATCCGCGCACCTCTGTGCGCGGCGTCCATGCGCCGGTACCCGTGTCCGTGCGCGGCTGAATGGCGCAGCGATCGCCGTCGCGCCGCCGCCACGCATCGCTGTCCGGTGTCGCATCCGTGTTCGCGGCATCGCATCGGATGCGTGCAGCGCATGCACCCCGCGCGCCCAGCACGGATCGCGCAACCAAAGCATCGACGTCACGCGCCCTGAGCGCAGCGCCCGCGGACGCTTGAGGGCGTCGCGTGCATTCACGACGCTCGCGGGATCGGAATCTACTTCCGTGCATTTCGCAACTTTGAGTAAACTTCAAGACACAGAAGCGCAGCTTATTTCGATCTCACGTTTCGTCTAGCGTTCGCTTACTTGTCGCAAAAGTGGAGAAAGCAATATGCTGGTTCTGCCTGCGCTCTGCAGCGTACCAGGCACCGCGTCACTCTGATCCGCAGTTGTTGACCTGCGCGTCCTCATCGACACACAGACGTGGTATCCAGGACGAAGCGCGTCCGCTGGTCTCGTTGTGATCCGGCGAAATGCGCCCAGGCCCGTGGCGCAAACACTACGTGGAACTTTTCTCTGGGTTGCTGCTGGCGTTCGTCTCGATTTTCTGAACGCGATCGCGGGCGTATTCGAGCATTCTGCGAGTGTACCTGGAAGCAAACACCTCAAAGTAATAGTTACTTCCGTTCCACACGACGATGAGACCGACAAATGCCAACACGATTTCGTGCATCCATTTGTAACGCCAGAACAGCGCCGTAGGCAAACAAGTCACCCCAGTGAAAATCAGCTGCCAAAAAGCGAGTGCCAAATTCTGGTATCGCTCGCCGAAGATATTCAGCATCCGGGAGACTGCCGAGCCCGAGTGACGTGTGAGCCATCGCAGGCTTGTGATCAATTCAGGGTTTCGATCGAGCTTTCGACGAGAGATAACCAGAATCTTTGCAAGATACAAGGTTTGCCAGATTAGAAAGATCACCAGCGGCACTGCCACCGTAAACGCGCGACGTCCTAACGCGATACAGTCTGCTTCGTGGCTGCAGATACCGATCCGTCGCGAGATGATCAAGTCTGAATGCCAACGAGCATTGTACGTCACTAGTGGGGGAAATATATGGATAAATACGGACGTCATCTTATCGAGCGAATGAAAAACCAGCGCATTGCGCCACGCCACCATCGCCCAGAGCACCGGTCCGTTCGCCGAGGCAAACAGGGCCACGAACATGACCTGTCGCCAGGCTTGCGTCCGCGGCCAGCCAAAATAGAAAGCTACCAGTAGTGCTTGCACAAAGTAACAATAGTCGTACATGAAATAATGCTGAGCAGACTTGCGGTATGAATAATAGCGGAGAATAAGCAGAGGCGTCAGCTGGTACAGATACCACTGCCATAGACGCGCCGGCTGGCGTAGAATAACGTATTCCGTGAAGAGCACGTTGAGCAGACCCAAGACAAACGAAAGTTTGTCTCGCAAACGAATGACCTCTGGAGTGCGAACGCGCCTTTCGATGGCTCGCCGCCGCTCCACGAGCCGATGTTTGGTGTTACGGATCTTGTCATCTAGATTAGCAAGGCTACCAAGTGTAAAAATATCGGACAAAGAAAGGCTGAGCAGGTCAGGCTCGTAGTACGCTTCCGAGTCGGGAAAAGCGGAGGAGTCCGTCTCGTCGAAGTGGTCAACGCTCGCACTGCCCAACGCACGCCCACCGTCGTCCATCTTTGTTCAATAGTTTTCGTGCCACTCGGTTCAGAACGGTTTCCTCGAACCGTTTCGAGAAACGCTTGACGCTGGCACCACGACGAGAACGCTCTGAGCTGGTAACCCGCCCGCCGACCGAACGTGCGTCCTGACGCTGCGACGCGCAGGCTGCGGGTGCCCGGTCGAGCAGTGGTGGTGGCGTCTGCAAATGCGCACGCGCGCGCGCGCTAACGCAATCTCCGGCATCGGCACCGACCGCACTAGATAGAACAAAGGACAGAGGCTATCCAGTAACTAGCAACGATATAAGGATTTATTTTCTCTTCTATGATTAATGTTAACATAACGGAAGGATTTCCGTATTGTCACAAGTTTAGCTTCTAGGCGGAAGGTCCCGCGATCTGGACAAGTCTGTTAGGCTGATGCTGCATGCGCTCCCGCAATAGCTGTTGCTCTAGCGAGACCTGAGCAACTCGTCCGCAAACGCAGTTCATTCTGGGACTCAGAGCGGATACACTGCGTTTCGATGTCGTCACGGTCGCAGTGGACTTCTTGTATATCGCTTCGCGCTGCAGCAGGCAATAGGTCCGTCTGCGCGATTGGCTCGTTCCCGGAATGCTCATGAATCCTGATTCCGTAGCAGCTGCATGCAGGCAAAAGGTCCGTCTGCGCGATTGGCTCGTTCCCGAAATGCTCATGAATCCTGATTCCGTAGCAGCTGCAGCAGGCAATAGGTCCGTCTGCGCGATTGGCTCGTTCCCGGAATGCTCATGAATCCTGATTCCGTAGCAGGTGAATGCAGGCAAAAGGTCCGTCTGCGCGATTGGCTCGTTCCCGGAATGCTCATGAATCCTGATTCCGTAGCAGGTGAACCACGCCTCGGGCCGGCACCCTTCGCAGTATGGCAAAAACGTCCTACCTCCGCGATGTATCGTCATCAGCGGTATGAGCGATAAAGCGGACGCTCACGACAGGTACTCGGCGCACGATAGAACATACGAAACGACCAGCATATCCGTGAGGAAATATGGGTAAAGGAACTTGGAGCTAGGGTGCAGCACCATGACCAACGCTCTTCTGGTTACCATTATCCATCCGGCAACCTGTCATCCATGCTCCATGTCCACCGGTTTGTCATCGAGAGAGACGGAGAGAGACCGGATAGCGCCATCGATGCGCTATCGTCGATCGCCGCCGCTGCCATCATCTGTTGAGGGTGCCTCCAGCCGCCAGCGCGCGCCCGGATCGCGGCGACCGCTCTGCGCATCCGTCGTCCAGAGGCACGGAGTTGTGAACCTGCCCCCAGACACGTACGCTGCACCGTGTACTGCCTTTGCAGGAGAGGCGCTCTCAAGTCTCCGCTATTCAGGTTCACTTCTGGCGCATCTTCTATCGGAATGTTTGTTAGCGGAGCTTTTCAGGTTCCTCGGGAGAGACGCTGGGGTGCGGCTCGGGTTGCACGTCCTAGGCGTGCGCTCCGGCTACGGGACGCGCAACGTCGTCACAGTGGCGTCTCGATTCTGGAGGCCAACGGCGAGAGCAAGGACGGCAAAGCAGGAGGCAAAGGTGGCGGCCTATTTGGAGGCCTTGGTAACCTCATGGATGCAATGAAAAAAGCACAAGAGTTCTCCAAATCGGCACAGGCGCTACAGGAAGAGCTGAAGAACACGGAAGTTGAAGCAACCTCGAGCGACGGTCGGGTTCGTGCAGTCGTTTCCGGACAGCAGGTGCCAATCCGAGTTGAGGTTTCTGATGAGCTCATCGCCGAGGGGAACCCAGCGGTCAGTGACGCTGTCACGGAGGCAGTGCGCAACGCTCATGTGAAAAGCGCGGAGCTGATGCGACAACAGCTCGCGGACCTAACCCAGTCCTACGGGCTGCCGCAACCACCGAAACAACCCTAGCGGAAAACTAGTATCTTTAGTAGGGATAAAAACTGTCCAACGGAAAAACTATTCAGATTTTCAGAAGGAGTCTGCGCCATGTAATAAGGAACTGTGCATAGCTATGAAGGCCATTCGAGGCCGGCTGCTGTTGCTGCTGCTTCTGGGTGCTGTGACGCAGGCGATACCAGAGGCGCAAGGGCGCAAAGGCCCAGTGTGCAGCACCATGCGACGCAGTGTCCCCATAACTCGACACGAGATAGCCGTCCACGAGGAGCGTGCCTTCAAAAGTGAGCGGCGCGTACGCGTTGGTGTCCACGTGCTCGGTAACTCGTACAATGGTGTCGGTGGATCCATCTTCATGGAGCAAGGCCATACCCGGAAACAGGTTGCGGGCTCGCGTGAATCGTGGGCGTTCGTGCGCATATCCCGGTTGGACGTACACTAAATGATCGGGTGTCATGTGCAAAACGCCACCGCTGCTGGTGTGCAGCGCGATATACTGGAACGGGCCTGCCGCAGTTTGTTTGTCTGCAAACGCGTACGCGGTCGTGAAGCGCTTCGTCCAGCCACCGCGATTGTTCGGGACTAATGTGGCAATACGCGTCCCGGGTTCGAGTGCGGATAGCGGCACCAGCGTGCCGTCTGCGCGCTCTACGGTGCTCTCAGCCGGAAAGCAGCCGATGAAGCTCTGCCCAGCAGCCAAGGTCGAGGGACAACCAGAGAAGGACTCTAGTGCGACAAACTTTGCGCTTTCGTTGTATATCGGGGGTCCGAGCGTGATGGTGCTCCCCTGCTGCGGCCAGAAATCAAACGTCGCAGACGTCTCCACAGGTTCATACATGGGAATATTGGTTTCCATCGGGTTTGCCGGGCAATAAAAAGGTGCACTCATCCCCGTCTCTCGATAAAAATCCAAACACTCCTCACACACAGAATAGCTGAGCTCCATACCAACATTTTCAACGAAACGAACGTCAACGACAGACGCGCACGTTGGCTCCATCCCGTTCACGAACCCGCCTTCGGGAACGATTACGACGCTTCCGGAGGGAACGACAAACACATACGCCACCCCGGCTTGCTGGCCCTTGATAAGCCCCAGCGGTATCGTGAGCGAGTCGGTCAGTGGCGGGTATGGTCCGCCACTGATGGAAGCGAGCTGCGTGCCATCCGTTTCACCAGTCAAGTATGCGGGGAAGAAGGCACCACCAAACGGATACGCAGCGACATCGGTTGCTCCTCGGTTTAGAACCACAGCCAGGCTCTCATTTTTCGGGTTCAGAAACTGCCAGTATACGATGCCCTCAGAACGCGAAATCCACGACCAACTCACCTCAACGCCCAGGGGGCTCGAGCAACTCTGTTGACTACGGACTCGCTCCAAGATACGTCCAACGGTTAGGGTACCCGCCGGTTTGGTACCTTTTGGGTAGTACAAGTGCCGCAACCTCGCCTGTTTCGAACTAGATGTGTCGCTCAGCCCTAGCGTTTTCACAGGCAAAGCGTACGCCACGTAGCAGCATAATCCCACACTGCAAAAGAGCGCTAGCAACAAAATCCAGGAAAACAGCACGCGACTCCCTAGACTGTGGCCCATGGCGGGCCACTGCTGCTCCCCGAGTGTGCAGGTCTAGCTCAAACCTCGCCACCTAGAACGTCGGGCATGAATACCCGCAACGGATGCGGCCATGTGCACTCAAGCATCGATGCGATGCACCACGTGGCGATGTCCAAGTTCTGGAGTTCCCTGCAAGCGGCCACTCAACGGCCGCATCGCCGGTGCGTCGGAACTCGCAGCGCGTTCGATGCTTGCACGGCCAGCACCGTGGAGATTAAAATTCGTGGTACCTGCGAGTGCTGCCAGCACGTGGCATCTGGAGGTTTCCTGGTGTGACGTGCAGATAAAACATTCTCGGAATTGTTCCTGTAGGAAATCATGCGACTCGCCATGAAATCCCTTACGACGCTGGTATTCGTCGTAGAGATCGTTGTTTGCCTCAGTGTATGGTCTGTGTTAGCCCTTCCGGTTTATCGTAGTGACCGCTCCCAGCTGGTGTTCGCAAAGCCGCAGCAGCAGCAGCAGCAGCAACTCGCTGCCGGGGTGCGTCTCGAACGGGCACCGCTGCACCCTCTCGACCAGAGGGTTGTTCAAGAGGTTTCCAGTGCGCCGCTGGGACAGCCTTCACTGCGTACAAGCGGCACGAGTTGTACGAGCGGTGCAGGTGTGGAGGTTTCCTGGACATGGTTCAACCAGACCAGCGGTATCGTTGTATGGCAGTTCTACAATCCGACTTCGAGTGAACGGGCAGTTGTTCTGAACCGCGGGGCGAAAGGCAACAATAGTATCATTGAATCGTACACCTTCGGTGGCGCCTATACATTCGCGTACCTCGGGAACGGGCTCGCCACGCTGGCCCCGGGGCCGTATCCGACGCTGGAAGCATCACCGAGCGTGTTGCCGGTCGCCATTATAGATAAGAGCGATCCGGATATTGGCTTTCTCTTCACTATTCGTGCGGGTGGCACGGTAAGCGTCGAAGAGGGTGGCTTCGTGAACTTGGAACCGTTCTGTGACAGTGTACCTGACGTCTCGTTCGCGGAGAACGCCGACGTCAACATCACTTATGCAAAGAGTGTTATGTGTGAAGAATACTATTTTCAGGAAGGTAGTTCTAATGTTATGTGTTCTTCGAATCCGTTGGTGACGACTTGGCCTATTTATCAAGTGGCAAACGGTTCCGTGACGGGACAGAATTACATTATCATGGACTCTAATACACAGATCGAGTTTTTGAATGTATCAAACTCACAGGGTGGTTCATCGTCGGGATTCTCCTGCTTCCCGGGCGATGCAACCGTCACACTGTCCGATGGACAAGTCAAGCCCATTCACCAACTCAAGAAAGGCGATTGGATCTATACGCTTTCGTACGACGCCAAGGATCGCAAGTGGTCCCGTGTTTCGACGAGATTTCTCGGATTCCTCGATCACAAACCTGCCGAGCGGACTGAATTCCTTCGGATTACGCTGCACGGGACGGATAGCGTTCTAGAGATTACACCGGATCACTTGTTGCCGGTAGTCGCAGCCGGTCCGTCCCCTGGTGAGCAACGTGAGCGCTATATGCCCGCTCGGCTGGTTGTGCCCGGCGCATTCCTCTTTCTGGAGACCGGTGAGCTTGCTCACGTACGCAGCATGACATGGGTGCAACGGACGGGTGCCTTTGGACCGCTCACCGAGGCGGGAACCCTCCTAGTCGACGGGGTCCTCGTCTCTTGCTATGCGCACACAGGGAGTCATGAAGCTGCGCATATGAGTATGTGGCCGTTGCGCGTTGGATCCCGTCTATCTCGCTGGCTGAACCCGGTGCATGCCCGTGTCCCAGAGAGCGCTTGCGCAAGTACTGGTATGCATCCGTATGCGCGTGTGCTGCTCGCTCTTCAGTACATGCTACGCATGTTCGAGCATCCGAGAAGCAAACAATACCTCCATGAGCATCAGCATATTTGGCTGTGAAATTCTGCGCATAAGCGCTGCGGCGGGTCTGTGAATTCCGATACGAACAACCCCCTATACCTGTGTCAGCTTAAGAATGAACCATTGGAATGCTCGCCCTGTTCCTAGCGTGCGAATTTCTCCCGACCTTGTTTGTAGATGTACAGCCTCGGCGTTCGAAATGCGACAATGAGCGATGACGGATTCAAACGTAGTTGTAGGGTTCTCGATCGTCTTGTCAGTGTGGCTCGTTTCTCGCTTTGCCGCTAGAATTCGGTACGTTACCGGAATCTAGGTGATTCGCGATGCCATGGAACCAGGGCTCGTAAAATAATCGATATCGTTATGAAGTACATATGTAGAATTTTTCACGCGTCCCATTTCGGTACCTGCTACATGTTAAAATCGCAAATTCTTCACGTCCTCCATGTTTCTGTTTCGTGGCAAATCGTAGACGCAGCCATTCGCCTCGCTGGATCGAGGAAAAAAATACTGGACGCCGTCCACTGACGAATTCATCACAGGTTCATGGCTGGCGTTTACTGACTTTGTCACGTGAAAAATTCAAAGCAGCTCGAAGGACAACACTCTTGCTTGATTGTGGCTATCGAGAAAACGGCATTCGACAGCAGCATGATCCGTCAGCCAGGACACGCTTCTACTAGAGGCTCCCGTCTATTCTGTTACCACGGAAAAGGATTGTGGACTCGGGCTTGAGCCAGCGCAGTGATCGCTTCTAGGGAAGCGCCCGTCACCGCCTGGTCCGAACTGAGCATAGACGGATCGAAATTTCTCGACTTGATCTTGAGGATGGATTTTTCTTCTGGGATTCGCTTCATCATGGACAAGTTCGCAGTGCACAAATCCTCTATCGAATGGGACGGCGTACGCTTGGACATGCAGCGGGCAGTGTACTCGCTGTGCGTATCGGCCAGAAGAAGGCCGGAATTATAGGGTACGGTTTCGGGCATGGAAACGAGCCACGGAAACGACGGGTGCGCTCTCTGAACCTGTAAAGGGTATGAAGTGAACGCTGAATGAGGCGTTCATGGTCAACAGGACAGCTCTCGGAGGATACGGTACCGTAGACATATGGGAATACCCGACCGCAGTGAGGTCGCACCGGTGCAAAGCGCACATCGCGACTGTATGCGAAGAAAATGCGACCGGCAGGCGAAGCATATGAACTGCATCTACCGCCTATGCATGAAATGCGTCGCTAGCAGCCCGGAGCAGCAATATCGGCATTTGACTGCAGCAATCGACATGCTTCGACTGCTGAAAATGGAACTGGAGGGAAACGGGAGCAATGCATTCTTGAATCCGGAGATGCTTGTAAGGCAAAAGAAGCAACCACAGAAAAATCCGCAAAATCCAGTTTTCATGACAATCAGATGTAATCCGAACGTCCTTATGTACGCCAGAGTTTGGTACTTGGTTCCTTTCCATCTCAGCCTGACATGAACGCCCATAAAGCATCCATAGAGTCGACATGAGCCAGGAAAAGAGCACATAGCGCGAACGCGCTGGCCTCGGGATGCGTCCGCCCAGGAGACTGCACGCGGTGTGTGGGCGGCCCCAGTTCGAACGCTTTGGTTCCCGGCTTGAAGCAGGTCGTGCATACGAGTTGCTCCATCTCTGAGGATACCATTCAAGTCTCCCGCAGCTGTGATTCTTTATGATACCGTGGATCGCGTCTTCGGAATATCAGACAGGTTGCGCTGGTCCCATGTCCACAGGAAATATGGCTAGCTGTAGCATCCCTAGCGGGACGGCCGCCAGCATTGGAGCTGCACCCAACAAATAGATGTACACGACGTGCATTTAGCTCCTAGTGCCAGGCACGTGAACGCATCCGCCAAGTATTCGCTCAAGGTGCCTTGCAGGTGCACGCGATTACGGTGGAAAATCCGCATACCTAAAAGCAAGCAAATGCCCCCAGAATGCAGCGTCTCTCGGAGCGTCTCTCTGCCGTTCAGGGATGTACCGGTACGCTGTCGCTCATTTCCTTGAATTTGACGATTCCGATATCGAGGAGAGCGCTCCTGTATTAGACGCTCGCAGCCCTATCCGATTTCGGAGCGAAACGGAACAGGAAAAGTCGAAGTTCCATCGGTAGGCAGCCACTCATCAAGATCATCCAATTACCCGTGAACGTCGACCTGGTCTCTGCACCAAGCGTACCCATGGTATTGCACGACGTGGCGAGCCTTGCGATCTATGCGTCCAGGTGGGCGACTCCGGGAACCCGGAACCAGCGTCCTGCGAACACTTCGTAGACGCGACGCCTCGACGGTGCCCAGTACTGGCGCGTTTTCGGAGGTGCGCAACTGCACAGTTGCATTGCACTGACTCTGGCTTCGCGTCGCATACGCGTTGTACGATTACTGAGCAGCGACACTCTCTATGCACGCGCTGGTGTTGCTCCCGATGTACGCACAACGTCCAACTTGGAACGGAACCGTCGCCGCAACACACGCCTAGATCCTGGTTCAGGAGGAGTAACCAATGGTGCTGCTTCGAGTTTTAGGACGGCATGAAAGAGAGCTCCGGCGTATCTTGAATTCAAGATTATCGCCAAGATCAGATTGCCGAGTTGTACGCCATTGCCCCGAGCCCTGTTTGGGTCTCGCTCACAACGGCCAGCATGTGCGCAAATAGAGTTGTTGCGTTCCCGATATTCGCTTCCGATAAGCTACGCACGATCTGCTGTTTCACGTCGAGCGTGGGCTGCAAGCACTTGAGCCAATCCCCTGCATGTATTTCGCTTGCCAGCGGCTGCAGGTTGTACGCTGCTCCGCACTGAGCGGTCGCAGCCTGCACTTGAGCCAATCTCCTGACACCATTCGAGGGAAGCAGCCGCAGCCGCAGCCACAGGCTCTTTGCGTGCTCGCTCTCCATTGCATTTTCGTACGCACGCTAGACAGACACAGACTCGATCATTGCGGGAAATGGATTTCCGCATGCACTCTGAAGCGCCATAGGCATCAAAAACATGTTCGACAAAAGCGACGTACGACTGAGAACCTTGTACATGTTCGCTTTCGTGCGACGAGCGTGCACAACACCTCGAGTCGGCGAGCGTCACGACGACAGAGACCAGTCGGCAGCGGGTCAGTTGGCGTCAGACACTGCACGTTTGGACGCGTTTCCGAGGAGTTCAATTCTCGATCGAAACTGACTCTGGTAGGTGCTTTCGAGTTGCCGGCAAATTCACCGCTTCCGGGTAGAGTAAAGCTCGAGAACGCCTTCAGCGCAGTGCCAGTTCTGCCACACGCCACCTTCCCGGCTCCAGTGAGGTCTAGTTACAAACCGACGCTCCCCGATGCTCGACAGTAGTCTTCGACTCGACCAAGAGGAAACACGGAGAGGCGTCTACGTCACGGGAATCAAGCGGCGATCCGGGAAAATGCAGCTCGTCAGGGGCTTTGCCACGCCCTCATCGCGCGAAAACGTCGTATGCTCCAGACGCAAGCGTTGTAACCGCGAGTGCATGCTGTCTTCGGAAGCGCCGATTGCTCTCCGAACCAAAACACCATCATGAACAAGGATTCGAGCCCTCGCACCGGTCTCACGATCGCACGCGCTCGAGTCGAAGCATCGCTCGCCGTCATCGATACAGTTTCCCAAGCCGCAGCCGACAAAACTTCCTGTCCATCACCCGCATGATCGGGCTGCATGCTCGTCACAGGTTCATTGCCTTCTCGTGGAAGAGCGCGCCCCCCGCTACAACCGGTACGCGAATGGACAATGCTTCAGAGAGCGCATCCCTCATGACCGTCACACTCGGGCAGGTACCAAGAAGTGCTGCAGCGTAGAGCTGCTTAGCAACGCATCCCTCATGACCATCACACTCGGAAAGGTACCAAGAAGTGCTGCAACGTAGAGCTGCTTAGCAACGAGCGCGTCGACCTAGATGCCACCGTGGCACCCCCAGTGCCGTCCAGTCTCCGTTGGCCAAGTGCAACGGCGGATGCGACGTCGCCACGAGTGCCCACAGCAGACCCGGTTTCCCAGAAGATCGCCCGAAGCTATCGGAGCAACCATGAGCTCCTCAGCGGGAACCCTCTTGCGGCGAGTGTTCCAACGCGGCCTTCACTGCGATCCTATGACTGGTCGTCTTCCGGAAAGTTTGTCTGGAGCGTTCTACCAGATTCAGTCGGTACGCGACGGCGACGTAACATGCCCCGGATGTTCGCCTCGCCAGTGCCCAAACAAACCGGACAAACAAGGTTCCCCTTTCCGTCACACTGAGGACAGACCGTGCCTTTATACTGCGCTCGCTTGTCTTCAGCGAAGCCACCAGCCCGCCAGAAGCCCGTTCCACCACACATGTCACAGACGACACGCCCCTTGCCGCGACAGTTCGGACACGGACCCGTCGGTGGTGGCTCACGAGCGCGAGCGTCGGACACAGCCCCCAGCAGCCACTGTGTCATAAAAGCGGCTATGCCCACACCAACTTGTTTAATGAACGTTCGTCTCTTGGGATCATTTGGCTCTAGGGAAGCTCGTACCTCTTCCCGGTGTCGCGAGCGAAACACTGCGTTCACTCTGGGGACACTGCATCGGCATATGGGTCGCCGCTCGACCCAGTGCCCGAACCAGCCGTCCGGTGCGAAAGCCAAAGGTTCCATGACCCTGTCGAATCTGCGTTCCTGACGAACGCCAAGCAGTCCAAGAGTGGAACGCTCGTTCCAGACTCGGTCTCGAAGGGTCACTGGTATAGCGCGCCAGTCAGCAGTCGTTGGCATTGCAGCGTTCACCATCATCATCATGTCGATGCCGTGAGATGGCACCGGGCGCTGGGCCGCGGCACATGGTGCTACGTTCCTCCAATGTTCTTGGTTGCGTTCCAGCGGGGGCCAGGGTCGGGGTTATTGTTCGCTTTCCATGATCACTTGGATGGTTTTCAGAAAACCAAAGCGTTTACTTGGAACACCGTGCGCAGGCGGGAGGCTTTTTACGGGGGCGGTGGTGCAGGATCCTCTCCATGAGTCGGGGCTCGCCAACTGCGCGATGCTAGGCGCTATCCGGGAGAGCGTGCATCGTTCGCTACGCTCTCGCCATGCTTCCTGATGCTATCTGCGCGAGTCCCTGCACAAGCTACTCCATCAAGTGCTGTCTTCAGCACCGGCAGTCGCTGTCACGTCGACGGCAACGCGTAGCGCCAGCATAGGGGGAAAAAGGACGCTCGAGTAGCGCTTTACGTTGTTTCTGATGAGCCGGTTGGTCCCTGCAGGAGAACATCTTCACCGAGGATGCGCAGACCTGGTACGCTCGGGGTGACTTCCGGTGCACTGCGACCCGGGCGCGTTTGCTGCTGGTCGAGAAACGCGTGCAGGGTGGAGAATCCAGCTCGTTCCTCTTGATACATTTGTTGCATTCGCTGTTGGAGCGCGTCTAGCTCCTGATCGATGATGCCGCTCTGCTGAACGGAGCTGTACGCGTCTGCAACTGTGGTTTGCGGGGTCTCCCGGCCGAACGAGTCGCTGGTGGTATTACTAACAGAGGCATTTTCCAATTGAGATGAATCGGGCTGTAAAAGCTCCAGCGGGTCCGTGTCGTGGATGTGCTGGCCAGAGATCGCACCCACCTGGCGCAGGTCAGGCACTGGCCGGTTCGAGAGATCTCCCTGATCGCTAAGATACGTCAGTGCTTGCGTCCATTCAGGACTGAGGGCTAAAAAGTCCAAACCAGCAGATGCTAGCTGGCTGTTCATTATCTCCACGGAAGAAAAGAGCCGGAGCATGAACCCTTGTAGGTTGTGGAGCTGTTCCTCCCGTTCAGATTCTCGCTGCTCACTTTCGACGAGTCGCTGCTCAAGGCGAGCATAAAGACGACGCAGTTCGCTAAGCTCTCGCAATAACAGGCTGTTGTCGCGGCGAAGACGAGCAGCCTCGTCCTCGAGCGAACCATACTTACCAATCTCGATTGTTCTGTTGCCCCGTCCGAAGATGCGACTCAACCATGGCGGTTTTCGCTGATTCCCTGAATCCGAAGTGTTGAAGGTTGCCAGATCCTCCTCGCCCAGCAGCTCAGATGCAGCCAACGGGACATTGATGTGCTGCTGAAGGTAGGCAGCGTTCGCGTCTAGCCGCGGTTTGGAGGCAACCCCTCCGGGCAGCATGCGCACACCCTGCACTGGCTTGAAGGCGCTGCCATGGTTCACCGAGCCCGAGGAGCCGCTCGTACCAGATGCTCCCAGTACCCTCTTCCGTCGCTCGGGCCGGTTCCGCTTGATCTGACTCAAAAGGTCCGGCCGGTCTCGTCGGAAGAACTCGTGCTGGAACTCCCAGCGCTCGTGACTGATCTTGTGAAACCCGTACTGATTCAACTGTCTCACAAAAGACGACATGTTGCTGTGTTTGAAATAGGCAGGAAGCACTTTTTCGGTGAAGTCTCCGACCCGCCAGATAACGAAAGACTCCCCAGACTCTTCCCAACTGACAGTGTCCGCCGTCTCAGCATCCTGGACGAGATCGTACACTTTTTGGATGAACACCGTGGTCTGAGGCTTATCCGTATCCATTTTTGAGTCAAAGCTTGGGTCCTGTGTGATGTCTGCAGCGCCCATGGCGAATACCAGCGCCGTGCACTCGGAAAAGCGAGCGCGAATACCAAGCACGCCACAAGGAGCGTTCTCAACAAAAGCGAGAGCCGCCTACCTCGACAACTACTTTCAGATAGATAGACAGACAGCCAAACACAGACAAACCTCCAAGTCGAGTCTTTCCCCGTACCGATATCGTGGCACCCGAGGAGAAAGCGCACCCTCGGGTAACTTGTCGTCTTCGTGCAAGCGAAGCAACACACTGTTCGTTCGGGCTGTTGCCCGCTGCATCAGGGAGCGCGTCGATCGATGCGCGATCACCGGCCGCACCGGCACGCCAGTCAATCATCGATGAAAAGCTGCGTAACCCGTGCCCGCTGTGGTGGTGGTGGTGGTACTGAGCGACGCACCGCCGCCTCCGCCGCCACACTCTGTAGAATACGTATCCACCGAGCCGACCGGCGGACGACGCTTCGCCGGCTTCTCGGACCGGCAACCAACTACTCCTGCGTGCAACTTCAGGTCGTACTATTCGACCTGGAGAGGTTGTCCCAGAAAGTGGGCTCGTGTCAGCTTCGGAGGTCTCGTCTCCTTCAGTGCACGTCTCCTAATATTGATTGCAGCGTTAAAGTTTCGGTTCACGAATTCCATACGTTTCTTGGCATTGGTTGGTATCACCGACGCAAGTAGACCCCGAACTCGCAACCTCTACGCCACCAGGTGCTCTGGCACGCTCCGTACTTTGCTATATCCTCAGGGCTCCGCTGGCACTTTTCCATCTCGGCACTCTGAAGTGTACACCTCAGCTCGTGGTGTAGATAGGAGTTTCGGTTCCCATCTATTGGCAACGTGACAAGACGGTGTGCGCACTCCTTGTACGTTCTTGTCGTTGGAGCGGGTGTACACACTTTTTTAGACGCCCGGCGCCCTGCAACGTATGATGTTACGAGCCTTTGGCTCCTGTCCTCATTGAGGGCGCTCAACTGTTTGAAAAAGTTGGCGAATGCACGCTTTTTTCTCACTGTACAAGCTCATACGCAAGCGATTCATCCGGGGCTTTGTATATTCTTTCCACAGCGCTTCCCAATGAGCAACGCGAACTTTCATGAACTCCCGAATGACCTGAAAGTCCGCTCCATGGCTCGTCACCTCGCTCATAGCTTCCAGATGCTCGTTCACCCCTTCATTTTACGTCTCAATTTTCTTCCTTGCATTCATTATTCCCGATTCTCGGTAATATCTAGCTTCTGAGAGCTTCAACAGAGGCATGTTTTCCTGGCGCAAGCCGCCGTCAATACCATCTTCCCCACGCTCGGATACCGCAATAGTTATAATATTCATGTTCCCGGGGCCCGCGCCAACGACATAGTCCTTACCCTGCACCGCATGCGTCGCAGGATCCGCCTCCTTTTTTTTCATGCCTCGCCGTCGGCGAAGCATGAAGATGGAATGGGACGATCCACCTTCAAGCGCCGATCGTGTACACACACGGTTGCCCCAACGGTTTCGATCATCTCAGTAAATAACTTTTGTTTGCTCGTTTTCAGACGTTTGAAATCGAACATATTCACCCAATTACGTCTCCCGGTTTTCGCCCGTAAACTCCTTGCTGCTTAGATCGAACTCCGGATAGATCTCCTTCATTTTGCTGTAAAGTACGTAGGGGCCAACTGTCACAAAATGTGACTTGATGTTGCATAGCGGAACGACATTGAAGCGCTTACCCATTCGGGCAGCGTTCCGTTTCTCTGACTCTTCATTTTTCCCCTCACACGCTGCTCCATCTCCGCCTTGCGTTCGAGTTCTCGATTCAGGAATACGAAATAGTGCAGGATGAGGGGATAAAAACTTTTTTTCATCTCTGATACCTTTTCTGCTGGATTTGACAAGCCCCAAGACTACACGGTACTCGTGAACAGCCATACGGATGATAGAGGCTTCATTCTTGCCCCTGCGTGATGCCTTCTTGTCGACGAATTCGATCCCCTGTCCATTCTGGCGATCGTTCGTGATGCCACTGATGATGGCCCGCATCCCCTGGCGGGTGAGGCCCGGGCACAGTGTAAAAATAGCCCGTATGATGAAACGTTCGAGGTTCACGATCATATGGTTCTTCCGGTGCTTGAGGAACTTGATTGCCCCGTAGGTGTAAATATCACCATCATCCCTGCATCGAGTACCGTCGAAGCGGAATTCGGCGTAATTCTCGTGGAGGGCGTGCACTCGCTCATTTTTCGTCGACGTTTCCCCTGTGCCAACCATCAGGTGGCGAATAAACGTCCTGCTGAAAAATTCCCCCGGGACCTCGACCATTTTGATGCCCATCACGTCCCGATACATGTTCTTCATCAAATACATTAGCCCTGACGAAGCCTTCATAATACTCATGGAGTACGACTCGACACGGTTTCTGAGTGCATCTCACAACTTTCCCTTTTAGGGATCCTTGATATGCCGAAGAAGACGGGCTTTCACAACCATCTCGTCATAGTGCCGTCTCTCTTGCAGCCTCTGACGTCGGACCTCCCCCTTTTGCTTTTCGTTCTCTCCTGTTCTTCTGTACTTGACACTGTCTCTTCTTGCAGCCGGCGACATGATGCCTCCATAATCCTCCATTTCCATTTCCATGACTTGCGCTTTTCATTTTTTTGAAAAAGAACGCGCTTTGAAAGCCTCTGCTATAACTCACGAAAAATCACTGGAATACACTTACTTGAGGGTTGGAACACAGTTGAGTTCAAAAACTCGACGTTGCTATGACTTCAACGTAAATCCATCTGGTAAGTTAGAGCAACACGCTGATGATCAGGATCGTGTTCCCCTTGAACGGCGGCGTACGCGTGGTGTATCATACCTTCCAGATTTAGAGATGCGCCTATCGACAGCACTATGCGGAGCAAAGAACAAAGACTTACCACTAAATGGCGACGATACATCGATGTCTTTCGCTCTCTACGATAAACGTGAAAAGGGGGAAAATGTTTCTGACCTGTCGAAAGCGTACCTTAAAGGCGGAAGGTCCCGCGAACCGCACGAGTCTCCCAGGCTTGCGCCTCATGCGCCTCCCAGTGGCGGGTGCTAGAGTGAGATCAAAGCAAATCGTACGAAACGCAGTTTATTCTGGGACCAGGGGCGGGCGGCTTGCTTCTGGGCGTCGCCCTTGTCGTGGAGGACTCCCCGGAAATCGCTTCTCGTTGCCGCTGATAGGATGTCCGTCTGCGCAGTTTGCTAGTTCCCAACATGCTGGTGAATTCCGACTCCGTATCAGGTGGAGCATTCCTCGAGCCGGCAACTTTCGTAGTATGGCAAAACCGTCCTGTCTCCGTGATGCATCGGCACCAGCGGTTCAGGCGCTGTTGCGGATGCAGTAATGCAGGTAATCGGCACACGATAGAACGTACAAACCGGCCAGCGTATCCGAAAGGAAGTGTAGGTCAAGGAACTTGAGGGTGAGGTGCAGCAGCATGATGGACGCTTTTCCAATTACCATTACCCATCGCGCAATAAGGGATCCATGGTCAATGCCAACGTTTTGTCATCGAAAAAATCTCCCAACTCAGCTCTGCATCATGCCGCCGCTGGAGCGCGCGCTCGATCCGCCACCACGCGATCGTACCGATGACAGAAATGTCAGGCCTGGAACGGTGCTGCTGCTGCTGCTGCTGCTGCTGCTGCTGCGTGATGCATTGGGCGCTGGAACTGCAAGCCGCTCACTTGCTACTGCCGCGCCATCTGGCATTTGGTCAGCTTACCATCACATCATCTCATACATCCGTAACTGTTTCACGCGCTTCTTGTCTACCAGTTTCGAAGAGCAGTCGTGCCCGTGATTCGCTCATTTCATCCTGGACGCATCCGTGTGAATCGTGCAGAGTCGACTCCTGCAAGTATGGGGTGCTCACGTCAAGGGCGCGGAGGTGCAGCGAGCGCGCAGTCGCATGTCCAGCGCCATGGGTTGCCGCCGAGCGACGTGACGTATCGTTCAGTGGCAATCAACATCATTGAACAAGTTGGCGACTGCACGCCTCTTGCCTCCATGTAACTGTTGCCGTCGGTGTCGCTAGCGCGATTTTATGTACTCCTGCCAGATAACGTTCGCATGAGCGACGTTGGCGCTCACGCACTCTGGGAATGAAGCGCGTAACGCTCGCTACACTGCTCCGTGCTGTGGTCAGCGCTTCGGAATGGGCCCCCAAACCGCCATTCCACTTATTGGCATGCCCGTTGGCGTCCATCACGCTGACTCCCCGATCGTACCATGTCGTGGAAAACTCGAACGGATTCATGCGCTTCCTGTTCAGCCATTTGACTTGTTTGTCTTGATCTAGAGGGACGTCGATGGCCGCAAAACCCTTCGACGGGGGTTGCGTGCGCTTTTCCTCGCCCATACGCGTCGCTTCATCGCCGTTCGCATGAACGGCACGGAAACAACACATCATGTGATTTGTTGCATAGTTTTTCGTTGAGAAGGTATGTATTCGGATGGTGTGATGAGAAAGTAGCCCTTCAAACACCGTTTGAAAGCTCCATCTTTGCCGCAAAACCTTGCGGATATGGACGACGAGATGCATGGTCCATGCGCCTGCTGACCACAGCATCCAGGATATGTCTAATTAAGATCTAGCTTGTCGCAATCGAACAAGGACATGTCGACATCTCATCGCGACTACGCTCCACGTATCTGAGCCGTCCTGTGCTCTTACGTATCTGCGAGAAAAACAAACAAAACCTAAAAGGGCTTGCCAGATCAGGTGTTCCTGAATTCACTGCTCTAATTATAACTGTACTTGTTCTGGGAACGCCAGCTCCCAGTTGCCTGCGAAGCGAGCCTTCAGCTTCCGCGCTCGTCGACGCCACTCGGACTGCGCAGCTGCTCCAGTGGTCGTATGCAACACGCCCTGAGCAAAGCCGGAAGACTTTTCCTCGCAGGTGCTGCGGGCGCTTTTGTACTGAGAAACCCAGTCCGCGCAGATTTGGTTGCCACTGTCGGGGAAATCCTGCCTGGCACCGAAAGCGTTCTCCGTGGTCACTTAAAGGAACTTCAGAAAACCGAAGAGGGTCGCTCTATTTTAAAAGAGAGGCCACAGATCACCGCGGAGACTCTGGCAGCGGTTGCTCTGCTCCCGCCTGAGACCCTTGGAGGTGCGTACTATGCGTTCTTGAAAAAGCACAGTTTCAACTCAAGTGAGCGAGCAGAGGCTTCTTTCATCTCCGATCCCGATCTAGCTTACATAGTCCAGCGTTACAGGGATATTCATGACATTTTCCACGTGGTAACGAACCTCACGCCCACGTTTACCGGAGAGGTGGCTCTAAAGTACTTTGAAGCGCTGCAAACGGGCTTGCCAATGGCCGTACTTGGAGCAACGTTCGGGACATTCCGTCTTACCGCGAGGCAGCGGGCGGCCCTGTTCCGGGACTATGTGCCTTGGGTCGAACGGAATGCTCGCTCATGTGAAAATCTCCTGGGAGTGTACTTCGAGCGGTACTGGCAAATGTCACTCACAGAGCTGAGGAAGAAACTCAGGCTCGAGCCTTTTCGGAAAGAGTTCTGATGGCTCGATTGCGTGATCCGGAGCGAAAAATACGGCTGGGCGAAACGCTCGAGGTATACAAGGCATTCCGGTATCTATGCTCAGTAATTTCGAATCATGCTTTACCATTGGTTTGCAGCAATTGCGCACGGAAATCGTTCTGGGATATAGATATAGACGACGCTCCGGCCTTTGTGGGATCGTCAAATGTACCGCACCAGCAGCTTGCTCCAGGCCGGAATCAAAGGCGCTCTCACCTGGCCACCAGGTTCTCTCCATCGCAAGTCTTCAGCGTTTCAGCACAGCGCCCGCTCTGAGCAGTAAACGATTCACGCGACACTTCGCTCGAAAAAAAATCGCCGGACGCTCCGGAAGCACGACATTTTTCCGGACGTGGATCAAGGCGTTCAAGTTCCGATGGGGACCGTGTGCGGGCGCGCACGCTTGCTCGTGGAATCACTGCGTAGCAAGATGCTCTCCTTGGATTGTATCACCTGCCGACATTCGGTCAGCTTTCAGTATATCATCTCGTGCATTTGGCTCTGTTTCACGCGCTTCTTCGGCACCAGTACAGCGCGCTCCGGTACACGGGATGCATCATTGTAGTCCTGAACGCATCTATAGCAATCGCTCAGAGCCAATTGCTGCTTGCGTTGTGCGCCCTTGTCTCTATGTACGGCAGCGAGGACTCGTTTACCATGTACGGCGTTGGTGTAGCACGAGCGTACGCAGACGAGACACCGTATCTACGATCTCTTCCGCGACTTGCGACCACGATTTCGTTTTTGCCGGAAGATTTTCGGACGCAACATGGCCATGGGCTTCCGTTTCGCCTTCTCTGCATTTGAGAGACCGCCAACTTTCTTGTGATGTCGATGAGGATCTCCGGAGTAACGTGGTCGGTCAAGACGACCACGCTGCACAGATGCGAGGCGCTCTTCCAGACTCCGACGCCGGCGCTTAAACGTGGATTCCAAGCGCTGGGGACTCGCCGGACAGAATGGCTCTTCAAAGCGCACAACAGCGCTCTGCATGAAGGCCGCATTGGCGAGCGCACGATCCTCTTTGGTGCTGCATGATCTCAGTGCTTCCCGATCCGTCATCGCAATATTGCCACCATCTGCCTGGGATATATCATCATCGTCATCATCGTCATCGTCTTCAGGCGAATGCGGCATACGAGCATGCGGCAGGGTTCCACAAGGATCCATCAGCGCGGTGTTGCGCGCTTCTGCATCCGCTGGACTCCTGCCGTCCGCCGACTGAACACCTACTGCAGTTTCTAACGATGCTGGCGGCAGCGTATGCCCCATCGGATACACGCTGCAGCGATCAGTCACAGGCGAAGACGACGACAAGGACAACCCATTCGTCTGCTCGGAAGAAGCCTCATCCGAAATTGCGTCACTTGCCAACGAATCTGGTGACATTGAGTCGTACTCCTGATCGCTTGTCGAGTCGTACTCGAGGTCTCCAGGTACACTCACATCTGCACGATGCTCTGAGCGTGCAGCATCCTTCAATTCCGTCCAGGACAACTCTGTGGCAGCATCACTGTCGTCTTCCGTGGCAACCACAGATGCAGTGCGATGCCGGCTATCTGCACTAGACGCTGCATTCGCCGCTGCCACGGGCCGGCCCCGTTCGCGTCGAGGCAGCAACGCTGGCAACACCCGCCGATAGAGCTGGAGAACGCCACGAGCAGCCATCATGATGCCCCGATCACGTGATTTTCGGTACTGCACCAGATCCTGGAGCAGAATCGAGTCCATGGCGTCTGGTACACGAGCACACAACTCCCGGATCGTATTCAAACCGATCGCAACGACTTCATCTGTACGACGATCGCTCACAAAGTAATGCGCCAGATGTCGGAGCAGGGGCGTAACCAGCTCGGCAGGCACATCCGCATGTACTGCATCCACCAGCATCGCTAAAACACGCGTCACATGCTGCTGAGATGGCATCAGGTAACGCTGGAGTGCCGTATACAACAGGGGTACGCACTGGCGGCACGCGCCACTGCAGCGACAGGCCAACTGCAAGATCAACATTCTAAACTCAAATTTTTCCTGACGTGCTCCCAGTCGATGCAACAGACGCTCGATGAAACGCTGCGGGTCGTACAACAGGGTCAGAGCAGGTGCATCGGACCCGGGATTCCCTCGTCGGGTATTCATCGGTGGGAATGAGGAAGCCCCCGGTGACGCCCCGTCCTCCGCGGTGTTGCGGAGCGCTCGTCGCAGTTCACGCTGAAAGCGTTGTTTCCGTCGACTTGATTTCTTCTGCGTCCGCTTGAAGCGTGTATTCAACATCCGGAGCATACCGTCATCGGCGCTTGCTACGGACTTGCATGCTCGACTCTGAACTGCCTGTTGTTTCTCCGAGGGTGCCTCGTCGTCCGCCGATGTCGATTCCGCAGCGCTGTCGCTGTCGTCAGCACTGGATCGACCGGCTGCATCCGTCTCCAAAAGAAAGCGACAAGCCTGTGCTGCTACGCTAGTGTTCGAATGAAAGCACGTATCTGCGACAAGCTGAATGAGTCTTGCGTCGGACTGCCACAGCCCAAGGCCATACGCTCGATAAAAGAGACGCAAGAGCGATTTTGCCATCGATGCATCTGCCTCCGGTAGCACCCGTTGACAGACCTGTAAAAGTCTAGTCTTGATTTTCTCATGCAATGGACGCTGGTTACGCTGCGACCGTCGCAGCTCCGCGAGAACTTGCCCAAGCACAAGTCGCCGAAGTGTCTTGTCTTGGAAGCGCAGTAAGGCCACGTAGAGGTCGACTGCCGCCGTAGCCGTCAGAAATGTTTCACCTTTTCGGTTTCGAAACCGGGTGACTGCTTGCACCAGTTCATAGCGGAGCGCTGCATGAAGCGTCGCTGCCCGTTCCGTGAGGAACTGAACGAGCCACTCAGCAACCGCTCGACACGCGTTCGGGTACGCTCCCGCAACCGTGGCCAGGAAAGCGACCAACTTGGTGAAGCGATCATGGCGAGCGCCAGGCTCCAGGGCCACAAGTGCTGCAAGCGTTTCAAACTGTTGGCGTTGAGCTGTAAACACTTCCTGGTAGGCGGCCGGATCGGCTAGGCAGCGACTCGCCAACAGGCTGAGGTCGGTGGCGAGCACTCGCTCAGTTTGACGCTGTCGAGACATGCAGTGCAACCTAGCTGAGCAAGGAGCTATACTCCCTCGACACGATCGGGTGTTCCAGTAGAAGCGTACCTTGAACACCAGGCACGACTCGGCGAGCGCTTCCGCCTAGCGCGCTGCTCAGAGAACGACACACGAGAGGCGTCGTCTGCGACTCGCTGATAGAGGCCACCCGCGGGACCTCCTTCAACTTTGTGGTTGAGTGCCTGCACAGTTATGATTGAATGGTGATAAACGTTATTTCAGTGCTAAAGTGTTAGTGTTCCGAGTGCACCCGCAACGAGCGCTGCGAACGTTTTACGAAAGCCAATACCTTGTATATCAACGAACGCTGCAGCTCCATCGACGAGGCGTGCAACGGGTATGCCAACAGTGGTGCTGGTGCTGGTGCTGGTGCTGGTGCAACGGGACTGGAACGTCTGGGTTTCAGGGGACACGAATGCACGTTCATTAAACGTCTGTCCTTCCTGAACCGGGATACACTGTGAAAGCAAAAGCCATGTCGAGGACCACAAGGCGTTCCAATAGACGCAAGTCCGAAGCGACTGTGCGGATCGCGTCGCCGCAGTCGACCCTTGTCAGAAGCAGTGCCACACCGAGTACTGGAAGCGACACCCAGCCTGATCGACAACGTACGCCCTCCATAACCAGCGATCGTACGCAAGAGACGTGCAAGGAAGCAGCACGCCGCTCGCAGCAGTGGAGCGACCTGCTCAACGTCATCAGCCTCTGTCTGGCAAAGCGAACAGACCGGGTGCTCTGCTTCCTGGCGCTCCCGTTGACAGTTGTCGTTTCGCTGTGGCTGTCGCATCGGCTCGTAGTGCAAACAGCGGTTCTTTCTGCGGTGCTTTGGTCTCGCGATGCACAACGCATGCAGGATGAGCTGCGGCATCTACTGGTGCTGTCGCTCTGCCTCAGCGTCTGGCGTATCCTTCGTGCTGCCTTGAACGAGTTTATCGCGATTCGCTGGCGTAGGGCGCTCTCAGAAAAGCTCCATAGCATCCTGGTTGCACCAGCGAGGATTACGGCGGAGGTGTCGCAGTTGCCGTCCGACGAGCACAGAGAAGCAACGCGTCCATTGACGACTGGACTGCATCGGGGTCGCTTTCCGCTGATGAGGATTGCGTCGGAGCGAGCCTGCTGCCAATTGTACGAACAAGTAACCACATCGAGTCTTCGTATGCTCAGCGTGGACCTGATTTCCCTCGTATCCGGAGGTACAGGCGGCGCTGGCGGTCTCGTGGAGAATGCCGGCACCGTGTTCTGGCAGTTTGCACGGACGTATCAGCGTCTGCCGCTTCTACCGCTGCTGTTGGGTCTCGGATTCGTGCTCGGCTCCTATACGCTAATCTGGTTACTAGCGTTTCGGGTAGAGCGCGTCAATGTTCAGCTGGATGCGGCGGAAACTGCCCTGCGAACACAGTACATGACGCTGGTGGAGCAGGCGGAGACCCACGCCCTGCACAGCTGCGGCTGTGATGCGTTACTGGCCCTGGAAACGCATGTAGACGCGTGCTGCCGTGGGATGCGTCAACTTGGGCTGTCGCGTCTCCCTCTGGTTTTCATGCAACACATCACGGGGTACGGTAGTGCGTGGTTGGCGTACGCTGCCGCCGTTGTTGTCGTCTTGAAGCGCGCTTCCAGCGACATCGACGAGCATGGGATCGCTTCGGGTGCTAAGGAGGAGCTCATGCGCTGGACCTCGCAGTTTATCGCGGAGCTTTTGCAGCTGCTGGGCTCGCTTGTCGGTCTTCTGCAGCTATGCACCGACATGCGCGCTCATGCTCTGCAGGCGAACCGGGTGCTTTCGCTCTGCCGCCTGGTGCACACGCGTCGCGTCGCGTAGGAGGCAGCGCCCGGCAGCGCCCGGCAGCGCCCGGCCGACTCCCGAAGCTTCGCAATCCTACCTGCTTCGACTCGAGCACGTCCATCTGTCGATACCCGGAAGCGAACGGCTTCCCCTCAGAGACCTGACTCTACATGTACGTCGTGGTGAGCACACGCTCATCGAGACACTGAGCGGTGCTGGCAAGAGCGCCTTGGTGCGAGCGCTCCGCGGTAACTGGCAGTTCCAAGTGACCGCTGATCAGCGCCCGTACTGTTTGCAGCTCCCTCGCAGTGCACTGTTCCTGAATGAGGCGTCAGGATTGCACTCCGATCGTGTCGCTTTTCGACTATCCGAATACCTGGGATACGGCTGTGCTGGAAACCTGGGCCAATGCCTGGCTGGGAGCCACACAGCACCAGCAGATTCGGAACCTATGTGGAACGCGCTTGCACAACTGGGACTCGCAACCCAGCTCCGCTGCACCGGAGACCTGGAAAGCAACATCCATTGGCACCAGCAGTTATCACGAGTCGCACGGGTTCAGCTCAGCGTTGCTCGCGTGCTCTATCAACGACCCGCGCCCGTTGTCATGGATGATGCACTGCACGCTGTGTGCAGCTGTAACAACAACAACAATGGCATGTGTGATAATATCGAGGGCTCTGCGGACGACCTGGCTACGATGCTGCTTCGGGCCTGTTTCGCGCAGGGGATTACCGTGCTCTACCTCCGTCCTCCTGCAGACAATTGGATGTATTTATTTAAGCAGCATTCCATGATTGATGCTCGCGGAAGGTTACGGAAGCGTTGCCTGCCCGCATGACTTGCGTGGACGCTTTCTCAGCATCTCGCGGCAGCTGCTGACAGGTGCCAGTATCGACACCAGTCGCATGCTCCGGACTCGAGACCGCCGTCCCTGAAATACACCAGAAAAAAATCGCTTCCCTTCCCGACAAGTGTAAAGCGTATACACACAAGGCGGTAGTTGATGCCTCGCATTCGACGATGGAACGGTTTACCCGGTGAGATGCCGCCTGATACACCAGGAAGCGTCGTTTTCCTTCGGTGCGATGCAAGCAGCGCGCTGCTCTCGTTAAATAGAGCACGAAACCTCCAGAGTGCGCGCATCACCTAGGCGATAACGTGGTCTTTTTGATCCAGGGATACGTGAAAACTGCCCTATTTGAGGTCCAGTTGCGACCTGCCCAGTTTCCAGTGCAGTGTGTAGGCTCGAACAACCACTGTGGTGTTCCCGGCCGACTTTTCACTCAGGCCTTCCCGAATCTTCCATTCATATTCATCTATCATACCATTTTTGATCTGAAGGGAAGCACCCCCTGATATCCATTGCACAGCTCAAACCAATCTGCCGGATTCGGGGAAAGGTCATCGCTTCGTACCGGAGCGTTGCTATTGGAATACTGGCACCGCTTGGGGTGGTGGTGGTGGTGGTGGTGGTGGTGGTGGTGCTCAGCCCTCTGAACTCGCCAACTCAGCGTCTAATTCGGAATCAGCAATCTCCAGCGGCTCCTCGAACTCGGATGCAAACTCCGTCAGCAGCCTCTGCAGGAACAGGGACACAACGTCGCTGTTCGCGACTGCCGGCGGTGTCGTCGTCAGGGTCCTGCTTCCCGCCTGTTCGCCGTCCTTCGAAAACCAAGGCAGACGCATCAGGTCCCAGGCCAGGAGACAAGAATTCGCCTTCAACCGCTGCTGAGTCTCTGCACTCGATATCAGCGGCAGCTTTGGATAGCGCTGCGAAAAGTGGGTCAATACTGCTCGCTGTGGCTGCATGCTCTCAATGGTACCCAGAGCTTGGCCAATGGTAGAGTGCTTGCGCAACAATGCTTCCGCTTCCTTGCCGTCCTCGAAGGTTGCTTCGTGAATCACTAGTGTCGCTCCTCGTGCAGCTGCAATGAGACCCGCATCATACGGCAGCGTATCCCCGGAATAGACGAGCTTCCACGAAGCAGCAGCTGCAGCGTTATCGCTACTCCGCGCCGTACTTGGTGCGCTTGTTGGCACAGGAAGCGCTTGCTGCTCCTTAGTGCCGTTCTGATCCCAACCGGCTGCAAGCGCGCTCTCCAAGACCAGACCGTACGCCTCAGGGCAGTGATCCACCGGCAGCGTCCGCAGATGGATACCCAGCGTCTGTGGGAAATACTCACTCAATGGAGACGTATCCGATTGCAGCAACGCAGCATTATCCAGAAAAATGTACGACATGGGCTCGAGCTCCGCCAATGCCTCCAGCCAACGTCCCAGCAGTCGTGGTCCGAGCACCATCAGCGGCATCATCGCTGTTCCGAGTCGCTCAGATTGCGGAAGTTCCCTCGCTAGTCGCGTCCGTAACGCGACCAACGAACCAACGCCCAGATGATGATCGGCATGCATATGAGATATCCATATGCAACGCACGCGGTGCAACAGCATCGCCTTGGCAGTATCAAGCCCGACAGCTCGAACCAGTTGACCAAAAGTGCCTTCACCGGCGTCAAGGAAGAGTGCATGATCCACGAGATCCACGAGAATCGCGCTCACATTACGATATCGACTGGGAAGTGCGCTGCCGGTTCCCAGAAACAACACGGAATACGTCTTGGAATCGTTGTTGCTTGACGTTCGCTTGAGGGTATCCGGCTCTCGGGGAACGTTCAATCTCGACCATCCATGGTTTGCAGCAGCGTGCGATTCGGGTAACGCCCAACCAAGTGTTGTTCGCGGGGCAGCGTTGAAACGCAGGAGCGGCTGCGCAAGCTGCCATGTCGCAGGCAGTGCCGACGTAGTACGGGCTCGTGGATCCGCTGGGGCCGTCCACGGCTCGAGAAACCAGTTCCAGTCTACGAATTTGAGTCGTTCGAGCATTGCCGCTTGGCCCCGGAAGGTGATACGCTGGTTACTGAACGATTCACAGGCCACTGAGTGGTACGCGTCCGCACCGAACACGTCCAGAGCCCACTCCTGATATTGAGGATCGCTGAACACTTCCGCACAGAGGAAATGAAAGACGCATACTGGTCGTTTTTGTCTGTGCGTTGGCGTCGATGCAGCAAGCCGCTGAAACCATTGCTTGAGACGTTGACGACCGCTGGGTGCCTGCATCTGTGATACCAGGTCCGGGGAGGAGGCACAGAGCATCACGAGGAGTGGTCCCGGACTCGAAGGTTCCATAACGTCAGTTGGATGCACTGTTCGGCGGGTTCCATCAGGTTGCTCCACTTCAATGGACTCGCCTCTCTGAAGTCGACCGTAGAGCGGCCCCCGAGGAATCCCCAAGGCTGCTGCACGCTCGGTCACAAAACGACCCTTCTGGTCTGCGACGCGTACTGCATATGTTACGAAAATTCGCTCAGCGACTTCGTTCTTCGACGACGAGGATAGGGCTTCCGGAACCTCCTCATCTCGTCGTTCCCCGCAGTGTCGTTTCACTTGATCCTTTTGGGTGGCCAGTGAGCGCTGCAGCTGTTCATCGACAAGCCAAGGCAACGCATACACGGCAAACAAGGGATTCTGAACGAGCGGATCTGAAGGCTCGTCCTCGCCCAGTTCGTGAACATGCAGCGGATACTGGGGTCTACTGGCAAAGCGCTTCGCCGTGGAGAGGGTTTTCTCTAGTCCCCGCGGTGCGAACATCGTCAACCCTGCATGCCCGGCATCCGCCAGGGAAAGCATCAGACCCAGGAATCCGGCGCAGGTGTCGGCATCCAGTCTACTGAGAAAAACATGGGACAGTTTTCCCAATCGCACTTTATACTCAATGCAGAGTCGCTGGGTGCCTTCGCTGCAGTTAAAGAGCAGCCGACGCTCTTCCGAGTGGAATACCACCGACGCTGCCGCATCAGCAGCACCGTTCCCGAGCCACTCTGCAAACGCTCGCATCAAGAACAAGAGCTACCAACCGTTTCCAACGCGGACACTCACAGCACGCGTCCCGGAGAGTCGCTGCTGGCTCGGGTAGCGGTAGCCGCGTTAGACGCTAGTCCTGGTATGTCACCAGGCGAAGGTATCGCCGCAAAAAAAAACAACGTGCTACGCAGTCCACACACCGTGTACTGTGAGCGCGGTTTGGGTGCTGGTCACTGTAAGGCGCGAAAACCCGGAGACTCGAGGAGCAGCTCCACAACCGCTAAACGAATGAGTACAGGGTGCGCCTCGTTGACAGCTGAGCCTTTCACCAAAGGCGCCCGCGTTCAAGCGACGTCCGGCGAGAGCGTTGTACACTTCCAGACAGAAACACCGTTCACTCGGCACTGTCGTCTGCACTTGCAATCCGGTCTAAAAGCGTCCCCGACTAACCAGAACCCTAACAAGAGACGCTGAGTGTGCCGGCAACGACGCCTTGCTGACGACGTAGAGCCGTCGTATCGCCGCCGGCGTCCGCATTATAGGCGACGGACGTCGCAGCGATAGCCCTTAAGAGACGTGGTAAGAGGAAGGAGGTTACTTTCCCGACGGGGTATCCAAGTGAGGCCTGTTTGGGTACTGTGCCGGTTCATTGGACTCGATCAAGCATCGTGATAAGAGGAAGGAGGTTACTTTCCCGACGGGGTATCCAAGTGAGGCTTGTTTGGGTACTGTGCCGGTTCATTGGACTCGATCAAGCATCGTGATATTCATTGGACTCGATCAAGCATCGTGATAAGAGGAAGGAGGTTACTTTCCCGACGGGGTATCCAAGTGAGGCTTGTTTGGGTACTGTGCCGGTTCATTGGACTCGATCAAGCATCGTGATACGAGTGAGGAGGTTACTTTCCCGACGGGGTATCCAAGTGAGGCTTGTTCAGGTGCCCTATCGATTATATCGTATTCATCACGAATCTCTGCGGTCACTTGGAACATGAGTCGGCTGCAGGAACAACTACGAATCATTCGCGAACGAGAAGAGGCACATCGCATCCTCGGAGCGAGTCGCTGTACGGTGCTGTTTCCTGACGAAACTATTGCCTCCCGAGTCTCCTGGTCCGAGTTGGCTGCGCTCGCTCGCAATGGACTCGAACAGCTCATCAAGTTCGACCAGCGGTTTGCATCATTTCTCGACAGCGACCTGTTTCACCACCGCTACGTTATCGAGGGAGCGACAGCACTTCCAGCACTCGATCGCGGCCAAGAGTCAGCAGCAGCGAACGCGGAGACCCAACAGCTCATTCAACACTTCTGTTACCTCTTGGTGCCGTATTTTACCACGAGACCTGGACAAAAGTGCGTTGAATGGCTGCTTCGTGCGCACTCAGCAGGAGCACTGGACCCCGCGTCGCTGGTGGTCGCCGCCCTGCCCTATATTGGGACGGAGGCATTTGAGCGGCTCGTTGCGGCCTTGCACCTAGCGCAGCATGGTGTAGCAAAAGTGCGCTGGCACTGGCTAGAGCGAGTACACTCCTTGGACCACCTAGTAGAACAGAGCAGCGAACTCAACTGGTTCGTGCCGTTTCTCCTGGATACCGCAGAAGCGCTCGTGCGTGCACGCGTTTCGGCCGAGGGCTGGCATCGACTGCTTCTCTGCTATGGCAGCACGCTGGTAGCCAAACATCCGCTACGAGCCGGAAGCGTCATTCGCTTGGTTACCTTGAGCCTATCTCGTGTTGGACAGGCAGCAGAGCGCGACAAGCATCTGTGGCAAGCGTTCTGGTATGCTGCATTAGGGATGCTGGTCGCAGCCTATCGTGCCGTCGGTGCCGCAGTCCGCAGCGATGTATTTTCGGCGACTGTACGAGCGCTGCTGCGACTTTATGTGCGCACGCGGACATGGTATTCCGGGGACCCAGCCTGGTGTCGAAGACTCACCCTTGTACTGGCCAACCTCTATGCCGGGTCTCCGCACCAGCCGTTTCCACATGAGTGCCTGGAGACGCTCTCCAGTTGCACAGATGAATGGTATAGGGTGCTGGGAGCCTTGGATGCGTCAGAAACGGAGTCTTTGCGCACGGCTTACAGTTTAGCGCTGTTGGAATACAGCTGGCACCAGCAGGACGCTGATGATGATTGCTGGCACCAACTGGTTGCACGCTTGCCTCCATCCCCTTCGGGATGTAGCGCTTTGATCGGGCGCCTGTTGGAACTTTTCGACGCGACAGTGGCATCGGAGTCAGCTGATGCCACTAAGGTGCATTCTGCAGCAGATGCGCAGATGATGCGTTCACAAAGGATGATGGACGCAAGCACTGAGACGCGGGCTTCACTATCTGCAGATCATGCGAATGCGAACTTGGAGACTCCTGGCTCTCCATGCAGCGCAACCGAGATGCAAGCTCCTGCTGAATGGCATGAAACAACGTCACATGGTCCGGAAGTGTTATTATCCAAGGTGTCGTGCAAGCGGGGAGGTCGCACCACGACCCATCCACCAAGTGATTCGGACGCTGATCGGGAGCGCTTCCGGTCTGCAGCACCGACGACTGAAACGGCATCTTCGACGCTTGCAGCGACGCCTTCGGGGTCACTGGACGCCAAGCATAGAGCGCAGCCTGCTGGGATGCTCCCGAGGACGCGTGCACCATCAGCGTCTGCCCTGACGAGGGCAACGGTGGAGCCTGGAGACGCCTCAGCAGCCGACGCAGCATCCGGTGCAAGAGTCGTTTCCGCAGGCATCGGGGCGGAGGCGCCTCCAGAGGATACCTCTACTGCGCCGCACTCGCTTCGTCGTCGACAGGTACCCAGCGAGGTCGCAGCGCTCGATAGATCTCAACGCATATTGCGCCCGCTGGTAGCGCATGTCGATCCGGTTACGTTCTGGGAAGCGCTCTACGCTCATGAGCGTCGTTTTCGCGGCAGGGCCAGGTCGTGGACCCTGCTGTGCGAACGCTGCATTGCGGCGAGCAGCCCGCTTCGAAGCCTGCAGCATCCGGATCCCCGAGTGCGTACTCGGACCCTCCATGCGCTCAGCCAGGCGCCATCTGCAGTACAGGAGCAGGCGCTTCCCATCATCCTGGAGCTGCTCCAACAGCCGAACGGCTTCGAGGATGATGTGCAGCGAGCTCTCTGCGCGCCTGATGACGCTACTTGTGGTGACGTATTATGGTTGCGAGATCAACTGGTGCGGGTGGGTGCTCCAGCACTCGAATCCCTCCTACCGCGCGCGATGCTTCTGTATCTGCGCGCTGTAGGGGCGTGCCCTGTACGAGCGCTCGTGCGATGCTACCGACTGGCGAGTCGGTATCGCCACGGAATGAGTGCCTCGCCAAAGGAAGCCGATGAAATTCATAGCCATGGATTGGCCGAGGGCGTCATTGTCTGGGAGGCAGCGTTTGAACAACTCTGTGCACACTGGAAACTAGCCCCCGAGACGAATGCCGAGCGAGCTGCACGCCGGGCAGAGCCGGCTGAAATTTGGTTCAGGCGTCTAGGTGAACGCTTTGGACGCTCCAGAGGCGCCGAGGCTTTCACTGCGCTTCTGGAGCAGCTCGTCGACTTGACGATGAATGAGGATGAGAACGGCGTTACCGCATGTACTTTGCTACTCGAATGGCTTCGCACAGGCGCTGACTTGCTCGATGAGGTGACCATTTGGCGTTTCCTGGCGAGCATTGTGCATCGACTTGCCGCTGTCCATTGGCTAACGCCCGTGTCGCGGATACTGCACACCCTCAACGATCGACTTGCACAGACAAAGCCGATCACGGATCCAATGTTGGTTATGCCTCATGTTCAGCGGATTCTAGAGGCGATTGCTTCGGTACTGGCTCGTGCGCCGCACCCGAGTGCCATCACCGTGCTGGCGGAAACGTTCATTTGGCTGGCGACGCAATCGAGTCCCATGGAATGCGAGGCGGTGTGCTATGCCCTGCAGCTTGACACTTACCGCGAACAAGTGCTCGAGTTTTTGGCCAACGCTGGTGTACAGGCGGCGCGCTGGCTCGCAGTCGGAGCGATTGAGCCGGTCGATGTGCCCGCTGCGCTCGCACTGCTGGACACGTGCTCTGCAAACCTGGGTGTCGCTGGTACAACTGCACTCTTGGAGCATTTATTCAGAGCCTGCGCAACGGATGCAACCTGGTCGGCCCAGTTGCGGCAACAAACGCGGCGCTTGCTGCACCAGATCGTGCACGAGCATCCCGAAAACGATCATCGAGAGCACCTCCTGGACCGCCACACTGCTCAACTGGTTGCGACCTGTATACGACTACTGAAACCGCTCGACGATTCCGACTGGTGCGTGGTTGAACCGTTGTGGGCATTATCCAAGGCGTCGACGGGTCTCGCAGTCATCCGAGCGCTCCTCGACGCCTTGCAGGAGCGGGCGACGGACGCAAGCATACCCCAAGCACCGTTGTCGCGCCCGCTTATCACAGCGCTGATCGCGGCCTGCCGCTGGCTCGCCACCGGACCAACGGAGCAGCCAGCGTTCACGCTCGTTGTACCACGCTCATGGTTAGTGGACCTGCTCCAAAGCAGTGCCTTCCACGCAGACAACCAGAAGAGCTTGTGGTTACTGGAGGCTATCGACCTCGGACGTCTTGACTGGAAACCAGAGCCTCCTGCTGCACCCAATGAACACGTATCGACAACACCAACAACAGCGACACGCTCCGATTCAGACCCATGGATGAGGTTCATTCAAGAACAGTTCGACCTGGCATGCAGCGGGACGCTCGATACGAATCGCCTCAGCTGTGTGCTGTGCGTGGCGCTCAGAGATGGAACAGCGCGTGCAGCGCTCCAAGCGCGCCACGTGGCAGCACTGCTGAACGCCAACAAAGCATCGACATGCACGCATGTGCCGCAGGGTGATCACCAGCGATGGCGGCGACACGCAGCGCGCCTCCTGATCCAGTGCCTGCACGATGCGGGCACGCGTGGATCGGGGCTCCACGGCGAGCTCCTGGAGGCGCTCCTGGGAGCTCTCTGCCAGCACCATGAATGGCTCCCTGCATCGGAACGGCCTGCGTATCGGGTGACGGTTGTCAGGGGCCTGGTGTGTTATGCGCAGAGCCTTCGGAGCGGGGACGCTGTGCACGCGATGTGGAACGTGGTATGCTTGACCGCGAGTCGCGATCTGCCTTTGGATGCAGTGCGCGATCTGTTTAGGGAGGTCATTGGGCAGGATGAGGCTGCGCTAGAGCCGGTGTTTCGGGCGCTTCGTGATGCGCGGCGCATACGCGCTGGTACGCTGGCGCCTGTGCACGCTCCGGGGGCAGCTCGGCGAGGCGATGCGACGCTGTCCGAGCATCGCTCGTCATTGTCGTCGTCGTCGTCGTCGTCGTCAACAACAACAACAACAACAGCAACATCGCCGGTATCCGCAACTGCGATGGATCGCTTATGGCTACAGCTGTTGCAGGATGCGGCGGCTTGTGCGCCGAGGCACGTGCGCCGGCTGCTCTCGGAAGCGTCCGGGATTGCGCCGGCGGTACTCCAGCGTCTGCCTGAGTATCTGGATATGGGGCGCGTCTTCGGAAATGACAGCACCGAAGATATATTGAGCTTTTTAGAGACGCGGCATTTGCCAGTAGCGCTTGTGCAACACCTGGTGACGCAAGTATGGCCCTTGACGCGCATTCGTGAAGCGCTTGAGAAACGCGCACAGCCAGTCGTCGTGGCGATTCTGGTGGAGCATCTGGAGCGCGTGGCGCGGGCGGATGTACCGCGCAAACAGCATCACCAACGTCGGGAGCTGCAGGAGACGTTACGGGTGCTCGGCCGGCTCTTGCTGGAACAAAACGCTGATCCTGTGCTGGTGCGGCGCTGGCTCGAGCATCCGTATACGCGGACGCTGGGGCCGGGTATGTTGCCGCTGCTGGCCGCACATGCGGATCCTGTTTGTGTCGCATGCGCTGTTCGGACGTTTGGGCACAAAATGGTACCGCATTTGCCGCGCGTGTTGGCGCACTGGCCAGCACCGCCTGTTGTGCAAGCGCTCCTGGAGACGCTTCCCGAGTTCGTATCAGCGCCGTACATCCGCCAGCTTTGGGCGAGCATGTCGGAAAGCTTTCCCGACGATCGGGAGGCGGCAGCGATGCGTTCGCTGCTGGTTGAAGCGGCTCCACCGATGTCGATCCTGGAAGCGCTGAAAGCGGAAACGCAGCACCTGGCATGTTTGAGCGGCTGCAAAATGATGCACACGGAACCGTTCCAGAGTTTAACAGAGGCGCTTTCGAGCTGGGATTCAACTTTGGTCCAGCGCTCTTCCGAGCAAATTTTAGCTGTGATCTGGCGAGGTCTGGAAAGTCGTGAACGCATCATGATGAAAGCATTCTATGCAGGACGCGAAACAGAGCCGTCCATAAGCGAGCAGCTCGAGCAGCTCGAGACGCATTGTATGGAAGCGTTGGTTACCATGGTGCTGGTGCTGCCACACCCGGCTTGTGGCGAGATCCTCTACCGCAGCTTGCTCTGGTGCCAGTCATTTGCAGCGGATGAGGACAGCGCGGGCGGAGATATCGCTAGCGAGCGCCCAGCGCGTCCGACAAAACGACAACGAAGCAGCAGCCGCAGCAGCAGCACTAGTAGTAGTAGTAGTAGTACTATCGGTAGTGACCCTGATGAAGCAGCACCTCTTGGAAGAGCGCACATGCGTCGCGCGTCTCATTGGCGACGCATCGTCTGGTTCAAACTTATAACAAAGTTCGCATCGCGTCTCGGTAGTCGCTTCCAGGAGTATGTCGAACTCGTCTGGGATACGATTGCGGAACACGCTCAGCTGGACGCGGCTAGTGCGGCGACACCAGACCCGACGCCCAGCGAGGCGGCTGAGGTACGAGTTGCAGCGCTCGAGACGCTTGCGGTGTGCCTCGAAGCAGCGACACCATCGTGTGCGCAACTATCGAGCTCGCAATGCGAAACATGTCTGGATATCCTCGCCCAGTGGCTGTCCGAGGCGCACATGGCATCGCCGGTGGCAGCCACTGCCCTAGAGCGTCTGGTAGCGGCGCTGGCGCGCAGCGGCCTGTCCCAGCGAGTCACAACAGTGTCGACGACGTCCGGCACGTCTTCGCCGCTGGTGCGCCTCGGACGTCTCATTCTGGTCATGCCTGAGGTTCGTCGAGTGCCGGCTTCGTCGGCAGCGGCAGCCTTGCGCTTACGGGTGCGCCTGGTGCGCGTCCTCATCGAAACGCTGGACGAGGCGTATCTGCCGCCGCTGCTGCCGCGAACCCTATCGTGGCTCGCCGAAATGCTCGATAACCCCGACAGTGCCGTTGAAGAGATGGCACGAGATATTGCAAACCGCCTGAGTCGAATTTCGGGCGAAGATATCTTGACGCAGTTGCGCGAAACGCCAGCGATTTAGGACTCGAAACGCGACTAGTACCGGTATGCCGACGATGAAGTGGAAAACGCATGATGCTTCTGCGTGATCGACGGTTGCCAGGTACCGATGCTATACGACGTGTACCCAGACACAAGTAGTGCATCCAGTGTTGTCGAGTTCAGCGCCGGCTGCGGCTCGCGAGCACCTCGGCTGTATTAGACACGCGCGAGCGTCCACGGGTTTGCACCAGCACCAGCATCCGCGTATATGTCTTCATGAATGCCGCCAATGGCGAGTCGCCACGCCTCCAACAGAAGCGTCACCAGCATGGCAGCGGCGAGCGCATCCAACGCCACCTGGCTGAGTGTCCAACGCGTGGCAGATGCAGGCCGCTTCTTCCCCTGTGCCGGTCGACGGTATTCGTCGAAGCGCACCGCCGGCACCTCATCCTCGTCTATTCGATAGTACATCGGAAATGAGACGACAAAGTAAAGTCCGTAGAATGCGGATCCGATCCATACCATACGCCTCCAGTCTCGGAAACGGTAATGCGGAAACGCGGCAATGGTGACGGTTTCCGCGAAAGCGGTGCCGTACGCGAGCACCAACACGACCAGTACTCGCTGAAGACGCGTCCAGCGCTGCGATCCGAGCCTCAGCACCAACGTCACAAGCGTGTGGTACATGCAAAAGTACGGCTGTGTGGCTAGATAACAGGGTATGGGTACGTCATTGAGCCGCCAGCTTGGAAAGGTGTACTCGGCGCCGAGCAACCGGTAGAAATAGTGCGTCCATAAATAGTTCCCGATGAATCCGAAGACCCCGTTCCAGACGTTCGCTTTGAAGATGAAGCGCTCCTGCCAGGGCAAGGTGCGGTCGGGTGTTCCCGGGAACAGCACCGGCGGCAGCACGCACACCAGCGCCATAGCCAGTGACACGAGTGCGTAACCGAGTGCGTCTAGTCGCTGGTACCAGCCGGTGGCAACGACCGCACCTAGCAAAAAGCCGACGGCAACCGGGCAAACGAGCAGGAGATAGCGTTCGGCCCAGGCCTTGGACGGGTTCCGTGCCCAGACAGGCATCCGGACGTTGAACGACTGTTGGTGCTGGTCGTAGACAACGAACGTCGTGCTGCTGCTGCTGCTGTTGTTGTTGTTGCGGACGTTTGTTCGCTGCAAGGACAATGCATTGCAGGGATTGGATAGATGGACGGATGGATGAAGGGTTTCATAGGATCCATCGATGCCCGTGAACTAGTGTGCGCTGGATCATTTGTGGATGCTCTTGATAGACCCCGGGTATTGATTCACTTGGTTAGAGGTCGATTGCCGAGTCATCGATGGAGATCGAGCACCACTCAGAACCTCTGTTGGTGTCGGTTCCGCGAGCTCACCCTGTATACCACGTTTCGCTAGCATATGCACTGACAACACGGTGCTCTCGGAGTGCATATGAAACCGCTGACGCCTGGTTCCTGCTCTGAGCCGTCCATATCGTCGCCTCGCTACGGGACGAACGCGGAGTCGATATCGACCCAGCGGGACGTTGCCTGGGGTGTCTGCGCCTCGGTCGCTGCTGCTCGCAGTGCAGTGCTCGTAGCGCTCGTACGGCAGTACGTCTGGGACGGGTTACGTTCGTGCGTGGCGCAGACGTGGTATCGGTGCTCGTGTGTGTGTATGACGGTGAAAAGAACGCGCTTGATGTCCAGATGGTGCTTTACAGTGCATGACGCCAGGAGGTACGCTCGATGCTCCTGAGGTCGTCGCGCAAACCGACGCAGGATTACCGACTCGGTTCATGGAGTGTCCGGCTGGATGCGTACTCTGGAAGGAACAACACCCGAGTCAGAATGAAATGGAGCAGGTCCTCGAACGGGAGCGCAAACGCACATGTTTGGGCATCGTCTCGTTGTCCTGCATCGCGAACGTTTTCCGGCTTTTCCCGGTACGGATTCATGCGTCTCTTGTCCCTTACTTCGGGGCGTCAAATACGCGAGCCCTCTCATGCCGCCAGCGCCGTTACCTGCAGTCGAAAGACGATCGTGGAAGCGTGAACCTTCCGATATTGCCGATTTTTCGGCTGCTGTGGACGCGTTTCATGCACAGGCGGGTACCCGACCTGCGCTTTGCTGGTCATTTTCATCCTGATGAGTACCGCCTCGGTGCACGCTCTACAGTCGTCATCGTCGACTGTGGTCAGGTATTCCCGTAGTAGATCGATCAAACTGCCTCCGGAGAGCGCTCGTTTGGTTATTCGGCAGAGAGGCCCCTGACGCGTACGGTAAGCTCGCCTCGATGTGCGCTTTCGTCTCCGTGCCCAGTGCCGTACGCTAGGATCACGGGCTTGTTCTGGGCAATGCCCTCAGCGAGCAGACGATGCACTGTAATCACACATGCGATCCCTGGGCCATTCGATAGCGGATTCTGCAGAACGCAATATCTTCCGTGATGCATCGTAGAGCGCAAGGAAAATCCAGGTCGCGGATGCAGTTGAGAAATGTCGATAACGTTGACGCTGGTGCCATGCAAACCAGTGATGCATTCGGCACATCCAAGTGACCGCCATCATGACTCACATCCGAATCCGATATACGTTTTCATTGAAAAAGAACAGGCATGAGCCTCCTGTACCCGAATCGGATGCTCTTGTCGTCGAGTCCCGTTTCGTCGATGACAGCCCAGAGAGGATGATGTATCTTTCTAACGGAATCAGTAGTTGGACAAGTTGCGTGATCTTGCTCTGAACCGCACCTGAAAAGGAATTCGTCAAGCGACGTTGTCGAGGAGCGTGCCGCGAAACCCAACCATCGAAACCTCGAAGCATGCGTTATTCCAGCGTGCTCCAAGAAAAAGCACGGTATAGATTCTGGAGTAGTAGATATGATTTGGATCATGATATTCGTGGGTTCACGAACGACATTTCGAAGGTGTTCGGTGCTGCGATGATTCCGGTGACGTGACGAGTTCCGGTGGCAACGAGTCCACGGAGATACATCTGAGGTTCGATCAAGAACCATGAAACGAAATATGCGTCTGGAACACCACATACCTATACTTTGATTGTCTAGGTTTTCATACAAAATTTTGCAAAGAGGAGCAAGATCGAACCATGCTGTTTCCTTTTTGTCATCTGCGACGGTGGTACTCCTGCTCCGCATTGTTGTGATCGTTGTTGTCGACATCGACGGCGACAAGTTGCTTGTTTACGCGTTGCGCTGGCGGTGCGCGCGCAAACGAGCCAGTCGTTCACGTATCTGTTGAGTTTGCAGCGTAGGTGCACTGGTTGGTGGTGGTGGCGATGCTTCACTGCGTGGTGCTGCTGTTCCAGATGACGGAAGCGCTTCTAATGGAGTTGCAGGCGCGATAAGTGGAATCCGCTCCCAGTTTGTGTCCTGACGAGCCAACGCGTCCACAAGGCGAACGAGGAAAGGCTGCACAGCTACGGGAACGAGTCGCAAGTGACTGCGAACGGTGTCGATACCGCAGTGGTGGCAGAGTGCGCGAACCAAAAGACGGGCTTCGTCGCAGGTCTGTTGCACCCGATCTGCCGGCAAAGTGGCACACATCGTAAACAGTACGTGCAGTTCGTAGAGAAGTAGGTCCAAGTGTGTTTCCAGTAAAGGCGAGGTCGCACCAGTGACAGTTTTCTCAGTATTCGGGCCACTTGTGAGCACCTGGTTGCAAAGGCGATGTAAACACTTTTGCAGCATGACGATGCGGCTGGGCGTGGTTTCTTTCGAGGACGTTGGCGCTTGTGACACGGGCACTGTCTGGACGGAGCGCACCGCCGCACGAAGCGCCCGAACCAGCGCTCTGCTTAATACAAGCACGGGCGCGTGCTCCAGCGTCTTCAGCATGAGCAAGTTGTAGGCGCGGAGTAGCTGGGGTCCCTCAGGATACGCGGGTACTCGATGATCAAGAAGGCGATCACAGACTTCAGTGATGAGTAGCTCCAGCGCCGCGAGAGAGAGCAGGCAAGCGAGTTCTCGTTTCATGATCAAGTGCATGAGCGCGTTGAGTAAGTACTTGACGATGCGCATTCCAGCAGCGTCGACTGGCGATGCCTCGGCTGCTGCAGCCAGCACCGACCGTATGCCTTGCGTCAGACCGAGGCACAGGTCTGCAGCGTGATGCTGGAGTGAGCGTTCCTGACCTGCTTTCACCATCGCTGAAAGCTCCTTGGCCGCCTGAATTCGTTCCTCTGCCGACGCTGACTCGCCGAGCAGCGTATGGCTGAGTCGTCGGACCTGCTGCTCGGCGGAATCCGCAGCAGCAGCAGCACCAGAAGCAGCAGCACCAGAAGCAGCGACTGCTGTTGCGGTGACGCCTGCGCCAGCGGCGGGCACTGCGGTACGTCTCCAAAAACGACCTTCCGGGAGGCACGGGGTCGGTGCGATCGGCGGCTCGGAGCCGGTGTGCCCGTTTGCCGTCTCATCGAGACGGACGGCGCGCTCTGGGGGCAGCTGCAGTGACGGCACTACAGACAGCGCTCGAGGCTCGCTCAATCCATCGATTGGTGGCTGCACGGGCCTCCGCCCGGTTGGCACCTGCGAGTCCAAGGCCGCTGTGCCCGTACCTACCACCACAGCGGTGTCTGCTTTGGCTCGAGCGAGCATCGCAGCAAATTGGGTATCACTGTGTTGCATGTCGGCGTCGAGTTGGAAGGCGTCCCTGCTGACCGGGACTGCTCCCAATGGGCTGCCTTCACCAGCATTCAGGGTGTCTGCCTGCTCCGCATGCAAACGTCGCTCAGAGACATCGGATGCAGGTGTCTGCGGGGCCGATGCACCCCCCGGGGACGCCTGCGGAGACGACACAATGGAGCGATTCGATCGTGCCGGTGACATGCTCCGAAACTTTTCAGTTCTGGTGAGAACGTCTTTGCGAACTTGTTCGTTGCTGATATCCCGAATTTGAGCTGCGATTGGAGCGTACCCAATGAGCCGAACGATAACTTCAACAAGTCGCTCTGCGAGCTGTCTCACGTGGCCATTTTTATCGCGAAAGCAGAGCAGGACCGGCTCCAGCACGAGGCGAGCTTCTGCCTCAGAGGGTGTTCTCTGCTCAGCGTCGCGAGACCAGCGTTCACATAGCCACTGCAGTGTCTCGAGACGAGCGGCGGGCAGCTCGAGGCTCAACGCTGCTGCGATGTAGCGCGCGAAGCTTGGCCTGCTATCTGTGTTATCACGTTCTACAGCAGGATACCACGCGCTCATGCACTGTAAAGCTGCCTCGCGTACCATTCTCTTGTTGTCGTTGACTCCATGCTGAATGACGGAACCCAGAAACAGGCGTAGAATCGAGTCATCCGCTCCGGTTAGTCGTTGCGTCTTCATACTTTCCACCGTTGCTTCGCCCAGGTGCGTGAGCACGTTCAGCGCGCATACCCCGAGGTTACGGTTTGTATCCGCAATGCGACTGGCCAGTGCTTTGAGTAGCTCAGGCGAGATGGTGCGAATATCCACCACAAGATCCGGCTCGGCGAGCTTTCGAAGTAAATCCTGGAGAGCCTCTTGGCGTAGTTTCCAGTTCGCGCTCTCCAGGTTTCGAAGCACGGGCTGGATCCGATCCAACACGAGCGTCCTTGTGGTGCCAGAGTGCCGTTCAGCGGGTGATGACCAAGCAGTCGAACCACAATTCGTTGGCATGCTGGACATGGTGCAGTTCGTGTAGCGCGACCCGCGTACCGACTTGAGCGGATTCTGCTCAGAACCTGCACCAGATTTTTCGACATCACCGCTCATGGGACCGTTGCAGTTCACTACTGATGGTGCGGCATTTTCCTGATCCAAATGTTCCAGTTGTGCCCGATAAGCGGCAGGAATACCGAGTTCGACGAGTCCGCGCTGCATCTCAGTGCCATATTTGCTTCGTACAAGCGAAGCAATGACTCGCAAAACAACATCAGCACAAGCTGGTGGCTGCTCCGGAAGCAGCGGTCTGGTCATGTCGAGCACAGCTCCCATGGGCAACGAGTCCATTCCGAAACGCTCTACCAGCTGGTACTGAATGAATTCCAACGCCAAGATTCGAGCACGTAAATCCGGAATATCCCTGCATACTCGTTCGAAACAGGCGAACACAAGAGCGGGCGTCCCCAAGCTCGCTAGTTCGAGTAGAAGCTGGGAGCACTCGGTCAGGCCGGGTGCCTGAATCCACAAATAGGCAATCGTTTCCGCAAGGGAAGCGACACGTGCAGTACGAAGACTTCTCTGCGGACACTGCGCAATCGTCGTATGTATTCGTTGCACGAGCGCTCGACATCGTCCAAGCGCTCCGTGATCATCGGATTCAACCGCTTGTTCCACGAGTTGCTCAAGCGCCTTGCATTCCTGTTCTAGGAGCGCCCCCGAGTGTACACTTGAATGGTCCTCATCGTTCCCAGCTACGAGCATGTCCTTTGCGATCGGTGTTCTGCGGGATCCCGCGGCTGCGTCAGCCAGCACGATGCCTTCTCCATCCGATGCCTTGCGAAGCATTCGCTCAGGGCCCGCCCCAGCCGTTGACGCTATCCGTTCGTGAGCGTAATGCGCTGCTGCTGCTGCTGCTCCTGCTGCTGCTGCTCCTGCTGCTGCTGCTCCTGCTGCTGCTGCTGATACCGGAGCGTCCATCTTGCCAGGGCGTTTCGGCGGCACTGCAAAGGAGTCCTCGATGATACTACTGGAGAGGTAAGATGCAGCATTCGGTTTTCGCCCGGGCTGCGCGCTAGACACTTGTTGTGCAGGAGATGCAGGTTTGGCACGCTGCTCTTTGCTTTCATCTGCCACAATTTTCTGAATCTTGTCCAACTTGCTCTTCTCGAGACCATCGATAAGCGACGAAACGGCGTTCGTGCCGCATTGAACTTGCAATAGTGCGACGCACTCGAGAGCTGCCTCCCGTACATCTGCAGCGGCATCAGCCGTAGTCTGCGCAAGCATCGGTTTGAGCTCGCGCAGCGCCGGACGCAAGTCTTGGGCGCTACATTGGCGAATGAGTCGGGAACACCATTGCAGTGCGATGGTGCGGCTCCCAGGCACTTTTGCAGTTGCAGCTTCTATGATTGCTGGAGTCACTTCGGAAAACTCAACAGCTCTGCTTGCTGCCAGAGCATCCAAAGCCGCGCGCAACGCCTCTACCAGAATGCGATTCTTCTCCTTGAGGCGACTCAGGGCTACGATAGCGAGCATTTTGCCGTATGCACGGAAGTTCTTGTCCGACTTGGTCGCCAACTGAGCGATGACGCGTGCGGCCGCTGTTGCTACCGCAACATTCGCGTCTTTTCCGATCAGTCTCTGAATCTCTGCGGCTAACTGGCTTCCTCGAGTGGTGTCAATATGCGAGGCTGCCTGCAGCTTCTCCAAAAAGTTATCCAAAGCACTCTTACGTACACTCCATTTTTGATGACCTAAAGCCTGAAAAAAGTCCAGTGTCTGTTGTGACTTACCTTCATCCTCTGCATCCACCCGAACCTGTACCGCGTCTACGAGGCTACCGATGCATACACCCGGATCAGCGTCCGCCCTACAGGCCAGAGAAGGGTCCCTTTCGGGTATCGCCTTGGTCGAAGCGCGAGGTGCACCTGCGCTCTCCTCCCGCGGTTGCTGTGACCTGACTCTTTGCGTTCGTTCCAGGCGACGCGTTAGACGCGGCGGCTTTCGCTTCTGGCCTGGAACATGGGTGGCGTGCTCCGCTAGGTTCCGACAGGCCTCGGTGAGCTCCGCCTTCATGACTGGTTTGATGTCCACTTGCTTTAAGATGCGCTCTAGGAAGGATTGTCCCAGCCATGAGTAGATTTCAAGAAGCAGTGCTTTGCCGGCTGATCGAACTTCCTGATTGGAATGGTCGAGGAGCTTGTCGAGCCCTTTGCTTGCTGTGTTCGCAGAAATCGCAGCTTCGCCGTTGCTACCACAACCGAACTCCCTGATGCATGTCCGCAGGATATCAGCTGCTGCAGATACCACTTTTGGTAACCGGTTTTCATAGCCCACGTCGCAAAGAACGGTGACTAGGTCATCACCGGCATCGCAGGAAACGAGCCCCAAAGCAGCGTCAAGGGCTCTTGCTCGGTTCTGGGGCCGCCCCGCAAGGCACTTTTCGGCTATGCCTCGAGCAATAGCCGCAGCGGCACCGGTTTTCCGCAGTACCGCACTAGCAGTCGCGTCATCCGCACAAGCATCACATAGTGCAACCACAGCATCAAGTGCAGCGAGTTGCACTGCTGCATTCGCATCCCGAACTGCCCCTGCAAGCAGGTTCGCATCAGAGGCACTCGGCGCCGTGCTACCGTTGGCAATCGCCTCTCGTACCTTTCGCAAGGCTGCCTCGCGAACACGCCAAAGTTTATGGCAAACCTGTTCAGGAATCGGGAGTTTCTTTGCTTCCTCTATCAGCTGATCTTCGTCAGTCATGACGACGAGACCCAGCTGCAGCAACAGCAGTAACTACAAAAGCTTGACGGCAGCGTTGCGCTTCGCGTGATCAGCAACGAAGCCGCCACGGCAGAAAAATTCAAAATGGCGAGCGGGCTTTGGGCCGCCTGTCATGAAGGCGCGCAGTGGCAGCAGCCAGGATGGCCCGCTGATGCTGTGGTCATATATGGTATATAGTGTACTAATTAATACAGACTGCATCGGGCATCCTTAGACCCCCTGCTACGCAATCACGCAAATCTTTGATCGCTTCGCAGTCCGGAAAAGTCAGGGTGCCACGTATACATCCATGTCTCGCGAATGATGCTCCTGGACAATTGATGAACGATAATGGTGTTTCAGCATTCGATTCTACCGAATTTATGATCCAGATACGTTGATTCCATACGAGGGAAAAGCTGCTATCATGACTAAGCGCTGAGAGCTACGAGCGCGCTTTCTTGCCAAAAAGTTCCGTTTCATGTTCAGGCTGCATTCTTCAGCTCGGATTCCTGATGACGCAGGTATCCGTTCGATGGTAATGCCGTATGGTGTCCCGTAAATGGCCTTGCTGGTGTGGGCCTCATGCGCAGGGCTCGGTACCCACCGATGATCGAGTCGCAGGTCACCCGATCCATTTTCTCGATAGCGGAAGGAGGAAGTGTTCGCGGCCTATATGCACGTACATCGACAGCGATGCCGCTGCTTCTTGAGCAGTTTCCTCTTGTATGGAGCATTTTAGCGCTTGTGTGTATGGACCGGAGCTCTCGAAAGTACGGAAATACTTCCCGAAAATTTGCGGCTTGTGGAACACATCCGGCTCGTGCACCATCGTTGACGTGCCCTGGTGCCGTAAGCGAGGCTTTAGTGCCGGTCCGGTGCGTTTCCGGGACCCTCCACGACAACGGAACTGTTCCCGTATATGTCCGTAAAACGCCATAGCCGTGAATGGAAGTGCTGTCTCTGACGTCTTTTATCTAGGTCTGCGGCGTACCGATGGCGATCTTGACAGAATCCACAGGGATGAACGGTGCATCGTCGACACGGATTCTAGTTTGGTGCACGTGCATGAGCAGGAACTAGGGATCGATGCACCGCATGATGCTCGAAATGCAAATGCTGCGTCCGACACTCCCTATGCATGCGTTTGAATGTGTCCAAATTCTAGACGCTTATTGTCGATGACGATCACGTATCCATGGAATCCCGCCTAGATGCGCCTACCTTGCAGCATGAAATGCCCCGGCAACATTCTGCCTCGGTGCAATCCTAAAACTCATGCAATTTTTTGGTCCTGACCCTGAAGCAAAGAACCTGCTCGGTAACGCTCCTGCAATAGACACATCTGACACGTTCCTCGCGTTTGCGCCATACGGAAATCCATCGATGCGAACTGAGACGCGATCCCCAGCTTCATCTATTTCCATCCTTGGCAAAGTGCTGATCGGCTCCATAAATACTCGCACCGCGTCGATAACTGCACCTGCCTGCTTAACGTCTCTATTTGTGGTCAGCTACTGTCATCCGTCTGCAGGAGCTTGCAGCGATGGATCGCACGGAAACGCAGCAGAGGCCGGTACGACCCGCCGCACGCGTCCAGGACGAACTGCACCAGCCGCATCGCGCGCTACGCGCCGTCGGTCTGCTGAAACTGCTCGTGCCGTGCAGCTTCTACACAGTCACGGGTTTGGTGCGCACAACGGCCTCCAGGTATGGCCGGTGTTGGATCAGGTTATGATCTCACGACGACAACGTTTTCACCAGAGGGTCGCGTTTATCAAGTGGAGTATGCGACCAAGGCTGTGGAACAAAGTGGCACGGTGATCGGCATTCGCTGCGTGGACGGTGTGGTGCTCGCTGTCGAGAATCTGCGCGGTGTCAAACTATTACGTCCAGACTCGCTCCGCCGAATTTTCGCAGTGGATCGCCATATTGGCATAGCAGTTGCGGGTATCGGCCCTGATGGCCGGCACATGGTCGGCCGAGCGCGCAGCGAAGCACAGAACTACCGTTCCGTTTATGCGGAGGAAATTCCCCCGAGCCTGCTCGCAGAGCGTTTAGCGAGCTATGCGCACGTGTACTCACTTTATTGGCACGTGCGGCCTTTTGGTTGCACTGTCCTCATAGGCGGTTGGGATGCTTCTCAAGGAACCTGTCTATACGTTGTCGAGCCTGACGGTAGCGGATATAAATACCGGGCATATGCAAACGGCAAGGGTCGCACCGCAGTGCGCACAGCGCTGAATAAACTCAACTTTGAGCAGCTCACTTGCACCTCAGCAGTTCAAGAGATAGCGCGTATGATTCATCAGTCTCGGGATATCGCTAAAGATAAACCGTACGAGCTAGAGATGGCTTGGATCAGCGAGGCCAGCGATCACAAGTTCGCTCGCGTCCCTGGGGCACTTGTCGTCAGTTCTCGACAAGCGGTTGAGGAGGAGCCTCAACAGATGGAGACCGGTGGAAGCACTGCCTCGACGGATAGAGGAGAAACCCCGTCAACATCAACACACATCATGGAAGAGAGCTAAATGGATGTCGGTGTGATGCTGGTACTCGGTTTTGCTGATGGCAGCAACGCCGTGGTGTTCGTATTCACCAGCTTGGTTCTTGGAGAGTGTCTCTGCGCTGTATCGAATGCTCTTCGGTTTTAGACTGGGCCGGGTGACGCATTTTCAGCGTAAGCGCATGAAATGCTCGAAAATGTAGCTGTTGCCTTGTTTCTGCGTGACATGCTTCTCGAATTCCTGCACGGAGACTACTCTGTCCGTGACCATATTGACAGCGTTTCCTCGCTAGGATACTGTCAGGCACCAATTCGAGCGAAACAGTGCACGTCGAGAACCTCTGGCATCTCGGTTGTCGCTGGGGATTCCAGTGAGGATCGTTGCTTCCATGGAGAGGTCGTGTGGGTACATCAAGAAAATTCTTCCTATCAAGATGCCTGTTGCGTACTAGCTGGAGTTCATGAAATCTAGTTCTTGGAAAAGGGCAACAACGTGCATGAAATGCGTTACCTACACGTCATTCGTTGCCCATGGCTTATTGTTGTCCATGCCCTGCTGCATGCGGGCACCGGAAGCGCTCTAGATCGGTTATCGGGGAGAACACGTCCTGGATCAGGGAGTGCTCCTCTGTGGATACGCGTCTCGCGCACTGGGCGGTAATCGCTTTCACCGGCATGCCATTTTTATGATCCCTCAATGGGTACCGTGCGTGATGGCAAATTTTGCATGCCTGGAGCGCCGGTACATCCATCCGTTCTTTTCACACGAGTTTCGCATCCGTGTCTTTGCCAGACAAAACACATGGCACATGGAACTCTTGACGCAATGTGGTTCTCTCTACCAAAACAGTCAGCTGGTATCCATTGGCTGCGTGGATTTCCCCGACCGACAAGCATACGTGCGCACCAGCGTCCGCTTCACGTGACGTGCACGCTGTCGAGGCCACTGCACGCCGCCTATTCTATGGCGTTGTTTTAGATGCTTTCTGCGTATTACAGGCAAATGCGCTTCAAGCAAATTGCGTTTAGATGAATTCTTGAGCAGCTCTGACAGTCTTCCGTTTCCGATGTATGCTAAAAAACGTGTCCAACTCGTGCCATACTTCAGAGTTGAAACACCATGGCTCAGGAGGCTCCGCAGCTGCCGTTTTCGTGTAGAGCCTCGTTCCAGAAAGGCCGTGCGCATGCATTCTGGAGGCTTCACACCCGGCTGTTTCGTAGCAGCGTCGCTCACACAGAGCGCCTCGAACCGCCCTGCCTCGACCCTATCCGCTGTGACACGGCTGACGCAGCTGTTCGCTCGCCGTCAAGCCGCGCTTCCCGTCACGAGTTTCGCATCCAGTCACCGCTTCTGCAACGTGCGTGCGTCCGTTTGAAATGAAGTGAGTCTAAGGAAAGAACGTACGGAAAAATCTGTAGCGACAAGCCCTAGACATACTCTAGCAGCTTGATCCATAAGTCGCGCGTGTTGCGAAACGTGCAGATAGCAACTCGGTAAATGCGTGTGCACGCACGCATCCGGTTCATCGCATCTGTGCTGAACTGACACAGCCGATTCCTTTATATACTGATTTATGCAGGAATTAACTACTGCGCGCGTGGCCTAACACGCTGCGCCTCACGGCATGGCACCGATGGGGGCGGTAGGGCCCGATGGAGAAGGCGTTGGACTTCGGCTTCAGTTTGGAATCCATCCAAAGATTGGGGGTTCAAGTCCCCCCGCGCGTGTTGTTTTGTACCGGATTCCACGGAGGTGATGGAACGAGACGCACTGTCTGGACAACACTTATGCGGTACTCAACACAGCGGCTGAGTGATTCCCAGCACGAACGCGTACAGGTACCGCTGGTTGTGACCGAACGCTGTAGACTCGGGATCCGGGTTGTCCGTTAAACTGCCGGGATGCGCCTCGCGACAACGAGTCCCAAGTTTGGAAAACGTCCACGAATATCACTCGCTGTCGATAGCGGCTTGCGAGTCGCTTCCGCTTGCCGAAGAAAGTACCGACACTGCACCAGTGACTTTCGCACCAGACTAGAGGTGCTCCAAAGGCGCTGCAGCCTAGTTTATGAGATGGTTATCCCTAGAAAACTGGGCAGAACCTGGAATCTCCCTGGACGTCACGGCGTTTGAGCATCGCATGCAGCTGATCACGTTTCACCGAGGCGTAACTGAGCGTACGCTCGAACTGGGAAACCAAAACGAAACGACGACTAAACTCGGATACGAAACGTTTTGGCAAAAGCGTGCCAGGCAAGCCGCCTCTCTATCCTACGAAACCAAACGCATACGACTGCTATTCTCGGACTCGGAATTTTTTCAGAAACTCGTACCGGACGATTACCCTCGTGCTCCGGGTCCAGGAAAAGTCACACACTCGTTGTTTCCGCGTTGCAGATTCCGCATCGATAGTCTCACCAGGGCACGGTTCCCTTCCGATGGGTATCGAAGCGATCATTCTTTGTGATCTGCGGTACGCTTACAAAGTCCGTGAATGCGCAGAGGAAGCACGTACAGCTTCTCGAGTTGATCAGCGGACGGCAGCGCCACACGCAAGCACATACACACCGAGAGAGACACCATGGCGACAGCGTTCGCCATTTCGTCGTACCGTGCCACCACGTCGTCCAGTCGGACACGAGTCATTCATGTCCAGCGCATGTATGCCGAGTCGATATCGAAGTATTTTCATCGCTTTAAGAAAGATGCACGTTTGCCTTAGTATCAATAGCCATGGCATCTGGTTCCGTTTCACCGTCTTCATCAAGGTGAAATTCGAGCAGAATGTCGTCGGTTTGTGCCAACAGCTCATCCGTGACACGTAGATGGTCACGAGGTTGCTCCTCGGTGTGCGCTGCTGGTGACTCTGACGCCATCGAATCTGGCTCGGGGATGATGATCCCCGTCGGCTGAACACGCGCGCGTTTTTCACGCTCTGCGGCTAGCAACTGCTCCAGACGAATGACTACAAAATTCGGTACCTTCATGGCGGCTCCGACGTCGTTGGCTTGGCGCCAGTCCGAAATCGCAGCGATGTCGTCCTTCAGGCGTGCAACCAAAACAACGAGGCGTTCGCGCAGGAATCTCGATTTGCTGGAACGCAGTAAGCGAATGAGCTGCTTCTGGATTGGGAAGGCCAACTCGGGAAACGCCGATTCTCGTACGTAGAGCGTCAACCAATTCAAGAGCGAGTAGACAACTTCGTCTACAACAGCTTCGCCGAAATTGCTGCTTTGAAGCACCGCATCCTGGATGCGAAGCAGACGAGGCCAGTCGATGACGGGCACCTCGCGCCGGGCTGCGCCCTTTGTCGTTCGATCACATTCAACTTGGCCGAGCATTTCGAGCAAGGACGCGCAGAGTGGGACATAGCTATGCACCTCTCCAGCGAGACGAAGAAGCGCACGTATGCAGGCAAAGCGTGCCCCGAATAGGCGCGCGCTCCGCAGGCCGTCAATCAGAATGAGCACGATTTGCAGGTACGGGAAGCGAAGCGATGCCAGTTGCTCGTGAACGGCAAGAACATGGGACCACCATTCAACAGCATGGATGAAGGACCAGTTCAGAATGGCCTCGCAATCGCAACCTCGACCAGATGACAGTGCTTTGCGCACCTGGAAACCCAGTTCCTGAACTTCACCGAATGCAACGCGGTAGGATGCATCACCGGACTCGGCGAAAAGCTCCCGTGCGCTTTGTAGGCAGAAATCCATCGACGCTGCTGTTCGCGGATTCCGGCTCTTAAATGTTTGCGTGAACGTCCGATAGCATTCCCGCAGTACGACCTGTGCGATACACGGTTGAACGTTGCCGAGCAAGGCGCGTAGCGTCGCATGCACCTGCGAGCGAATCATGATGAGCTCCTCAGGGCGAGCCCAGATGATAGTGAGATCGCGGATCAGGGTCTTGCTCCACTTGGGCAAGAGTGGTAGAAAATGTGCAAGCTTTTCAATTCGACGAATCAAGTAGCACTTGGTCAGTGGATCCCGAACCAGCGCGAACAAGGAAGAAAAGCACATTCCATATGAGAGCATGAGCCGCCGGTATCGCTGCCACTCTGGATCGTTGGGATCCAGGTCACGCAGTTTGGCTCCCAGGTGGCGCTGCAGCACAGCGGGCACTGCTACAATAGCGAAGAGCATGACACGATGTCTTGCATCAGCATCAGCAAACGATCCGATCCGCGCCTGGTCGCTGTTCCCAGCTGGTACATCCCGTTCACGCACCAGGTGAGAGAGCACGCTGACCAGCCTTCGCAAGGCAGCTATGCGTTTCGACGGGCGCATAAGTTCGCGGCGTATGCGCTGTATCCAGGATGCGTCGAGGCGCAATCGTTTGGCGTCATGTCGCGTGGGACGTGTCGCAGACTGCTCTAGAGCATCGAGGCGATGCGCTTCGTATGTGTCGCTTGTGGCATGATCTGCAGGTCCCGATGCCGAGCTGGACGCGTCTGACGCTGCGCTCGCCTGGTCGGATTCGGCACTGCTGCTAGCGTTCCCATCGGCCACGGTTGCCTTGCTTGCCTCACTTTCGCCGAACCGCAACAGCGCATCGTCATGTGATCGCAAATAGGCATAGAATTCAGGGTCCTGCTTCTGAAGGTTGACCAGCTCTTGCTGATGTGCCGCGACTGGATCCAAGTCCACGAGACTGGTTTCAGTCTCGTAGTCTTCAGAGAGCCCCGAAGTGCCCGAGGCATTTCTGGAGTTGTTGTTGCGTTGGCGAGCTGCCGGCGCTTCTAGAGCTCTTGTTGCACCAGCGAAGGCGCCACCATCGGCCGCAAGTCGGCGTCGTTTGTGGCCTGTGTGGTCTCGTTTTAACTCGCGCTTGCGTCGAGCGTCCAACGAGCCTTTTTGCGGTGCATCCGAGGACAGCGTACGCTTGGAGGCTGCGTGGCGACGCTTCGGTTCCTGCCACGCCACACGTCCAGAGCGTTTATAGAGTTCTTGAGGAGGATGCTTCGATCCCATCGGCGAGCTTTCTCCTTCAAGTTTTAGAAGTGCAAGACAAAAATCTTGTTTGTGACGTCGTTTGATCCAACCTAGTGCACGGCGGGAGAAACAATATTCCCTGTCACCCGAGCGGAGCTCCGCAGAAAACTGACTCACTTTGATCTGAGGCTAACAACGGTGCCTTGCCTACAGGTATAATCCGTGACCTGCGAGGTTCTCGCGAGAGCCTGATCGCGCCTGGTGACTCGATTCTCTTCGGGCCCTGGTGAGGCCGCCTCACAGACTCGCCGCGCTCACTGCTCCGGAGTGATCAACGACGATGCGGTAAGACTCTTATGCGACTTCTTCAAACCGTACAGCACTCAATCCCTCTGAAAAATTATCGCACCAGAGCTGCAGCCCGTAGGAAAGCAACGTGGCGAGCACCGACCCTAAACGGCCAGGTCTAGCGAAAACACCGTGGTTTGCGGCGCTATGGCTTGGGCGCTTCCGCGTTCGGGTTTAGGCATTTCGCCGTTGTCGCTTCTGCGGAAGCGCTTTTGCCAAGCACCAATTGTTCCCGGGGAAACGCGCTAAGCGTTGCACTTGCCACGCCAGCTTCACTCGGGCGAGTACCTGGAATCGGAACACCAGTCATGTTGAGCACGGTCAGAAACGAATACTGCAGGTAAAGACTTTGGGTTCTTTGCACAAGATTGCGTTGCTTGGGTCAGTCATGCGTCGCTGACGCCGTTCCTCCATAGACGCAGCAGTCGAGGCGTTTAGCCCAGTGCAGAGCAGCTCCCCAACGATCGAGAAACAAAACCTCTGTACTTCTTCGCAGAAGAAGAAAAGCGCGCAATGTCCCGTTTCTGCTGTCGAAGGCGGGAGCTCGCACGCTCATATTGGGTTGCCCCGGCGAGCGTTCACGTGCTGCCATTAAGCGCTGGATGACCACACGGGGGTTCGTGCGTCGACGCACGGTTACGTCACAGGGCGAACATCCGTAGACGTCGTCTCTGATCCTTAGCAGAGCGGCTGGTATTTTAGAACTCGTTCACCACGATTGACATCTAGTAAGGATTCAATGGCTCACGTGTGTGGCTGGGATGCGTCCTGCGTGCTTCGGGCTAGCGCGAAGCCTACCATCCGCCTCAGCGTTTTGGAATCGCCGCTTGCTGCGACCTGTTTCCGAACGAATGAATCCGCGGCGACGTATCGCGACTGGGGTGTTTTCAGGTTACCAACGAGGAGCGGCAAGTAGCCAAAGATGGTATCATAGAGTGCGCTTCGGATGCCTGTGTATCGTCGAGCGCATCGGCGAACTGGCACCGTTCTGCATTCAGGCTAATGCCGAGCTGCACATTCTCCGAGACCTTCAGGTCTACGTACCACGAGGTCTTGCGAACCACCAGGAATCCTCTTTCTCATCAGATGAACTCAACATGGACTTTGGCTTTAGCGATCGATCCATCTTATCCGGCGATGGCTCTTCGGCGAGCGGCACTGAGGTCCTCTTTTCGCGTGGTGTCAAGACGAAGAGTCCAACAAGCTGGCCAGGGGTTTCGGGACGATCCATGGCCCTTCATCTTAAGAGCGACTCGTCAGCGGCATTGCCATTCGAAAAGGGAGCGTGCGCTTTTGCCGAATGCTTGCGTACCTCTATCGAAGGTCTGTGTGCATGTGACGCAACCTCGCGGATCCGCCACAGCGCCACGACCCGATGCACGCATGGAGTGATTTCTACTCGTACTTCCAGGCAAAAGTGCGGACAGGAACCCATGCGTCCCATTTTCTTGGCGATCATCCCATTCGGTGACCGTTACCACTCGGCTGAGAAAACCGGATGCGAGCACCAAAACCGCCTCCTATCGAGTGCATGAACAGATGTAAATGTGCGGATGACGTAGACCCCGCCCAAACAACCCATGCCATCGACAAGAGAACAGATATGAGGATAGTGAAACGCCCTATTCTGTGGAGAAGAACGGTGGTGGTCGCTTCCCTGGTTTTCGCGAGCGGTCGTGTCTCCGGGGGCATCCGCTGAGACGCGACAATCCTCCACTACGGAAAACAAAGCATTGGTGCCCCGGTGAATCGCGTGCGCCACAGCGCGCGTCATGAGCCGGTTCGATGTGCACACAGATCCCAAGTCTCCTTTTGATCCAATTTTACCCAGCGGGAGCGGTGGGTACTGCACCTCCCTATGCACATGGGTCCAGTTACGTCATGCACTTTCAGGGCGGATAAGCAAAGCTCGCTTCCGTAGTCGCTCTGCGTTTGCTACGCTTCAGGTACAAGTAGCGTGCAAGCTGTCTGATCCCGTCATGTTTCTGGTGACAAAAAATTATCTAGCAGTACGCTTGTCGATCCGTGCAGAGGGAAACGCAGCGTTCACTCGAACGGTTTCGCAGAGAGGCAGGCTTCGAAGCGAACGTAACCGCTGGAGTATGCACCACAGAGGCAGCGGCTTTGGGGCTAGGGCGCCAGTCACTGCAGACAGCTCCTCACGTAAAGAGCGAAACGTGCTGCGTTCTTTCGCCGCTGCAGCGCTGGTAGCGCTGATGGCCGTTTCCAGTTTCAACTCGCCATTGAAACTTTACCGGCCGGCGTTCGCTGAGGAGGTTTTCAAGGTACCCGGAGGTGGTGCCTCTACTCTCGCAACAGGCACCTCAAAAATCGTCACAAGAGGCGTCAACTTGGAAGGAGCAAACTTTGCAAAGCAAGACTTACACGGGGTCTCGTTTCAGCAGAGCATTGTGCGGGATGTCGACTTTTCCGGAAGCAACCTGCAGGATGCTTCGTTTTTTGATGCGGACTGTAGCGGAGCAAACTTTCAGAATGCCAACCTCTCGCGAGCAAATCTGGAGCTCGCAAACTTACGCAAGGCGGATCTCAGAAACGCAATACTCACGAATGCCTATGTCGTTGGGCAGACCAAACTCGAAGGCATACAGATCGAGGGTTCCGACTGGACCGATGTTCTGCTTCGACCCGATCAACGACGGTTGCTATGTAAGCGAGCCTCCGGGGAGAACCCTGTGACACACATTGCGACCAAAGACTCGCTCGGTTGCGCGGATTAGTTAGGTGCATGCTCTGGGGAGTGATTTGGAGTAGGTATGTGCCTTGTCGTCAACCAGACAATCCGACACCAGTCGGTTTAGAGCTGACGCAGAATGTTTTTGCAAATGTCGCTCGTCGGAATACTAGGAAAGTTGCCGGCGTTTCATTTTGCGTTTAGGGCGGGTATTCACGGGAGCGACAAGCCTAGATGCAACATTGCAGGGTAGCGTGTTCGTACCTAGAATGTCGAGGTCGTCTGCGCGCCATTTCGGTCCGCAAGCTAGCCTTTGCATCGTTGCTGATTAAAGCGCAAGGCGCTTATTTGTTGATAAAGGCTGATGCAACGTCAACATCGGCCGTTGGCGGTATTCCCGGCCCACCGCTTCTCGACAGCAGTGTTGGAAGAGCGGGATCGTTGTATTGCTAAACTCACTAAACTCCCCCATGGATCCGTGTCTATTAGGAAAGCCCTATGGGCATCAGATATGAGGTGTGCCAGCACGTGCATTGGAGATAGTGGAAACGCCAAACGCCGAATAAATCAGCTTCTCCAGGAGAGTTCCGCCCATGGGTGATGAAAGTGTCACCATCTCGTCTGGCGGTAAGTTCATGAAGAACCCCGTACTTGCATCGCAGTCGCTATGGCATCGTCTAGAACGCACAGCCAGCTCATCGAATAAGCAACTCAATAGGGAAATGCAATCGCGATATGAAAACAAAGGTTATGTGGCGGGGAAGTCACTTATCCTAGGTAGAGCCCGAGTGGCGCCCCAGTCTGGCTCTAGAACTCAAAGTGCAGCATTCTCATTTTTTCTCGCCGGCACGCCAGCTCTAACTTGTTCTCGAACCAGCGAAGATAGAAACGATATGACAGCATAGATGCGTTTGCAGACAACAAAGTCTGACGGAGTGCTATTTTTTAAAGCTCGTACCATTTTCAGCATAAAATGGATCAGGTCATCGAAAACGGGCTCACACACGACACTTTGGGTCACTTGCCAGAGCAATCAGCACCGGCCTCTGCGACGTATTTCTCTGGTGGCTTGCTTTCCCTCCATCTGATCTCCAGCTTCAAATACACCGGTCGCTCGTCACGCTCCAGCTCCATGGATAGCAGTCGACGGTTGTCGATGGCAGCGTTCAAGACCCGATCTCGCTGGCTGCAGCTGTTGTTTACGCATTTCATGCCGAGGCAAAGGTCGCGATCTGCGCCTCGCTTGCCAGGCTCCTCCTCTATGTGTACGGCGTCCGCGCGCCCCGAACAGCCACGACACGTGGCAACGGCGAGTCGTTCCCGTTGGCACACACGACGACCCCGC
>Ga0078972_1002735_pt1 | contig 56700 bp, 58 predicted proteins | sample YelNatPaOPGAMG01_FD_67568 | JGI IMG/M metagenome (GOLD analysis project Ga0078972, IMG submission 67568) | Hot spring thermophilic microbial communities from Obsidian Pool, Yellowstone National Park, USA - OP-RAMG-01 (SPADES assembly) (version 2) | ecosystem: Environmental > Aquatic > Thermal...
AGATCGTAGATTGTTCTTCCCCCCCCCCCCCCCCCCCCCCCCCGAAAAAGCCTTATAAATCAATATCTTATAACGGAAAGGCGATTTAAAAATAAGGTTAAGATATGTTAGATGATTTAAATAAATCACCAGAAATATACCGGATTATTGTTGAAAATGCAGGAGAAGGCATAGTTATTGCTCAGGATGATAAAATTCTTTTTGTAAATCCTAAAATGCTTGAAATATCAGGATATACACTTGAAGAAGCACTGGCAAAACCTTTTTCAGAATTTCTGCATCCTGATGACATAACTGAAACAATGGATTTATATACAAGAATGCTTAAGGGAGAAAAGGACTTGCCTGAAAGGCATCAATTAAGAATTATTCATAAAGAGGGATATCCTGTATGGATTGAAACCACAACAGTTCCAATAAACTGGCAGGGTAAAATAGCCACGCTGAATTTTATTCGGGATATTACCGAAATTAAAAAAGCTGAAGAAGAAAATCAAAGGCTTCAGGAACAGTTAATTCAGTCTCAGAAAATGGAATCAATTGGTAGATTTATAGCAGGTATTATCCATGATTTAAACAATATACTTACTCCAATTAAAGGATTTACCCAGCTTTCCATTGCAAGAATCGGCGAACATGACCCTGTTAGTGTATACCTTAAAACCATATTTTCTTCAGTTGAAAAAGCTGAAGGATTTGTTAAACAGCTACTTGCATTCTGTAAAAAACAAAAACCTAAGCTGGAAGTCCTAAATATGAATGATATGATTGAAAATATTGAGGATACACTTAAAAGACTACTTGGTGAAGATATTCTGCTTGTGAAAAAACTATCTCCTGACATTGGGACTGTTGAAGCTGATTCTTCGCAAATCATTCGTGTTATATTGAATATTGCTGCAAATGCAAGAGATGCTATGCCTCTTGGTGGTCAATTCATTATTGAAACCTCTAATGTGGAAATTGATGACGAATATCTGAAGAAATATAACGGTTTAAAAAAAGGACCGTATGTTATGATTTCTTTTACAGATACTGGTGTTGGCATACCACCTAATCTTGCAGATAAAATATTCAATCCATTTTTTACTACAAAAGAATACTCAACAGGAATGGGATTGTCAACTGTATACGGTATAGTTAAACAGCATAAAGGAAACATTACAGTCCATAGTGAAAAAGGTAAAGGAACAACATTTAGAGTTTATCTACCACGTGTTGATAAAAAAATAGAAAAAGAATCCGCTGAAAAAATAGATAAAATCTATACAGGTAATGAAACAGTTCTTGTTATAGATGATGATGAAAATATAAGAAAACTGATAATTGAAATCTTAAAAAAACTCGGGTATAAACCACTTGAGGCAATGACAACAGATATAGCTTTATTTCTGGCTCAATTTTATAATAAAACTATTCACCTTGTAATATCAGATGTGGTTCTTCCGGGAATAGGAGGTCCCGTGTTAATAAGAAGAATCAAAAAATATAGACCAAATATTAAGGTTCTGTATATGTCTGCTTTCCCGGAAAATACTCTTAAAAAATATGGTGTTGATGAGAACTCCTATAATTTCATTCAAAAACCTTTCACCATTGAATATTTGGCAAAGAAAATAAGAGAGGTTCTTGATAAATGTAAATGAAGAAACAAAAAAGAAAATATTTGAACCAAATCTCTTGATAAATATTTTAAATATGTTTATATTAAAAAATGGACTTAATTGCTTTACTCGGTTTAATTATTGGTATCGGAGCAATTATTGCAGGAAATATAGTTGAGGGGGGAACTACAGCTCATCTTGTTCAGGCTGCAGCAGCGATTATTGTTTTTGGAGGCACAACAGGTGCTACAATTCTCAGTTTTCCGTTCAAGGATATAGTTAATGCATTTCTTGGATTAAAATTTATATTTTTTAGTAGAAATCTCAACTTTGATGAAACTGTAGAAACCATTCTTGATCTTTTAGTCGTAGCTCGAAAAAGGGGGCTTTTAGCCCTTCAGGAAGAGATTGTCAGGATAGATGATCCTTTTTTAAAACGGGGAATCACTTATGTAGTTGATGGATTGTCCCCAGGAATTATTAAAGAATCACTTTATCAAGAGATTTCAGCATATGAAGACACTATAAAAAGAGCTGCGAGGGTTTACGATTCTGCAGGAGGCTTTGCTCCTACAATTGGCATCATAGGAGCCATTCTTGGACTTATTCATGTTCTTAAAAATGTCGCAGATCCCTCAAAAATCGGTATAGGTATAGCAACAGCATTTGTAGCAACAATTTACGGAGTTGGTTCAGCAAATCTTATATTTATTCCAATGGCAAAAAGAATAACCAATAAACTTGAAGATGAAATTCTGCTTATGGAACTTATGGTTGAGGGAATTCTCGGCATTGAAGCAGGTATAAATCCCTATTTTTTAAGAGCAAAACTTGAAGCATTCATCAAAGAGCGTCAGAAAGAAAGAATATGAGAGTGAAAAGAAGAAATAATAATAACGAAGAAGAGAACATTCATCGCTGGCTTATTTCATATTCTGATTTTTTAACTCTTCTGTTTACATTTTTTGTGGCTCTTTATGCACTATCAAATATTGATTTTACGAAAGCTCAAGAAATGACGAGTTCTTTAAGAAAAGTATTTAAAGTAATTGATGAGCCAATTTCATTTGAGGAAGATCGTAATAAAGCTATTATTGAAGACCTAAGAAAGCTTCTCAACGACATTTCAGGGATAACCATAAAGTCAGATGCAAGGGGTGTGGTAATAACCCTTCCAGATTCCCTTTTATTCGATTCAGGTTCAGCTTATCTTAAGCCTGAGTCCTCTGATGCGCTTATGAGAATTTCTGAGAAATTGAAGGAAATACCTGGAAAGGTTGCAATAGAGGGACATACTGATAATGTTCCCTTATCATCCACCTCTATTTATAAATCAAACTGGGAACTCTCTGCAGCAAGGGCTTCATCGGTTTTACACTTTTTACTTCAGAGAGGACTTGCACCTGATAGATTTTTAATTGCAGGTTATGGAGAATACAGACCTGTAGCTGATAATGATACTCCGGAAGGAAGAACTAAAAATAGAAGGGTTGAACTTATTATACTGAGGTAATTATAATGGTAAATATGGAAGAAAATTACATAAAAATGAGAGAATTTTCCAGAGTGGATGCCATTATCCCTCTGACAGTAAGACTGGTTTCTGCGGAAGAAAAACAGAGCATAAAAGCAAGAATTTCAGGAGAGATTGCTTTTATGCATGCTCCGTCTGAAGAACCATCTGACAGAGCTCTTGCAGAATGGTTAAAAATAATTAATTCAAAGCTTAACTACCTTATTAATCTCTGGAGCTTACGCGAAGAAGACTTTGCTTGCCTGCCTGTAGTTGAAGTGAATATAAGTGGTGGTGGAATGAGTTTTCTTTCTGATACTGAGTACAAAAAAGGAGATATACTTGAGTTAAAAACAGTTCTTGAAAGTCCTTTACCTGTAGCATTGTATCTTTATGGAGAGGTTGTAAAATGTGAAAAATCTGGCAATGCTCACAGAATTGCTGTAGAATTTATTAACATAGAAGAGGATATCAGAGACCATATCATAAGATTTGTTTTCCACAGACAAAGACAGATACTGAGGCAAAAAAGAGAAACATAATGTTTGTAATAATTGGTGGATTAGTTGTCTTAGGAAGCATAGTTAGTGGGTATCTTCTTGAAAAGGGAAATCTTTCAGTTCTCTTTCAGCCTGCTGAAGTTTTAATAATATTCGGTGCTGCAACTGGTGCTCTTGTAATCGCTTCTCCTCCATATGTTTTAAAGGGAGTAATAAAGGGAATAATTAGCACGATCACAGGTGGTAAGGGCTATTCAAAAAAGGATTATATGGAGACATTGCTACTTCTCAGTGAGCTTCTCACCAAGATCAGAAAAGAAGGTCTTATCTCAATTGAGCAGGATATTGAGGAACCGGAAAACAGTGCTATTCTATCCAGGTATCCTGAATTTATGAAGAATCATCATGCAATGAGATTTCTTACAGATACCCTGAGAACAGTGATGACAACAACGGTTTCTCCATATGAGCTTGAGAGCATTTTAGATAATGAAATTGATACACTCCATGAAGTAGAATCAAAGCCTGTAAAAAACCTTCTTAATATTGCTGATAGCCTTCCAGGTCTTGGAATTGTAGCAGCAGTTTTAGGAGTTGTTTTAACAATGGGAAAGATGAAAGAACCACCTGAAGTCATAGGACACTCTGTTGGAGCAGCTTTAGTTGGAACATTTATGGGAGTGCTGATGTGCTATGGATTTGTTGGTCCACTTGCAAGAAGGCTTGAGGCAAATGTAAATCATGAAAGGGAATATTTAAATGTAATTAAATCAGCATTGGTGGCTTTTGTAAGTGGAGCTGCTCCTCAGATTGCTATTGAGTTTGCTCGTAGAAGCATTCCGCATCATTTAAGACCAACATTCCATGAATTAGAAGAGGAAGTAAGAGCATTAAAGGCCAAACCAGTGGCTGAGACTGTAACCAGTAGCTAAAAATGTCAGATAAATCTAAGACAACAGTAATAGTTAAAAAGATTAAAAAAGGAGAGGAAGCCCATCATGGTGGAAGCTGGAAGGTGGCCTATGCTGATTTTACAACAGCCATGATGGCATTTTTTCTGCTTCTGTGGCTTCTTACGATGCTTGAACCTGCTAAGAGAGCTGCAATTGCTGAATATTTTAAAAATTTCAATCTATTTCAATCCGGTCAGTCATTTATGCAACAGCCTTCAGCAATCCAGCAGGAGATGAAACCCGCTTCTGAAGAAACTCGTGTTCCCGCGGAAAATCCTGCAGAGAGATTTAAGGAGCAAATGAAAAAGGCAGTTGAGGAAAAACTTAAGGAACTGAAAGATCACGTAATGATAGATACTGTAGAAGGTGGTGTAAGAATCCAGATAGTTGATCTTGAGGGTGAGCCAATGTTTCCTCTTGCTTCTTCTGAGCCTACTGAAAAAGCGAAAAAAATTTTAAGTGTAATTTCAGAAAATATAAAGAATGAGCCTGCACGCATAGCAGTTGAAGGACATACAGATGCTATTCCATTTAAAAGAGGCAATATAACAAACTGGGAACTGTCAACTCAGAGAGCTTCTTCTGCAAGGCGTGAAATAGAAAACAATGGAGTCCCAGCAACAAAAATTGCAAGAGTTGTTGGTTATGCTGATACTCTTCCGCTTATAAAGGATGATCCAAAAGACCCCAGAAACAGAAGAATAAGTATTATCCTTATGTTTGAAAAGGGTGCAAATATTAACCGTACTGATTTTATCCAGGAAAGACAAGGTTAAGGGCATTCTTAATTAACTCAATATCAACAGGAGTTTTACCAAAATAATCTCCATCTATCTGGACATGAGCATCTCCAGAAATCTTTAAAGTTTCTGTTTTGAAGTAATCTATGTTTTTTAATTTTAAATGAAATCCAAATATTACTCCTAAGATCTGACATGCGAGTTCAATTCTGGTGTGTGTTTTTGAGACAATAACATAAAAATACGGGTCTTTGAGATTTGCCTGAGGAGCAATTTTGAAACTTCCTCCATAACATGAAGCATTGCAGACCACAGCATTATTTGCCTTTTTCTTCTCAGAGTTAAAAATTTCAATTTCTGCTGGAGTATATTTCAGGAGAGATTTTATTCCGCTTAAAATATATGCAATTTTTTTAAGATATCTTTTCCCTTTTGGGTTTACTTTATAAACAGCGCTACCATCAAACCCTATTCCTGCCATGAGTATAAACAATCTCTGTTTTTCCTGATTTTTTATTCTACCAAGATGGACTTTCTGAACCCTACCATTAAGCGATACTTCAATTGCCTTTTCAATTCTGTATGGAATCTTTAACTCCTTTGCAAGCACAGAAGTTGTGCCCATAGGAAGTATTGCCATTGGAGTCTCAGAAAAGGCAAGACCATTAGCAACTTCATTGTATGTTCCATCACCGCCTGCAGCAAGAACGATACTATTGTCAGGGTAAATTTCATTTATCTGTCTTGCGAATTTTTCTGCATCACCCTGTGCTTTTGTAAGCAGGGTTTCCACTGTAAAGCCTTTAACTTTTAAAATCTTTTCAGCTTTTTTAATCTTTTTTAAAGTTCCTCCACCTGCAACAGGATTTCCTATTAAAAAAATTTTTTTATGCTTCATATAACTATTACCGGAGTCTTCTCAAGAAATTTTATAAGTTTCTCTATGTCTGAAGGAGTTTTAACAAAGAATGCTCTTCCTCCTATATCCTGCCCTTCATTTTTAATATTTGTTATTCTTAAGTAACCTAATAGTTTTGAAGCTATATAACCTGTTGTATAATCTGGATTGTCAGAAACGCAGAGCTCTGCTATAATTTCAGGACATGATGCCACCTTTGATGCCACAGTTAATGCTTCAATGACTCTCTGGGGTTCAGTGGATAATTTTCCAATTTTTTTAAAAATCTGAATTCTTCTTTTTTTATCCATCTGAATTCTTGATACCCTTACACCTCTTTCCTTATCAGGTTCAAGGCGGTGTCCGCTTAAAGAATCAATCAGTGCAGCTCCCCTCATTTTATAATTTTTTATCACCTTCCATGCTGAAAGCAGAGCTTTTTCAGAAATTCCGAGTTCACCGAGATATTTTTTAACAACTTCATGAGCTTCATCAGGAGATTTACAGAATACAGTTTTCAGAGGAAGGGTATTAATTTTTTGAATTGGTTCTTTTATTCTTTCAACAGTTAAAACAATTTTATCAGGTGATCCCTTTGGATGTTCAAGAGCTCTTTTAAGAAAGTTTTTAAGAACTTTCTCTGCTTCAGTGAGACTGCATATCCCTTCAGCACCTGAAATGTGTTTTTCTTTATTATTTTCAATTTTTGATGCTCTCATTCTAAGAGACCACAAACTAAACCTCAAGTCCATGATTTTTTATAAATTTGAGGTCTTCAATATAGCTTTTTCCTTTGGTTGTAAGATAGTCTCCTGTCATTAATGCATTTGCTCCTGATAAAAAAATCCAGGATGAAAATTCTCCAAGAAGTGGCCTTCCACCACACACTCTGATATCTTTATCAGGCAGGATTAATCTGAATAAAGCAATAATTTTCAAAGCCTCTATAGGTGATAAGGGCTTTTTTGTCTGCAAAGGAGTTCCTTTTATAGGAGTAAGAAAATTAATTGGAATAGAGTCTACAGCAAGTTCTTTCAAAAATGCTGCCATATCAATTCTATCTGACCAGAACTCACCCATTCCAAAAACTCCTCCAGAGCAAACTGAAACTCCTGCCTTTTTTGCTGATATAATTGTCCGAACCTTGTCAGAAAACTTATGGGTGGTGCATATTTTTGGAAAGTATCTCTCAGAAGTTTCTATATTACAGTGAAGTCTTTGAAGTCCTGAATCTCTCAGGTAACAGATTTCATCATAATTTAAAAGTCCAAGTGATGCACATGGATTTATTCCATTTTTTGAAAGAGTCTCAATTGACTCAGCAATTTTTCTTATTTCCTTTTTTGAAGGTTTCTTTCCACTTATTACAATTGAAAATCTTTTTACTTTGTGCTTTTTTGCCTCAATAGCCTTTTTTAATATTTCATTTTTATCCATCAAAGGATAAACATTTACACCGGTTTTATATCTTGATGACTGAGCACAGAAGAAACAATCTTCTGAGCAGAGTCCACTTTTGGCATTTACTATGGCGCAGAGTTCTATTTTGTTACCTTTGTATTTTTTTCTCTCAGAGTTTGCCAGAAAAATGAATTCATAAAAATCAGAATTTTTTAAAATTTTCAGATACATATGTTTTGTCATTGATTCCATTACTTTTTAATTTCTTTGAGATATCTCAGATCTCTCAGAATAATCTTTCTGCTTTTCACAGCAATAAATGATAAAAGCAGGATAAAAATTAGTATAAATCCCCTTGAGATAATTTTTGAAGACTCTGTAACCATGATCACATTTTTGAAATCCTTAATTACCCAAAAATAAACTATGAATGTGATAAAAAGAGGGGAAATCAAAGCTACTATGTAAAGAAAAAATTTTGGTAATCTTATAGAGGTATTTTTGGTTAGCTCACTGTAAAAGTTGTTTATTCCAAAAATCCAGATAAAAACAATTATTTCAATAAGTCCAAAAACTAAAAGCATAACACAACCAGCCCAGAAGTCAACCTCATCTATAAAACCTGGAAGGAAAGCTGCAAGATGTGCACCAAAAATAACCAGAATCATGGATACCGTGACAGATTTGGTGTGTTCCCACTTCATCTCATCTTCAAAAAGTGCAATTAAAGGTTGTATAAGTGCAATTGAGGATGTAAGAGCAGCTAAAAAAAGCAATAAAAACCAGACAAATGAAATAAACCAGCCAAAAGGAAAGTTCATGAGCACAGCAGGCATTGTCATGAATCCGAGTCTGAAAGTGCCTTCCTTTGCAAGTTCAGGAATTGCCGCAGAGGAAAACATAGCAAATGCTGCTGGAATTGCAATTGATGCCCCTATGACAACCTCTATGAATTCATTTATTAAAGCAGTCCAGAGCCCTGCCTTTACAACATCTTCCTCTGCTCCTGCATAGCTTGCGTATACTGCAATTGCTCCCATACCAAGAGATAGTGTAAAGAATATCTGACCTGACGCTTCAACCCAGACTGTGGGATCAGTAATTTTTGAAAGATTAAGATTATATATAAATTTTAAACCTTCCAGTCCTGCCCAGTTTTTTGTTGAAAGAGAAATTATACTAAGAAAGGCTCCAAACAGTATAATTGCAGGCATTCCTATCTTTGCTGTTATTTCTATACCTTTTGCAATACCTTTTTGAAGAATGAACCAGTTAATGGCTAATGTTATGAGCAAAAAAATATATGCAATCATTGAAGGAGTTGTATATTCTCTAAAAAAGGTAATGAAAGGCTTTACAACCTCGTGGGGATCTGACGTAATAATCGGTGCAGGCATCTGTTTAAAAAGAGAAAGAAAGGCAAAACCAAGCGTCCATGACTCAATATATATGTAATACATGCAGATGAGAACAGGAATCGCTACACCGAGGGAACCAATGATTCTTGAGAAGTTTGAATGTTTAAAAAATAATCCTAAAATGCCTGTCATTGAGCCATGTCCATGACGTCCTGCATATCTTCCTATAACCCATTCAATAATCATTAAAGGCAGTCCCATAAGAAGAAGGGCTATAAAATAGGGAAGCATGAATGCTCCACCACCATAAAGTGCAGCCTTTGATGGAAACCTGAGAATATTTCCCAACCCAACAGCATTCCCTGCTGCTGCAAGAATAAGGCCAAGCTTTGAACCCCATGACTGTCTTTTTTGCATTCTTTATATTATAAACAAAGAGCCATTTTTAATGTATAATATCAAATGAAGTTTGAACCTAAATGGATAGCATGGGAAATAACCAGAAGGTGCAATCTTCACTGTATTCACTGTCGTTCTTCATCAGAAGAAGTTGTAAGGCAGCATCCTGATCCTTCAACTGAGGAATGTCTGGCAGTAATAGATGATATAACTTCCTATGCAAAACCTGTTCTGGTGCTTACAGGTGGTGAGCCACTTTTGAGAAATGATTTTTTTGAAATAGCAGAATACGGAAATAAGAAGGGTTTAAGGGTCTGCCTTGCTACAAACGGAACTCTTATTAATGATGAAATCTGTAAAAAAATAAAAGATGCAGATATTAAGATGGTTTCTCTCAGTCTTGATGGCCACAGTGAAGAAGTTCATGATAATTTTCGTCAACAAAAAGGAGCATTTCAGGCAACAGTGAATGCTGCAAAGCTTTTGAAAAGATATGAAATACCTTTTTTAATAAACTCATCTTTTACAAAGAGAAACCAGCATACAATTCCTGATGTTTACAAACTATCAAAGGAACTCGGAGCAGTAGCATGGTATATGTTTATGATAATTCCCACAGGAAGAGCTGAAGAAATTGTTAATGAACTCATAAGTGATGAAGATTATGAAAGAATACTTAACTGGCATTTTGATATGGAGAAAGATGAAAAGGACATTCTTGTAAGACCGACATGTGCACCACAGTATTACAGAATTATTATGGAGAGGTCAAAAAAGGAAGGTGTAAAGTTTGAAAGAAGGTCACTCAAATTTTCTACAGGTGGAGCCAAGGGTTGCGTGGCAGGGCAGTTAATCTGCCTTATAAATGTTGATGGATTTGTTATGCCCTGCAGTTATTTTCCTCTTCCAGCAGGCAATATAAAAGAGAAGTCATTTCGGGATATATGGGAAGGCTCTAAACTGTTTCACGATTTAAGAAATTTTTCTTCTTACAAAGGTCGTTGTGGAGTATGTGAATATGTCAATGTCTGCGGAGGATGCAGAGCAAGGGCATATTGCCTGAAAGGTGATTACATGGAAGAAGACCCTTACTGTAAATATATTCCGAGGAGGCATATGTGAGGGATGCATTTCTTTTAGCCTGCAGGGGTGTGAGACCCTCCTATACTCCTGTATGGTTTATGAGGCAGGCTGGAAGATACATGCCGGCATATCAAAAAATCAGGCAGAAGTACGATTTTCTTACTATGTGTAAAATACCTGAAATTGTTGTAGAGGTTACAATGCAGCCTGTAAGAATTTTAAATGTTGATGCTGCAATTTTGTTTTCTGATATTCTTATTCCTCTTGAGGCAATGGGTTTGAAAATAGAATTCAGGGAGGAAGAAGGACCAGCTGTTTATCCAGTTATAAGAAGTAGTCCAGAGCTGTCAGTTTTAAAAGAAATAGAGATTGAATCAGTAGAGTTTGTTTTTAAAGCTATTAAATTATTAAAAAATGAGCTTGCTGTTCCACTGATAGGTTTTTCTGCATCACCTTTTACTCTGGCAACATATATTATTGAAGGAGGCAGCTCAAAAGATTTTGTTAATACCAAAAGATTTATTTTTTCTGAACCTGCAGGTTTTCACCAGTTTATGAGTATTCTTACAGAATCACTTTCAATCTATCTTTGGGAGCAGATAAAAGCAGGAGCAGATGTTATTCAGATATTTGATACATGGGCTGGAACTCTTTCTCCATATGATTATGAAATATTTTGCAAGCCCTATTTAAAGAAAATTATTGGATTTTTGAAAAAAACTGTACCAGTAATTTATTTCAGTTCTAATACAGCAGGACTTCTCAGGCATATTTATGAGCTGGAAGCAGATGTTGTAAGTATTGACTGGAGGATTGATATCAGGGATGCTTCATATTTTTTAAATAACCAGCCCCTGCAGGGCAATCTTGATCCTTTAACACTTTTAGGCAGTGAGGATGAGCTTTTTAAAAGAGTAAAGGATATTTTAATGGGTGGCAGAAATGCGCGCTCTCATATTTTTAATCTCGGACATGGTGTGAATATTAATACATCTGTTGACAGGCTGAAAAAACTGGTTGATTTTGTTCATGAATTCAGAGGTGATTAAATGCTCAGGATAGGAGTTTTAGCATCTGGAAGAGGCTCAAATTTTCAGGCAATAATTGATGAGATTGAGGCTGGAAGCCTTCCAGCAAAGATAGAGATTCTTATAGTTGACAATCCCGAGGCTTATGCAATAAAAAGAGCAGAAAAACATAAAATACCTTATCTTTATATAAATCCTGAAGATTTTTCAACAAAGGAGGCCTTTTATGAAAAAATAAGGGATGAGTTAATTCTGAGAGAAGTTGAGCTTGTAGTCTTGGCAGGATTTATGAGAATCATAAAAAAGCCATTGCTTGATGCATTTCCAATGAGGATTATAAATATTCATCCTGCACTTCTTCCTTCTTTTCCCGGGCTTCATGCACAAAAACAGGCAGTAGATTACGGAGTTAAAATAAGCGGATGCACAGTTCATTTTGTTGATGAAGGAGTTGATTCAGGGCCTGTAATTATTCAGGCAGCTTTGCCCGTTCATCCTGATGACAGTGAGGATACTCTTTCAGAGAGAATTCTTAAGCTTGAACACAAGATTTTACCTGAGGCAATAAAACTTTTTGCCCAGGGAAGGCTCAAGGTTGAGGGGAGAAAAGTGAAGATTTTAAATTACAGTCTTCCAGATAAATATTTTACAAACCCGGAGATAGAAAGATGAAAACTTCAGATGTTAAAAGACAGACAGTAAGACCAACTCCTGCTGTGGTAAGAAAAGCTATTTTTGATATTCTCAAGGATATTGAAGGAAAGACTTTTGTTGATCTTTATGCGGGAAAGGGATTCGTTGGAACAGAGGCACTTAAAAGGGATGCTCAAGAGGTTATATTTGTGGAAAAGGATCCTGTTTTGTGTATTTTTATAAAAAATTTTTTGCAGAAAAAGAAACTTTCCAAGAGAGCGAAAGTTTATAATATGGATGCTGTTTCATTTCTTCAGGATACTTCAAAAAAATATGATATAATTTTTGCTGACCCTCCATATGAATCAGGTGAACTTGAGAGAATTTTCAGAGTATTTGAAAAAAAGGAAAATTTAAAGGAAAATGGAATTTTGATATTACAGCACAGTAAAAAGGAATCATTGAAGGAGAAACTGAAGGATTTGAAGATAGATAAATGTTACAGATATGGTGATACTCTTTTAACAGTTTACAGGAGGCACATATGAAAAAGGAAGGTTTAAGAGTTGGAGTTTATCCAGGGACATTTGATCCGATAACAAATGGACATCTTGATGTTATAAAAAGGGCTCTCAAAATTTTTGATGAACTTATAATTGCTGTTGCAGTTTCAAGTTATAGAAAGAAACTTCTATTTACAGTTGAAGAAAGGGTTGATTTTATTCGGGAAACCACAAAAGGTTTAAAAAATTTAAAAATAGAAGTTTTTGACGGGTTATTAGCGGATTTTATAAAACAAAAAAAGGCTACAGCTATAATCAGAGGATTGAGAGCTGTTTCTGATTTTGAGTTTGAGTTTCAGCTTGCACATGCCAACCGCAGGATTTTTAAGGAAGCAGAAACAGTGTTTTTAATGCCCAGCGAGGAATACTCTTTTCTTTCTTCAAGTCTTGTTAAAGAGATTGCATATTTTGGAGGCTCTGTAAAAAATCTTGTTCCACCATTTGTTGAAGCCGCTCTTAAGAAGAAATTTCAGAAATAGCTATTCTTTGAATTTTTTAAAAATAATAGATGCGTTGGTTCCACCAAAACCAAAAGAATTTGTTAAGGCATATCTGACTTCCTTTTTCCTTGCTTTATATGGCACATAATCAAGATCACACAGAGGATCAGGATTGTCAAGATTGATTGTTGGAGGAACAATATTTTCATAAACACTCAGCACTGTGAAAATTGCTTCAACACCTCCTGCACCACCGAGGAGATGTCCAGTCATAGACTTTGTTGAACTGACACAGAGTTTATAAGCATGTTCACCAAAAACCGTTTTTATTGCCTGGGTTTCAAGTTCGTCTCCCTGTTTTGTGCCTGTTCCGTGAGCATTAATATAGTCTATTTCCTCCGGAGGGATACCTGCATCATTTAATGCTAATTTCATACATCTTGCACCACCTTCTCCATCCGGAGAAGGTGCAGTTATGTGATAGGCATCACAGCTCATTCCGTATCCAGCTATTTCAGCATAGATACGAGCCCCTCTTTTTAAAGCATGTTCAAGATTTTCAAGAATTAGAAGTCCGCATCCTTCTCCCATAACAAAACCATCTCTGTCAATATCAAATGGTCTGCTTGCTTTCTCTGGCTCATCATTTCTTGTTGACAATGCCCTCATTGCAGCAAAAGCTGATACTGCAAGAGGAGTTATAACAGCCTCTGTGCCTCCAGCTATCATTATATCAGCATCTCCGTATTGAATAATTCTATAAGCTTCACCAATTGAGTGATTTCCTGATGCGCATGCTGTACTGATAGCAATATTTGGCCCTTTTATTCCGTACTTTATGGCAATCTGCCCTCCTGCAAGATTTGCAATAACCATAGGAATGAAAAAAGGAGTTATTCTTTTCCATCCTTTTTCAAGTAATACCTTATGGTAGGCTTCAATTACAGGCAGACCTCCAAGCCCTGAACCTATAACTATACCTATTCTTTCAGCAACCTCAGGAGAAATTTTAAGCTGTGCATCCTGAAGTGCCATTTCCGCGGTAGCCATTGCAAAATGGATAAATCTATCCATTTTTCTTGCTTCTTTAGGATCAATGTAGTTTGTGGGTTCAAATCCCTTAACTTCAGCTGCAATTCTCACAGGATAGTCTTTTGCATCAAAATGTGTGATATAACCAACTCCTGATCTGCCTTCAATTAATGCCTGCCAGGAGGATTGAAGATTGAGACCGAGCGGGGAAATCATTCCCATCCCGGTCACAACAACTCTTCTTTTATTCATAACTTATGCCTGACATGTCCTGTTTTTGATGTACTCAATAGCGTCCTTAACCTTGCTTATTTTTTCTGCATCCTCATCAGGAATTTCAATTCCGAAAGCCTCTTCAAATGCCATCACAAGTTCAACTGTATCAAGAGAGTCTGCTCCAAGATCCTCAACAAAAGATGCCTCAGGAGTTACCTGAGAAACTTCAACTCCAAGCTGTTTTGCTATAATTTCTCTTACTTTTTCCTCTACCATTACTTACCTCCTTGTTTCTTTTTTTACATGTACATTCCACCATTTACATGAATAACCTGACCGGTTATATATCCAGATTCTGGCAAAGCCAGAAATATTATAGCATTTGCAACATCCTGAGTTGTGCCAAATCTTCCAAGCGGGATTGATTTCAGCATCTCCTCTTTAATTTTTTCAGGTAATTGCTCTGTCATTGCGGTCTGTATAAAGCCAGGGGCAACTGCATTAACTGTTATTCCACGCGATGCATACTCCTTTGCAAGAGTTTTGGTGAGCCCAACAAGCCCGGCTTTTGAAGCTGAGTAGTTAACCTGTCCGGGATTTCCTGTAAAAGCAACAACTGATGCAATGTTTATGATTCTTCCATATCTTATTTTTGACATGATTTTGACAGCTTCTCTTGAGCATAAAAAAGCTCCTTTCAGGTTAACATCAAGCACAGCATCCCATTCTTCATCCTTCATTCTTAAAAGAAGATTATCCCTTGTTATTCCAGCATTGTTTATTAGAATTTCTATTTTTGAGAATTTTTTTAAAGCCTCTTCAAAAAGTAATTTTATGTCTTCTGCTTTTGACACATCTGCTTTAATCCCTAAGGTTTCAACTCCAAACCGGGATTTGATATCTTCTGCTGCTGTTTTAACACTCCCTTCATCTATATCAACAATTACAATATTAACCCCTCTTCTGGCAAATTCCTCAGCAGTTGTTCTTCCAATTCCCCTTGATGAGCCTGTTATTACTGCTGTTTGTCCTTTCATGATTTCCTCCTTAAGGATTCTCTAAGAATTGAATTATAAAAAAAATTCATCCAAAAATTCCACCCAGCCAGCATGATAATTATGATATAATATTTTTTTAAACAATGTATTACATAGGAGTTGACATAGGTGGAACAAATATTAAAATTGGGGTTATATCCTCAGATTGGGAAATTATTAAATTATGTAAATTTCAAACAGGTAACAATCCTCTGGAAACTATTCTAAGGGAAATAGACAGCATTTTGCATGAATATGAAATTAAAGGTATAGGAATTGGAGTTGCTGGTGTTGTGGACAGGGAAGGTAATGTTATTAAATCACCCAATATTCCATTTTTCAACAACTTTCCTCTATTTAAAGAGTTAAAGAACAGATACACTGTTAACATAAAAGTAGAAAACGATGCTACAGCTGCAGCTACTGCTGAAGCATTGTTTGGAGAGGGGAAAAACTGTCAGAGTTTTATTTTGCTTACACTTGGAACAGGAATTGGTGGAGGTTTATGGTTTAATGGAAAGCAGGCAGAGTTTCCCATGGAGGTGGGTCACATGAGTATTGATTATCAGGGAAGGCTTTGCAGTTGTGGTAATACAGGATGTCTTGAGGTTTATGCCTCTGCAAAGGCAATTAAAAGTAATTTGATTGAAAAAATTGAAAAGGGACAGGAAAGCAATATCAAAACTCTCTATGAAGGTAATTTTTACAAGGTAAGTTCAGAAGAGATATACAGAATGGCGATGGAAGGTGATTCTTTATGCAGAGAAGTGCTTAAAGACGCAGGCAGGGCATTAGGTGCAGGTATTGCAAATTTGATAAACATATTTGCTCCTGAAAAAATCATTCTAACAGGTGGGCTTTCCAGAGCACTAAATATTTATATTGAAATAGCTATTCAGGATGCTAAAAAGAGAGCATTAAACAGGATTGGAGAGAATGTTAAAATTATTCAGTCCAGTTTTGTTGACAAAGGCGGAGTTTTGGGTGCTGTTGCTTTGTTAAGGAATCAATGCAGAATATAAGAAATTTTGCAATAATTGCTCATATAGATCATGGAAAATCTACTCTTGCAGACAGGCTCCTTGAGGCAACAGGTGCTGTTAAACTTGATGGTAAAATGGGGCAGATTCTTGATTCAATGGATCTTGAAAGAGAAAGGGGTATTACAATCAAGGCTCATGCGGTAAGGCTAAATTACAGAGCTCGGGATGGACAGATATACATTTTAAACCTTATTGATACTCCAGGTCATGTTGATTTTTCATATGAAGTTTCTCGCTCCCTTGCATGTTGCGAGGGAAGCATTCTGGTGGTTGACGCAACTCAGGGCGTGGAAGCACAGACTGTTGCAAATACCTATCTTGCTGTGGAACATAACCATGAAATAATTCCGGTGATAAACAAGATAGACCTTCCTCAGGCAGAGCCTGAAAGGGTGAAAAAACAGATAGAAGAGATTCTTGGAATTGATTCCTCTAAGGCAATATTAGCCAGTGCAAAGGAAGGAATCGGAACAGAAGAGATTCTTGAGGCAGTTGTAAAAAAAATTTCTCCTCCAACAGGAGATGAAAATGCTTCTTTAAGAGCCATGATATTTGATTCATGGTTTGATAATTATCTTGGTGTTATTATTCTTGTGAGGGTTTTTGATGGAACAATAAATTTAGGCATGAAAGTGAAACTCATGGCTACAGACAGGGAATATGAGGTACAAAAGATAGGTGTTCTCACTCCTTTTCCAAGAGATATTAGTGAACTGAGAGCTGGTGAGGTTGGTTTTATTGTTGCTGGAATAAAAAATATTTCTGATACAAAAATTGGAGACACTGTTACAGATGCGAATAAGCCAGCAAATGAACCATTGGCAGGCTTTAAGGAAATAAAACCTATGGTTTTTTGCGGACTTTATCCCACTGAAACACATCAATATGAAGATTTAAAAAGCGCTCTTGAAAAACTGAGGCTTAATGATTCATCATTTTTCTTTGAACCAGAAACCTCTGCAGCACTTGGATTCGGGTTCAGATGCGGTTTTCTCGGGCTTCTTCATATGGAAATAATAAAAGAAAGGCTTGAAAGAGAGTTTAAACTCTCACTTATCAGCACTGCTCCTACTGTAAGATATAAAGTTATTGATAAAAAAGGAGAACATCTAATTGAAAATCCTGGAAAAATGCCAGCTGTTTTTGACAGAATTGAAGAGCCTTTTATGAAGGTCTCAATAATTGTTCCTGAAAGTTTTGTTGGAGAGATTCTTAAGCTGTGTCAGGAAAGAAGAGGAATTCAGAGAGAATTTTTATACCTGACGAAAGATAGAATTCTCATTGTATATGAGATGCCGCTGAATGAAATTTTATGGGATTTTTATGATAAACTTAAATCTTTATCAAAGGGTTATGCCTCAATGGATTATGAGTTTATTGGTTATAAACCATCAGACCTTGTAAAACTTGATATTCTTATCAATGGAGAACCTGTGGATGCATTATCAGTGATTGTTTATAAGGATAAAGCTTATTATAGAGGTCGTGCTATAGCTCAAAAATTAAGACAAGTTATTCCAAAGCAGCTTTTTGAAGTTACCATACAGGCTGCTGTACAGGGAAGGATTATAGCGAGAGAAAGCATTGCACCACTTAAGAAAAATGTGCTTGCAAAATGCTATGGAGGTGATGTGACAAGAAAACGAAAGTTGCTTGAAAAACAGAAGGAAGGTAAGAAAAGAATGAAACAGATAGGAAAGGTTACTGTACCGCAGGAAGCATTTCTTTCAGTTCTGAGATTAGATTAGGGAGGTAAGTTTGAGTAAAAAAATTTTTGAATATGTAAAAAGCATAGGGATTGCAATATTGATTGCCCTTTTTATAAGAGCATATATTGTTCAGGCTTTTAAAATACCTTCAGGATCAATGGTTCCAACACTTTTAATAGGAGATCATCTTCTTGTAAATAAATTCATTTACGGAATAAACCCGCCATTTTCTGAAAAAAAGATATTGGTTTTTGAAACTCCTAAGAGAGGGGATATTATTGTTTTTAAGTATCCAGAGGATCCAGATAGAGATTTTATAAAAAGGGTGATTGGAGTTGAAGGTGATATTGTGGAAGGGAAAAACAAAAAAGTATATGTTAACGGAGTTGAGCTTAAAGAGCCTTATGTAAGATATTCTGATTCATCAATTCATCCAAGAGAACTTGATCCGAGAGACAATTTTGGTCCGATAAAGGTGCCTCAGGGAAAAGTTTTTGTTATGGGTGACAACAGAGACCATAGTTATGACAGTCGTTTCTGGGGGTTTGTTGACCTTAAAGATGTAAAAGGTAAGGCACTTATTATATACTGGTCTTGGGACAGTGATTCTCATAAACCAAGACTTGGAAGAATTGGTAAAATAATAAAATAATGTTTACAGGAATTATAGTTGAACTTGGTAAAGTTTATGAAATTAAAAAGATTGCTCAGGGGGCAAGATTTGGTATCATTTCAGAAAAAATAATAAAAGACACATCTCAGGGTGACAGTATAGCTGTAAATGGAGTGTGCCTTACTGTTTCAGAAATTAATCGTGCAAAAGGGATTTTATTTTTTGATGTATCACATGAAACACTTAAGACTACCACACTTGGTGATTTAAGAAAGGATGAACCTGTCAACCTTGAACCAGCCTTAACATTTAATTCCAGAGTTGGTGGACATCTTGTAAGCGGTCACGTTGAAGGAGTGGGTAAAATAAAGAGGATTGAAAGAATAGGGAATGATTTAAAGATAGAGATTGAAGCTCCAAAGGAAATCCTCAAATACTGTATAAAAAAAGGCTCAATAGCAGTTGATGGGATAAGTTTAACAGTTGTTGATATTTTAAGGGATTCATTTACTGTGGTTATAATTCCTCATACTGCAAGGATGACTACAATCGGAACAAAGAAAGCAGGTCAGAAAGTTAACCTTGAATCTGATATAATTGCTAAATATGTGGAGAAATTTGTAAGGAGTACTACAGATAGCTTTACCGAAAAATTGAAAGATTATGGGTTTATTTAGGAGGATTTAATGAAATTTATAGTCCTTGCTGGAGGTTCTGGAACAAGGCTCTGGCCTGCTTCAAGAAAAAATTTCCCAAAACAGTTTTTAAAGCTCTCTTTTTCAGAGGATAAAAAACCTCAAAGTTTTTTTCAGAGGACTCTTAAAAGAATTCTCAGTTATGAAGCAGATATCTATATAGTGACAAATGAGAAGCACAAATTTTATGTTTTGAATCAGGCAGATGAGGTTTTAAAAAACACAAAAAATACCCGTGTAGAGATTGTTGTTGAGCCTGTTCAGAGAAATACAGCTCCTGCAATTGCTCTTGGTATAAAATATGCCTTAGAAAAGAGTGTATCTCCTCAGGAAGTTTTCTTTGTATGCCCTTCTGATCATTTAATTAAGCCAGATGAAAAGTTTCTGAGTTATATAAAAAAGGCAGAATACTTAGCAGAAAAGGGCTGTATTGTAACATTTGGTATAAAACCTAAAAGAGCTCACACAGGGTATGGATATATAAAAGTCAATACACAGTCAGAAGATAACTCATTTTATAATGTTGAAAGATTTGTTGAAAAACCAGACATTGATACTGCAATTAGATATGTTGAAGAAGAATGCTATTTCTGGAATTCAGGCATGTTTGCCTTCAGGGCAGATGTGATCATTGAAGATTTCAAAAGATATTCACCCGAGTTGAGTGAGATTTTCAGAAAGCAGTATGATGAAGTGATAAAAGATTTTCAGAATCTTCCAGATATATCAATTGATTATGCAGTTATGGAAAAAACAGACAGATCAGTGCTGATTCCTCTTGATATATTCTGGTCTGACATTGGTTCATGGGAAAGCCTTTATGAAATACTTGATAAAGATGAAAATGGTAATGCTGTGTTAGGTGAAGCAGTCAATATTGATACAGAAGGCAGTCTTATTGTTGGTGATAAGAGATTGATTACAACAATTGGTCTAAAAGATTTTGTGGTGGTTGAAACACAGGATGCCTTACTTATAGCTAAAAAAGGTGAATGCCAGAAGGTTAAAGAGATAGTGAAGATTCTTTCTGAAAGAGCGAATCCAGAAGTTGAAGAGCATCTGACAGTTTACAGACCCTGGGGAAGTTACACTTTACTTGAAAAAGGATTAAGATACAAGATAAAGAGAATAACAGTAAATCCTGGGCAGGCTGTTTCACTTCAAATGCATCATCACAGGTCAGAGCACTGGGTTGTTGTGAAAGGAACTGCAAAGGTAAGAATTGGAGATACAGAGCAGTTTGTACATGAGAATGAATCTGTTTATGTTCCAAAAAGCACACTCCATAGACTTGAAAATCCCGGAAAAGTTCCACTTGAGATAATAGAGGTGCAGGTTGGAGAATATGTTGAGGAAGATGATATAAAAAGATTTGAGGATCTATATGGAAGATCGGATATTCAGGGAGTATGACATAAGGGGCATTTATGGAAAAGATTTTACAGAAGAAATTGCTTACTTAATTGGAAAAGCATTTGCCTGTCTTATACAGAAGGAAATTGAAAGAATGCCTGAGAGGATTTCCATTGGAATGGATGCAAGACTTTCATCTGAATTTTTAAAAAAATCACTTATAAATGGGATAACAGAGTCTGGCGTAGATGTTATTGATGTTGGATTGTGTCCAACACCACTGCAGTATTTTTCCCTATTCAGACTTCCTCTTGATGGTGGAATAATGATAACAGGAAGTCATAATCCACCTGAGTTTAATGGATTCAAACTTAGCATAGGCAGAGAAACCATTCATGGTGAAAAGATAAAGCTTTTGAAAAAAATTGTAGAAAATAAGGAGTTTATTAATTCTCACAGAAGAGGAAAGGTTGAAAATTATGATATAGTGAGGGATTATATTGCATACATGCTTGAGCAGTTTCCTTCATTTGAAGGTATAAAGGTTGTTATTGATTCAGGCAACGGGACTGCTGGTATTGTTGCACCGGATATTTTTAAAAACCTCGGTGCAGAGGTTATAGAGCTTTACAGTGAACCCGATGGTAGATTTCCAAATCATCATCCAGACCCCACAATTCTTGAAAACATAAAAGATTTAAGAGAGACTGTTATTAAAGAAAATGCCCATATAGGTATTGGTTTTGACGGTGATGCAGACCGTATCGGAGTTATTGATGAATCCGGTGATGTTGTATGGGCTGATAGATTAATGATCGTTTTTTCAAGGGATATTTTAAAAGAAAATCCAGGAGCGAAAATAATTGGTGAGGTTAAATGCTCAAAGGTTATGTATGAAGAAATAGAAAAAAGGGGCGGGATTCCCATAATGTGGAAAACAGGACATTCTTTAATAAAGACAAAAATGAAACAGGAAGGAGCAATTCTTGCAGGTGAGATGAGCGGGCACATTTTTTTCAGTGATAGATATTTTGGCTATGATGATGCGATATACGCAGCACTAAGATTAATAGAGATAATAAAAAAGGCTGGTAAGCCTTATGGACTCAGAAAACTCTTAGAAGGAGCAAAAACAATGTATAGCACTCCAGAAATAAGAATTAACTGCCCGGATGACAAGAAGTTCATGGTTGTTGACAGAATTAAAGACTGTTTCAGAGAGTTTGAATGCGATTTTACTGATGGAACAAGAATAAACTTTCCAGAAGGCTGGGCATTAATAAGGGCATCAAATACACAGCCTGCATTAGTTGTTAGGTTTGAAGCCGACACTGAAGAAGCTCTTGAGAAAATCAAAATTCTTGTTCATCAGAGGCTTTTTGAGGTGTTTCAATTTTTTAATATATTGTGATATACTTAAAAACTTTTGGGAAGAAGGTTTTTTATGAAAAGGCTGACAGCATTTGTAATTTTTTTTCTTTTTTTATTGTCATATAAATCTTTCGCACAGGAACTTCCTTTAGTTACAGCAATTGAAATAAAGGGACTCAAAAGAATTGAGGAAGGTGCTGTAAAAAACAAAATTTCCCTCAGAATTGGAGAGACTATCTCCCAGGAGAAAATCTCAGAAGATATAAAATTGATTTACAAGATGGGTTATTTTGAAGATGTAAGAGTTGATATTGAGCCATTTGAAGGAGGAGTTAAGGTAATATATACAGTTAAGGAAAAGCCAACAATTATTAAGGTAAGCTTTGAGGGAAATAAGAAGTATGATGAAGACAGACTGAAAGAGGTGGTAACAATTACTGCAGGAGCTATTGCAGATGTTACCTTGATAAATGATAATGCTGTAAAGCTTAAAGCATTTTATGAGTCTGAAGGATATTTTTTTGCCAGAATTGTTCCTGTATTAAAGAAGAAAACAGAGGAAGAAGTTGAGCTTACATATGTTATAGAAGAGGGCAGCAAAGTAAAAATTAAAGAAATAAAGTTTGAAGGTAACAAGGCAATATCATCAAGGAAAATTAAAAAAGTTATGTCTATATCCGAAAGGAAGTTTTACTCTTTTATTACAGGAAGCGGTTTTTATAAAAAATATGATATGTTAAGGGATCTTGAGAAAATAAAGGATCTTTATCATGACAATGGATATTTAAAGGTTTCTGTTGGAGAGCCAAAGATTGAGTTTTCACAGGATAAGAAATGGATGACAATAAAGATTCCAATTTCAGAAGGTGCTCAATTTAAGGTTTCATCATTAAAAATAGAAGGATTTAAAGATAAACAGGAAGAGGCAGAACTGAAAAAAATTATAAAGCTTAAAGCCGGTGAGGTATTCAGTAAGGCAAAGATGAGAAAGGATATTGAGGCAATCACTTCATTTTACTCTGACAGAGGATATCCCCTAACAAGCGTGTCTCCTGAGATCATTCCAGATGAAGAAAGCCTGAAAGTTGATGTAACCTATGATATAAAGCCAGGCGACAAATTCACAATTGGAAGAATAAATATATCAGGAAATGTTAAAACAGTTGATAAAGTAATAAGAAGAGAGGTCAGGGTTGATGAGGGTGATGAATATTCAGCATCAAAGATACAGAAAAGCAAAAAAAGGCTGGAAGACCTTCAGTATTTTGAGACAGTTGATATAAATCAAAAGCCTGAGCCGGACAAAAAAACAGTTGATCTTGATGTCAATGTTAAAGAAAAGGCAACTGGATTTTTAACAATAGGTGGTGGATATAGCTCAATTGATAACCTTATTGGCATGGTTGATATAACACAGACAAATCTTTTTGGAAGAGGCTATTCCTTAACTTTAAGGGGCGAACTCGGTGGAAGAAGTTCTTATTATTCAGTTATTTTTAGAGATCCCTGGTTTATGGATAAGCCTCTTTTATTTGGAACAAGCCTTTACAGACAGAAAAGAGAGTATATTAACTATACAAGGGATGCGACAGGATTTTCTCTCACTTTAGGTAAGAGATATGGAGATGACTGGTCTGCATCTGTAACTTATGAAATTGAAAAATCAGAAGTTACAGATGTTGAACAAAATGCAGATATTATAATTAAAGATATGGAAGGAAGCCTTTTAACAAGTGCTGTTACCTTTCAGGTTGTCAATGACACACGTGACAGTTATATTGATCCATCCAGAGGAAGAAGGCATTCATTAAGCCTTACAATTGCAGGATTAGGAGGAGATACAGGTTTCTGGAAAAGTTTGCTTGATCTTGGCTGGTACTTTCCTGTATTTGAGGACTCAACACTGCATTTAAGAGGAAGAACCGGTGCATCCGATAATCTTTTTGGAAAAAAATATCCGCTTTTTGAAAGATTTTATATTGGAGGTCTTGATACTATAAGAGGTTTTGGCTATGGTGAGGCTGGACCTAAGGACAGCAAGAATAATCCAATCGGCGCAAAGAAGGCATTAATATTCAATATTGAGTATCTTTTCCCGATAATTTCTGAAATGAAATTTAAAGGGCTTGTATTTGTTGATATTGGTAAGGGATATAATGAGGGCAATATCGGCTCTAACATAAAGTATTCATCTGGGATTGGCTTTAGATGGTTTTCTCCACTCGGTCCTGTAAAGATAGACTACGGGATAAATCTTAACAGGAAGGAAGGTGAGTCAAAGTCAAAGATTGAATTCGGTTTCGGATCATTTTTCTAAATTGAAAAAAATTAAAATTTATTCAGTATAGGGGGAAAGAATGAAAAAGATTTCTTTTATATTTTTTGTTCTGATTTTTTCTTTGTATTTTGCCTCTGCTGCTTCTGCTGAACTGAAAGTAGCAGTTGTAGATCTTTACAGAGTTTTGAATGAATCAGAAGAAGGTAAAAAGGCCATCAGTGAACTTCAGAGCATGCTTGAGCAAAGGCAGAAGACCCTTGAGGAGAAGCAGAAAAAAATTCAATCCTTAAAGGAAGACTACGAAAAAAAGAAGGCTGTCCTCAGCGAGGATGCAAGAAAGTCAAAGGAAGAAGAGATTGAACGTTTAAGCAGAGACTTTCAGAGAACAGCTGCAGACTATCAGGTAGAACTTCAGAAAAAGCAGAGTGAGATTACACAGAGCATGCTTAAGGAGGTAAGACAGCTGATTAATGATTTTGCCCAGAAAGAAGGATACAGTCTGATAATTGTGAAAGATGAAAATCTGATTCTTTTTACAACTCCAGATGTGGACATTACAGATAAAATAATCTTGCTTTTTAATCAGAAAACCAAACAACCAGTACAGAAGAAATGAAGCTTTCAGATATAGCAAAACTTTTTAATGTTAATGTTGAAGCTGAGCAGGATATAGAGATTTCAGGAGTAAAAGGAATTGAAGATGCTCAGGAAGGTGATATTACATATGTAGCAGGCTCAAAATATTTTGAAATAGCAAGAAAATCCAGAGCCTCAGCATTTATAGTAAAAGACAGAATAGAGGGTTTAAACAAACCACAGATTATTGTAGAGAACCCTCAGCTTGTGTTTGCAAAACTTCTTGAGCTCTTTTATGTAAAACCTCATCCTTACAGGGGTATAAGTGAAAACTCAATTGTATCTTCATCTGCCAAAATAGGCAGTAATGTAACAGTATATCCATTTGTTTATATTGATGAAGATGTAAATATTGGAGACGGCACTGTTATATATCCTTTTTGTTTTATTGGCAGAGGAAGCTCAATAGGTTCTCAGTGTGTAATTTATTCAAATGTAACAATAAGAGAGGGAGTAAGGATTGGCAACAGCGTAATAATACATGCAGGAACTATTATTGGTTCTGATGGATTTGGATATATATTTCATGATGGAAAACACCATAAAATTCCACAGGTTGGCGGGGTTATTATAGAGGATGATGTTGAAATAGGTGCGTGTGTAACAATTGACAGGGCTACAACAGGATATACAGTTATTGGGAAGGGAACAAAGATAGATAATCTTGTTCAGATTGCACATAATGTAAAAATTGGACAGAACTGTATAATTGTTGCACAGGCAGGAATTGCTGGAAGCTCAGCAATTGGTGATGGATGCATACTTGCTGGTCAGGTAGGGATTTCGGATCATGTGGAGGTTGATTCTGGTACTATAATTACAGCAAAATCAGGAGTTATGCCTGGCAGGCTAACAAAGGGAGTTTATTCAGGAATACCTGTCTTTCCTCACAGACAGTGGCTTAAAGCAAATGCAATTTTCCAAAAACTTCCAGAAATTTATAAAAAGATAAAAGAGATTGAAGAAAAAATAAGCAAAGGAGGGAAGGAATGACTGATATTAAGGAAATAATGGATATCCTTCCACACAGATATCCATTTCTTCTGGTTGACAGGGTTCTGGAAATTGTTCCTAATGAAAGGATAGTAGGAATAAAGAATGTTACAATAAATGAACCATTTTTTCAGGGACATTTTCCGGGAAATCCTGTTATGCCAGGTGTTTTAATAGTTGAAGCAATGGCTCAGGTAGCAGGAGTTCTTGCATTTAAATCAGGAATGGAGGGCACAGGTGTGCTTTTTTTAAGCATAGAAAAGGTTAAATTTCGCAAACCTATAATACCTGGAGATCAGATAAGGTTTGAGGTTAATGTTCTTCACAGACGTGGTGGTGTCTGGAAGTTTTCTGGTATAGCAAGGGTTGATGAAAAAATAGCGACTGAGGCTGAATTTACCGCAATGGTTACAGGAGAGGGTAAAAGCTGATGACTGAAATACATAAGACAGCAATAGTGAGCCCTAAAGCAGAAATAGATGAGGAGGTTTTTATAGGTCCTTACTGTGTTATTGGAGATAATGTTAAGATAGGAAAGTCAACTCGCCTTATAAATCATGTTCAAATTGAAGGACTGACAGAGATAGGACAGAATTGTACAATATTTCCATTTGCTGTAATTGGCTTTCCTCCTCAGGATCTTAAATACAAAGGAGAGCATACAGGTGTAAAAATTGGCAATAACAATATAATCAGAGAGTATGTAACCATTCACAGAGCATCTGTTTCAGGAGATGGCTGGACAGTTATTGGGAATGATAATTTCATTATGGGTTATGTTCATATTGCTCATGATTGCAGGATTGGAAATTCAGTAATAATGGCAAATCTTGCAACACTGGCAGGTCATGTTCAGGTGGAAGATTATGCATTTATCGGTGGAGTAGTTGCTATTCATCAGTTTACAAGAATAGGTGCCTATGCAATGATTGGAGGTTTCAGTGGAGTTGGTCAGGATGTTCCTCCATTTACAATGGCTTCTGGTCCAAGAGCAAGACTTTATGGACTTAATACAGTTGGGCTTAAAAGAAGAGGTTTCAGTGATGAAACAATAAATATTTTAAAAAAAGCTTATAAAATTCTTTTCAGAGACAAACTTCAACTTAAAGAAGCAATTGAAAAGGTTAAAAAGGAACTGCCTCAAATCCCTGAAGTCAAGCACTTAATAGAATTTATAGAAACAAATAAAAGGGGCATATGCAGATAGGCGTAATTGCTGGAAAAGGGTTGCTTCCTGTGGAAGTTGTTAAGGAACTGAAAGCACAGCATTATAGTGTTATTACAGTTGCATTAAAGGAACTTGCCGATGAGGCCCTTGCCTCCCATAGTGATATAATTCAGTGGATTAACATTGGAAAAGCAGGGCAGATTATAGAATTTTTTAAAAAAAATAATGTTAAAAATGTAATTCTTACAGGTTATGTGCCAAAAAAAATTATTTTTGAAAGACAGAAAATCAAACCAGATCTCAGAGCATTAAAGATGCTTTTTTCAGCTCATCTCAGAGGAGACAACGAGTTACTTAAAGTTGTGGAAAAGGAGCTTTCAAATGAAGGAATAAAAATTGTTGAAATATCAGAAATCTGTCCTCAGATGCTGATGCCTGAAGGTGTTCTTACTAAAAAGAGACCATCAAAAGAGGAATGGAAGGATATAGAATTTGGCTTTGAAGTTGCAAAAAGGATTGGTGAACTTGATATAGGGCAGACTGTAGTTGTAAAGGAAAGAGCAGTGATTGCTGTTGAAGCAATAGAAGGAACGGATGAGACAATTTTAAGGGCAGGAAAATTTGTGAAGGATTCTATTGTTGTAAAAGTAAGTAAACCACAGCAGGATTTAAGGCTTGATCCTCCTGTTGCAGGACTGAATACAATAATAAATATGAAGAATGCAAATGCCAGGGTTTTAGCAGTTGAAGCAGGAAGAAGTATTTTGATAGATCGTGAAAAAATTATTAAAAAAGCCAATGAGTTTAATATAATAGTGGTTGGTGTGAGAGGATTTTGAACTTATTTGTCTGCATAAATAATGGCATAAAAACAGTTCATAAAAACTATCAGCTGTTGTTTATTCATTTTTTGTTTTTATTTGTTTCATTTTTCGGTTTATTTTTCATTCTGAGCATACCCCTTGGAATTCTTTTCATTATATTTGGAATTGACCTGACAGATATACTGAAGGAGAGTTTTTTTGATATGATTTTATCCTCAATAAATCTTATGAAAAAATTTTTGATTTTTGCTGTAGTTTTTCTTTTCTGTCTTTTTGTTTATATTATTATGGTATTTATGCTCTGGGTTTATATTTTTTCAGGCACAGTTGGAATAATGTCTCAGTTTTTGCAGAAAGGTATAACTTTCAATTCAAAGGATTTTAATAGATATGGTAAACAGTTTTTCTGGAAGGTTGCTTTTTTTACAATATTTTCAGTTCTGATTTTTATTTTCCTCACCTTTGTATTTGGATTTATTGGAGAGGTATCCTCAAAAATAACAGCTTTTTTAAATCGCTACAGTCATGCTGTTTCTGTATTCTTTAATGTCTTTTTCTACTTAAGTATACTTTTTGCAAGTATTCTTGTATTTATTTTATGGATAACATATACACTTTTTGGCTTTTATGGAATTTTTATCAAAAATTTCAGTGTAAAGGAAGCAATAAAGGAAACCAGAAAAATACTTATGCTGTATCCTCAGTCTATCGGAAGAGCAGCATTGTTGTTTATTACTTACATTTTGATGTTTGGCGTTATTTTATCCTTTGTGCCAATGCTTGCAGTAATTCCTCATATAGGAACTTTTTTAGCAGCTGTTTATCAATTTGTCACTCAATTTGCTCATATTTATATTAGCATGGTTGTATTTGCTTCATTTCTATCTTATTATCTATCAATTGATAGTTTTTCAATAAAAACTCCTGAGCAAACAGAAACTCTTCCTTCTGGAGGCTCCCAATCACAACCTCAAAGCCTTCCTCCAGAAGAGCTTTCTTAACATTTTTCTGAAAAATTTCAATATCAAATTCATTATATAACTCTTTAATTCCTGAGATTTTTTCCGCATCATCAGGGTGAAGGGGGAAAATTTTTTTCAGCAACCCTCTGTCAACTGTAAGTGGTATTGTGCCCTGCTGAAGAAATCCATCAATCCACCTTTTCTGAGCTGCACCTATAATTTTTTTATCTTTAAAGCATATCTCTCCAAATGAAGACAGAGCAAAGCAGAGAGAGCTTTTATTGCTGAGTGTTTTTTCTTTCTTAATTTCTACAGGAATACCTGTTAAACTGAAAGCCTTTGTAAATACTCTGCCTAAAATCATATAGGACTGGAAAAGTCCGCAGCGAAATCTCCCTTCTTTTTTTGCAGAAAAACTGTATGTGATGTCATCATTATGTAAAATTCCTTTGCCTCCCGTGGGTCTTCTTATAACAGGAATATTATTTTTTATACAGAAATCCCTGTTTATTTCTTCAATTTTTTGGAACTCACCTATTGTTACAGCTTTTCTATCCCATCCATATAGCCTTAGAGTAGGCAATGCTTTCCCATTTCTGACAAAAATACTGATAGCTTCATCAATTGCCATATTCAGGTGAGGATCAAACTTCTGAAACTCAATAAGGCGAATAAGCATTTACAGTTTTTATAATTTTTTAGTCCTTTTCCTCTTCAAGAATTATTTTGTGGTTCAGTAATGACATTTCCTTAATTTTTCCTTTAAATACCTTTTGTTCCCCAAATATATTCCTGAGGTATATATGATTTCCTTCAGGTCTAAGGATATCAACAGATTCCAGATAAATTTGCTCCTCGCCATTTTTAATTACATATGCATTTGCTTCACACATTGAATTCCTCCTTTATATGAAGGATTAATTTTTCCACAAGATGTGGAAGAGGTTCTTTTACAACACCAATGATATCAACTTTTTCCTGATTGATGGGCAGTAAAAATTTTTTTGCATTTGAACTTCCAATAGCTTCCACAATTTTTGTGGTTACTTCTCCCATCATCCCATTTGTAATGAGAATACTTAGTGGTCCTGTTATTATATCAACTCTTTTAACATTCCAGACAATTGCGTTTTCTCCTGATGCTCCTTTATTTGCTTTATTTTTCATCATATTTGCTGTGGCTGCAGCATTTGTTCCAAGTGCCAGAATTTCTATCCTGTCACCAAAAGACTCTTTAAGAGATTTAATAATAAAACTTCCTATTCCACCACCCTGCCCATCAATAACAGCAATCCTTAACATATTGTAAATACTACAAATTCTGACAGACAAATGTCAAATTTCTTGACATGGCATTAAAAATTATACAAAATAAAGTATGCCAACAGTTTATATATGGAGAGGAAGAACACACGATGGTGCTATTGTAACTGGTGAAACTGAGGCAGAAAATGAAGGAGAAGTCCTTTTAGCTCTCAGGAAAAGTGGAATAATCCCAAGATATGTAAAAGAAAAAGAAGAAAGAAAAGTTTTTATTTTTGGAAGAGTCTCCCAAAAGGACATTTTATTTTTCACACGCCAGTTTGCAACCCTGTTTACATCAGGAGTTCCTGTTGTTCAGGCTTTTGATGCACTGACAGATCAGATAAAAAATAAAACTTTTAGGAAAATTCTTATTCAGATGAGAAATGACATAGAGAAAGGCTCATCTTTAGCCGATGCCATGAGAAGGCATCCAAGGGTTTTCAGTTCGCTTTTTGTAAATATGGTTAAAGCAGGTGAAGAAGGTGGAATGCTTGATAAGGTTTTAAAGCGTATGGCTGAGTACTTTGAAAAGATGATTAAGCTTAAAAGAAAAATTATCGGTGCAATGATATATCCCTCAATGATTATAGCTGTTGCAGTTTTGGTTGTTGCAATAATAATGATATTTGTCATACCAACATTTGCAAAACTTTTCAGCGAAATGGGCTTAGAGCTTCCTTTGCCAACAAGAATTACAATTGCTATGAGCAATTTTATGGCAAAATCAGGAATTTTTATATTTTTCAGTATCATAGGATTTTTCATTTTTATAAAGTTTTTGAGAAAATCCGAAAAGGGAAAAAAATTAACTGACAGAGTTTTTCTTAAAATACCATTGCTTGGCTCAATCTTGCTTAAATCTTCTTTATCAAGATTTTCAAGAACACTTGGCACTCTTCTTGGAAGCGGGGTTCCAATTCTGTCAAGCATGGAAATATCAGGAAGAGCTTCGGGTAATAAAATAATTGAAGATATTGTTATAGAAATGAGGGAAGATATAACAGCAGGTAAGTCTCTTACAGAAGTATTGAAATCAAAACCTGAAATTTTTCCACCAATTTTTATTCAGATGGTTAGTGTTGGAGAAGCAACAGGTGCTACAGATGAAATGCTTAATAAGGTAGCTGATTTTTATGATGAAGAGGTTGACAATGCTGTTGCAAATCTTATGGGTATGCTTGAACCTGCATTGATTGTATTTCTGGGTGTTACAATAGGATTTATCGTAGTTTCTCTTTATCTGCCCATATTTAAACTTGGCGAAATTGCTGGTGGAGGCAAATAAGGGCTTCTTTCAATCTTTCAATATCTTCTTCTGAGTGAGCAGCACTAACTGAAATTCTTATTCTTGGTGTTTTTACTGTAGGAGGTCTTATTACAGGTGCGTAAATACCTGTATCACTTAGAATTTTTGATGCTTTCATGGCAGTCTCTATGTTTTCAAAAATAACAGGAATAATAGGAGTTTGCGTTTCTGTTGTTTTAAATCCGAGATTTTTCACTGTATTCATAACTTTTTCAGTATTATGCCAGAGTTTTTTTATAAGGTTTTTGTCTTTCATGATTATTTTTAAAGAAGCATATGCAGAAGCAACCACACCTGCTGGAAGAGCAGTTGAAAAAATAAATCCTCTTGCAGAGTTTACAAACCACTCTATCAGTGTTTTTGTTCCACATAAAAAGGCACCAAATGAACCAATAGCTTTTGAAAGTGTACCCATCTGAATTACAAAATTCTCTGGTTTCAATTTAAAGTGTTTCAGTGCACCATAACCTTCTCCTAAGACACCTGTTCCATGTGCATCATCAATATAAAGAAGAGCATTCTCGGATTTACAAATTTCAAATATCTCTTTCAGTGGTGCTATATCTCCGTCCATACTGAATACAGTATCTGAGATAATAATTTTTTTTCCTTTACAGGGAGTAATTTTTACCAGTTTTTTAATCTCCTCTATATCAGCATGTTTGTAAATAATTTTTCTTGCTCTGCTAAGTCTGCATCCATCTATTATACTCGCATGGTTGAGCTCATCACTTAAGATAATATCATTTTCATCAGTCAGCGCAGGTATTAAAGAAGTATTTGCAGTGTAGCCTGAATTCAGAAGGATGCATGCCTCTGTTTCCTTAAACTCACATAGTAACTCTTCCAGTTTTTTATGAAGTTCTGTCCCACCACAAAGCAGACGCGAAGCAGTTGCCCCTGTACCAAAAATTTTTGTTGCTTCTGTGGATGCTTCTTTAACAGCAGGATTTTTGCTTAAACCGAGATAATCATTGGATGCAAAATTTATATATTCCCTGCCCTCAATAATAATTTTCATATCCTTTACTGCTTCCACATCCTTCACAGACCTGTAAAGGTTTGCTTCTTTAAGCCTTTGAAGCTTTTCTTCAAAAATTTCAAAATTTTTTTCTGACATAAAAATTACCTCTTGACAAATTTATTATATTGAGATATTATTGGTGGTAAATAGTGGTAGAAAGTGGAAATGATTTCTTTCATAGGAAAATATTACCATAATCTTGACCAAAAGGGAAGAGTATTAATTCCTTCTACTCTAAGAGAGGTGCTCTCAGTCAGGTATTCTTCGGGTAAGCTCTATTTAACAAATGCTCCTTTTGATAAGGCACTGCATATTTATCCTGTTGAAGAATGGTTGAAACTTGAAGAAAAAATAAGAGAACTTCCAAGGTCTGATGAGGCAGTGATGTATTTTTTAAGAAGAGTTATAGCTTCTGCCACTCCCTGCGAGCTTGACAGACAGGGCAGGTTGCTGATTCCCTATGAACACAGACAAGATGCGGGTATCAATTATGAAGTTGTTATCGTTGGTCAGATTGAAAGAATAGAAATCTGGGATAAGCCTACATGGGACAGCATAACAGATCCATCAAAAGTTGATATAAAGAGGATACAGGATGCTCTTGCTAAGTATGGACTATAAAAAAATACATATTCCTGTAATGGTTAAAGAAGTTCTTGAGGTTCTTAATCCAAAGGAAAATGGAATATATGTTGATACCACTGTAGGCTGTGGGGGACACTCTCTGGAGATACTTAAAAGGCTCGGGCAGGAAGGTAAATTAATAGGAATTGACAGAGACGCTTCTGCGATATCCTGCTGTCAGGAAGTTTTAAATGATTCAAGGGTGATTTTAAAGCAAGCAAGTTTTTCCAGATTAAAAGAAGTTTTATCAGAGCTTAATATTGACAGAATTGATGGGGTAATTTTTGATCTCGGAGTTTCAATGCTTCAGCTCAAAGATTTTTCAAGAGGATTTAGTTTTCATTCAGATGAAAGGCTTGATATGAGAATGGATCAATCATTGCCTTTAACAGCATGGGATGTTGTGAACAGATATCCTGAGCAAAAGCTTGAAAGGATTTTTAGGGATTACGGTGATGAGCCCTTTGCAAGGAAAATTGCAAGACAGATTGTTAAATTTAGGGGCAAAAAAACAATTGATACATGTAAAGAGCTTGCTGATTTAGTAAAAAGTGTTGTCTCTGAAAGGAAAAAAATTCATCCTGCAACAAAAGTTTTCCAGGCAATAAGAATAGAGGTTAACAGGGAAGTTGAAGAGCTTCAGGAAGGATTGAAGCAGGCAGTTCAATTATTAAAAGCTGGAGGGAGAATCTGTGTTATTTCCTATCATTCAGGTGAAGACAGAATAGTGAAGAATTTTTTCAGAGAAGAAGAGAAAAAAGGAAATATCCGCATTCTTAATAAAAAGCCAATTTTACCTTCCCTTGAGGAAGTTGTCATAAATCCATCAGCAAGAAGTGCAAGGCTGAGAGGAGGTGAAAAGTTATGAAAAAACTCTGTGGATTTTCTTTTGTAATTAAAGTAATGTTGCTTCTTTTGGTACTTATTTCAATTTTTGCTACCTTATGGATAAGGTCAGCAATAATTTCCACTGAATACAGATTGAGCAATCTTGAACAGCAAAAAAAGGAGCTTCTCAAGGAAAGAAGAATCTTAGTGGCTGAAAAAGCTTCCTTAACATCCTTTGTTAGAATTGATACCGCTAATCATGAAATTGTGCTTCCTGACAGGAAAAAGGTTTTCTTTATTCAAATAAATCCTGAAACACTTATTCAGTCTGTAAGTTACAGAAAAGAAAAATAAGAAATGTTAAAGAGGCTATTTTTAGTAAAAATAGTTCTTTCAATATGTTTTTTGATTGTCATCCTTCGTCTTGCTCTTATAATGTTTGTTGAGCATGAAGTTTATCTTGCCAGGGCAAAAAGCCAGCAGATTAAAAAGGAGGAGATTTTTGCAAAAAGGGGAAATATTTATGATAGAAGAGGCAGAGAACTGGCAATTTCTCTTGAAAAAGATTCCATATTTGTTGACCCATCCGAGGTAAAAAATGAAAGCCTTAAAATTATAGCAAGTTATATTAATTTTGATAGTGAACGGATAAACACATTTGATAATAGAAGATTTGTATGGATTGCCAGAAAGGTTGATTATTCTTTGGCTGAAAAAATAAAGGCTTACAAGCTTGCAGGCGTTGGATTTGTAACTGAAGGAGCAAGATTTTATCCAAATGGTCATCTTGCCTCTCATGTTATAGGATTTGTAAATATGGATGACAATGGAGTGGAAGGAATTGAAAGATATTATGATAATTATCTAAAAGCTGAGAAGGCTTCAAAGACAGTTTTGAGAGACGCTGCAGGTAATAAACTTTCAGATGGCTATTTCCCAGAAATAAAGGGTAATGATATTATTCTTACAATTGATGAAGGACTGCAGCACATTGTTGAAAAACATCTTGAAGAAGCAATAAAAAGATGGAATGCTTCCTCTGCTACTGCAATTATGATGAATCCATTTACAGGAGAGATTCTTGCAATGGCAAACAGACCAACATATGATCCAAATAATCTTAACTCTGTAAAAAATATAGCCCATATGAGAAACATGGCAATTACTGATTTATATGAACCTGGTTCAACATTTAAAATAGTTACAGCAACTGCTGCTCTTGAGGAAAATATTGTGAATCCTTCCTCTAAGTTTGATTGTTCTCCTGGTTATATAGATGTTGGCGGAAAAAGAATAAAAGATGTTCACAGATATGGAATTCTTACGTTTGAAGAGATTGTTCAAAAATCATCAAATGTGGGTACAATAAAAATTGCAATGAAGCTTGGCAGGGAAAAACTCTATCAATATATTAAAAAGTTCGGTTTCGGAGAGAAAACAGGCATAGACCTTCCTGGAGAAGTTTCAGGTTATGTAAGAACACCTGAAAAATGGTCAGGAACTTCCATTGGAGCAATTCCTATAGGTCAGGAGGTAGCTGTTACACCTCTTCAGATTTTAAGAGCTTACTCTGCTATTGCAAACGGAGGATTTCTTGTAAATCCATATATTGCTTCAGAGATCAGGGATCCAGATGGAAAAATTTTATTCAGGGCTGTTATAAAAAGAGAGAGAATAATTTCTGAAAAAACAGCCCAGATAATGAGAGATATTCTCAAAAAGGTTACCCAGGAAGGTGGAACTGCAGGTAGGGCAAGGTTAGATGGCAATGAGGTTGCAGGCAAAACAGGAACAGCTCAAAAATACGATCCCAAAATAGGCAGATACTCTCAAGATAAATTTGTTGCTTCTTTTGTAGGATTCATACCTGTCCATAACCCCAGGATTGCAATGATAGTTGTAATTCATGATCCAAAAGGCACTCATTTCGGTGGCGTTGTTGCAGCACCTGTATTTAAGGCAATATCTGATGAGGCACTTGCATATCTCAATGTGCCAAGAGATGATGCTAAAGAAAAAGGACTTATTGTTAAATTGAATAATGAAATTGAAGGAAAGGTAGTTGTTGCAAGATGAAGCTTGAGAAACTTCTCAGAGAAGACTTTGAAATTTCAGGTAACAGGAACATTGAGATTGCATCCATTCATTACAACTCAAAAGAAGTAAAAAAAGGAGGCATTTTTGTAGCAATAAGAGGCAACATAGATGGTCATCACTTCATTGAAGAAGCAATAAAAAATGGTGCCAGCGCAATTGTATATGAAAAAACTCATTTTAAACCTCACTTTAATAATATTACATGGATTGGTGTCAGTGACAGTAGAGATGCTCTTGCATGGCTATGTACAAGGTTTTTTGGAAATCCCTCTCATAAATTAAAAATGATAGGAATTACAGGAACAAATGGGAAAACAACAACATCATATCTTATAAGGGAAATTTTAAAAAAGCATGGCTGTAAGACAGGCATCATAGGAACTATTAAATATTTGATAGAAGATGAAGAAAGGGTTGCTGTCCATACCACTCCTGAGGCTTGGCAATTTCAGGAACTTCTCTATGAAATGTATGAAAGAGGAGTACAGTATGTTATATCAGAAATTTCATCTCATGCACTTGCATTAAAAAGAGTTGATTACACAGGCTTTGATATAGCTGTATTTACAAATCTCTCAAGAGATCATCTTGATTTTCACAAAAATATGGAAGAATACTTTCAGGCAAAAAAAAGACTTTTTACAGATTTACTTAAAAATGATGCAACAGCAGTTATTAATATAGATGATATTTATGGAAGAAGGCTTTCAGAAGAAATAAAGGCAAGGAAGATTTTTTATTCACTTGAAAATTCAGATGCGGATATCTATGCTAAGCAATACAATATAGGATTTAAAGAAACAGAGCTAAGGGTTGTTATTCAGAAAAGTGAAGAATTGCATATAAAAACTTCCTTTACAGGAGTGCCGAATATCTATAACATTCTTTCTGCGGTTTCAGTAGCAGTATGTTTAAATATTCCTTTAAGTTTAATAAATTCTGCACTTTCAGAAGCAACTGCTCCAGAGGGAAGATTTGAAAAAATTGATGAAGGGCAGAATTTTCTTGTTTTTGTTGATTATGCACATACTCCTGATGCTCTTGAAAGACTTCTTTTAAGTATCAGAGAAATAAAGGAAAAAATTTCAGGAAATGGAAGAATAATAACAGTGTTCGGCTGCGGTGGAAACAGAGACAAAGGTAAAAGACCTCAGATGGGGAGAATTTCCACTGAACTGAGTGATTATGTTATTCTTACTTCAGATAATCCCAGATGGGAAGACCCGAGAGAAATAATAAGAGAGATTGAAAAAGGCATTTCAAGGGACAACTATACAGTTGTTACAGATAGAGCAAATGCGCTATGGATTGGAACAAAAATTTGCAGGAATAGAGATATTTTAGTTGTTGCAGGCAAAGGGCATGAAGATTATCAGGAAATACAGGGGAAAAGATACCCTTTCAGTGATAAAGAAATTTTAAAAAAAATTCTGAAAGATTTGAAGGACCAGAAGAATGTTCAGTCTTGATGATTTACTAATTGCAACAGAAGGAAAGCTTTTATCAAAAGGCAAAGAAGCATTCAACCAAGCCTCAATTGATACAAGAACAATTGGTGAAAATGATTTATTTTTCCCTTTAAAAGGTTCAAAGACAGATGGACACGAGTTTTTATCAGAAGCACTCTCTAAGGCTTCAGGTGCTGTAATATCAAAAGAAGAAAAAACAGATTTTAAAAATAAAACAGTAGTATTTGTTGAAAACACACTTTCAGCACTTCAAAGACTTGCAAGACATTTAAGAAAAAAATTTAAAGGAAAGGTGATTGCAGTAGTAGGAAGCAACGGGAAAACAACAACAAAGGAGTTAATTGCCGATTTTTTATCAACTAAATATAAGGTTCTTAAAACAGAAGGCAATCTCAATAACAATATAGGAGTTCCTCTTTGCATAAGCAGGCTTGATAGTGATGCACAGATAATGGTTCTTGAGCTTGGAACCAACAGACATGGTGACATAAGGGAGCTTTGTGAGATTGTTTATCCAGATCATGCACTGATAACAAATATAGGATATGAACACATTGAGGGATTTGGCTCACTTAAGGGAGTAAGGGATGGTGAACTTGAAATCCTTCCTTTTGTAAATACAGTATTTGCAAACGGAGATGATATATTTCTTATGGAAGGACTTAAAAACTGGAATGGAAATCTTTTAACATTTGGAGTTGGCAGAAATTGTAATTTCAGGGCTGAAAATATTGTATTAGAAAATGAATATGTAGAGTTTGACATGATTTCAGGTTCTTTAGAATTTAGTTTAAGAGCAAATCTTACAGGAATTTACAATGTTTATAATATAACTGGAGCTGTTTCTGTAGCTTTATCCTTAGGCATTTCTTCCACAGATATTCAACACAGGCTTAAATTGTTTCATCCTGTAAGAATGAGAGGAGAAATAATAAAGATAAACGGATTGGAAATCCTCTTTGATGCATACAATGCAAATCCCTCATCAATGAGGGCAGCCTTGGAGGAACTTTCAAGAAGAAAAAAACAAAGACAGGCTGTTGCTGTGTTAGGAGACATGCTTGAGCTTGGCCAACTGAGTGAAAGAGCTCATGAAGAACTTGGCATATTGATTAAAAAATTTGGTATAGATGTTTTTGTGGGAGTGGGGAAAATGGTTAAAAATGCTTTAAAATACATTGATGGTCAAATCTTTGAAACACCTTCTGAGGCAGGTGAGTTTCTCAAAAAAAAGCTTAAAGGTTCCGAGGTTGTTCTGATTAAGGGTTCAAGAGCTATGAAAATGGAAGATGTTCTTGAAGTTCTGAGGAGGTAGTAATGTTTTATGAGATTCTTTATGGTCTCAGTGACCAGATTTCTGTTTTCAATGTTTTTCGTTACATTACATTCAGGACTGTTCTTGCAGTTTTAACTTCATTCTTTTTTACTTTTGTTATAGCACCCTCCTGTATAAGATGGCTTAAAAAACTGAGCCTAACACAGCATATAAGGGATGACGGACCTCAGACTCATTTCAAGAAAGAGGGGACACCCACAATGGGAGGGATAATTATAATTGCTTCTGTAGTTTTATCTGTGCTTTTATGGGGTAACCTTAAAAATCATTACATCTGGGTAATGCTTATAAGTTTTTTGGGATTTGGTTTGATAGGTTTCATTGATGATTATCTGAAAGCAACAAGAAAAAATTATAAAGGATTACCAGGCAGATACAAACTGTTTGCACAGTTTTTACTTGCTTCATCTGTCACTCTTTTTCTTTATTTCAATCCAAAGGATCCTTACACAACTGTTTTAAGCATTCCATTTTTCAAACAATGGCTTATAGATCTTGGTATTTTTTATATTCCTTTTGCTGTTTTCGTAATAGTGGGAAGTTCAAATGCTGTGAATTTAACAGATGGAATGGATGGTCTTGCTGCAGGTCTTGTTGGTATTGCATCAATTGTAAATGCAGTACTTCTTTATGTTTCTGGACATGCTGTATTTGCCAAATACCTTTATGTTCTTTATATTCCTGGAACAGGAGAGCTTGCTGTTTTCTGCGGTGCGATGCTTGGTGCCTGTCTTGGATTTTTATGGTATAATACCTATCCTGCAGAAGTTTTTATGGGTGATGTGGGTTCTTTGAGTCTTGGAGGAGCTCTTGGAAGTCTTGCTGTAATTACAAAGCATGAAATTGTTCTTGCTGTGGTTGGTGGAATATTTGTTGCAGAGGCTCTGTCTGTTATTCTTCAGGTTGGATATTTTAAGTTAACTAACGGGAAAAGAATTTTCAGGATGGCTCCTCTTCATCATCACTTTGAGTTAAAAAAATGGCCTGAAACAAAGGTAATTGTTAGATTCTGGATAATTGGGATTATTCTTGCCCTTTTAAGTCTTTTAACATTAAAACTGAGGTGATACTATGAAATTAAGGCATAAGTTTTTTGTTTATTTTTCTGTATTTATAAGTATCATTTTTTATTCGTATTGTTTCTCTGAAGAAATTGCTGCACCAAGCTGTGTTGTTGTTGATGCTCAAACAGGAAAAATTTTGTATGGTAAGAATCCTCATATTAAACTTCCGCCAGCCAGCACAACCAAGCTTGTTACAGCAATGGTTGTTCTTGATAGACTTGATCCTGAAGAAAAGGTGGTTATATCAAGAAACTCAGCAAAGACTCAAAGTGTTCCTCCAAGACTTATGGAAGGAGAAGTCTATAAAGTTCGTGATCTGGTTTATCTTGCTTTAATGAAATCAATAAACTCTGCAGCAGTGGCTCTGGCAGAGGCTACAGCAGGTAGTGAGCAGAATTTTGTAAAACTTATGAATATAAAGGTACAGAAAATTGGAGCAAAGGATACAAGATTTGTAAATTCGTCAGGGCTACCAGGGAAAGGACAGTACACAACAGTTTATGATTTAACAAAGATAATGTCTCAGGCTCTCAATTATTCATTGATAAAGGATGCGATAAATACACGTGTTTATCTTGTCAGATCAGAAGATGGAAGAGAACTTTTTATTCATAATACAAATCAGCTTTTATGGTCTGAGGATGATATGATTGGTGGGAAGACAGGCTATACAAGAAAGGCGAGGCATTGCTTTGTAAGTGCATATAAAATAGATGGTAGACTCGTTTATACAGCAATCCTGGGAGACAGTAACAGGGATAAGCTCTGGGAAGATACTCAGCAATTGATTGCAAAGGCTCAGAATGTTATTTCAGGGAAAGAAGACTCTATGATTAAACTTTCAGAAGAAAGACAAATTATACCAGTATCTTATAAATTGAGCAATAAAATTAAGAAAGACAGAAAGAAAGCAATAAAGAAATCCAAAATTAAAAGGCTAAAAAATGCAAAAAATTATAGAAAACCTATCAGAACTTAAAAATAAAAAGGTAGCTGTTGTAGGTTTTGGAAGAAGCGGGGTATCTACTGCTAAATTGATTTCCCTGCTTGGTGCTGAATTAATAATTAATGATAAAAAAGAAGAAGACGAGATTTTAAAAGATATAGATTTGATAGGAAGAAATATATACAGAATAACAGGAGGAGGTCATCCACCTGAAGCACTTGAAGGTGCAGAATTAGTTGTTGTGAGTCCGGGAGTTCCTTTAAGCACCCCATCAATTATTTCAGCAGTTTATAAGGGGATACCTGTAATTGGTGAAATAGAATTCAGCTGGCAGATAATGCAGTTGATAAAAGATGATATAAAAATTTTGGGTATCACAGGAACAAATGGGAAATCTACAACTTCAACACTTACTTATGAATTTTTAAAAAAAGATGGCAGAAATGTTTATCTTGCAGGAAACATAGGATTTCCAATGGCTGAGGTTGTTCAGAAGTTACTTAACAGGGAGATAGAAATGGATTATCTTGTGCTGGAGCTTTCAAGCTTTCAGCTTGAGGGAATTAAAAGTTTTGCTCCTGACTATGCAGCGATTTTAAATATTACTCCTGATCATATGGATAGATATTCTGGTATGTCTGAGTATATTAAAGCAAAAGCCAAGATATTTCAGAATCAACTGCCTGATAATTATTTAATTTTGAATATGGATGATGATAATACAATAAAGGTCATTGAAAGCCTCAGAGAGTTATATATAAAAAAAGGAAAACTTCCACATATTTTTTATTTCAGCAGATTTCAAAGAGTATTTGGAGCTTATCTTGACAATGGTATTATTTATTTTAATCCAAGAGAAGACCTTCCTCAGGAAATTTTTACTGAAATGAGGAAAACTTTCATCAATATCTCAGGGATTAAAATAAAAGGTGTTCATAATATAGAAAATATAATGGCAGCATCTTTAATTGCGTTATGTGCTGGATGTAAGTCAGCGGTGGTTGAGGAAGTTGCTAAAGAATTTTCAGGGCTTCCGCACAGAATGGAAGTTGTCAGAGAAATAGATGGTGTTACTTATATAAATGATTCAAAGGGAACAAATGTTGACGCGGTTAAAAAGTCTCTTGAAAGTTTCTCAGGAAATGTCATATTGATTGCTGGAGGCAGAGATAAGGATGGAGATTTCACAGAATTGAAAGAAGTTGTCAGCGAAAGGGTAAAAGCTCTCATTCTTATAGGTGAGGCAAGACAAAAAATAGTAGATGCTCTGGGTGAAGTTGTGCCCTATTATTTTGAAAATGACATGAAATCTGCAGTAATTAAAGCAAAGGAAATTTCTCAAAAGGGTGACATTGTTTTACTTTCTCCTGGCTGTGCAAGTTTTGATATGTTCAGAAATTTTGAACATCGTGGAGAAGTATTTAAGGAGATTGTGAATTCTCTATGAACAGAGGTTCAATAGATAAAACCCTTATAATTATAGTAATAGCCCTTATAATAATAGGACTGATTGCAGTTTACAGCTCTACTTCAGTTTTGACTTCTGTGAAGGCTAAGTATGCTGACAGAGGAGGAATGATTTATCTTCAGAAGCAGTTATTCACACTTGTTATTGGTTTTTTCTTAATGATTATGTTTATTTTTTTGTCACCTTCAAGATTAAAAAATATAGTGTTTCCTTTGCTTATAGTTTCCTTTGTTCTGCTTATTCTTGTTTTTTCTCCTCTTGGAGTAACTGCAGGAGGAGCAAGAAGATGGTTGAGACTTTGGCCAAGTGTTTTTCAGCCATCAGAGCTTGTGAAACTTGCAATGGTTTTTTTCCTTGCATGGTTTTTGAGTCGCCCAGATTATCAAAAACAAAAAATCAAGGATTTTTTAATTCCTGTTGGATTGATGGGATTATTTCATATAATTTTTCTCAAACAACCTGACTTCGGAGCAGTGATGACACTTGGAATAATAACTTTTGCAATGCTTTTCATTGGTGGAGTAAGTTTAAAATTTCTTGGAGTGACCTCTCTGCTTGCCCTTCCTGTCATATTTTACCTTGCAAAGGAACCTTACAGATGGAAAAGGATAACATCTTTTCTTGATCCTTGGGCTGACCCGCAGGGAAGCGGTTTTCAGCTTGTGCAGTCATTGATAGCACTTGGAAGTGGAGGACTTACAGGTCAGGGACTTGGTGAAGGAAAGCAGAAACTTGCATATCTGCCAGAGATTCATACAGATTTTATATTTGCACATATTGGTGAAGAGATGGGATTTATTGGAGTATGTGCTGTTGTTGTTTTATTTTTTCTTGTATGCATGAGAGGATTCAGAATTGCTACAAAACAGTATGAACCATTTTACTATCTTCTTGCATCAGGCATTACAATCATGATTTCAATTCAAGCATTGATAAATTTTGCAGTTGTAGCAGGCCTTGTTCCTACAAAGGGTCTTCCATTGCCGTTTATAAGTTACGGTGGCTCATCTTTGGTTGTTAACCTTATTGCTATCGGAGTTTTATTAAATCTTTCAAGGACTGCTTCAGATGTTTCAATTACAGATTTATCAATAAGGCAAAGGAAAACAGAGACAATAAAAAGATATTATTACAGGAGAAAGCTTTAATGAAGGTTTTGATAGCAGGTGGAGGAACAGGAGGTCATCTTTTTCCAGGAATTGCACTTGCATCTGATATAAAAGAAAAATACTCAGAGGCTCAAATTCTTTTTGTTGGAACAGAAAAGGGGTTGGAAGCAAAAGTTATCCCAAAAACAGGTTATGAATTAAAATTTATTTCAGCCAGAGGATTTATAGGAAAATCTTTAAATGAAAAGATAGACTCTGTGTGGAGGCTTCTTTGTTCTTTAAAAGAATCCAGAAGGATTATAAATTCATTATCACCAGATATTGTTTTTGGTGTAGGAGGTTATGCATCATTTCCATGCGTTGTTGTAGCTTCTTTTAAAAAAATTCCAACAGTAATTCTTGAACAGAACACAGTTCCGGGACTTGCCAATAAAATACTTGCTAATTTTGTTACAGCAATTGCTATAGCCTACCCAGAAACAATTGAGTATTTTCCCAAAGACAAAGTCTATTTAACTGGAACACCTGTAAGAAGGGAGATTCTATCAGGTAACAAAAAGAAGGCTCTGAAACTTTTTAATCTTGATGAAGGGAGATTGACTTTATTAATATTTGGAGGCAGTTCAGGTGCGAGAAAGATAAATAAAGCTGTTGTAGAAGGACTTTCATATTTGCTTCCTCTAAAGGACAGTATCCAGATAATTCATCAAACAGGCGAGTCTGACTACGGCTGGGTTTCAAATGAGTATAAAAATTTTCCATTCAAGGTAACAGTTTTACCATTTATCTATGAGATGGCAGAAGCATATTCAGTTGCGGATTTGATTGTTTGCCGCGCAGGAGCTTCAACTGTTGCAGAGATTACAGCACTTGGCAAGGCATCAATTCTTATTCCGTATCCGTATGCAGCCTACAATCATCAGGAAATGAATGCCCGCAGGCTTCTTAGTCGCGGTGCGTGTGAGATGATTCTTGGCAGGGAATTAAACGGAGAAGTTCTTGCAAAAAAGATTACAAAAATTTTAAGTGAACCCGATATTAAAAAAGAAATGGAAATGGCATCCCGTGCTTTTGGAAAGGTAAATGCCGGAGAAAAGATAATAGAGATAGCAGAATCCCTTATGAGGAGGAAGTAAATGTATCAGTTTAAGAAGATTCATTTTGTTGGAATTGGTGGAATTGGAATGAGTGGAATTGCTGAAGTATTAAAAAACATGGGCTATACAGTAACAGGCTCTGATATAAGAGAGTCTGAAACTGTAAGAAGGCTTAAAAATCTTGGAATAAAAGTATTCATAGGGCATAGTAAAGATAATATTAATGAGACAGATGTTGTTGTTTTTTCTTCTGCTGTCAAATCAGATAATCCCGAACTTATTAAGGCAAAGTCTCTTGGAATTCCCGTGATTCCAAGGGCTGAGATGCTATCAGAGCTCTGCAGGCTCAAATACTCCATACTGGTTGCAGGAGCTCATGGCAAGACTACCACTACTTCATTGATTGCTACAGTTTTAAATGATGCAGGATTTGACCCTACAGTTGTTGTGGGAGGAAAACTTAAGTCAATTGATACAAATGCAAGGCTCGGTCAGGGTGAGTTTCTTGTTGCAGAGGCTGATGAAAGTGATGGAAGCTTTCTGAAACTGAGTCCCACAATTGCAGTTATAACCAATATTGACAGAGAACATCTTGACTATTTTAAAAAATTGAGAAAAATCAAAATAGCATTTCTTGAATTTGCTAATAAGATTCCTTTTTACGGAGTTTCTGTACTTTGCAGGGAATGTAAACACATAAAGGATTTACTCCCGCATTTAAACAGGAGATATTTTACCTATGGTTTTGATGAAACAGCTGATTTTTATGCAAAAAAAATTGAATATTCTGCACCTTGTGTTTCCTTTGAAGCTTTTTACAGAGGTAGGAAGCTTGGAAACTTTACAATTACAGTACCTGGTAAGCATAATGTTTTAAATGCTTTAGCAACAATAGCTGTAGCAAAGGAACTTTCTGTGCCAATGGATAAAGTAATAGAATCTCTTAAGAATTTCACAGGTATAGGAAGAAGATTTGAGTTCAAGGGAGAAAAACGGGCGATAAAGTTTTACGATGACTATGGACATCATCCAACAGAGATAAAGGCAGTGCTTAAGACAGCAATGTGGCTTAAACCCGAAAGACTCTGCATTATTTTTCAGCCTCACAGATACACAAGAACAAGAGACCTTATGGAGCAGTTTATAAGTGTATTCAAGCAGATTTTGAGGAAAAATGATGTGCTTTTTTTGATGGATATATATCCTGCAAGTGAGTCTCCAATTGAGGGAGTAAGTGGGGAAGTTTTATATGAAAAATTAAAAATTGCTGGAGTTAATGTAAGGTTTAACCCTGACAAGGAAAAGATAAAGACTGAAATTCTAAAAGAACTCAAACAAGGAGATATAGTATTTACTATTGGAGCTGGAGATGTTTACAAGATTGGAGAAGCAGTGAGAGATATGTTATGAGATTGATTGAATCTTTTTGTAAAGAAAATAGTATTTTCTATAAAAAGAACGAGTCTCTGGCTAAATATACCACTTTAAGAATAGGTGGTAAAGCTGAAATTATCATATTCCCAGATGAAGAAAAAATTCAAGCTTTATTAATGGTAATAAAAAATGAAGGTATACCTTATTATGTAATTGGAGGAGGCAGCAATTTATTGGTTAGTGATAAAGGTTTCAGAGGAGTGATAATTAATACAAAAAAGATGGAAAGCATCAGGGTTGATGGATTAAACCTTATAGTTTCAGGTGGTGCGAAACTTGGAAAGGTTATTGCTGTTCTGGTCAAGAAAGGGCTTTCAGGAATGGAAGGACTTGTTGGCATACCGGGTAGTGTTGGAGGAGCAATAAAGGGCAATGCAGGCTCTTTTGGTTATGAAATAAAAGATTGTCTTAAGGAGCTTGAGGTTATAGATAAAGATTTAAAGATAAAAACTCTAAAAAAACAGGATATCAATTTTAAGTATCGGAATTCTGGTTTATCAGAAGAGTATATAATAAAAACTGCTAAATTTAACCTCATAAAAGGTGATGGACAGAGTTTTAAAAAGATGAAAAATTTTCTTGAGAAAAAAATGAAGACGCAACCTCTCAGAGATCGCTCAGCTGGATGCGTTTTTAAAAATCCTGATGGAAACCCGGCAGGTTATTTGATAGACAAAGCTGGATTGAAAGGACTGAGAGTGGGAGATATAGTTGTAAGCAGTATTCATGCAAATTATTTCATAAATGTTGGCAGGGGTAAAGCCTCAGATTTTCTCAGACTTATGGAGATTGTTAAGGAAAGAGTTTTTAAAATTTTTTCTATTGAACTGGAACCCGAAATAAAATTACTGGGAGGTAATTTTTGAAAGTCGGAGTTATAGCTGGAGGAATTTCATCAGAAAGGGAAGTTTCTCTTCGTAGTGGACAGGCTGTATTCAATGCATTGAAAGAGCTTGGATATAATGTAGTATTTATAGATGCTGATAGAGAACTCTGTGAAAAGATAAAGGTTGAAAAAATTGACATAGCTTTTATAGTTCTTCATGGTGGATGGGGAGAAAATGGTGGCATTCAGGGAATGCTTGATGTTATGGGTATTTCCTACACAGGCTCAGGAGTTCTTGCATCAGCGCTGGCAATGGACAAGGAAGCCACAAAAAAGATTTTTCTCTATCATGATATACCTGTTCCACCCTTCAGAGTGATTTACAGGCAAGAATATCTTTCTTCAGCCTTTGTTTTTAAGGATGTAAGTTTACCCTGTGTAGTGAAACCTGCCCAGGAAGGCTCATCAGTAGGGGTAAGTATAGTAAAGAATGAAACAGAGTTGAAATTTGCATTTGAAGAGGCTTTTAAATATGGAGAAAGGGCAATTGTTGAAAAATTCATTGAAGGCAAAGAGATTCATATTGGTGTTCTTGGAGATAGAGCTCTTGGAGGAGTTGAGGTAAGACCTAAAAAAAGATTTTATGATTATGAAGCAAAGTATACCAAAGGGTTAACTGAATATATACTGCCTCCTGAGATTGATAGTGCTCTTTATGAAAAACTGAAGACTCTGGGATTAAAAGCTCATAAGGCTCTTGGATGTAAAGGAGGCACAAGAGTTGATATGATAGTGGATAGAGATGGAAATCCCTATGTTCTTGAAGTGAATACAATCCCTGGTATGACTGAAACCTCTCTTTTACCGAAGATTGCCTCACTTGCTGGGTATGACTTTAAAAGCCTTGTTAAAGAAATACTGGAGCTTGCATTGAAAGAAAATGAAAAATAAAAAATGGATAATTTTAATAATGTTTCTGACCATTATCGGGGTATCTGTTTTTTTAGTGTTTAAGAATTTAACTATAAAACAGATGAGTTTTGCAGGGAATAAAAATCTTACAGAAATGGAAATAAGGTCAGGCATAGGAGTAAAAGAGGGCGATTCCATAATATATCCATCTTCCAGAACTCTTTATGAAAGGCTAAAAAAAATACCATGGATAAAAGATGCGATAATAAGGAAAGATTTAAGTGGAACCTTAACAGTTTATATTAAAGAATCCACCCCTGTTGCAATAGCAATTGTCAATGGAAGTGCTTATCTGATTGATTATGAAGCTCAGGTGCTTGAGGATTTTACTGAAAAGGTTCAAAATTCTCAGATCTTTTTACCAGTTATACAAATTGATCCATTTAAAAATAAAATTACACTAAATGAAGCGATAAAGCTTTTAAATTTTATAAATTCAAAAGGATATGTAAAGTCTCAGGATGAGATAGTTATAAAAGGTAATGATCCAAATAGTTTAACACTTTATATCAATGGTTTTCCTATTATTGTAGGGAAGGGAGATTTTGAACTAAAATTCGCAAAATATATTGTTGTTAATACAGAGATTCAAAAAAGAGGTTTAAATGTGCAATATATTGACTTGAGATTTCCAGATAGAGTTATAGTAAAGCCTGCTGAATAAAGAAAGGGGTGCAGATGGGAGAAATTTTTACAGGAATTGATATAGGAACAACAAAAATATCTTTTGTAAGAGGTGAGATTAAAAACGGTAAGTTTGATATAAGTTTTCTCAGAAGTTATCCCTGCAGTGGTTTAAAGAAAGGAAAAATTGTTGATATGGAGTCATTGATATCATCAATCAAGAAGTCTTTAAAGGATGTTGAGGATAATTTAAAGGTGAAAGTAAAAAAAGCTTTTGTCTGTTCATCAGGCAGTGAGGTTCAGGGAGTTTATAGCACAGCAGCAGTAAAAATAAGAAAGAAAGAGATAAGAGACAGTGATGTGGATTTAGTTATTGAATCAGCTACTGCTGTGGAGATCCCTCCAGACAGACAGGTTGTTCATATTTTACCTGTAGAATTTATTGTTGATGGAGTGGATGGAATAAAAGACCCTATAGGAATGAAAGGTTTAAGACTTGAAGCTAAGGTTTATATTGTAACTGCATCTGCCAATCACATACAGAATCTTATATCATGCTGCAGTAAAGCAGGTATTGAAGTTGAGGATTTTGTTCTTCAGAGTATAGCCTCAGCAGAAGCCACTCTCACAGAATATGATAAAGAGATAGGAACAATGGTTGTTGATATAGGCGGTGGGAGCACAGATATAGCAGTGTTTTATGATGGATATTTAAGACATGTTGCAGTTTTTGGCATAGGAGGCAATCATATCACCAGTGATCTGGCAATTGGATTGAAGATTCCATTTCATGAGGCAGAAAGAATAAAAATTCAATTTGGTGTTGCCCTGCCAGATATTAATTTTGGCAGTTTAAAATTTCAGGAAAATGAAAAAGATATAGAAATTATAGGAGTTGATAAAAAACCTGCCAAAGTTTCACAGAGTGTACTGAAAGAAATAATATATGCAAGATGCGAAGAAATACTGGAATTTCTTAAAAAGGAGATCAGTGGAATTGATGTTTCTGTATCCAGTATTGTTTTTACAGGAGGAACATCTTTAATGCGTGGCTTCATTCCTCTTGCTGAAGGTTTCTTATCAATACCTGCAAGAATAGGCAATTCTGATTCAGGAATCATAACAGCCTGTTCAGAACTTGGTTTAAATGAGGGTTTTGAACAGGCCGAGCCACTATATGAAAGTTTTGGTCCTGAGTTAGCCTCTGCAGTAGGAGCTCTTATTTACGCAGTTAAATCAAAATATTTTCAGGCAGATTTAAGTTCTGGAATGTTCGGTAAAATTAAGTCACTGATAAAAAATTTCATAAAAATATAAAGGGAGGAGGCTATGTTTGAAATTGAGGAAGTGGAAAGACCTGTGGCGAAAATAAAGGTTATCGGAGTTGGTGGAGCAGGAACAAATGCTGTAAATACAATGATTTCTTCAGGTATTTACGGAGTTGAATTTATAGCTGTGAACACAGATATTCAGCATCTTGAAATCTCTTTAGCTCCAATAAAGGTTCAGATAGGGAAAGATCTTACAAGGGGTCTTGGTGCAGGATCAGACCCTGAGATTGGGAAAAAGGCAGCTATAGAAGACAAAGATACAATAATGTCCTGTATAGAAGGTTCGGATTTAATTTTTATAACTGCAGGTATGGGTGGAGGTACAGGAACGGGTGCTTCTCCAGTAATTGCTTGTTTTGCTAAAGAACTCGGAATTTTAACAGTTGCGGTTGTTACAAAACCTTTTTATTTTGAGGGTAGAAAGAGACTTCAGAATGCAGTTGTTGGAATTAAAGAATTGAAAAAATATGTGGATACGATAATTGTAATTCCAAATGATAAAATTCATATGGTTGTTGAAAAGGGGACTCCACTGGTGAAATCATTTGCTATTGCCAATGATATTTTAAGACAGGCTGTTCAGGGGATTTCAGACCTGATTCTCAGTCCCGGATTTATTAACAGAGATTTTTCTGATGTAAAGACAATAATAGAGAATTCAGGGAAAGCTGTAATAGGTCTTGGAACAGGCACAAGACAGGAAGGAGCAAGGGAAGCAGCCCGAAGAGCAATCAATAATCCATTACTTGAGGAGACATCAATAGAGGGAGCTAAGAGAATTCTTATTAATATTACAGGTGGATTTGATCTCACCCTTGACGAGGTTCAAGAGATTGCAGGCACTGTATATGATATTGCCCATGAAGATGCAAATATAATATTTGGAACTGTAATAAAACCAGAAATTGAAAATGAAATTTTTGTTACTGTAATTGCAACAGGTTTTGAGGATAAAAATGAGGAAATAGAAATAAAATCAGCAGAGAAGTGGACTCCTAAGGATATTCATGTTTCATTAAAAGAAACAAAAAGAATTATTACAAAGGACATGGAGTCCCTTACTTCTTTAATTAAACAAAGACCTGAAGACTCAAACATTTCACCAGAGCCTGTCCTGCCCGCAGAACTTTCAGAGCAGGACAACAATGTTGTCAAGGAACCTTCAAAGGAGGTTCCAGAAGATATAGAGGATGAAATAGACATCCCTGCCTATTTAAGAAAAAAATATAAAATACTTGATGAGAAAAATAGTTGAGAAAATCAATGCGCTGTTAAAGAAAGAAAAAGGCACAATTTTTAAAGAACATGGTGGCAGAATAAGAATATGTCTTGTATATCCAGATTTATATCATGTTGGAACAGCAAACCTGGGATTTCAGACAGTTTACAGAATTTTTAATCTAAGAAAGGATGTTGTTTGCGAAAGAGCTTTTTTTCCTTATCCGGATGAAATAGAAGAGTATGAAAAAGGTTTTCCTCTTATTTCCTTTGAATCAAAAAAACCACTTTATGAGTTTGACATCATAGCATTCAGTCTTTGCTTTGAAAATGATTATCCTAATATACTAAGAATTCTTCAACTTAGTGGAATTCCCTTTTACAGTTATGAGAGACAGTTTTATCATCCTCTTGTAGTTGCAGGAGGTGTGCTCTGTTTTTCAAATCCAGAGCCTGTAGCTGATATTTTTGATTTATTTTTTATTGGAGAGGCTGAAGAACTCATTGATAACTTTATTGAAGTCTACAAGACTGTAAAAACTCACTCATATGAAAAGGATTTTAAAGATAATTTTAAAAGGAAGATTTTAAAATTTGAGGGTTTTTATGTCCCTGAGGCATATTCTGAGTTACGTGATTCCACCGGGAAGCTTGCTGGAAGACAGATAATATGGGAAAATGCCAGAGAAAAAATAAAGCGCGTTTATTTCAGAAATTTTTTTGAGAGATTCAGTTATTCTCAGATACTGACATCAGAGACTGTATTTTCAAATATGTTTCTTATTGAAACAATGCGTGGATGTCCTTTCAGTTGCAGGTTCTGTCTTGTTGGTCATGTTTATCAACCTGTAAGAAAAGCTTCTCTGGAGATTTTAAAAAAAAAGATATCTGAAGCAAAGGGTTTTGAGCCTTTATTGATTGGTATTATAGCTCCATCTCTCACAGCATATTCTGAATTAAAGGAATTAATAAAAATTCCCAATATTGAGCTTTCCTTTACATCTTTGAGGGCTGATAAAACAACGCTTGAAGTTTTAAATTACCTTGCTGTTCGTAAGAGTTTAACCCTGGCTCCTGAAGCTGGTTCTGAAAGGCTTCGTAGAGTTATAAAAAAGAAGATTACAGAGGAAGATTTATTGCTTATCTGCAGGAAGCTTTCAGAAACAGAACTTGAAAATCTTAAGCTTTATTTTATGATAGGTCTACCTTTCGAGACAGACAGTGATATAAATGAAATAATCAAACTCATAAAAAAAATTCGTAATGTATTTCATAGGAAACTTACGGTAAGCATAAGTGTATTTGTTCCCAAACCATTTACGCCATTTCAATGGCATGGAATGGAAGATTATCTTTTGGTTAATGAAAGACTAAAAAAACTCAAAAGAGAAAGCCTACGGATTAAAGGACTTAAACTTGTGCATGAAATGCCAAAATACTCATATATGCAGGGTTATTTTGCAAGAGGTGATAGAAAAGCCTTGAAGATTATTGAAAGGATTTTTAAGGGAGAAAACTTTGCAAAAATTTTTGATGAGGTTAAAAGTAGTCTCTATGAAATAAGAACATATGAGGATTATCTATCATGGGAATTTATTGAGCATGAAGGATTAAGCAAAGAAGCTCTCTGGAAGGAGTATGAAAAGGCTAAGGAAGTCTCCCAAACTGGTAACATCTGAACAGATCTGGAGATGAACTATTACCTGAAAGCGTGATGGCTCTGAATCTACATCCTCCTCTGCATTCACTGAGAAAAGGGCAGTTAATTTTTGAGCATTCAAGGTCTTTTAATAGAATCTGATTTTTCATTGCCCACAATTTTCCCAAGCCTTCATCAATTTCACCTATTGGGCTGTCTTCATAAAATGAACAGAATGCTGCTTTTCCATCTGGCATAACAGCAAGTAAATGTGCACCGCAACCGTATCCATCAGCTCTTGGATGGTTTTCTTTTGAGAAACCGTATCTTTTCATGATATTCCCTGCTTTATCTGGAGTAACCCACAGGTGGGTGTTTAATTTTAAATTTCCCGAAATTGTCAATGCATCCACAATCCACTCTTTAACATTCAATTTTTTTATCAGTTTTTCAAGCTCATTGAATTCTTCTATATTTTTTCTGTGAATGACCGTTGCAACAGATACATCAAAACCGTAATCAACAGCTTTTTTTATTGCATTCAATGCTTTATTAAATGTTCCCTTGCCTCTGAGAATCTCATGACCTTTTTTCATCCCATCAATGCTTATCTGAATTTCCTCTACATTGAGTTTCTTCAGCCATTTCTCATTAAGAAGAGTTCCATTGGTAAAGAGAATTTTTCTAAGAGCAAGTTTTTTGATGAACTCATTAATTCTTTCAAATTCTGGATGAAGAAGGGGCTCTCCACCTGTGATCAGAACCCTCAAACCTTGAAGGGCTTCAAATTCCTTTAAGATAGTTTTGATTTTTTCAAAGGGTAAATCAATGGGTTCTGATTTGCCAACAAAACAGTGTTTACATTTTAAATTACACCGCTTTGTCACCTGAAGCTCAAGATATTTTAGAGATGGCAAAGGTGATTGTTTTATCTTTGTTTTTATTCTTCTGACAGGCTTTTCAGTAATAATCCCTTCATTAATACAGAAATCAAAGAACTCTTTGTTAATTTTCCGGGAAAGATTATTAGAAAAATTTCCTGCTTCAATTTTTTTCAATATTTTAAGTGCATTTTTATCAAGGCTGTAAAGTTCATCTGTTTTTATATTGTAAAGTGATGGAAACTCAAGAAGTTTTATAAAAAATTTTTCACTCAGATAATATTTAACTGAGTTCATAGGTTGAGAGCCTGTCAGGTATATGGCATATATATCCAAATTTTTCTTCAATTGCCTTTTTAAAGAGCCCTATAATCTCCGGTTCACCATGTAGCAGGAAAATTTCAGGTTTTGTTTTTATTGCTCCAATCCATTGAAGAAGCTCCTGCTGATCAGCATGCGCTGAAAATCCACCAATTGTATAAATTTTTGCACGAACAGGAATTATTTTACCAAGTATTGGAATCTCTTTTTCGCCATCAACAATTTTTCTTCCAAGAGTGCCTTTGGCCTGAAAACCTGCAAAAATGATACTGCATTCTTCCCTGTGAATATTGTGATAGAGATGATAAACAATTCTACCACCCTGACACATCCCGCTTCCAGCAATAATAACAGCATTTGATTTAATTCCGTTGAGTTTTTTTGATTCATTAACGCTTTCTACAAAATGGAGCTTAAGTGCTGTTTTTTTCATATTTCTTAATTCTCTCAATGCCTCATCATCAAATACTTCCAGATGTGAAAGGTATATTCTTGTTGCTTCTTCAGCAAGAGGACTGTCAAGAAAGACATTTAAAGGCTCAATAAGTCCCTTTTTTACAGAGCGATTAAGAATATATAGTAAATCCTGAGTTCTTCCCACAGCAAAGGCTGGAATTACAACATTTCCTCCTCTTTTAAAGGTATTCTTTATTGCATCTATGAGTTCATTTGTGCTTTCATTAAGACCTTTATGAAGTCTGTTTCCGTATGTTGATTCAATTACAAGATAGTCTGCTTCAGGAGGCGGCTGAGGGTCTCTAAGAATTGGATAATCTTTTCTTCCAATATCACCTGAGAAAACAATTTTTTTCCCGTAAGTCTCTATTTCAACTGAAGCTGAACCCAGAATATGTCCTGCATCAAAAAATTTTATATCAATTCCATTAAAGCTATAACTCTTTCCGTAAGTAAGCGTTTCAATCTGTTTGATTGCTTTCTGGATGTCCTTTTCTTCATATAAAATCTGTTTATAGTTTTCATTTTTCTGCACTTTCAATGCATCAAAAAGCATTATCTCAAGTAAGTCCTTAGTTGCAGGAGTAGTTAATATCTTGGAGTTAAAACCTTCTTTAACAAGCTTTGGAATTAAAGCAGAATGATCAAGATGAGCATGGGTGAGAATAATAAGATCTATTTTTCTCGGATTAAAAGGGAATGGCTCATAATTTAGATATTCTTTATCATTTTCCTGAAAAATTCCACAATCAATAAGAACATTTTTACTTCCGGTCTTCAGCAGAGAACATGAACCTGTAACAGTTTTCGTTGCTCCAAAAAACTGAATGTTCATTTAAAAAAAATAATAACATATAAGAACAAAAAAAATTAAAAATTAAGAAAACATCTTAATTTTCTGCCATCAATAATTTTCAATGGAGGATTATTTTTACATTCAGGCATTTTATACTCACATCTTGGATAAAATCTGCATCCTTTCAAAGACCAGGCTATAAATTCTTCAGAACTTAAGCAGATGGTTTTTTTTCTTGTCCTGCGATGAAATCCTGGAATGCTGTTAAGTAAAGTTTTTGTATATGGATGCAGTGGTTCTTTAAAAATCTTTTCAGTTTCCCCTTCTTCAACAATTCTTCCAAGATGCATGACAGCAACCTTGTTACTTGCGGTTCTAACTATATTTAAATCGTGAGTTATAAATAGAATTCCAAATTCGCGAATTTCTCTCATTTCAATCAAAAGATTCAATAAAGAAGCCTGCAGAGAAACATCAAGTGATGATAATGGTTCATCAGCTATTAATATACTTGGACTGAGGATTAATGCTCTTGCTATTGCAACTCTCTGACGCTGTCCACCACTTAATTGATGGGGATATAATGTGAATATTTCTTCATTAAGCCCAACTCTTTTTATCATATCAATTATTGTAGCTTTTGTTTCTTCTGGAAGAAAAACTTTATGAATTCTTAATGGTTCTTCAATAATACTGTATATTTTCATTCTTGGATTAAGTGATGTATAAGGATCTTGAAATACCACCTGGACAGAGCGTCTAAAAAATTTTAGCTCTTCCTTTTCAATATGCCAGATATCTCTATCTTTAAAAAGAATTTTCCCTCTGTCAGGCCTAATAAGTCTTAAAAGCAATTTTGCAACTGTGGATTTTCCTGAGCCGCTTTCTCCAACAAGAGCAAAAAAATCTGATGTATCAATCTTTAAGTTCAGGTCTTCAACTGCTGATATTTCTAAATTTTTAAGCTTGAAGGTTTTGTAAAGATTTAAAGTTTCAAGAATGTTCAACTATGTTTCCCATATATTGAACTCTTCAATGAGCCTTAGTCCGGTATAATAACAGCACATCTCGTGGTCAAAGTTATTAATAAATGACCTCTCAACACCATCCTCAAAGAGTATTCTCACAAAGCATAAACCACCTGGCAGAGAAGAACTTCTTTCCTCAATTACTTCACCAACTCCCCAGTATGTGTGCTTTAAATGTTTTACCTTATCACCTAATTTTAGGTATGTCTTTGAATTCATTTTTTAATTATACCATTTGCAAAGCTTCAGTCAATAGACTTAAAATAAACTCATGGAAAATATACTTATCCGTAGCGTAAACTGGGTTGGCGATGCTGTTATGAGTTTGCCAGCAGTGAAAGGTATAAGAAAGCTTCATCCAGATTCAAAAATATCCATTTTGGCAAAACAAAAAGTTGCTGATGTTTTTAAGTGGGAAAAATCTATTGATGAGATAATATTATATAAAGAAGGCTTAA
>Ga0078972_1002736_pt1 | contig 56682 bp, 43 predicted proteins | sample YelNatPaOPGAMG01_FD_67568 | JGI IMG/M metagenome (GOLD analysis project Ga0078972, IMG submission 67568) | Hot spring thermophilic microbial communities from Obsidian Pool, Yellowstone National Park, USA - OP-RAMG-01 (SPADES assembly) (version 2) | ecosystem: Environmental > Aquatic > Thermal...
GGCGAGATCACCGTGCCGATAGAAGGGGGGCCTAGCGGTATCGCCCGTGCCGGCGATTGGGTTTTGGTGGAGGCCGGAGAAGAGCATCATCTAACAAACCACACGCATCTGCCGTGCACCGCGCTGTATTTGATCTTGGCGGAAGGTACTTCCGGCTGAGGGATTGGAAAGAATGCGTGGCTTCCGCCCGGCCTTGCTTGCCAGGTGAAATCGCCAAATCGACCATCAAGAAGCGTTGTTTTGCAGGCTTTGTTCTTAAGAACGGGTGGAAAGGTTTGAGTTATGGAATACGGAGCCGAGTTTATATTTCCTCCGAATGATTTGCACAACCATGCCAGCTGCGTTGTGGAACTGCCGGACGGGGACCTTTTCGCCGTTTGGTACAGTGGATCCGGCGAGAGGGAGGCGGATGACGTCCGCATAATGGGGTCCAGGCGCCATTCCGGGGTATGGAGCGAGCCGTTTGTGGTTGCCGATACACCGGGCTTTCCAGACTGCAATCCCTGCTTGGCTGTTGATTCGCGCGGGCATTTGTGGCTTTTCTGGCCTACAATTCTGGACAATCACTGGGAATCTGCACTGCTTAAGTACAAGATAAGCAGCGATTATTCCGATTCGGGCCGCCCGCCGAACTGGTACACTGAGAAGGTGCTTCACGTAAAACCAGGTGTGGAGTTTCAGGAAGCCGTGAGGAACAATTTGGAAAAGCATTGGTTGCGCGAAGCGTCTGGTCGGCCCGAGGAGGAGGCTGGGGCGATACTAGAGCACTGCAGGCGCATTCAAAGTATGGCGGAAAGCAAGTTGTCGTGCCGGTTGGGCTGGATGCCGCGGGCGCATCCGTTGGTTTTGGAGTCTGGAAGGCTTATCCTGCCGCTGTATTCCGACGGATTTGATTTCTCTATTATGGCTGTGACAGACGATTGGGGTGAGCATTGGAGCTTCAGTGTACCGATTGTTGGGGCGGCGAACATTCAACCTGCGCTTGCCCGCAGAAAGGACGGGACGATTGTTGCGTACATGCGGGATAACGGTCCGCCGCCCAAGCGGATAATGATTTCCGAATCTGCAGATGACGGAATGAGCTGGACAGACGTGTCGGATACGGAGCTTCCAAACCCCGGATCCGGAGTGGATGTGGTGGTTCTGGAGAACGGGCTTTGGGCTTTGGTGTACAATGACACCGAGGATGGACGCCACAGCTTGGCGGTTTCTTTGTCCGATGATGAAGGCAGGACATGGAGGTGGACGCGGCATTTGGAGCGCGACGATCCCGGGCCCGATGCAGGTTCTTACTCTTATCCCTCGGTTGTGCAAACCAAAGATGGTGTACTGCACGTTACTTACAGCTTTGCGGTACCGAAGAGCAGGCTTCAAATTGAAAACAATGGCAGAGAGATTTGCGAGACTATAAAGCATGCTTGGTTCGATGTGGAGTGGGTTATTCACGATAGCTCTTCTTAAGGGCGCTTGGTAGGCTATTGTGTATTTTTCTCAACGCCGATTTCAAAAGGTGTTGCTGGAGTTGGGGAAGTGGAGCTGAACGGAAAAACGAAACCTTCCGAGACAATAGACTTTCTGGAAGCGCAGTTTCCGGCGATAAAGTGTCTTTCCGAGGACCAGCGCCGGCAGCTTGTTGATATGGCAGAAAGACTGCTGAGGCGCAATCTGCCTGAGGCCTTTGTTTTGGCGAGTGTGAGGTCGGCCTTTCGGTTGATGTTGGATCTCGATTCCGAAGAAGGGGACTTAGGCGCGGGTGACGCAGGGCGCGTGAAATCCCGGCAGGTTCCCCGTAAGGAAGCGAAGTCGGCAGAGCGAGAAGCCCTTTTGCAACACACGCGCCGGTTGATACGCGAGGCAAAGGCCGCCAAACAGCCGTACGAGCGGAAAAAACTGCGCCGGGTGCTTATGTCTATCGATCAGGCTTACCTGAGGCGGGTTTTGGGCAAGGATGCGGTTGAGCTGTGTATGCAGATCAATGAGTTTCTCAGGGACTGCAGAGATTTGAGGTAGCTTTCTTTGGGCAATCCGTTGGCTTCATATCGTGCGGCGCAGAGAAGACTGCGGGCACACTTTTCGGCGTTCACGAAGCAGTACTGCCCCAGTTGTCCGGAGCCGTGCTGCAGAAAGCCGGCTAAAGTGCGCCCGCTCGATCTAATGCTTGCGGAAGCACACGGTTTTACTGTGCCCGAGGGAGCAGACCCGGTTGGCGATGTACTGGAAGCCGCGAACCGTTATTTCGGCGGCGGTTGGACGGAGGATGATGGTGCCGGCCAACCGTGCGATTTTCTTGGCGAAGGCGGTTGCAGCTTCCCGGAGGATTTGCGCCCGTACGAATGCGTGCGCTACATCTGCAAATTTATGCGCAGTGAGATGCCTGCATCGTGGGTGCGGACGGCGGAGCGACTGGGAAAACAGCTCGATACAGCCCACACCAAGCTGGTTGATTTTCTGTTAAGCCGGCGCCATAAGCCGCAGTAAAGTGGATAAAGAACCTTTCACCCACTGCTTCCTGGGCGAAGGCCGGCTATTGCCTTTGCAATCTCACTGCGCCTGCAAGTGGTTTTATCCTTCAGCAACGTAGCCGGCAACCAGATCTCCCACCTCACTGGTGGAATACCCCATTTTGCCCGCGGCCATGCTCTTTAGGTGTTTTGTTATCACCTTAACAACGGCTTTTTCAACGCGGGCTGCCGCTGAGGTTTCACCCAAGTGTTCGAGCATCATGTGGACCGCCATTATTGCGGCTAGCGGGTTGATAACGCCCAAGCCGGTGTATTTCGGAGCAGAACCGCCTATTGGCTCGAACATGGATGTGCCCTGCGGGTTTATGTTGCCGCCCGCGGCTATGCCCAAACCGCCTTGGATTATCGCTCCCAAGTCGGTGATGATATCGCCGAACATGTTGTCGGTAACAATCACGTCGAACCATTCGGGGTTTTTGACCATCCACATGCAGATGGCGTCAACATGGGCATAGTCGGTTGTGATGTCGGGGTATTCCTCAGCGACCTCGTAGAAAGTGCGCTCCCACAAATCAAATGCATAGGTAAGCACGTTGGTTTTGCCGCAGAGGGTTAGCTTTTTGTCTTTGTTCCGCTTTCGGCACAGGTCAAAGGCGAAGCGCACGCATCTTTCCACGCCTTTGCGGGTGTTTATGGACTCCTGGATGGCCACCTCGTCCGGGGTGCCTCGTCGAAGCACGCCACCGGCGCCGGCGTACAGCCCCTCGGTGTTCTCGCGGACGACGACGAAGTCGATGTCCTCCGGTCCTTTGTCTTTCAATGGGGTTTCCACACCGGGGTAAAGCTTTACCGGGCGCAGATTGATGTACTGGTCCAATGCGAAACGCAGTTTAAGCAGAATACCCTTTTCCAAGATGCCTGGGCGGACGTCCGGATGGCCGATGGCGCCCAGGAAGATTGCGTGGTATTTTTTCAGCTCTTCGATGGCGCTGTCTGGCAGGGTTTCTCCCGTGCGCTTGTAGCGCTCGCCGCCGAAGTCGTACTCGGCTAAATCCAGCTTGAATCCCTCTGCTTGGGCCGCTGCCTTCAGAACTTTTACGCCTTCGCGCACGACTTCTGGGCCGGTTCCATCTCCGGGTATAACCGCAATTTTATAGGTTTTGCTCATATCATCTCCTTCCGTTTGTTGCAATGGTAGTTGTGTTAATCTGATGCAGTGCTGAGCGCCAAGAGCAGGGTTTCTCCGGCGTTCAGTGTTACAGGGCTTTCGAAAACCAAGCCGGCTGGGGCGCACTGTACAGGGATTGTACTGCCGTTCAGGGTTGCGACGGCGCTGGTAAGCTTAAACGGCAGGTTGAGCGACTTGAGAACAACGCTGCCGTATCGGATTTCCAGGGAAACCGCTGCGGCGCGGCCGCGTACACTTTGTGAGTACAGTCCCCAGCCTGTGTTAGTACTGAAGAAGCATCTGAAATCCTCCGTATGCACCCGCGGAGCGAAGCTCAGGCGACCTTCAGCGGCGTTGATATGGAATCCCGAGAGCGCTAAAAGCAGTGCGTAGCTCGACATGGCGCGCGCGTAGTGGTTGCCGCATTCGAATTCGTTCCACGGGTTCCTTCGGGTTCCATCGTGGCGGGCGCGCGCGGCTTTCACCACGGCAACGCCCTCCTCAACAAACCCCTCGTATATCAGGTGGGAAGCGATTTCGTATTCGAGGCCGGTCCACACCTCATCGGAGTAGGGGAACGGGAAGGCGGGGCGTCCGCCGCGGGGCCATGTGCATAGAAGTAAGCCGGCTTCGTCATTCAAAGCGTATATGCGCTGCGGGTTTGCGTGCTCTGTGAGGTCGGCACGCCAGTTGTAGCGGAATACGGAGCTTAAGGCTTTACGGATGTTTTGGGGGTCCAGCAGCTTCCCAAGGCCGACTATTTCGGCCATCCACTGCCCGATGAGTTGATCCGACAGGCATCCGGTTCCGAACTGGTACTTTGGCCAGCCGGTTTTCGGATCGCGGTCCTGGCCGCCGATGCTCACATGCGCCCCGTGCGAAGAGAGGCTGGCCGCATCCGGTCTCACGTCTTGGATGTAGTACTCGCCGTTGAAGAGGTTTTGGTCGATCCAAGCGCGGCCGCTTTCGAAAAGGCGTCTGTAGGTGTCCGCTGCATCTTGGTCGCCCAGTCTTCTTGCTATCTCTTCACCGGCGCGCAGCGCTCCCAGGTAAAAAGTTCCAGTCATTGGGTTGGGACCGTAGAATTCGATGTCGTAAGTGTTGTGCTGAACTCCTTCCATAACGCCATCGCGGTCTCGGTCCCAGTATTTCCAGGCGTACTCCAGGGCTCGGCGCACGGAGGGCCAAAGCCTGCGAAGCCAATCATCATCTCCGCTTACAAGCCATTCGCGGTAAACTTTCATGATGCCGCCCATTTGGCCGTCGGCGGCGGCATGGAAGCTTGGTGTGGCATGGGTCCCCAAGGGAAGCGGCATTCGGAACGTCATGTGGCCGTCTTCCGCCTGGTTGTAAGCGTAGTCGGCCTCCCGGATGGAGCGCTCGAGCTGTGGGAACAGGAAAGGCAGTGCTTGGGCGTAGTTCCAAACGTGGGTGCAGGTGCCTTCGCAGCAGCCGGTTGTGGGGTTGCAGCCTTCGAAAGCGTAGAAGGTGCCGTCGGTTAAGCGCAAGCAGGTTGTGCTTTTGAGAACGGACAACTGAGAAGAAACCGCATCCAACACCGGCTCTGGAAGCGTGGATGCGAACAGGGTATCCCTGAAGAGGCGCGTTTCCGCCTCGAGGCGGGAGAGGTTGGCCCCGACGTACTCTGCTACGTGCCAGGCATCCTCAAAAATGGTGGCGTAGTAGTTGAGCCAGGTTGGGCGGTCTTCCTTCCAGTACATCTCGAAGTTCGGGTTGTGCCACGCGAGCAGTATAGGGAGGGTGACCTGCTGACCGGGTTGGATGCAGACCTTTAGGCCTATTGTGCCGATATCTGTGGTTCCGTCAGGGGCTATTGCATCCTCCCGATCCTCTTCAATTTCTCCAAGTTCGGAAACTTGGTCCCAAAACCAATGGAGGCTGTCGAACCAGGGACCGCGGAACCAATGGGTGGCGGCGCTGATATCCGGCCATGTGGTGGCTAAAGCCAGGCTTCCGAAGCGCGGGGAGTCCGGGGGATGCTTGGTGGTGCTCATTTTCAAACCGCGGACGCTCTGGCCGCTTCTGTAGGAGGTTAGTCCTCCGCCGATTTCTGGGTGGCCGGTGCGGTTTTCCAGGTTGGCAAACAGCACCGCGTTGACCGGCGAAGGCCCTGGATTTTGGAGATGAAACAGGAATATAGCCACAGGGATGCTGGAGTCTCTGTCGTTGAGTGGGATGAACGGGTTGAAGGCCTCCAGAGCAACTTTGAGGGGCACTTTCGGGTCGGCGAAGTCCACGCGGGCGATCGGGAACCCCGCAGTGAAGGTATTGGAGCGGAACCGAGGCAGCCCAGCGCCGGAGGCTCTTTCTACACCGCTTCCTGCGCCGGTGTAAGTGCCACCGACAGGTCCCTGCAGAACGCGGGTTATGGGTGCCTCACCGTCTCTCCGTACGTGGAGGGTGAAGAAGGTGTATTGGAAACTCAGGCCTTTTGCGGGCCGGTTGAATATTTCAAAATCACGGAGTTGGCCCCATCCTCCAAGGGATATACTGCCTGTGCCGATGCCGCCCAGCGGAAACGCGATCTCATCTAGTTGGCGGCCTGTGTAAGTGCGGGGCGGGCCGGGTCTCAACAAGTTTTCCAAAGAGACTTTTCCCTCAAACATTCTGTGTGCAACCTCCTTTGCTTCTTTTCAAGAGCCGAAGCGTTTTCCCTTCCCGTTTGTGCTTAAACCTCTGCAGGATAGCGCAAACTTTCCTAGAAACAAAAACATGTGGTTCAAAGCTACGGACCGGTGCCGAATGCGGGTTGCGCTTTTGGGGTAGTTTGCCAAGCGCCGGCAGCAATCCACGCCGACTGCTTTGGGTGCGGCTTGGTAGCGGCGGCCATTGATTTCGAAAGCTGAAAGGGGTTTTTCTATGCGACAGCGTTTATACGTGTTTGTGGCAATCGCAGTTGTTGCGTTGAGCGGTGCGGTTTTGGCGGCTAACGAGGTTCGGCTTCGTATTAACGCCAAGCCTGGCGATAGTTGGGTCTATAAGGTCACCGTTAACAACGAGGGCGTGATGAAATCCGCGCAGGGCGCACAACCCATGCGAACGGCTATGACGATGACGTATCGGATGACGGTGCAGAAGAAGCTTCCGAACGGGGACTATGTAATAAAGGCCCAGCCTTCTGTTCCGAAGATGACTGCAAACGGCCGCGAGATGTCCACGGGACAGCAGGGAACGCCGAAAGCGATCACTTACATTCTGAGCCCGAACGGCCGAATCAGAAGTGCCGAGGGCGGTGGAGCCGAGATGACCTCGGTTGGTGACCTTATGGCGGCCGGGTTTCCCAGCAAGCCGGTGAAGGTTGGAGAAACGTGGAAGGTAGAAAAGGAGATTTCCGTCAGCGGCGGCCCAAAGATGAAGGTTACTTCTCAAAATAAACTGGTTGCGCTGACTGGGAAGACGGCTAAGGTTCTTACGACTTTCTCCACACCCATAGAGTCAGAATCCGGCGGAAGCAAAATGAAGGGAACTATGCAGGGCGCGGTTACTTCGGAGCTACTGCTTTCGTCGGGGATGGTGAAAACGGCGGATGGAAAGCTGAAGATGAAGGCCAGAATGACCATGCCTCAGCCGCCATCCGGTCAGCAAGCGGGGCCGCGGGGCCCATCCTCGATGGACATGGAGATGAATATAAGCTTGAAAGTAGCCATGGTTTCCGGTAAGTAAGGGCTTATGTGAAAGCATCCTGAATTGAAGCGGGGTAGCGGATGTTTTTACGCGGTTCTCCTCTGTAATGTGGAGTTGCGCATGGTTGAGGGGAACCGCGCCGTCTTTTTTCTGGGGTTTGAGCGTTCAGTGCGCAGGCCAAGAGGGTGCACCCGTTACGCCTGGTTTGTCAGGCGGCTTCGGGCGAAGGTTTCCTCTCTGCTATTTAGTTGGTATAAGTAAGTAAGAAGGGTTTTCAATTCGAGGTCGCGGTGCGGAAATTGCGGGCCTGCGTTTCTGCGGATGTCAAAACAAAGTGTAAGGAGGGTGTTGTTTGGGAAATCAGGTGGTTGTGTGGGGATTGTTTATCGCTTTTGTTTTAGCGATGTTGGCGCTTGATCTGGGCGTTTTGCACCGCAAGCCGCACAAGGTTACTCTTAAGGAGTCACTTTGGTGGAGCGTGTTCTGGATTGCGCTGGCTTTCCTGTTCAACGTGTGGGTATGGTTCGGCCGCGGCAGGCAGGCTGGCTTGGAGTTCCTCACCGGCTACCTCATCGAGCGTGCTTTAAGCATGGACAACCTGTTTCTGTTTGTGGTTATATTTTCCTACTTTCAGGTGCCGGCCGAGTATCAGCACAAGGTGTTGTTTTGGGGAGTGTTGGGTGCTTTGGTAATGCGTGCGATCTTCATCGCCGCGGGAATTGCACTCATAGCCAAGTTTCACTGGGTTATTTACGTATTCGGGGCGTTTTTGGTGGTCACCGGCGTCAAGATGTGGATACAGGAGGAGTACGAGGTCCATCCCGAGCGAAATCCGGTTCTCAAGGCTTTTCGCCGTGTGATGCCTGTAACCGCGGATTATGAGGGGCACAAATTCTTCGTGTTGAAGAACGGTAAGCGCATGGCCACCCCGATGTTTATTGTGCTGCTGTTTGTGGAGACAACTGATCTTGTGTTTGCTTTGGACTCTATTCCGGCTGTGTTGGCAGTGACCAGGGATCCGTTTATTGTGTTCACTTCCAATGTGTTTGCTATTTTGGGCCTTCGCGCGCTTTACTTTGCCCTTGCCGATTTGGTGAAGCTTTTCGAATACCTTCACTACGGCCTTGCAGTTATCTTGGTATTCGTTGGTTTGAAGATGATCTTCGAACCGTTTTACGAGATACCTGTTGGTATTTCCCTTGGAGTTGTGGGTATTGTATTGCTGGCGTCGATAGCTCTGTCCATGTTGTTCGGTAACCGTTCCAGGCCCGAGTCTAAGGAGGTGGAAAAAACATGAAGTGGTCTTGGAAGCTTGGAGAAGTATATGGGATCGGCATATACATGCACGTCACCTTTCTGCTGCTGCTTGCCTGGGTTGGCCTTAGCCACTGGCTGGCCTGGGGCAGTTTGGAGGCGGCGATCATCGGGGTTACGTTTATTCTGATGCTGTTCGGCTGTGTCGTCCTCCATGAACTTGGGCATTCTTTGGCGGCGCGGAAATACGGGATAAGAACGCGCGATATAACCCTTTTGCCCATTGGGGGTGTAGCGCGGCTTGAACGCATGCCCGAAGAGCCAATCCAAGAGTTCTGGGTGGCGCTGGCGGGCCCATCTGTGAATGTTGTTTTGGCCATTGCAATCTATTTGTGGCTGTCTTTCACAGAGGCCCTGCAGCCGATAAGTCAGATTGGTTTGCTTACGGGTTCGCTGTTGGAAAGGCTGATGGTTGTTAATGTGTTTTTGGCACTTTTCAACCTGCTTCCGGCGTTCCCGATGGACGGTGGCCGTGTGGTGAGGGCGCTTTTAGCGATGCGCATGGATTACACAAGGGCCACAAATATTGCGGCGGCGTTGGGGCAGGGGATGGCTCTGCTTTTCGGGTTTTTGGGATTGTTTACCAACCCGCTTTTGGTGTTTATTGCGCTGTTCGTGTGGATAGGGGCCGCTCAAGAAGCCACCATGGTGCAGGTGAAGTCTGCACTCGGTGGTATACCGGTGTCGAAGGCCATGATAACCGATTTCAAGACGCTGTCGCCGTACGACCGTCTGTCCCGGTCGGTTGATTTGATTTTGGCCGGATCTCAGCAGGACTTTCCCGTGGTTGACAACGGGAATCTGGTTGGAGTGCTGACCAGGGATGCCCTGCTGGCATCTTTGGCGCGGCAAGGTTTGGATGCTTTTGTGTCCGACGTGATGGAGCGGGATTTCCAAACCGTGGATTCTCACGATATGCTGGAAAGCGCTTTTGCCCAGATAGAGAACTGTGCGTGCCGAACTATCCCGGTGGTACACGGCGGGCAGTTGGTTGGTTTGCTCACCAAAGACAACGTTGGAGAGTTTTTGATGATACAAGCCGCTTTGGGCGATAGAGCCGAGAGAACCAGGGGCGGAATCGTTTAACGATAGCATCGGCAGTTCCAATTTCCGGAGGAGGGAGATTTTTCTAAGCCCTCCTCCGGTTTGTTTTGTTAGGTTGGAGATGAAAACGGTTGGCGTTTTTAGGTTTTGGCTTTGCGCAGCACGTAAACCTCGTCGGAGGCAAGCGAACGAATTGGTACCTCTGCAGAGCCGTTTTTGGCTGTTATGGTGCCAAGCTGCACGCTGGTTCCATCTGAGGTGTTAAACTTCCAGAGGACGAAACGGCCGTTTTCGAGGCCGGATATTGCTATGGTGCCGCTGACGTCTCCCGTATCCGGCGCCGAGTTGCGCACCCAAAGCACCGCCAAATCTTTTGCAACCAGGCCTTTTGCTCGCAGTTTGGGAGCATACTTCTCGATCGTGATGGTGGACAGCACGTACCAATCGTCGCCTGCGTTATCGATCTCCAGGCTGTGCTCTCCGGCGGGTACGTTTACCGAGAGCTCGGTTCTGCGGTGAACATCGGCTTCCGCGGGCGGCAGTTCCAGGCGGGTGGTTTCCGATCCATCCAGGCTGAGCTTGACGACTGCGCCTGCTCTGGCCCACCGTGCAATTGCAATGCGAACTGCGGTGGGATTAGAGCATTTCAGATGCAGGGTTATCGGCTTCGGCATCATGTCTCTGTGGAAGCGGCCGTGAATGAAGGACGGCAATCCAGGCAGAGGGCTATCGACATCGGGAGTAATTCGGAATTCGAAGCGCTGTACGGCTCCCCAATCTTGCTGTGGTGCAACCACCAGGGGGCCCAGGTCTTGGCAGTTCACCCGCGGCTTTGTTTGCCGCAGGTCACCTCGGCCGGCAAGACCGGCGGCGTTCACTATCTTTGCAGTAACCCCGATTTGCTTGTAAAGGTCGTGGCGGTGGATATAGTCCCAATCCCAAAACATCGGAGCGGCGGAGGCACCTGTCATTATGCCGGACCAGAGGCCGCGTCTTAAAAACTCCGCGCCGTTTTCGGTGGGCCCGGCTCCGTTGGTTGCGCCCCATTCGCCGACAAAGTAGGGTTTCGTAAAGCGGGAGGGGTTGAGATCTCCGGAGGCCGCGGCCGCCGGGTCGTTGTTGTAAAAATGCTCTTGATAGAAGTCCATAGAATCCCACACCGGCGATGAGGGGTCCGGGCTGCTTGTGGTGATTAGGTGTTTGTAGGGATCTATGGAGCGTATGTAGGATGCCATTTCAGAGTGCCACCGCACCACGGCATCCCATCCTGGGTGGTCTGTATACTGCACCTCGTTGAAGAGTTCCCAAGCGAAGATGTGGGTGCTGTAACCCCATCTGGATACTATATACCTTGCTTTACGTTTGAACAGCTCTTTGGCCCGTGCATTCGTGAAAAACTCTCCAGGTCTGGATAGAAATCCTCCCAAGGCTTCATTCATGGGGTTTTCGTTCCAGTTTGGGTTCACACGGGTTGAGAACTGGCCGTGGTGCTGAATCACAAGCTGGATGAAGATGCCGTGCTTTTCGGCAAGCGCGAGTATGCGGTCCAGATAGCGCGCCGCTTCGAGGTTGTAGCTTCCAAGGCGACCCGGGGTCCATTCTATGTTGAGGCCGCCCCAAGCAGTCATCCAAACCCTTGCCCAGTTTTCTCCGGCGGCGCCCATCTTGGGGAAGAACGCATCGTAGTCAACGAATTGAGACTGCCACCTCGAGGGCCAGGCGACGTTGTGGCCCACGGGGAAAAACGGTTCGCCGGTGGAAAATGCGAAGCGTGTGCGCAGGGAGGGGTTTATCCTCACGAAGCCGTGGTTTTTAGAAGCTGCGGCGCGGAAGCTCCCGGCGGTGGGAGTGCCATCCAGTTCAATGTTGCCGCGCGCCAAGATCCTATATCGATAGGTACCGGGCTTCTGCGGGGTGAAGCGAACTCGCCAAGTGTTGTCGCCGTCGTAGAACGCGGGGATGGATGTGGTTTGGCCTTTGGGGTCTGTTACAACCATCTGGATGTCGTTTTGGCTGGGGTCGAACGGGTTCCCGCTGAAGGCTTTGGCGGTGATAGTGAGCTCGAAGCAGGAGAAGACGGGTACACTGGAGGGATACGCGGCGGCCGACAGCAGGCAAACTCCGGCTACAACGAGCGGGACGCTTGGTTTCATAATATTACCTCCCAAAATTGAAAACCGCCTCAGTTCAAGAAGCCTTGGCAGACCAACTGAACGCCAAGGCTTCTTGCCGTTGGGCGTTTATGGGTTTGGCGGTGCCGCGAGGCCGAATATCTGTGCAGCGCGCAGGGCAACCTTGCTTGGTAGGTTCGGGTCGCTTCGGTTCTGCGCAATGAAATCCACCAGCGCACTGCCCACCACGGCGCCGTCCGCGAAATCTGCAATTGCGCGGACGTGCTCTGGCCTTGATATTCCGAAGCCAACGATCACCGGCAGGGAATCTTGACGTTCGGTTTGTGAGTGCTGGTTTGCCGAAAATCCTTGAGGCCTGGTATGGGCACGCACCCGCTGAATCAGGTGCTGAAGTTCGGATTTGGCCAGGTCGTCCCGCGCGCCAGTTACCCCTGTGCGCGACACGCAGTAGATGAAGCCGCTTGCCAGTTTTGAAATCAGGGCGATGCGTTCGTCGGTGCTTGTTGGGGCAACCAGGAAGATGGTGTCGATGCCTGAAGCGGCGGCGCATCTTTTCCACGGGCCGGCTTCTTCGGGTGATAGGTCGGTGAGGATGACTCCGTCCACCCCGACGAACGAGCAGACCCTTGAGAAAGCCTCCAGCCCCATTTGGAGAACCGGATTGTAGTAAGACATAAGCACTATGGGAATATCGCTTTTGGACCGGATGGACGAAACCAGCTCCAGCACATCGGTTGGGGTAACGCCTTGGCTGAGTGCTCGCTGTGATGAGGCTTGGATGCTGGGGCCGTCGGCTATGGGATCGGAGAATGGGATTCCCAGCTCCACGATGTCAACGCCAACTTTGTCCATAGCGAGGACGATTTCGCGGGTTGCTTCGAGGGATGGGTCGCCGGCGGTGACGAATACAACGGAGACTGTTTGTCCGTGTGAGCGGCGTTGGGCAATGCGCCTTTCGATGCGAGACATACTATCCGTCCTCCTCCAAGAGTGTGCGGACGTGTTCGACGTCTTTGTCGCCTCTACCGGAAAGATTCACCACAATGAAAGCGCTTTTTGGCATTTCTCGGGCCAGTTTGACCGCCACAGCAACAGCATGTGCGGATTCCAGCGCCGGCAGAATTCCCTCGGTGCGCGCCAGGAGTTGGAAGGCGTCTAAAGCCTCTTGATCCGAGGCGGTGGTGTACTCGGCGCGGCCGGTTTCTTTCAAGAAGCTGTGCTCGGGGCCGACCCCTGGGTAGTCCAAACCGGCCGAGACGGAGTGCGTTGGCAGTACCTGTCCGTGTTTGTCCTGCAGAAGATAACTCATTGCGCCGTGGAGGACGCCGGGCCGGCCCAGGTTCAGGGAGGCCGCATGCTGTCCGTTTTGGAGGCCGCGGCCGCCGGCTTCCACGCCTATAAGGCGGACGGATAAGTCGTTGAGGTGGGGATGGAATATCCCGATTGCGTTGCTTCCGCCGCCGACGCAGGCCACTATTGCGTCCGGCAGTCGCCCCTCCGCTTCCAGGGCTTGCTGGCGTGCTTCCCGTCCGATGACGCTTTGGAAATCGCGGACTATGGTTGGGAATGGATGCGGCCCCGCGGCAGTGCCAAACAGGTAGTAAGTATTGCGGACGTTTGTAACCCAATCGCGGAACGCCTCATTGATTGCGTCTTTCAAGGTGCGGCTGCCGGCTTTGACCACGTTGACTTTGGCGCCGAGCAGCTTCATGCGGAAAACGTTGAGCGCCTGGCGGTGGGCATCTTCTTCGCCCATATATATCTCGCACTGAAGGCCGAAGAGAGCGCAGACGGTGGCTGTGGCAACCCCGTGCTGACCCGCTCCCGTTTCGGCGATTACGCGCGGCTTGCCCATGCGCACCGCAAGCAGTATTTGGCCCAGGCAGTTGTTGATTTTGTGAGCGCCGGTGTGACACAAATCTTCGCGTTTTAGGTATATTTTGGCTCCGCCGGCATATTCAGAAAGGCGCTGGGCGAAGTAAAGGGGTGTTGGCCTGCCGGCGTACTGCTTAAGGTAGTAGTCTAGTTGTTTTTGAAAGTCCGGGTCTTGCTTTGCGGTTTCGTACGCTTGGGCGAGTTCGTCCAAAACCGGAACCAGCGTTTCTGGGACGAACCGCCCGCCGAATTCACCGAAGCGCCCCGGGGATTTCAGTTCGGTTTCAGTCATTTTTCGGAAGCGTCTCCTGAGAGGATTTGGAGGTCTGCGCGTCTCACCTCCTGAACAAAACGGCGTATTTTGCCCGGGTCTTTTCTTCCGGGGGAGATTTCCAGCAGGCTGGATGCATCGACAGCGTACGGCCTCACTGCAGAAATCGCTTCGGCCACATTTCCGGGGTGGAGGCCGCCGGCAAGGATGATTGGGATTCCGAATTCCCGGGCTTCGGCGGCGATGGACCAGTCGAAAGTTTGGCCTGTACCACCTTCGGCTCCTTCTACACGCGCGTCAAGAAGTATGGCGTTTACCTTGCCAACGTAGCTTTCAATCGCTTTAAGGTCCTCTTTTGAGCCTATTCGGAAACCCTTGATTTTCGGCTTTGTTATGCCTTCAACGAAGTCCGGCGGTTCATTGCCGTGGAGCTGAACGGCGTGCAGGAAAGGCATGCACTGGCGCAGCAGATCCGGGTCGAGATGGGCGTTTACGAAGACTCCAACGGTGCTTATGAACGGCGGCAATCTGAGGGAAATGGCTTTTGCCGTGCTGACAGAGGCTCTGCGGGGGCTTCTGGCGAACACAAAGCCGATGGCATCTGCTCCGGCTTCGGCGCAGACCATTGCGTCGTGCAGGTTTGTAATTCCGCAGATCTTTACCTTGGTCATCCTTTGGCTCTTCCCAGAAGCTCGGCGATTTTGGCGGAGATATCGTGCTCGCGCATCAGCGCTTCGCCAACCAGGATGGCGTCGGCGCCGGCTGCTTGCATGCGCTCAACATCTTTGCGGCAGAAGATTCCGCTTTCGGCAACCACAACCCGGTTGTCGGGCCCGCACGAGCGGATCAGGGGTACCATTCGTTCGGCAACAGCCAGGTCGGTGTGGAAGGTGCGCAGGTCGCGGTTGTTCACGCCAACCACACGCGCTTTTGGTGGAACCTTTTCCAGGTCATCTTCGGAGTGAATTTCTATAAGGCATTCAAGCCCGAGGGCAATTGCGCAGTCGAAAAGGTCTTCAAGCTGGTTTTTGTTCAGGATTGCGGCTATTAGAAGGACGGCATCGGCTTTCAGGACCCTTGTTTCATAAATCTGCCATTCACTGAAAACAAAATCCTTGCGCAGTACCGGGAGCGGGGATGCGGAGTGCACCTCGGCTATGAATTCCGGGCGGCCCAGAAAAAAGTGTTCCTCGGTCAGCACCGAAACGGCGGCTGCCCCTGCGGAGTGGTAGGTTCTGGCGATTTCTGCGGGCGACAGCTCGGGACGGATTGGCCCTTTGGATGGAGATGCCCGCTTGATTTCGGCTATGAGGCTGATGCCGTTGCTCTTGGTTGGCAAAAATGGACGGGTTGGCGGCATATCAGCGGCAAGTGCGCGCAGTTCTCCGAGCGGGGTTGCGGCAGACAGGCGTTTCACGTCATCCCGCTTTTTGGCGAGTATGGCATCAACTACGGTGGTTTCGGTCATGGCTTGGGTGCAGACTTTCTTAATGCCTCGAGTTTTTCGGCGGCGGCGCCGGTGCGGATGGCTTTGAAGGCTAGGTCGGCTCCGTGGCGCAGATCCTCAGCAATGCCCCCGACCACAAGAGCTGCGGCGGCGTTCAGTGCCACTGTGTCGGTTGCTGGGCTGTCGTATGCGCCGCTTAGTATTTCGGAAAGCAGTTTGGCGTTGTGTTGGGCATCGGCGCCGTTCAGGTCGGATAGAGAGGCCTGGCGAAGGCCGATGGTGGTTGGGTCGAACTTGTAGGTGGAAACGCGGCCGTTTTTCACCTCGGCGATTGTGGACGGCCCAACGGTTGAAAGCTCGTCCAGGCCGGGTTCTCCAAAGACCACAATTGCGTGCTCCGAGCCGAGCCTAAGAAGCGTTTCAGCAATCTTCACAACGAGGTCCTCGCGCGGGACTCCTATCACCTGCCTTGTTACGCCGGCGGGGTTCACCAGTGGCCCGAGGAGGTTGAAAGTGGTGCGAATTCCTATTTCGCGGCGGACGGGAGCAGCGTGCTTCATGGCTGGATGAAACAGCGGGGCAAACATGAATCCTATTCCGACTTCGTCGATGCATTTGGCAACTTGTTCCGGAGTTAGGTTCAGTTCTATGCCGAGGGCCTCCAGAACATCAGCGCTTCCACATCGGGAGGAGGCAGAGCGGTTGCCGTGCTTGGCGACTTTTGCACCGGCGCCGGCTGCAGCGAACGCGGCCGCCGTTGAGACGTTGAAGGTGTTGAACCCGTCGCCGCCGGTGCCGCAGGTATCGATGAGCTGTGCCGGTGTTTGGCAGGTGACCTTAAGCGCTTTTTCGCGCATCACACGGGCGAAACCGGTTAGCTCATCCACCGTCTCTCCCTTCATGCGCATGGCAACCAGGAAAGCCGATATCTGCGACGGGGTGCATTCTCCCGACATAATCTCGGCCATAACCTGCGAAGCTTCTTCCTCTGTTAGGTTTTTGCCTGAAACTACAGCGGCAATAGCTTCCCTTATCACAACGGCGCTCCCGAAGAGGTATTGCTGGTTATTTAATCTGTATCACATTCTGAGAAAGTTTTCCAGAAGCCTCTTGCCGTATGCGGTGGCAACCGATTCTGGGTGGAACTGCACGCCTTCGATGGGGTATTGTTTGTGGCGGACTCCCATTATTTCTCCGTCCTCGGAACGTGCAGTTACAACAAGGCATTCTGGAACGTTCTCTGGGTCTATAACCAGCGAGTGGTAGCGGACTGCTTCGAAGGGATTTGGTATGCCGGCGAAAATGGTTTGGCCGTCGTGCTGGATTACGGATGTTTTTCCGTGCATAAGGCGCTTAGCTCTGACAATCCGGCCTCCGAAAGCGGCGCCAATGGATTGGTGCCCCAGACATACCCCAAGAATCGGTATTTTGCCGGCGAAGTGCCTTATGGCTTCCACGGATATGCCGGCTTCGCGCGGGGTGCACGGTCCTGGAGAGATAACAAGCCTTTCTGGGGATAGGGCCTCCATCTGGGCGATGGTTATCTGGTCGTTTCGGAACACCAGCGGGTTGGCGCCGAGTTCCCCCAGATATTGCACCAGATTGTAGGTGAAAGAGTCGTAGTTATCTATGACCAGAGTCACGGCAGGCCAGCCTCCGCCATTTCGATTGCGCGAAGGAGTGCATGCCCTTTGCGCATGGTTTCTTCAAATTCCCGTTCCGGGATGGAGTCGGCCACCACCCCGGCTCCGACCTGAACGTAGGCCGTGTTGCCCTTGAGTGTTATGGTGCGGATGGTGATGGCAGTATCCATACTGCCAGAGTAGGAGAAATACCCGACCGCCCCTGCATAAGGACCCCGCTTGGTTGGTTCCAGCTCTTCTATTATCTCCATGGCGCGAATTTTGGGTGCACCGGAGACGGTTCCCGCCGGAAAGCATGCTCGAAGCACATCAAATTGGTCTTTGTCTGGGGCAAGCCTGCCGGTGACGTTTGAGACGATGTGCATAACATGTGAGTACTTCTCTATGGCCATAAATTCATCCACTTTGACCGTACCGTAAGAGCACACCCGCCCGAGGTCGTTGCGGCCGAGGTCCACCAGCATGATATGTTCCGCGCGCTCTTTCTCGTCCGAAAGGAGTGCATCGGCGAGCTTCTGGTCCTCCTCCTCGGTTGCGCCGCGGCGGGTTGTTCCGGCGATGGGGCGTGTGGTTACCACGCCGTTCCGCTCGCTGACCAGTATCTCAGGTGAGGAGCCGACGATGTGGATATCTCCAGCGGACAGGTAGTACATGTACGGCGACGGGTTAACAAACCTCAATGCGCGGTATATGTGAAGCGGATGCGCTGTAACGGGTATGGAAAGCCTTTGAGAAAGCACGACTTGTATGATGTCTCCGGCGGCTATGTATTCTTTGGCGCGCAAGACGGACTCCAAAAACCTGTCGCGCGATACGTTGGATGTGGGTTCTGCGCGGTTGTTTCCGGTTGGAGGCGGCGGAAGCTTTGGGTGACCATCGCGCAGTCTTCGGATAAGCTCGTCTACTTTGGCCACGGCGGAGTCGTAAGCGGCGTCTGGGTCTCCGGAAACGCGGGCGTTGCACACAGCTCGGATGGAATGGCGTACGTGGTCGAAGACTAAGAAGGCGTCGGTAAACATGAGGAGGTAGTCTGGGAGCTTCAGATCATCGGGAGTGAGATCCGGAAGGCGTTCGAAGTGGCGCACGGCATCATAGCCTATATACCCCACGGCGCCACCGCAGAAAGGCGGCAGGGAGGGATCGCCGCTCCATCGGTACTGGTTCATCAGCTGTTTAAGTATGTGGAGTGGGTCTCGGCCTGGAGCAAGGTCGATGACTTCCAGGCTTCCCCCTTGCTCTATGACCACATGGTTGCCTTTTGCGCGGAACACCAGGAACGGTTCCGACCCCATGAAGGAGTAGCGGGCCAGCCTTTCGCCGCCCTCCACGCTTTCAAGGAGGAAGCGGTAGTCTCCGTCGGTTGCCTTCAAGAAAGCCGACACTGGGGTTTCCATGTCGGCGAGCACTTCGGCGTAAACCGGTATGAGGTTAGCTGTTTCCGCAATACTGCGGAATTCCTGTTTACTCGGATAATATCTCACTTTTTAGTGTTCGTCGTCTTCTTCTTCGATTTGACCCTGGGCGTCGCTGTAGGTGCTTATCTCCTCGCCCCTGTAAACTGTTACCAAAAGGTTGTCACGTTCAAAGATGGGAAGATAGCTGGAAACGATGTCTTGGTCGATTTGGCTTAGTAGCTCCTCTTCCGAAGCAACCGACAAGTCTGTTTCAAGTACCAATGTAGCGTGGACGGTATCGCGTGCGTAGTGAATATCGAGCTGGCCGACGCGTTCTTCGTCCTCCCAAATCACGTATATTTCAGAGGAGCTTGTACGTACCAAACGCATAAACTTAAAGCGAGAGTTCATACTTCGGGCTACCTCCGGGCCGGGGAGCTGCGCCCAGCCGGTTTCTGGGTTATTGTTATTGAGCTTATGTTATCCGGTACGCATCGGATTTTATGCCAACCGGTTTTAAGTGCAATCCAAGCGCCCGGTTTGATCGGTTTATCATCGATATATAAGGAGACATCCTGCCTTTCAGAGGAGATATTGTACTGAGCATCGCTGAATATCGGCACCAAGAAAGTTTTCAGCCCTTCGATTTTCCGCACCTCGAAGGATGCGCGCTTTTGGAGCGCTTTTTTGTAGGCAGTCCAAAATTGCTGCGGGGTTCTGGTTTCCTGGGAAGCTATTATCTCGGCGAGCAGTTGCGGTCCGTGTGCGGCTTCTGCGTAGAGAGCCAAGGCGATGCAGAGATCGGCTGACCAGCGTGCCCCGTCGATCGGTGCGGGAGTTTGAACAAACTCCCGAAGCAGGCGGTCTGCACCGCTTTGCACAAATGTTTGCAAGTCTGGTGAAGGATTCCACAGCTCCTTGAACTCACCGCCGGCAAGCCATTTCATAAAAAGACGTTCACCGATGAGGCCGTTGGCCCATTCCTCCGGCGCATCGAACGGCCCTATGCCGGGAATTACAAGATGGCCGTACTCGTGGCAAAGCTGCCGTATCCACTCCGAGGGTTGGCGCGGGGTGTCGATGGCATAGAAGTAAAGATGATTTTGCCACTGCTCTGCGCCGGCGTGCCCTTCAGTGCACAGCCACACGTGAACCACTCCGTCTTCGGAAAAGCGCGGAAGAAGACCGAGGCGCTCTCTCGCGAGGATGTAAATGGCAAGAAGCACACGGCTGCATTTCACAGCCAGGGGGGCATCTGTATTTCTCTGGAAGTGAACTGCAAATCGCAGTTTGAGCGAGTCTAAAGCATTATCAGAGCAGTATGCCCACGTGCAATGGTGGAAGCGGAAGCCGTATTTGGGATCGCTTTGGTTAAGCAGTGCCTGAGGGTCTTTGGGGGCGGCAACTGCGCATCTCTGAGTCCCGTTTTCATCCCACGTGCGAATGAAGCGCATGGGCATAAAGGCCGCGAGGTCGTGTTGAATCCAAAGCGGCGGTCCGAAGCGCCGGAATAAGTAAGAGAGCCTGCCGGTTGCTTGGGGCAAATTCGGTTGAAGCTTCAGGCACTCTGCGAGCAGATTTGCGGCTTCCGTGTGCCAACCCTCTTTCTGCAAGGCTATTGATATGTCAAGGATGTCTGCAACGTTTTCTCTGTGGAACGGTTTGGCGCTTTGCAAGAGCGACCAAGCTTGCTGAACCTCGCCTCGGCGAGCGAGTTCCACGGCGTCTCGGAGTTGCAATCGGGCTTCTTCAGTGTTGGCCGGAGCGAGTGTGACCGCGGCAACCAACAGAAAGAACCCCAGGAAAACCCCGTTCACGCAGCCAGTATAGCACAACTGCGGCGCAACCGCAACACGGTGGCGGCGCGCCGGCTCGAAGCAAGCGCGGTTGACCGGTTTTGGTGCGCCGTGGTATACTGACGTGTCGGCCCGACAGCTTTTGGGTTTTTAACCCCGGTTTGCAGGAAATTTCCCGCCTTTGCTGGAAAAAGCCTCTAGGGGTAAATCAACTCTTCGCTTTCGCGGAGGAGTTTTGCCGTGGAGCCTTCGCTTCGTTTTGCAGACGTTCTGCGCGTGATCCGCGCGCGCAGAAACGTTGTGATCCTCATGTTGGCTGTTGCTCTGGCGGCGGCCGTGCTTAACTCTTTGATTACCACCCCAACCTATCAGTCGAAGGTTACGCTGGAGCTTCTTCAACCGTCTAGCTATGTAATCCGGGCGGATGTGCTAAGCAGTCTTGGCGGTTCCAGTAGACTCTCTCCGCGTTTGGTTGCGGAAAGAGTTCGCAGTGATCCTTATATGGAGCTTACCAAGGCCTTGGTAAGGATTTGCGACGGCTACGGGATCGATCTCTATTCTCGTCGAACCACCTTTGATATGGTGGCGCTTTTTGAAAGAGATTTATTCGAATACCCACTCCTGAGGTATATCGGGTATCTGGTCTTACATAGGCGTTCCGCGAAGGCATTGGATCCAGGGGATCCGCTTGGTACCGACCGCTGGAGACCTGTGTCATCCCCGAAGGAGCTTCGTCCTAGAGATTTAACGTCTTTCCAGAAAGATGAAGTTATTAAGTATGCTGGAGCCCTTGCGGCTTTGGCCGCCCGGGAGGGGATACCAATCTTCCGGATGTCGGAGGAGGAGATCGACCGCGCTGTGGCTGGAATTATGCAGAAGCCTTGGGTGAAAGAGCTTCCGCGCAGTCCTTTAAAGGAAAAGTCCTGGTCTGATATACCTTTGGGGGATCGCGGTGTAACTATTGAGGCTGTGTATCGTATCGCCCGCAAATATAAACCGACAGCGAACGACCTCCGCGAGGCCAAGGAACGGGTGAGTGCTTCAGAGATAAAAGATACAAGCAGGGACAACAACATGGTGGTTGTTCGGTACGAGGCGTTTGACCCACAACGCGCGCAGTTATGTGCGGATGCGGTTGCCAGCGTGGTGGTTTGGAAAGATCAATATGCCAACAAGGAAGAGGCCCAGCTTTTGCGCCAATTTGTGGAAGAGAGGCTGTCTGAGCTGAAGGAGGAGGAACAGCTTCTCGACCGCCAACAAATGGCTTTTAAAACCAGCAGTAAAACAGTTGACCTTACTGCTGAAGCAAGAGGCCGAATAGACAGAATAAGCGAACTGCAAAAACAGCTACTGCAGGCCGACTACGCCATGAAAGAGTCATACAAGCGTCTTTCAGCGTTCCGCGCCAGGCTTTCGGAGTTCCCAAAGACCGAGATTTCTCCTACGCGGGCAGAAAATCCGCAGATAGGCCGGTTGAAGGAAGAGCTTTACCAGGCAGAGGCGCTGTTGCAGTCGGCGAGGGCAACTTACACCGATGCTCATCCCACGGTGCGCAGTTTGCAGGCCAAACGGGATGAATTGGCAAAGGCGCTGAAAGATGAGATGGTGCGCCAAGCAATGTCTGTGACCACCACCGAGACTTCTAACCCGGTGCGGGCTGAGATTGATAAAGTTTTGGTATCTGAGCAGGCCAACATAGTGGCACTTGAGGCGAGAAAGAGAGCCCTCAGCGATGCCTTGGATAAGGAGGAAAGGGAGATATCTCGCCTTCCGGTAAAAGAAAGGGAGCTTGTTAGGCTTGCCAGGGATGCGAAGGTTTGTGAGGTAAAAAGAGAACTCTTAGAGCAGCGGTTGATGGATGCCCGTATTAACGAAGCCACCAAGCTTAGCAGTGTGAGGGTTGTGGAGCTTGCGTTGGAGCCAGGGAAGAAGGTCAGACCCAAACGGGTGTTAAATTTGGCCTTGGGTTTGGTGCTTGGAGTTATGCTGGGTGTTGGCGCGGCGTTTGCGATGGAAGCGATGGACCGGAGCGTGCGAACCAGAAGGCAAGTGTGGGAGATTTTGCAGGCCCCGGTTCTTACATGTGTGCCACAGCGGCTGGATGGTGTGACGGACAGCACGGTTTCCGAGGCGTTCCGCTCTCTGAGGTTGGGCATAATGCAAAACGGGGGAAGAGAGCCGGTTAGAAGCGTGCTCTTATCTCCCGTTGGAGCCGATGCGGATACTGCGGGCGACGTAATTTCTGGTTTAGCAGCCTCGCTGGCGGCTTCGGGCTTGTCGGTTGTGGTGGTTGATGCTGACTTTCGTGCTCCTCGGCTTCACAGCGTTTACCGGGTGCCGGAAAGCCCCGGCCTTGCGGAGGTTTTGGCTGGCGAAAGCCGCTTAGAAGATTCTCTTCACCAGACGGAGAATCCCAGAATTAAGATAGTGTCTGCCGGAAAAGTTTCAGATGCGGTGGATGCGCTTGCATCGCCTGCGATGGAGCGGGTTATGTCTTCTCTTCGGTCTCAGGCGGATGTGGTGCTGATTAGTTCGGCGCCTGCGGATGCTTTTGCGGACGCTGTGGTAATGGCACCCGTGGTGGACGGGGTTGTTTTGGTGGTTGCAAGCGGGGTTACTCAGGAAGGCGCTTTAAGCGAGGTCGGAAGCGCTTTGAGGGCGGCGAAAGCAAAGCTTTTGGGGGCTGTTTTGGCTGGTTATGATGCCACAGCAGTGGACTACCGCTCGTATCTGCCTTACAAGGCGGATAGCTGGCGGGAGAGAACGGGCTTGAATGGTGGATAGATGAAGATTCTCGTGGCTGGCGGGGCCGGTTTCATCGGCAGTGCTTTCGTGAGGTATACGCTTGAGGCGTACCCGGCGGACAGCGTGCTTGTGGTGGATAAGCTGACCTACGCCGGAAACATGGAAAATCTGGCGGGGTTGGAGCGCCTGCCGAATTATGAGTTTGTTCGTGGAGATATATGCGACCGTCAGCTTATGCAGGAGCTAGTGGCCAACTGTGATGCGGTGGTGAACTTTGCCGCGGAAACACATGTGGACCGCGCTCTGGTGGAGGCCGATGCTTTCATACGCACGGATGTGTACGGGGTTTACTCGCTGGCGGAAGCCTGCAAAAGCGCTTCTCGGTCTCTGAAGCTGTTCGTTCAGATTTCCACGGACGAGGTTTATGGTCCGCAGTACGAAGGTGCGGCCACGGAGGAGAGCCCAATTCGCCCCACTAATCCGTACTCGGCTTCAAAGGCCGGGGGCGAGCTTTTGGCGCTTTCGTACCATCGGTCCTTCGGTGTGCCTGTGATTGTGGTGAGGGGCTCGAACAATATGGGTCCGCGCCAGCATCCAGAGAAGTTTATCCCCCTGCTTATCACAAACGCTTTGGAGGATAAGGAGCTTCCCATCTACGGCGACGGCTTGTACGTTCGCGAGTGGATTTACGTGGATGACTTTGTACGAGGTGTGGATTTGGTGCTGAGGCAGGGGAAGGTCGGCGAGGTGTACAACATCGGCGGCGGCCAGGAGAATCAAAAGACCCAGCTTGAGGTGGCCCATGCCGTTTTGGAGCTTTTGGGGAAGCCGAAATCGCTTATTAAGCATGTGGCAGATCGCCCGGGGCACGATCGTAGGTACTCAATCGATTCAAGCAAGGTGCAGGCGTTGGGGTGGAGGCGGCAGTACGGGTTCGATGCCGCTTTGGAGGCCACGGTGAATTGGTACCGCGCAAACGAGAGCTGGTGGAGGCGGATTAAAAGCGGAGAGTTTGCAGAATACTACCGGCGCATGTACGAGCGCCGATGAAAGGTGAATGCACGTGAGAGTTCTGGTAACTGGAGGGGCTGGCTTCATAGGAAGCAACGTTGTTGATAGGCTTGTGAGGGAAGGACACAGCGTATCCGTAATTGACGATCTATCCACGGGCTTTCGGGAGAATGTAAACCCTGCGGCCCGCTTCTACGAGGTGGACATACGGGATGCGCAGGCGGTTGCGGAAGTTATGCGCAGGGAAAAGCCGGAGATCGTGAACCACCATGCGGCCCAGATGGATGTTCGGAGGTCAACCCGCGAGCCGGTGTTTGATGCTGAGGTTAACATTCTTGGCAGTCTCAATCTTATTCTTGCGGCTTTGGAGGTTGGAGTGCGGAAATTCGTGTATGCATCCACTGGTGGGGCGGTTTACGGAGAGCCGCAGTATCTGCCGGTGGATGAGAAGCATCCGGTGGTTCCGATAAGCCAATACGGCATATCCAAGCACACCGTTGAGCATTACCTTCAACTTTATTCTGTGAACCACGGGCTGCGGTTCACTGTTTTGCGCTACGGCAATGTGTACGGCCCCAGGCAAACTCCACACGGCGAAGCCGGGGTAGTTGCCATATTCACCGGATTGATGATGGAGGGCAAACGCCCAACAATATTCGGTAAGGGTGACAAGACCAGGGACTACGTTTATGTGGACGATGTTGTGGAGGCCAATATGCTAGCCATGTGGAAAGGAGACGGCGGCATCTACAACATCGGTACAGGGGTGCCGACAACAGACCAGCAGGTTTTCGAGACCGTTCGCGATGCCGTTGGGGCCGACGTAGAGCCAATCTACGGAGAGGAGCGCATTGGAGAAGTCCACCACATTCACTTGGACGCGTCTTTGGCGATGAAAGAGCTGGGCTGGAAGCCAACAGTGACCTTCGCGGAGGGGGTTCGTAGGGCGGTTGATTACTACCGCCGCACGCTTGCCAAGGATTGAGGATGAAAAATGACGGTTGAGGAGTATATTTCTGGGATAGAATCCGCACTGCGGTCTTTAAAGGCGGAAGAGATCAACAAGGTTGTGGAGATTCTTCTGGATACTTTTCGGGATGGACACACGCTGTTTTTGTGCGGAAACGGCGGGAGCGCTTCCACGGCTTCGCATTTAGTGTGCGATTTTCAAAAATCTGTGGTGGATAAGCAGGGGCGGCACTTCAGGGCTGTTGCGCTGACGGATTCCATGCCTTTGATTACCGCTTGGTCGAACGATTTCGACTACTCACGCGTATTTGCCGAGCAGTTGTCGGCTTTGGCCGTTCCGGGTGACGTGCTTCTTGCCATATCTGGAAGCGGCAGTTCTAAGAACGTGATTCTGGCCGTTGAACGGGCCAATGAGATGGGCCTAACCACCATCGGATTTGCAGGCTACCAGGGTGGGTTGCTCAAGCAAAAGGCTCAGCACTGCATCGTTGTTCCAAGCAACAACATGCAGCAGATAGAGGACGTGCATCTACTGTTGGGGCACCTTATCTTCAGCATTGTGCGCGATCTTCTTGCGGAATAGCTTTGGGTTTATGCCATAAGCTGGGGACCCCGATTGGATATCCGCTATGGAAACCACAAGCATGGAGACGGCCTATCGCTCAAAAGCCGGTGAGCGAATGTATGAGCTCACCAAGAGGGCCATGGATGTTTTCATCAGTGCCCTGTTGCTGTTTGGTTTGATGCCGCTCATGCTTTTGGTTGCCGCTTTGATTAAGCTCGACTCCCCTGGTCCTGTAATTCTGAGGCAAAAGCGCGTGGGGCGCGGCTTGAAGCTGTTCGATTGCTTTAAGTTTCGCACAATGGTGGAAAATGCTCAGGCTTTGCAGGCGGAGTTGGCGTCGCTCAATGAGATGGACGGTCCGGTGTTCAAGATTAGGAAAGATCCGCGAATAACGCGCGTTGGCAAATACCTGCGCAAGTACAGCATTGATGAGCTTCCGCAGTTGGTTAATGTTCTGCGCGGGGAGATGAGTTTGGTGGGCCCGCGTCCTCCTCTTCCGCACGAGGTGGAGATGTATGAGCCGCGTTATCTTCGAAGGCTGGATGTGAAGCCGGGTTTGACCTGTCTTTGGCAGGTTAGTGGGCGCAACGAATTGAGCTTTGAACAATGGATGGAGCTTGATCTCTACTACGTGGAGAACAGGAGCTTCCTCTTGGATATGGAGATACTCTTCCGCACGATACCGGCTGTTGTGTCTGCTCGAGGGGCCTATTGAGATGAGGGTACCGGCGCTGTTGGCGCTTTTTTTCAGCGTTGTTGGTTTTTGGGGCGCGGCAGACATCTTGCCGGCTCAGGGAACCGCCGTTGGTTCCGGCAAACAGGAAGTGGGCTATGTTAAGGCGATTTCTGGGAGGCGCGTGGAGGTTGGGCTTCTCGGCAGCGTAATGGTTGAGCCCGGCAGTATTCTTTCGGTTGTGCAGTATGGCGAGGAGATAGCCCGGCTGGAGGTAGTGCGCGCAGGCGGCGGCTCTTTGGTGTGCCGTTTGGTATCGATGCGCGAGAGTGCGTGGCCACGGGTTCTGGATGCGGTATGTTTGCCTTTCGACTCCAGCAGAGAGCCGGAGGGTTTTCGTCCGGCCGAGGAGCTGTCGGTTGGGGAGGAGGAACCGCGGGAGGACAAGGTTCGAGATGGCGAGGTGGTGCCGAGGGCGCATTGGACGTACGGTGCGCTCTCCAAGCTGGCGCTGTCGGGCAACCTGCCGAATATTCCGGCTTGGTGGTTCCACGGCCAGCAGATTCTTACTCGGGAAGACGTCAAGCGGCTTTTGCGCTTCGCAACGCCTCCGGGCGAGGGTACGTCGGCTGAATTGGCTTACCGCGTGTTGTTGACGGAGTACGGTGATACGCAAGGGCAACTGCCTCCTCCTAAAAAGAAGATGGGCAGTGGCAGTTACCGGAAGTTGCGGGTTCTTAGCGACGAAACCGAGAGCGGATGGCAGTTCCTTTCCAGGCGGGATATGTGGTTTTCTTTGGGCCGTGGTTCCTACGGATTGGCGGTCGTTACCAACCAACATCGAGAGTGGCAGGGAGTAAGCCGGGGTTTCCATCCGGTGGATTCTCTGCTGGTGCGCACAAGGTGGCTGGGTTGTGATTGGGAGTTCGGAAAGACGTATCTGAAGTGGGGGCCATCTTACACCAGCGGCCTCATCCTTTCTGACGAAGCTCAGGGATTGCCACTTGGGAGGGTTACCGGAAAGCTGAAGCTGGGGAGGTTTTTCGGCAACTGGGATTTGGATCAGTTTGTGGCGGGTTTTCGCGAAGGAGGAGGAAATCGTTATTTGGTGGGGCGCCGCCTTCAGCGAGGTTTCGGCGACCGATTTTCGTTCGGCATTTCCGAGACGATGAAGCTGAACAAGGTGCCGAACCCGACCTGCCTGTTTCTGCCAATTCTTCTCTATCAGAGGATCTTCGAGTCGGACAACAATGACCTGAATGCGTTTGTTGGATTGGATGCGCGGTACGATGCCGGCCGCTACGAGACGTACGCGGAGCTGGTTATAGACGACATTACTGCGCCGAGGGGGTTTCGTCAGGGCAGGGTTACTCAGAAGATCGGTTACACGGTGGGGTTTCGCCGCAAGGGGCTGATGTGGGGCGGCACCGACATTCGAGCGGAGTTCACGTCGATAGACCGCGAGACTTACCTGCACCGCAACCCTGAGGTTTCGTACTACAGGCAGGGGAGGATGCTCGGCCACCGGTTGGGACCGAATGGCCGCTCGTTTATCCTGCGGGCCGATCGGCGCATCGGTTCGAAATGCGAGCTTATAGGGACGTACTACAGGGAGTGGCCCAGGGATCCAGGGCCTCCGAGTTCCACCCGCGTTGATTTTCTTAAAGTTACGGCGGTTTGGGAGCTGAGCCGTCGGAGTTCAGTTTCGGTGGGGCTTGGGCCGGTTGGGGTTAGAAAGCCGGATGGAAGCGTGAGCAGGTCGCTTGGTGTTGAATTTGTGGTGGACTACGGTCGGTAACATCCGCCTGTTGTGTTCGAAACAAATTCTATCTCGGCGGCGTCTAACCTAGCGGTGGAAGGAGAGGTGCTGATATTGAAGCGAGTGGTTTGGCTTTTCTTGGTTTGGTTGCTGGTGGTACCGGCTTTCGGGGCTACTAAACGCGCTCAGAAGCCGAAAAAGGCTCCGGCGAAGAGCACGGTGCGTTCGATGGAAGATGCCGCTTGGTCATCGCCGTCGAGGCCGGCCAAGCAGGTTTCGAAGCCGAAAGCCCAGCCTGCGAAGGGCGAGCTGAAATCCACCGTTAAGTACACAAACGTGCAAAAGCCGAGCAAGGATAAAGACGCCACCAAGGTGCCGGTGAAGCCGGTGCAGGGCGGTGCTTCTGTTTCTAAGGATACCCCTCCTGGGCTTCCGTTTGGAGATTTGTCTTCCAAGGAAGAGGAGGAGAGATATCTGGCTGACTTGGATGAGGCGAGCAAAAGCATCGTTTTGAAGCTGGATCGGCTGTACGGGCGCAAGCCCACACCCCCCGAGCGGTTGCCGAAGGGCATTGCCGGCGCGCGTTCTTACCAGGCCGAGCTGGAAAAAGCTCTGGCGGACCCCGGGTTTTCCAAAGAGGACATCGAAGAGCTGAAAAGCCTCAAGCACCAGCGCGACAGCGCGCTTTATATGCTTGGCTGTGTTTACATAGCGCGCAACAACAAGGAGAAAGCCGCTGAGGCGCTGAGTTTGGCGGCCAAGTCGCAGGGGCCGGGAAGCCAGATATACGAGGCGGCTCAGGTGGAGCTTTCTCGGCTTGGAAAACCTCTGTAGCTTGCCGTGGCAGTTAAATTTTAGGCCAGACCCCGCAACCCCCTAAGGGAGAAGTCTCGGTTTGTTTCGAGGCTTTACTTGAGGCGGTCCAATCCGCGTTCCCGGACGGCGCATAGGATGATGTTCGCCGTTTGTTGAGCATCCAACCGCTCGGTGTTGATGACAAGGTCGAACTGCATCATATCCTCGAACGAGCGGCCCAGGAAGGATTGGAAAAATTGAGCGCGGAGTCTGTCTGTATTGCGGATGCGCTGGGCGGCTTCTTGTTCCGTTACCCCTTGGTCTTTTGCATACCGCTTGATGCGGACTTCGAGCGGCGCCGTAACTCGAACTGCTAGTCCCTTATCTCTCAGAGAGGAAAGTATCAGGTGTGCACCACGCCCCACTATCACCGCCGGCTCGTGCTGAACGAAGGCGCGAAGCACTTTGGCGAGGTGGCGCAGGTAATCGCTGGATTCGAAGTGTTGCTTGTGCAGAAATGAGGACATCCAGGCTTCCACATATCCCTTCGCCTTTTCATCGAGCGAATCGATGAGCCTTTCGGTAACTTTTGCGTCGCGGGCGACGTACTCCACAATCTCTTTATCCAAGCACTGCCAGCCCAGTTCCTGAGCAACGATAGCCGCGGCTTGGGTGCCGAAGCTTCCAGCCTCTCTGGATATGGTGACGAACGGATATGCCTTCGGCGGTGGCGATACAGCGGTTTGCTCGCGCCGGGCCCTGGCCTCTGTTTCCCACTTGAGAATTTGTTGGTGCACCAACTGCTCTTTAGATAGCGCCATTGTGTCCCTCCCAAAAAGCCGCGACGCCGCGTCGGCACCGGCTTTTGTGTTTTCACCTTTCCTTACGGCATTTGTCTTGTCTGTTCCTCCTTAGGGCATTTGGAGAGAGGTTTGATGCCCTTGCATGGAATGTGCAAAATGCAGGTCGGCCCCAATAAAGCGGTTTGCTTGCCAGGTTTTAAGCGGGTGGTAAGGAATGAGAATGCGCGCGGAGAATACCATAGCGGCAGTTCTTTCGCCAAGTTCTTAAAAGGGGCGTTGGAATGGGCAGAATTTCAGGTGCGGCGTTGTTGGCTACATTTGCTCTGGTGGTTTCTGTTCCGTGTTTTGGTGCTGTTGCGTTTAAAAGGGAAGTAAGAGGTAGTGCCATGAACAAGCATCCACAACCTATTATTTGGCTTCGGCAGCCGGCCAAGCAATGGGACACAGCTTTTCCTGTGGGAAACGGCAGGCTTGGTGCAATGGTTTTCGGCGGTGTTGCACACGAGCGGATTCAGTTGAATGAGAACAGCCTTTGGGACGGCCATAGGAGGGATACCACGAATCCCGATGCGCTGAAGTATCTTCCGGAGGTACGCCGCCTGTTGTTTGAAGGGAAGAACCGGGAGGCGGAGGAGCTGGCAGGAAGGTACCTCATGGGAAGGCCCTCCAGGATTAAATCCTACCAGTCGTTGGGGGATTTGTGGATTGACACGGATGCTCCGGAACAGGTTGAAGAATACCGCAGGGAGTTGGATCTGGATTCGGCTGTTGCAACAGTGAGTTACAGGACGCCCGACGGCTGGTTTACTAGAGAGGTGTTTGCTTCGGCTCCGGACCAGGTTATTGTGATTCACATGGCGTGCGACAGGCCGGGAAAAATCTCCGCCAGGCTTCGGATCACCCGCCAGCAGGACGCAAAAAGCTTCACGGAGGGGAACGACCGCCTGATTCTGCGCGGACAGGTGGCGGATATTCCGGAAGGCGGTAAGGAGAGCCTTGGACTGCGCTTCGAGGCGCATGTTTTGGCGGTGCCAAAAGGTGGGACCGTGCAGGCTGACGGTGATGCGCTGGCCGTGCGGAATGCAGATTCGCTGACGCTGTTGATAGCCGCCGCCACGAACTACCGAGGAGAGGATCCGGAGGCTGTTTGCCGGAATCATATCAAGCAGGCGTCAGCAAAGCCGTACCCGCGCCTGCGCTCTGCACACATAAGCGATTTTCGCAGGTTTTTCCGCCGCGTTTCAATCGATTTGGGACCCAGCCCCAATCCAGACAAGCCCACCAATGAGAGGTTGGCCGCCGTTAGAAACGGGGCTGACGATCCTGACCTGCTTGCGACGTATTTCCAGTTCGGCCGCTATCTGCTGATAAGCAGTTCGCGCCCCGGTGGTCTTCCCGCCAACCTCCAGGGTTTGTGGAACGAGCACATGAATGCACCGTGGAATTCGGATTACCACCTAAACATCAATTTGCAAATGAACTACTGGCCCGCTGAGGTGACGAATCTTTCGGAGTGCCACATTCCGCTGATTGATTACGCGGCTTCTTTGGTTGAATCTGGTCGGAGAACAGCGCAGGTTCACTATGGGTGCCGCGGGTGGGTGGCGCATCACTTGTCGGATATCTGGGGGTTTACCACACCTGCGGATGGAGTTTGGGGCATTTGGCCCATGGGTGCCGCGTGGTTGTGTCAGCATCTTTGGGAGCACTACGCATTTACGCTTGACAAAGAGTACCTGCGCGAAAAAGCCTATCCGGTGATGAAAGAGGCGGCGCTGTTTATTCTGGACTTCCTGGTTGAAGGTCCGAACGGTTGGCTTGTTACGAATCCCTCTCACTCGCCGGAAAACAGCTTTCGAAAGTCGGACGGCACAGTATCTATGCTTACGTACGGCGCCACGATGGATTTGAGCATTATACACGATCTGTTCACGAACTGCATCGAGGCGTCGAGCATTTTGGGGGTGGATTCGGAGTTCAGGAAGCAGTTGGAAGCGAGTTTGCGGCGGTTGGCACCCCTTCAGATAAGCAGGAAGACCGGCAGGCTTCAAGAGTGGATTGAAGATTACGACGAACCTGAACCCGGACACCGGCACATGTCTCACCTGTTTGGTTTTCATCCTGGCAGGCAGATTACTTTGAGGGGAACGCCAGAGCTGGCCGCAGCCGTTAGGAAATCTCTGGAGTATCGTTTGGCGCACGGCGGAGGGCAAACAGGATGGAGCCGCGCTTGGGTTATCAACTTCTGGGCGCGCTTTGAGGAGGGCGACCTGGCGTACCAGAACGCCAAAGCGCTTCTGCAGAGGAGCACCACCGATAACCTGTTTGACCTGCATCCGCCGTTCCAGATAGACGGAAACTTCGGTGGCACAGCCGGGATTGCCGAGATGCTGTTGCAGAGCCACGCTGGGGAGGTGAGTTTGCTTCCTGCGTTACCGAAGGCCTGGCCGAACGGTCGGGTTTCCGGCCTTAGAGCGCGCGGAGGCTATGAGGTGGATATGCAGTGGAGCGACGGGCGTTTGAAGCATGCCAGGCTTAAAGCTTCTGCGGAAGGAGAGTGCACAGTAAGGGTTCCGAAGGGAACAAAAGTCAGCCGGATACTGTCGGGTGGGAAGCTGGTTGAGTTCAAGAGAACAGAGGACCCCTGCGTAATTCGGTTTGCCGTGAAGCCGGGCTGGGTGTACGGTATTGAGGCCGAGGAAGCCCGGTAGGTTTTTGGGCCAGCTTATCCGGGTTGTGAAGGTGGTTTATTTTGACGCCTGCTGAAGCTCTGATGGCGAGTGCGGATGTATTCGGCTCCAGATCCAGATTTGGAGCATTATTGCGGAAGATACGACCGCGGCGGTTAGGAAGAACGGGGCCCGCAGGGAGATCTTCTCGGCGGAGATTCCGGCGGTAAAGGGGCCAAAAATGTAGGCGGCGCCGACGATTGATTCGTGTATGCCCGTGTTGCCGCCTTTTGATGTTTCTGCATCGAGGCCGTAGAACAGGCTTGCGGAGTATGTTTTGCCCCGACTGATGCCGAGAAGAAGCATTCCGAGGGCGAAAGCCAGCGGTGCGCGGCCTATCCCTATCACCAAAACACCCAGCACGGCCGCGGCTTGGGCGGCAAGCAGTGGTGCCAGGCGGTAGTGCCACCTCGACGAGCGGGAGAGCATGATAAACATCGACATTTGGGCTACCATGATCAATGACGATAGCAAACCGATGGGGCCATCTGGTATGCCCAAAGAGCGCGCCAATTTGGGGAAGATGGTGTTTGTTGCCGAGCCAGCAAACCACATGCCGAAGTTTGCCACCCACGCCAATCTGAGGTAGCCGGCTTTGCGGGCAGGCGCAACCTTTGTTGAATTCTGAGAGGGTTCTAGATGGTGTTCGGTTCCGTCGAGTTTGAGCCGCCAGTCTGCTCTGGTGAGGACGTAGCATCCCGTTAGCGCCACTATGAGCGCTATGGTGAAAAAGGTTGCGCGCGGGCCCGCTAGGTGGTAGAAGTATCCGGCGGCCGCTGTGCCACCCATGATTCCGATGGTCCAGCCGACGTTGAAGGCCCCGATTCTGGCTTTTGTTTCCTCCGGCTCCTTCGAATGCAGGAGGGTTTCGAAGGTGGGCCAAAACAGCGCTCCCCCGAGTCCGCCGAATGGTGCCGCGGCGATTAGATGCTGGGGCCTTGTGGAAAGCCCGCTGGCCGAATGCGAAAGCGCCGCAAGCCACAAACCGGCCCAAATTAGTATGGTGCGGTTGTATCTATCGGCCCACCTTCCAGCGAATGGGGATGTAAACGCATATGGAACTGCCCAGGCGGTTCCGAGAAGGCCAAGCTGCAGCTTGCTGGCTCCCAAGTCTTGTGCGTAAAGGTTAACGGTAAGGGCTGATATAGCTACGGCCGCATCCATGAGTAGTGGAATAACGAAATACGCGGCCAGACCGGTTTTTGGAGGCTTTGAATGGGCTGCGTAAGTCACACAAAGAAATTCGTTTCTTGGAACGCTGAGTCCTGCTTGGAATTCAGGATTCGAGGAGGGGGTTTGGCAAACAAACTTCTTGGCTGTGTGAGGAGGAGTTTGCAGATTTTGCAGCCAACGGGTTTTTGCTGGTGCAGTCAGTAGCCCTATCTTCTAAAGCGGGTTAATTTGCAATGGATAAGAACAGTAGATTTTTCGGTAACAGCGGCGATCGAAGCGAGCAGGTGAAGGATGCCGCCGAAAGAGAGGTTGCACAGCTCCTCAAGCACTATGAAGAGCGGAAGCGCCTTTTTGAGCCGTCTTTGGATGCGCTGGTGATGTTTGCAACCAGCGGCAACCCGGATGTTGCGCGGATTGGCACCAATGCGATCTTCGGCTCTATTGTGGAGAAGCTGAGCGACTCATTCGAGCCGGAGTACTGCGTCTTTTACGACGAGTTTTTTGCGCACCTAATTGACAAATGCCGCAGGATTCCTCGGGGGAGGCGGGTTGACAGCGTGCTTAAAAGCTTCGGCATATCCGATGCAGAAGCTTTGCTGAGGAGGAGGCACGCATTAAAGGCCAGAAGGCCGGCTGGCGGCATTTCTCCTCCTCGTGCGGCGGCTGTGCTTTCGCGCGTTACCTTGGGAGCTGATGTTGCAAGCACCAGCGTGGTTATATCGGCGCTGAGGCGCTTGTTCCCGGATACAACAATCGTTTTTGTCGGACCTGAGGCCTCGTACGGCCTGTTCAGCGGTGACCCACGTGTTGTGCATCGGGATGTGCCTTACGAGCGGCACGGCGCGCTTTTGGAGCGCTTGGACGCATGGGTTCGCCTTGTGGACGTTGTCGCGGAGCTTGAGCGAGAAGTTGGTCGGCAGGATCTTGTGGTGATCGACACAGATTCCCGCCTTACGCAGCTTGGGCTTCTTCCCGTGCTTAAGGATGACAGCCGGTACTACCACTTTGAGAGCCGCTCTTACCAAAAGCCGAGCTTGTGTGAATTGAGCAGACTGACGGCCGCATGGATGGCAGAGTGGTTCGGTTCGGACCCGTTCATCATGCCGGAGCTTCGTCTGCCGAAGCGAGAGCTTGAATTGGCGGCAAAGCTTGGGCGGCTTCTCGGCAGGGGCGCAGAGGGCGGGGTTGCCTCGGTGAGTTTTGGGGTTGGCGGGAATGAAGCAAAGCGGGTTGGGGATGTGTTTGAGGAGGAGTTGGTTGCCGGTTTGATGCGCGCTCGGAAAACCGTTCTGCTTACGTGCGGCGGCGACCGCGAGGAAAGGCTTAGGGTGCGGGAGCTTGCGGGGCGCATTGCTGAACGCGGTGTACCGCTTTTTGAGTGGAACGCGGATGTTGTTTTTGGCACGGCGGCGCAACCGCTTATCGGGCCTGCTTTGGTGCTGTGGACGGGCACAACGGGTGAATTCTGCTCCGCTATTTTGGCCAGCGATGTTTACGTGGGTTATGACTCCGCAGGCCAGCACATTGCCGCAGCTTTGGGTGTACCAACCGTTTCCGTATTCACTGCGGCGGCGCCGGAGCGCCATGCAGAGCGGTGGAGGCCTTACGGGCCGGCTCCGGTTCACGTGATTCATGAAACCGCGGTTGGCAAAGCGGTTGAAAAGCAGAAGGAAATTGCCGAGGAAGTGGTGCGAGTTTGCAGTTTTTACCCAAAGGCTTTTTAGGAGTGCATCGCAGGAGGTTTTGGGCAAAAATTCTCGGGAGAAAAGAAGTGGCGCCCTCGACAGGAATCGAACCTGCGCGCCCGGCTCCGGAGGCCGGTGCTCTATCCACTGAGCTACGAGGGCGCCTGTGCTTCGCTTTTACTTTACCACAACTGTCGGCAGCCGTCAACGAGGGTTTGCGGGAATTTGGCGTCTCGCGGTGAATAGCGGCTTGCCTTCATTTTGAGCCTTCTGTTCAGCGAAAGCTTTCTCTCGCTGCGGGATTTTGGTTTGCGCCGCGCTTCGGCTTGCAACTTTAGCTTCTTTGTGCCATAATCTTGGCGATTGGCACGCTTGACAGTGGCTTGCTTGCCCGAGTTTGCTGCTTTTCGGGCGTGCCTTTAGTTTGCAGCTTTTGTGGAGGTGTTTGGGATGCTCATCGGTATGCTTACGGCTAACTACGGCGGTCCGGATTTGGAAACGGTTATCAAGTTTGCTTCCGAGAACGGCTTCGATTGTTTGGAGGTTGCGGCTGGCCCCGGCAGCAAGCACATAGACCCTGCCACGCTGACGGAATCCCGCGCTGAGGAGATAAAGCGCAAACTGCAGGAAGCGGGGTTGAAAATATCGAGCTTGGCGTCTTATATCAACGTTACGGACGCCGATCCCGCGAAGAGGGAGGCCAATATCAACCACATCCGCAAGTGCATAGATGCGGCGGTTCTTCTGGGGGTTGACGTGGTTTGCACGATGGCCGGAATGCCAATGCCTGGAAAGAGCCGCATGCAAACCATCGAAGAGGAGTGCACGAAGGTTTTCCCGCCGCTTTTGGAGTACGCTGCCTCGAAGGGCGTTAAGATTGCGCTGGAGAACTGGACGGCCACGAACATCATGCACTTGGGGCATTGGGAGCGCTTGTTCGAGCTGATTCCAAACGAGAATTTCGGTTTGAACTTTGATCCATCCCATCTGGTGTGGCAGGGAATAGACTACCTGGCGGCTGTTGACCGCTTTGCAAAGCGGATTTTCCACACCCACGCGAAGGATACGGAGATCAACTACCACCGACTGAGGTGGTTTGGCAACCAGGAGGGTGGTTGGTGGCGCTACGTCATCCCCGGCTTAGGTGTGATAAAGTGGGGCGAGTATATAGGCGCACTGCGCAGAAACGGTTACAACGGCGTTCTTTCCATAGAGCATGAAGACAGCACCAGAAGCCCAGAGGAAGGGTTCATTCTGGGCAAAAACTACCTGAAGATGTTTGCCTAAACGCTTGAGGCGCCGGCCGCGCGGCTCATTGTGGGCTTTTGCGGTCGGCGCCTTTGTTATATCGGGGTTCGAAATTGGCTATGAGGACAGCGGTTATCTTGGCCGCGGGGGGCGGCACCAAATTTTGGCCGTTCAACGAGGTTCGGAATAAGTGCGCATTCCCGATTGCAAACGTGCCGGTGGTTCGCCGCATTGCGGAGGACCTTGTCGGCATGGGCTTTCAGCGGATTTTGGTGGTTGTTGGGCACGGCGAGGCCTCTGTGCGGCATGCTTTGCACGGCCTCTCTCCGACACCGGAGTATGTGCGCCAGCCGTCCGCGTCCGGTACCGCTCCTGCTGTTGCGGCGGCTTGGGATTTGGCCGGTGGAGAGGACATTCTGGTCGTTTACGGGGACGTGGTAACTCCAGCGAGCAACATCAAAGCGGTTGTGGAACACTTTCGGGAGTCCGGGGCCAAAGCGTGCGTTCTGCTGCACCCTCTTGGGGACGAGAAGCCCGGTGATTGGATATGCGGAGAAGTTTCCAGCAGGAGATTGATAGGGGTTCAGGGGCATCCCCGTGGAGGCGAGTATCGATTGGGCGGAGTTGTCGCGCTGGGGCGCGGTGCAGCGTCCGCGGTGCGCGATAACCCGGGACTGCTTCAATCGGTACCGGTTGGCGGGATGCCTCCGACAGAGGCGGATCTGGCGGCTTCCTTGCAGCTTTTGATTGACGACGGCTGTGAGGTTGCTGCAGTGGTGGCTTCAGAGTTCCTTGTTGACCTGGACCGGCCTTGGCACATTTTGGAGGCGAACGCAAGGTTGTTGGACTATATGTCGTCCAGGCTGGAGGGGGACGTCATCCATCCAACTGCAAAAGTTTCAGACAGCGCGGAGGTATCGGGAAGACTGGTGCTTGGCGAGGGCGCGGTTGTGGGGAACCGAGTAGTGGTTCATGGTGATTTGTGGCTGGGTCCGGGCGCAAGCGTTACGAACGGAAGTATCATTGGCGGCAGGGTTTTGATTGGGGCGAATGCGCGTGTACGCGACTATGCTTTTGTTGGTGGAGGCTCATCTCTTGGTCCGCACAGCTTGGTGGGCCACGGAGCGGAATTCGATGGCGTGCTGTTGGACCGCGCTTACCTGTACCACTATTGCGAAATCAGCGGGGTAGTCGGCAGTGCGGTGGATATAGGCGCGGCTACCGTTTGCGGGACCCTCAGGTTCGATGACAGGGACCAGATACATGTGGTGAAAGGGCGGAAGGAGATCCCTCCTTACGGCGCGTCGGCCAGCTTCTTCGGAGATTACAGCCGAACCGGGGTGAACGCCATTATCATGCCGGGCTGTAAGATAGGGGTTTACTCTTGTGTTGGTCCCGGGGTGGTTCTCACGGAGGATTTGCCCAGCCGGAAGATGGTTCTTGTGAAGCAAGAGTACACGGTTCGAGATTGGGGTCCGGAAAGATACGGTTGGTGAAGGGACGGGAGTTGGCTTTTCCCGTCGGTTTTTCCTCGCGTAGGTGCGTGTGCTTTCTTCGGTCGTGAAGGCGGGACCGGGGCGGCGAAAGAGGACCCCGATGGTTTTGAGCCGCGATGTGTGAAGCTGGGTCCCGGCCGGAGAGACGGCCAACTGTAGAATCTCTGAAAAAGATTTAATTCCAGGTAGCCCCCTTTTTGTTTTTGTGTCCCGGAACAGGGGCTTTTAATATTTTTGTCATATTGTTATGATACTCTTGAAACGTGGGTCCTGTCGGATTTTGCGGGATGTTGTGAACAGCGGTCCCTTTTGCCGTGGGGAGAAAATCCGGGTGTTAAGCCTAAAATAGGCCCCCTTGTTTCTCGGTTGATTCTCAATTTTTTCCGCCGAAGAGGTGATTGAATGCGTACCGTTCTTCGATGGTTTGCCGCCCGTCCGCTGAGGCTTTTGGGGGGCTTCCTTGTGTTTATAAGCACAGGCCTGCTGGTGTTCTTGGTCCTTTTAGACATCGCGGTGGGAATGGGAAACCCCTATATCGGCATTTTGGCTTACATGGTTTTGCCCGGTGTGCTTATTCTTGGGTTGGTGCTGGTTCCGATAGATGCGTGGGTTCAGCGCAGGAGGGTTGCTCGTGGCAAGCCGACGTATCCGGTAGTGGATTTGACGGATCCAACTCAGCGGAAGATAGCGGGGTTCTTCGCGGTGGCAAGCGTTGTGATATTGGTGGTGACCACCGTTGTGCTGTACAAATCGGTGGAGTTTATGGACAGCGTGACTTTCTGCGGGAAAGTGTGCCACAGGGTTATGATACCTGAGTACACGGCTTACCTGCGCTCATCCCACGCCAGCGTGGACTGCGTGAAGTGCCACATCGGCCCCGGCGCCCCTTGGTATGTACGCTCTAAGCTTTCCGGACTTCCGCAGGTTTGGCATTACCTGCGCGGGGATTACCGCCGGCCTTTGGAGACCCCTTTGAGAGCCCTCCGCCCGAGCCGCGAGATATGCGAAAACTGCCACTGGACCGAACGGTTTTACGGGAGTATGTTGAGCACAAAGATTTCGCATGCGCAAGACCGACAGAACACTCGGCGTGTGAGATCGATGCTACTGCGCGTTGGAAGCGGTGGGGTGCCCGGGTCTGGAATTCACGGCCACATGGCCAGCACCATATACTACATTCCCGCAAGGTGGGATCGGCGCGAAATCGCCTGGTTGAGGGTGCGCAAGCCGGACGGCAGTGTGCGTGAGTACGTGAACCCCACCTACCAAGCCCGCCTTGCAAGCATTCGGCAAACCGAGGAACAGCGTTTGATGGACTGCATAGACTGCCACAACCGCGCCGCCCACGATTTTCTTCCGTTCGAGCGGTTGCTGGACGAGGCCATTAACCGCGGTCAGGTGGATGCTTCCTTGCCTTTTATCAAGCGCGAGGCGATGAAGGCGGTTGGTGAGGTTAAGGATATACCAACCGCCGCTCAGCAGGCGGGTGTGCTTAAAAGGATCCGCGATATACGGCTTTTCTACGAGAAGGAGTTCCCCGAAATTGCAAGAAATCGCCGTGCGCAATTGCGGAGGTCTATTGATACCATCGAACAGATTTACCTTGCATCTGGCTTTGCGCATATGAGGGTTGGCCCTGAAACTTACCCCAATTGGGCAACGCATGTTGGGTGCTTCCGCTGCCATGGAGTGATGAGGGAAGTGGGAGCCTCTTCGCCAAGGTACATCTCGGCGAACTGCGAGCTGTGCCACTCTCAGCAGATTGAGGGGGCACCGACTGAGCTTTTGGCTCGGTTTTAGCGCGTTCCGGCTCCCGAAGCTGAGGAAATGATGCCCCTTCTTCAGTGGAGAAGGGGCATCGGTGCAAAGCGCTTGCTCCTCTAGGCGGTTTACTCTCGAACGAGAGAGGCCACCTCCACGCCCTCTAACAGCCCGTAGGGTATGAGCTGGTATTCGTCGGTCCAGTTCCTTTCATCAACGAATTCGTGCGGGCCAACCCATCCGAGGTTGTCTCCAGCGCGGTGGTGCAGGGGACCGAAGGTGTTGCGCAGTGTGCTCACAACATCTACGGTCAGAGTGTTTTCGCCGTCTTTAACGTAAGAGGTGACGTCGGCTTCCCATGGCTGCCAGCACACCGGAACGGGTTTTCCTCCGTTTACCGAAACCAGGAACAAGGAGCCTTTGGCTCCGTTCAGATGGACAACCACCTTTCCATTCTCTGGTTTGTCTATGCGGAAGGTGGTTGTGTAGCGCATTGTGCCGGCGTACATGGGATATCCCTGCTCGCCCCAGTTTCCAGCGCTGAGTTGTTGCGGCTCGTCGGTCAGGACGAAGCTTGTTGGGCCGGTTCTTCTAACACCAAAGTCGCCGACAAGGTACATATCCTCCACTTGGACGTCCATGTCGTAGCGGCATGAGAGTTCGATGGTGTTTTCCCCGCGCTTTACGTGGTTGGAGATGTCGATCTTTGCGAACTGCTTGTCCCAGTGCCACTCCTTTGTATCTGTGGATACGGGGTTGCCGTTGACCTTAAGCTGGTATTTGTTAGCCGACTCCAGCACCAGGTACACCTTTTTGCCTTCCACTTCGGAATGGAAGGTGGAGGTTATTGCGAGGTTAACATCGGAGGCAGGTTTAATGCCCTTTGCAGCCAGCGCCCACGGTTGTATTCCGGCGTAGGCTCCCAGACCAGCGGCGTTCCAGGCGGCTCTGCGTGCCTTCCAGATGGGAACAGGGCCAACCCACTCGCCGCCGTTTATGGAGTAGCGGCAGGTGTCTATATTCAGGCTGTTGGGGTGCAGGCGCTTGAAGGAGAACGGGCCGGTTAGCTTCAGGGAGTGGAGCTGGCGGTATTTGGGTTTCTCCACCTTCTTCGGTTGCTGTGCGGTGTCGATTACAAAGGCGTGGCTTCCGGCTGGGTAGAAAGTGGTTTCAATTACAGTTTGCCCGTTTTCGGTTTGGGCCGGCGCGTCTTCCACTTCCCCGGTGTCCATATGCCATTCGGTGACGCGGCCGGTGACAGGCACCGATATGCGCGCTTGATAGGTGTTCGTGCGGCTTTTGTTGGACAGGAAGTATATGTGCTTGCCGTTTGCCACGCGGTGGTGCACCAGTATATCCCCGATCTCTTTTCCGTCGGAATCCGCAACGCTTATCGGCCTAGGAATTATTTGATCCAGGGAGCGTTGAACGGCGTCCTTTTCCAGCTCGCATTTGAAGACCCCGGGCATGCTGAGAAGTCGGTTCCACTCTTCTTGAGCTGGTCGGCCGTCGAGCATGGTAGGTGTTTCGCCCACAAAGAGCACTTTCCCTCCGGCCTGAAGGAATTTTTGGAGCAGGTCGAAAGTGGTGCGCGCCCATGAGAGGGACGGGGGTACAACCACCAGGCTGTAGCGCCCCTCCTTTGCCACCAGGATTTCCTTACCCTCGACGCGGGCATGCTTGGAGAGGATGATTTCGTCTCCGTAATCGAAATCTCGGTGTATGGAGAGCAAGCAATCCTGGAGGTTTACAAGTGCGGAGTTGTAGTGACCAACGCGGTTTGTGCCGCCGCCTTCGAAGTTCGGGACGTAACTGCACCAAGCACTGCCTATCGAGTGCAGGAACAGGATGTCGGCTTGGAAGCGGCCTTGAGAGCATAGATAGCCGGCGCGGCTGAAGTAATCGTTGGCCAGCTTGTAGTGTTCCCAGTAAGGCTGGTGGTAGCTGATTGTGGGTGGGTAGTCGCGCTTCTGCTCGCCTTTCATAGTGTAGAGCGTGAGGTGCTGGCAGAGGAAGGTTATGCCGAGGGCGAAGTGGAAGTCGGCAATCCACTTTTGGTCTTCGAAGCTCATGCTGTGGCCGCTCACGCCGAAGATTTCGCAAAGTATGCGATTGCGGCCGAATTGGTGGGCGACGCTTGAACACTGCTTCAGCGTGAGCGGGTCGTTGATGTTGCGCCCGAGGTGGTCTATGCCGGGAGCTTGCATGTACTCGTAGTGGGGCATGGCCGCACCGATTACGCGTATTTGGCTCTGCAGGTTGTCTTCGGCGAGGTAATGGCCGGTCATCATCAGCCCCAGCCTGTCGCAGAGCTCCGCGTAGGGCTTGGTGAACGCTTCCACGAACCGAAGCGTGGCCGCGCGCCAGAAGTCGTACCTAACAGCGTGGCACTCTGGACCGTCGAAGTAGAGCAGGGGCAGTTTATCAAGAAGGTCGTATCCGTAAAGGGATTTGAAGTAGGCCGGCATTTCGTCGGTCCAAGGTATGCTTCGGTTGCCGTCGCCGGACATATAGTTCGGCTCGTCTGTGAACACGCCAGGCATCCACTCTCCGAAGTCGCGGCGGAATTCTTTCTCGTAAGGCTCGAAGGTTACGCGGAGAAACTCCTGGACGGCGGCCGGGTTTAGGAGGTCGGCATAGCTTTCACCGTTGTACCAATTGCTTTTTGGTGCAAGGTGCTTTCGGAAGACCACAAGCCTTTCGCCTTCTGAAAGCGGTTCTGGAGTGGTTACGCGGGAGAAGCGTACGATGGTGCCGGAGCCGTTGGTTTGCACTCGGTAAACGGCTATCGTACTGGAGTCGCTCAGCGCTGAGGCAAGCTGTGACGGCTCCAGTGGCTCCATTCTGCAGTAGCGGCCGCGGAATTGATCTTTGCCGGCGGTGACGAACCCCCCGGCAAAACCGCTCGGCCATTTATCCTCGTCGTAAAGCCATGATTCCGTGCCCACTTTTCGGCCTTCTTCGAGGCAGGCGCGGACACAGTCCATCCACTCCTTGGAGAGGTACGGTGTGGCAAGACCAACGCGGGAATGCATAAAGTATCCGCCAAAGCCCTGCCTGGCGAACTCACGAACCTGCCACCTAAGCTCATCCGGATTCAGCCGATCGTTCCAAGACCAAAACGGCGATGGGCGGTAATGCTTGGGTGGATTGGCGAAAAGTTTAGGATCCAATGTTTTCTCCCTCCGCTTAGCCGGTGCGGCAGTGCATGGAATGGCGCATATCAAGAGCACGCCAAACAGCAAAACCGCACGGGTTTTCACACGCAAGTTTTTCATCGCTGACCTCTGACGAGGCGCACATTGGCGGACTGCCTACGTGCCAAGATGTTTTTTGCCCCGAGGTGCATGCAATCCTTTTCCCTCCACAGCGGAAGGCTGGAATGTTTTCGGTGTGGCCGAAAGCGTTACAACCATCCCCCGCCGCGAGGTGTGAGCTGAAGCCAGCGGCCTTGGGGGTTTGGCGGGCACCCTGAGCATACTTGGAGTTATGGGTTCGTGGTCGTCCTTCGCGCCGGGCCGTGCATAGTAGTACGCCGTGCGCGTATAAGCCGGAACCCTGCCAACCTTCCAGTGCCACAGCTCTAGGTCGAAGATAATGCTTTTCGTGAAGGGAATATCGTCGAAGATGTGCCAGCGCACCTCGCTGTTGTGGCCGAAGGTGCCTGGACCGTCGCACCGCGGTTGGGCGTGGTATGCATGCGTGTACAACTGCGGGGAGCCCCAGGCGTAGCCAAAGTAATCCTCCGTTCCAGTGCCGAAGTGGCTGGGAAAGTTCTCACCGTCCACGTAAATTTTCTCATCGCCTTCGCCCCACCAGTCGGTCCAAGGGTTTGTTATAGCCAGCGCGGTGCCCACGTACCGCCCGCGTCCGGTCACTTCAACCCATCTCATATCCTTGAAGGGGCGGGTGGGCACGTCGAAATCCATTCGCCACCGTACATAGAAGTGCATGGAGTTGGAAGTCCACCGGTACGGCCTTACCGCCAGCGAGACTGTTCCGCGCAGTGGAACAGTTCCGCAGTTGGTTATTCTGATAACCGCGGTTTTTGCAAACGGCATAACGAAGCGGCACCGCATCTCTCCATCTTTTGTGACGGTGCACGGCAGGGATACGTAGGGGTTAGCACCCGGAGCCGTCCCGAAAAAGTCGCCGAGCGGGCAGTCAATTTGGGGGCCGGCACCATCGAACCAAATTTGGAGGTGTGCCGTGCGCAGGGAGTTCTCCAGATTCTCGACGTTCAGCTTCACAGAGAAGAAGCGGATTGCCGCTGGGCCGCTCAGCTTAAAGATGTTGGAGCCTTCGCCCGGCTTCAGGTTTAGGGAAGCTGTGCGGTTGGGCCTGAGGTTGAGGCGGTCCGGGTCCGAGAGAACGGCCGCAATCCGCTCGATTTCGGGGCCCAGGGCCTGCAGTTCACCAACACTGAAGCTTCTTATCGGCGTGCCTTTGGGGTACGTTCGGTAGTTGATGTGGTAGTATATGCCCCTGCCGGTGTGCGTAACTTTGCAGTGGCGAGCGTATGGTATGGGGAAGTAGAGGTTAGCTCCGTTGGCCAAGCGGTGTGAGAAAGGCGCAATGAAAGGTGGAACCCTCCCTGTGGTCAATGCGAGGAAGTCTGCCTCGAAAGTGGGCTCGGTTGCGCCGTCGATGTAAATGCGGATGCGGGTGTTGTCCGGGTTGGCGGACCATATTCTTGTGATAACGCCGGGACCTTCGGCGTCCATCATGACATGCTCAACCTCTCCGTTGCGCCTTTCGTCTCGGAGGTAGTGGCCGGCATCTCCGTTGGCGAACCAGTTTACCTTTCTGCCGTTTTCTATTCTGCTGGCCCTATCGTAGGATGAAAATTGGCGGTTGATGTAATGAGGGGAAGGCAGGGTTGTCAACCGTTCTAGGTTTACCATTTCCCTCAGGAGCTCGGCCATGCCGATGGGTGCCGCCTGGCCGATTTTCGCCGCCAAGAGACAAGCAAAAACACAGAGCCACGAAAGATACCTCATGTTTGCTCCACTCCTTTTCGTGAGGTGCTGGAGAGAGTATACCACAGACCGGCCGCTTGTTGGAAACTGTTTGAGGAGCTATCGATTGGGCGGGTTTGGCAACTGGGGTCAAGGCCTAGCGCTGTGCAGAGGCGTTTTTCCCTTGGTTGGTTTCTGAATTGAGGAGTCTTTTTGCGCCCATGAATCGTTTTGCGTAGTAGGAAGCGTTCAGAGGGGTTACGGTGAGGCCGTTTCTGGCGCTGGATACGTGCAGAAAGCGCTCGCCTCCCAAAGCCACACCCACATGGGTTGGGCGGCCCTCCACACCGAAGAAAACTAAGTCGCCGGGTTTGAGGTCGGATGCGTCAATCGGCGTTCCCATTTGGAACTGCTCTGCCGCCGAGTGCGGAAGCTGAATGCCTACCGCTGAGAACAAAAGGCAGGTGAAGCCAGAGCAGTCGATGCCGTCCAGGCCGTCTCCGCCGAAGCGGTAGGGGGTGCTGTTTTCCGCAATTCGCTTAACGAGCTGTCGCATCGGGTGTGGTAGAGCTTTCGTCAGCGAGAAGAGTTCTTCCTGGGTGTAGCTTTTCTGCGCGCCGACGGTAAAGCCGGTTCCGCCATTTGGGGAAGAGCTGTTAGGGTTGGTTCTCCATTGCTTCTCGGAGAGGGCAGAGATGGGCGTTTTTTCCTGTGCGGGTGCGGATGCGCGCCTGGGCACAAAGAAGCGCACTTCATCGCTTGGGGATGGTGTGAGCTGGCGCGGAAGGGTCCAATTCGAGTCCAAATCCAGGACCACGCGAACCACCGGTGGCGATACGGTGAACTGGCTGGCCCGCACTCTGACGCCGCTTGTGGAGGGCAGGGCAGAGGGGTCCAGAGCCAGTTCGCAGGACTCCAAATCCACGTAAAACCGCGGGGGCGAAAGCAGGCGTCCCGTTCGGTACCGCGTTGGGCCGTCGAGCGTAAGGGTTACCAGCAGGCCGTCGCTTTTCTGGCGCATGTCCACGCTCAGCAGACCTGTTACTGGGCCGAAGGGCAATGCGGTTTCGTTTGGGTCTGCGGGTTCTTGGGTTCCCAGCGCAGTAGTTGCCGCTGTTATCAAGCAAAAGAACAGGATAGAAAAGGCTTTGGTGCCCATGCTTGCCGCCTGCATTTCGGGTTGTGTTGGCTTTCTGAAGAAGCCGAGGGACTTGTTGGCGCGGCACGGTCGACTTCGCGAAGGTGCCGGTGCAACAAAAAGCGCCGCCCCCGTATCTGTTATCGGAAACCGAAGGCGGCCTCTGAAGCTTGAATTCGGAGGAATTTGGCGGGGTTAGGTGGTTTCTTCCACCTTTTCTTCCAGGTACTCTCCGTCTGCGTTCACGCGGTCGATATCGTAATTGCCGCCCATCAGGTTTCTGGCGGCCAGGAATCCGGTTTCTATCGCGTGGTCTTGGTTGTTATAGCGGAAAGTTCCACAGCGTCCTATAATCTGCAGATTTTCCAATGTTTTGACGTATTGTTTGAGCACCTGCAACGGGCCGTGGTATCCTTTTTCCACAAGCGGATACGCCATTCTGGAGCGGATGACGAACCCGTCTATAAGCTCGGACCGGTCGAAGAAGTGGAGGGTATCCGCAACCTCTTTCACAGCGAATTCCACGAGCTCGTCGTCACTTTTACGCCAGAACTCATCGCCCTCAAAGCAGTAGTACTCCACTCCCAAGCTTGTTACATCGGGAGATGGCACCATGTGGGGACTGCAGTTTTTCGGCTCGTACATTCTTGCGGCTTTAAGGCCGGGTTCTTGGATGTAGATCCAGGTGTCTTTGGTCAACTGGGGGCGGTTGATCATTAGGGCGACGACGATGTGATCCCTATGGCGCAGGGATTTCGCTGCGCGGACGACGTCCGGAGGGGGCGGCGGGTTTATGCTCAGGACCATTTCGGTGAGCGGGATGCTTGAAATGAAGTGCTCCGCTTCGATTTCGATGGTGCCGGTTGGAGTGTTTGCGGTGATGGAGTTGATGCGGCGGCCGTCTCTGTTTACGGAAACGACGCGGGTTTGCGTGAGGACCTGGTTGCGCTCTTCTATAGCAGCTTTCATTGTTTCGTAAGTGAGGCCTGCGCCGAGCATTGGATACATGAACTCGTCGATGAGGCTTTTTATTTTGCCGCGCATTCGGTTTTTCAGAAGGGCGCTTTTGACCGCGGATGCGAGCGACAAGCCCTTGATACGCTGAGAGGCCCAGTCGGCCGATATTTGATTGCAGGGGATACCCCAGACTTTTTCTGTATAGGATTTGAAGTAGAGGTTATACATAGTGCGTCCGAACTGGCGGATGGTCCAGTCCTCGAACGACTCCACGGGGCCGCGGAGCGGCGCGATGCGCACAGCGGCGTAGTCTGCAACGATTTTGGCCGCCATTATCAGGCCCATGCCGAACAGGGCGTTGGCTGGCTTGAGGGGGTAGTCGAAGAAGCGGTTGTTGAAGTAGATACGGGTGAGGCGCGGAACACGAAGGAGCTTATCGCCGAGCAGAGAGCGCATGAAATCGTTGAGCTCTTCGTTTTTGGTGAACCAGCGGTGTGGGCCGATGTCGAAGCGGAAGCCTTTATGGTGGACGGTTCTGGCCAGGCCGCCCACTTGGGGTTTTTCTTCGGCGACAACGACTTCGTGACCGTGTTTGGTGAGCTCATATGCGGCGGCGAGGCCCGCCGGCCCCCCACCGAGAATCGCGGCTTTCATTGTTTGACCTCCTGATGTCTGACGCTGTTGGCAATCTTGAAAGTGGTTGAAATGGAGGGAGTGGCACTTTTTAGAATTTCAGAAACCATTCCAACTTCAACCAATGGCAGTTTTTCTGTTCTCAAAATGAACCTTTGACCGCGAAAATGCTTCAAGACCAAAAGCAATTAAAGATCTTTGCTTTCCACCCAGATAGTTTTGTCGTTCGATTGCTCATTGTTTTGGGGAAACTCCTTGCTGCTTTTGGGGTTGTACAGCTTCGACTCTATGGTTCTTTCTCCTCCTGAAGGCAGAAAACCTTTCCAAGCCTTTGGCAGCAAAGACCATCAATATTGGCTCGACCTGAAGCCTGTACCTCCCCCAGGCTACCGCGCCAGTTGATAGGGAGTAGAAGAGGAAGAAGAGACAACCCAAAGCTGTCGCATGGATTTGAGTTTTTTGTTTGAAAGACGCTAAAATTCCCCAGAACCCGAAGAAGGCAATGATTACGTTGAGAGCTACCGCTACAAGCGCAAACATAGCTCCTGGCATTTTCAGGTAGCTTGGAACACCAGCTAGGAAACCTGAAATCCACAGTTCTTTGCGAGTTCCTGGGTAACTTCCGGATAGCAACTCTACCCAATAAGTACGGTCTGGCACAAACCAAAAGGCTATGGAACCCTCTATTTGGTTTATTAAAAGCTGTTTCCAATATTTGCGTGTTTCTTGTTCTATCAGTGCTTTCCGGCTGACCCCAGAAAGCTCTTGGGCAGCATAGAGGTTTTTGATTCGAAGTGCAGGAACCCCCGTTGCTCGACTTCGTGCTTGGGCCAGATTGTAGTAAAGCATGTTGTAAGAACCTATGCTGGACACTTCGAAGTGCCCATGCACAAGCAGGTTTCTGACAGCCCACGGCAGTGCCACGGCCCATGCAAGCACAGCGACCAAGAGGGCCGCTTTCCACTCCCGGTGCAACCATACAATCAGCACTGGGATACACAGCGCCAGGTACAATGTTGATGGGCGTATTAGACCCGCCAAGCCGAGGATTGCACCACCTAGGGCGTATAAGCCGTATCGGCGGTTGTTCAAGGCTTTCAGCAGGGCCCAGTACCCGGCGGTTACGATGGCGGCGTGGAGGGTGTCGGGGAACATACTTCCTGCGTAAAGAACGGATGTTGGGCTGAGCGCAAAGAGAGTGCCGGCCAGGAGTCCGATGCGTTGTCCAAAAACCTGCTTGCTGACGGTGTAAACGAGCAGGACCGTGCAGCACGAAACCAGAACCATTACTAGGGAAGCCGCGTATGGTTTTGGTCCGGCTATTTTGTAAACTGCGGCAATGAAAAACGGGAAGACGGGCGTTCGGTTTCGCTCCCAGAAGCTTTGGTTTTCCCACCCTTCGACGGCGACCCAACCTTCTAAAGAGTGCCTGTGTTTTTCGAGCAGGTTGGAAGCTAGAATGTGATACTGTAGTTGATCAGCGCGCCTTGATAGCGGGTTATATCCGTGCAAATAGGCGAAAGTGATTAAAGCATATCTCGGTACAGCTGCAAGGAGCAGAACCAAAAGTAGTTTAATATAGCCGGTTTCCCCAAATTTTGATTGGTTCATCTTCTTTCGGGTATCCTTATCTAGATTTAGAGATTCGTGTCCGGTTGATCGGGCTTCAATGCACTCGCACCGTGTTTTTTGATTCTTTGTATTCCTGCGTATCCCTGCAATTCACAATTTTCCCTTGCGAGTCTTCCCGGAGGGGAGGTTGATAGTGTATGAGAATCACTTCGTGAACGTCATCAACAATGGCTTCTATGCTTTTGCCGCGGTGGGTGAGCTTGGTGGTTGCATTTAAAGAGCCCACGTTTTTTGCGTTTCCTTGGATTGTCATGGTTACTCGGTAGATTGCAGGCTCCTCTAAGAGGGCTGGCAAGGCGTAAGGTCGGTTTTTCTCCGGAATAGTCTGCGGTGGTGCGAAGTAGCCCAGCAGATGAACACGGATTATCCTGCTTGCGGGGTCCTCGGTAACCACAACCTCGACGTTTGGCGGCGCCTTGATTTCAACCTTGGGTGTTGGATTCAAGAAACGAACCGCGCTGGCCAGGAGCTTCCTCGCTTCCACAATGTGATGCTCGCTTGCGGTGGCGAAATCGGGAGAGGCGGCGAAAGTCAACACAGTGCCGCTACCAACCCGGTTGACAAGCACCGCAGGACCTACAGGGGAGTCGGCACTCATGGGCCAATCTGTGCCTTCGCTGCCCTCGAGCTGGCGCACGGTGCGGTGCGGTTTGAGCAGTTCGCCGAAGGGGCTGGCGGTGGTTGGTGTGTAAACAACAGCAGGCCCCTTCACGAGGAAAGGCCAGCCGCGCTTCAGGTCACCGGCAACCTGGTTTTTATCTCCTTCTGGGAAAAGCACCCGGTTGTCTAAAGACTCCAGGCGCCCGTTTACCTTCGCGCCTATAAGCTCACTCAGCGAAGACTCGGCGAGCGGCCTTCCCATGCGGTCGAATTGGCCGCTGTAACCGGTTACAATCAGTTTGCCGCCATCCTCTACATAGCGGCGGATCAGAGCAATTTCTCTGTCGGAAAGAATTCCCACATTGGGGAGCGCTACGATTGGAAACTGCTTCAGAGTTTCCAATGTCACGTTCTCGTCCAATACAACACCGAACGGGACGTGTTCGTAAACCATCGCCTTGTGCATTCCGAGGAAACTCATCATCCACTGCATCGGGTTCTCGCGGCCCATCCAATCGCGGGAGCGACTGCTGAAGTAGATTCCCACCTCGTAAATCGGCCGCTGCCCGAAGTGCGGGCGCTTCTCCAAAGCTTCTTTGAACGCCTTGCCTATCCGCTCGTAAGCCACGGGATCAAGGCGGCCGTCGAAGCCGGTTTTATCCACCATGGTTACGAATGCGCCGTGTGCGAGCAGGGTGAAAAGCTCCCAGCGGATGTCTGTCAGCGGGCGAGTTGTTTGGTCGTGGTACATCCGCACGCCACGCTGTATCACTACTTGATACGGAAGGCCAGGCGTGCTGGCCCGGAAGAATTCGGCGTTGAGGCTGGCCGTGAGAGGGCTGAACCCCCACACACCCGTTTCCCCGGTTGTGAAGTCGCCGTTACCCGCGTGTTGGACAGGTCTTTGGCCCACCTCGAACGAAAACGGCGGGCTACCGTGGTAGTTGAAGTCCACGGTGGCATTGGGGTTGAGCGCCTTAATATGCGCCTTAAGTTCCTTCTCGAATCTTTCGCTGGAGCGGTATCGGAATTCCAGCATCTTATCCCACGCCTCGTCCCAAGTCGGTCCTTTTGGCATTGGGTGTCCGAACTCTTTTTCAAACAGCGAGCGGCAGGTTTGGCACCAACATCCGTATGGCGGTCCGAAACCCTGATCCATCATGTCGATGTGGAGCCCATCGACGCCGTAGGCTAGGATTTCATTGACGATTTGCTTCACGGCTTCTAGATACCCGGAGTTCAAGCAGAAGCGTCCGATCGGCTTCCCATCCGGCCCGCGCATTTTCCATTCCGGGTGCGCATCGAGGAAGTGACCATCTTGCTGGACAACGCAGTACGCGATAATGGTTAGATTATGTTTGCGGGCTTCATCCACTGCTTCACGCAGGGGATCGCGCTCTCCAAGCCCAGGGGCTTTGGGCAAAAGCTTTGAGTTGTAGTAGGCATAATCGCCGTCGCGCGCCCAGAAGACCAGGTACTCGCTGTGAGCGACCGCGGCGCGTCGCACGATTTCGCGCCCGTCGAACTGCGAGCAGTATCGGGTGTCGTTCGCGTTGCTGTGCCCAAGCTGCGCGCCTGTGGGACCAACCTCCATGCCGACAAGGCATTTTTCGAACCAAGGTTTATCTGCGGCGCTGACCAGCGATGTGGCCCCGAAAAATGCGGTTAAGGCGTACGCCCCCAGGTTTACGCGGAGCGGTAGCAACCAGGAAAGGTTTGTTACAGGATTGCCCACTTTTGCCTCCACCGGATTTATTCGAAAGACCAGTAGTGAATCCCGTAAGGTTCGAGGGTGATGTGCAACCGCCGATTGCCTTCCTCCAGTGTGGTTGGGGGTTCCGGCTTCAGGCGTGCGTTCTCGTCGTTGTTGGGTGTTTCGGCGTCAAGAACAATGTGACGCATTCGAAGTTTCGGCGGAAGGCCTTGCAAGGAGAGTTCCACAGGTACGTTTGAGTCGGAAAAGTTCCACAGAAGAAGATTGTACAGGCGCAGCTTTTCATCGAAAGCGGCGAAGCCGTGAACGGATGGGTGGTCAGAAGTTAGGCTAAGGCGGGTTCCGCTCATGCGCGATAGCAGTTTAAAGGCGAAGTAGGATGGGCGGATCTGGTTCTGGTAGTCGAATAGCCCCAGGAACTGCGGCGTTCGGTTCCAGAACCGGGTCATGAATGCGGTGCCTTGCGGCGACATGAACCGAGCGAATTTTTCAGGGTCCACGTGCCAGTCGCGGATGTGGTAATAGCAGGAGTAATCCAACCCTGCGTCCAGCATTTGCCAGATGACCTCGGCGATGTAGCACGGCTGGAACTTCGGGTCGAGCGGTGGGTTCATTAGGTCCATGTTCCATTCGTCGAGGATAGTTTCGGGTTTGAGGGAGGGATACTTTGCCAAGAGGTTTTTTGCGTACTCGATGGTGCCGCGCACCGCCTTTGGGTCGTTGGCGTAAATGTGCCAGGAGATGAAGTGCAGCGGAGCTCCTCCGGTTGCGGCGGCATCCAGCAGAGCCGGGAGGATTGGGGAGCGCACAGATGCAAGCGCTGGTCCCCCAACGCGCGCATTTGGATCGGCACGAAGGATTGCGGCGGCAGTATGCTGATAATAGCGCACGTAGGCTTCCGGTTTAAATCTGTATGGGCATCCGCCGTCCTCGCCGATGTCCGGCTCGTTGCCTACTTCCCAGTATTGGATGTTTGCACCACGCTCTTGGTAGTGCTTTACAAGGTTAAAGATGAGACTTTCCCACTCTCCGTAGTCGTTCGGTTCCACAATATCTTGGTTGATCTCTGGGAAAAGCACGCGTGGTTTGAAACAGAGACACATTATGGGTTTCGCACCTACGGCGAGTATGGTATCCACGCTTCGGTCAAGCAGATCGAAGTGGTAGCGACCTCGCTCGGGCAGTAGATTGAAGTATTCCTGGACGAAGAGGCGCACTAAGCGGGGTTTGAGGATTCGGATCTCCGGGATGCGGTCGGCCCACATCGGTTCTTCGGATAAGCCGCCTTGGCCCAGGCACATTTTGTCCATTTCGAGCGTGCCGATGGGTTTGTCGAAATGAACGGTTACAGTGGTTGTTTTTGAATCCGCGCTTGCTGGTAACGCTGATGTGGCCAGTATCCCCCCGAGGATAAGGGGCAGATTTCGCATATTCATTTTTACCTCCGGCTTCTTTTTGTGCGGTTGGAGCCGGCGCTGCTTTCCCAGCGAGTTTGCGCCATCTTGCGATGGCCGCTTTGCTTGGCCAAGCGGAGCTGTTTATAAGACCGCTGCGCAGGTTTATTGAGCCGCTCGGTAGTTATTTTGTGCGGCGTGGTTGATACTTCCTTCCAGATTTTGGGTCAACAGTGAAGTACTGCGCCGCAGGCCTTTCGGTTTGTCGAAGATTTTTGTAAGCAGAGGGTCTTGCCGCTGGAGCCGGGGGCCATTCCAAAGGTGTTAGCCGAGCTGGCGGTGAAGTTATTTCTGCGGTTAGAGTGCCTTTGGAGATGGAGGTTGGGGAAAATTGGGTTCTAAGGCTGGTTTTGGGGTTGAGATAGGTTTCCTCGGGCTGGGTGCGATGGGCGCTCCGATGGTTAGGAATCTGCTCGAGGCCGGATATGAGGTTGTTGCATACGACCCCAACCCGGAGCGGCTTTCCGCGTGCGCATCTTTCGGTGCCGTGCCTGCGCGGAACGAGGCCGAAGTTGTGAGCCGTACGGATGTGGTGTTAACAAGCCTTCCATCGTCCGAAGCGTTTGTTGAGGTGGCTGAAGGGCACCTCCTGCCGAACTGCCGTCCCGGTCAGGTGTTTATTGATTTGGGGACAACGGCCCCTCCGGAAACGCGGCGGTTGGCGGCGGCTTTTGAGGCAAAGGGGGCTGTTCTCCTCGATGCTCCAGTAAGCGGTGGACCCCAAGGGGTGGAAACGCGTTCTCTTCGCATTTTTGCGGCTGGAGATAAGGAGGTTTTTGAGCGATGCCGGCCAATATTGGAAGCGCTGGGCGGTCCCGACTGGATAACTTACTGCGGTCCAAGCGGTTCTGGACAGGTTGTGAAGGGCGTTAACCAGCTTGCGATGGGATTGAGCGCCGCCGCATATCTGGAGGCGGTGGCTTTTGGCGTAATGGCCGGAGTTGATCCAGGGGTGATCCGCAGGGCGGTTGGTGGTTCTGGCGGCGCAGGCAACTGGAGGGAATACTTGGATATCGTTGCCAAAGCTGTGGAAGAGGGAAATGGCAAGCATATTGGGGTAAAGTTCAGGGAGCTTCCTTACTTCCTCCGGGAGGCGGAGGAAAAAGGATTCGAACTGCCGCTTACGCGGGTGCTTTACTCTTTCTGTGATGCGGGAGAGCGGGTTGTTGTAGACGATAACCGGCCGGCTCCCTCTTTCTGGTATGAATTAACCAAGACAAGGGAGCCCAAAAGCGAATGATTGGATTTGCTCAACGGAATAGGAGGTGCTTGGCTTTCTGGAAGTGAGTGCGCTTGCCGTTTTGGCTGTTTTGGGAATTCTTTCCCCTTATGCCGTTGGTGCATCCAAACTGTCTGCCGCCGGTCTTCGGCAGGCGGTTTACAAGCGCTGGGACGGCGCCGTTTACAGAGTGCCTGTTGCACAAAAAGCGGTGGCTCTCACATTTGATGACGGCCCGTCGCCGCAGTTCACCCCTCAGATACTGCAGGTTTTGGATGCTTACGGTGTGAAGGCAACTTTTTTCGTGGTTGGCAACCAAGTCAGACTTTATCCTGGCTTGGTTAGGGAGATTGCAGAGCGCGGCCATGTGATAGGCAACCACACATTTACGCATCCAAGTGACATTCGCGAGCTTACTGAGGCGCAGTTTCTTGCCGAACTTGTTTTGACATCTCGTGCGGTAGAGCAAGCCGCTGGGATTCGGCCTCGCCTGTTTCGTCCCCCGAAGGGCAAGTTAGGCTCGAGGGAGCTGCTGCTTGCTGAAAGCCAGGGATATCGAGTGGTGCTTTGGTCTGTTTCCGCCGACCATCACGAGGCGACTACTCCCCAGCAAATGGCGGCGCGGGTGATTCGAATGGTGCGTCCCGGCGCAATAATATTGATGCACGACGGCCCTCTGCCAATTCGCTGGAGGGATGTAGCCGCTTTGCCGCTGATTATTGAGGGGCTTTTGGAGCTTGGGTACCGGTTTGTAACCGTGCCCGAGCTTTTGATGGAGGGCGCCCCAGAACACCGAAGCGGTTTTGCTGTGCATACTGACAGGGCGCCGGAACGAACTGGCAAAAGTGAGGGAAATAGTCATGCTGCGGTTGGCAAATCAGGCTTTTCTTCTGGAGTGGAGCGCAGAAATCAGGAAAAGCTCCTTCCACAGCAACAGAAAAATTCGGAAAGGCCCCGAGGGCGTTGAGGCGCCGTGCAGGTGACTGGGTGCTTTGAGGAGAACCTTCTGAGGGTTCTTTTGTTGGTGTGGCTATTTCTGTTTATTTCGGCAAACTTGTTTCGGTACGATTTTTCCTTGAAAGCCGGTAAGCCCCTGTGCTATAATGGCGGTGTTCGCCAGGTGAGCATCGACGAACTTAAACCTGGTGGGTGTTTTTGCCAACTCTACAGAAACAATTCCTTCGGAGTGCCTTAATGACCGCAAGGTGCAAAGGCTTTTTCCGTTTTGTTACAGCCTGCTGTGTCCTCATTGCTTCTGCAGGCTTATGTTTTGCTCAGACCGGCTCCGTAACCAGCGATTATGTGTTTCGCCCAGGGGATGTTATTTCCGTATCGATAGTTGGTCAGCCTGGAGAGAGTATTCCCCGCCTTATAATCCCCGAGGATGGGCGCATCTCCGTTTTCAATAAGCATATCCAGGCGGCTGGGCGCACCCGGGCCGAACTTGAAAAAGAGTTGACCGAGATTGCTTCTGAGCTTATAAAGAATCCCATAATCTCGGTAAATTTGGTAGAGACCCCGCACAACAGGGTTTTCGTAACCGGGGCTGTTGGTATTTCTGGTCCGATTAGTTATGTGCAAGGACTTACTCTTCGTAAAGCGATTGCTCAGGCTGGTGGCTTAAAGCCAACTGCCGGTAAAACCATAACGCTCATACGTTCTAGTTCGGAACCGGTTGCGATAAAGATCGATCTTCCGGCTCTGATGATGGGGGATTCTTCAGATGTTGAGCTTCTTCCTGGGGATTACATACTAGTAGGCGAAGCTGTTATTACTGTTGCGGGCGAAGTTTTGAGGCCCGGCGACCAGCCGTACAGCAGTGCTAACACCCTTCTTCGCGCGATTGCTAACGCAGGCGGTCTGACCTTAAAGGCTGATCCCAGAAACGTGATAATCCGTCGCGATGGAACTGAAAAAGCTCGCGTGGATTTAACCATGGTTTCCAAGTCCACCGAAGCCGAATCCAACGTTTCTTCGGAAGCTGATTTCCGTTTAGAACCTGGCGACACAGTTTACGTTCCTGAGGCTGTTGTTCAGATTTTGGGAGAAGTTGTAAAACCCGGGGCTTATCCGTTCTATGGTGCCAATACCGCACTCAAGGCAGTTGCCAGCGCCGGCGGTTTGCTGCCAACCGCCAATCAATACAGGGCTGTGGTTCAGCGCGACGGGAAGATTGCGGCTTACGTGGATCTATCTCGGGTTGAAGAAACGGGTTCCCCTGCTTTTGATGATACGAAGGACGCTAACTTCGCGCTTCAACCCGGGGATATTTTGTTCGTGCCGCCGATGAGAGAGAGGGTGCATGTGGAGGGGGCGGTTAACAAACCAGGCGACGTATTCTTGATACCCAAGGTTCGCGATAAGATTCTTGATGTGCTGGCCATGGCTTCCGGTGCGCAGACAGGCGCTGACCTTAGACGCGTTGAGCTGAGACGCCCAACCCCTGACGGTAGGTACATTAAAATGACGCTTGACCTAAGTCCCACAGGAAGCCCTTCTAACAACGTTATCGTTAGGGAGGGGGACTATATTTATGTGCCGCTGAAGCAACCAAAGGGCTGGAATGCTATGACTGTGTTAAGCACTGTAATCGGGATTATGTCTATTTCTGGGGTTAAATTTTAGGGTGCCGTTCCATGATTGATACACACAACCACATTCTTCCCGAGATAGATGATGGAGCATCCACGGTTCAGGAAGCCCTTGCTATGGCCCGCAGGGCGGTGGAAGACGGCATTCATACGATTGTTTGTACACCCCACTACCAGTATCTT
>Ga0078972_1002737_pt1 | contig 56668 bp, 39 predicted proteins | sample YelNatPaOPGAMG01_FD_67568 | JGI IMG/M metagenome (GOLD analysis project Ga0078972, IMG submission 67568) | Hot spring thermophilic microbial communities from Obsidian Pool, Yellowstone National Park, USA - OP-RAMG-01 (SPADES assembly) (version 2) | ecosystem: Environmental > Aquatic > Thermal...
CTTCAATGGGGCCGCGGCTCATGAGCCGCGGAAAGCGCGGCGCAGGGCGCGACGACCGTGGTTGTTGGGATGCTTCAATGGGGCCGCGGCTCATGAGCCGCGGAAAGGGCCGGCCTCGCAACCCGCGCATCTACGCCCGCTTACATCACGTTTTGCGAGCGTGACGCCAAAATCCACCGGCCACAATATAGAACGCGGCTTCATCTGATTCGTAACTCCCGAATTGTCAAAGAACTGCGCTCCCGCGAGCGTGCCCAGCACCCCCCTCCACCACCGGCGCACTCGCGGACGACCCCGCGAAAACCTCGACAGTGCCGCATCCTGCGCCAGTGGCGGCCGCGGGTCTGCCGGACGCCTCGGACCGCCAGCGCCAGCCATGCTACACAATCAGCTCCGGCGAGTCAAGCAGAATCGGGGCGCAATCCGACGTCCTGGAGACTGACACGCCCGGACTGCCGACAACCAGACTCGAAACGGGCGTTTGCCGGCAAAAGGTGTTCGATGCCGAGCGGCAGTTTTCCCGCGGCAGGCTTGCCGCCCGGGCGTCAGGTGCGGTGGCCGCCATCGTTGACGGACGTGTTTGCGGAGGTCTGAAGGCTGGTGGAAACGTCGCGGCGCGGGGGGTTGTCGGGGGAAGGGGTGGCGGTCGGGGCGGCCACGGGCGCGGGCGATGCGCGACAGAGCCTTTTCAGCGCGATCCAGCCGACGATTAGCGCCAGCGGGATGCCGAGGAGCAGATTCCAGTTGAGGGACCTGGCGATGCCGTCGGCGACGGGTTTGACGACCTTTTCGCCGCCTATGTCCACGATTTCGACAAGGCCCTTTATGAACGGCTCGGGGTTGGCGACGAAGGCGGTTACGACGCCGGCGGTGGTGATGGCGCCCTTGTTGCGCCAGACCCAGTCGGCCGCCCCGTTGCCATATCTGGTAATCGTCTCGAGCACCGCATCGCGCTGGGGCACCTTTGCCAGGACGCCTTCGTCGGCCAGCATGGCGAGCCGGCGGGCGTTGCGGCCGTCAACTTTATTCAATGCCCGTATCATGGGCGCGCCGTAGTTTTCTATGAGGGGTTCGGCAATTTCGCGATGACGGATCAACGCGTCGGCCGCGTCGTCGCCGTATTTTACGAACATTGCGAAGCAGTTCCGGCGCGCAACGACCCATACCGCCTCGTCGCCGCGGCGGGCCATGAGCTTCAGCGCTATGGGCGCGCCGTCCTCGCCGACCTGCTCGATGAGCCGGAACATTCGCGGGCCGACCTTCTTCGCGGCCTCGACTGTCACCCGCTCGCCGTATCTGGTGGCGAACGTCTCCATTTTCCGGGCGAGCACCTTTGCGGCGTCTTCGCCGAATTCCTTTGCCGCCTCGCGCCCGAACTTTTTCATGATGTATTCGACGCCTTCACCGATCGCCTTGCTGGCGATGCCCGCGCGCACGTCCGGGGCGACGAGAAGAACCACCGCGATTGCAACGATTCTGGTGTTCATGACTGGACACTCCCTTCGATCAATGCCATAACGGCCTGGCGGCGCAGTTGCCTGCGCTTTTCGTGCAGTTCCAGCAGGTGCTGGCGCAGGGCCGGATTCCGGCCGTCGCCGTCAACCAGAAGTTTGTGTATCTCGTCGAGTCTGGCGTTGAGGGTTCTGGCGAGATCGCCGGCGGGGTCTGCCAACCAGTCCCAGATTTTTCCGATGATCAAGTCAACAACGATTCCCGCGGCCAGTCCTATGCCGAGTGTAGCCCCGGCGCTTGCTGCGCCTGTTCCGAGAATGCCCGCCGAAACGGCGAGGCGCGTGGCTACCTGCCCCAGAACTTCGCCGGCTACTGCGGAGGCTACCTCGCGAAGGATCGCACTGATGGTCTCGGCCTGCACGCCTGCGGCGGCATCCCGCAGCGCCTGCGCGAAGGCGGCCTGAAGAGCTGCCTGATTTGCGAACGCTGGCAACGACGCGGCGGGCAGGTCCGCGATGTCCGCCCTTATTCTCACGAGCATCGCGCTTTCGGTGCTCTGGACGGAGGCCAGATAACCCCTGACCACGGCTTCCACGGCCTGCGTCAGCTGGCCGGGTGTGAACAGCCGCGCCTCGAAGCATTCCCTGAGGTAAGTATCAAGCCTGTCGCTCCGGGTAAAAGGCAGTCTGTCGGCCACAAAGCGCCATTTGCTTCCCCAGCCCAGGACGTCGTCGGCGAAGGCAGGCGTGCGCTTCTTGATTTCCTGGAAATACTCGTTGAGGGCGGCGAGATGTTCGTCAATCGCCTGGCGCAGGCGGGCATCGGCCCAGTCCATGTGCGGCGCGGCTCGGCTGAGGGCTTCTCTGGTGTGCGCGGGGAGACGGATTTCGACGGGGGCCTGGGCGGGCGAGTGTTCGCGCAAGGCGTACTTCACCGCCTGCCAGATAACGATCCCGACGATCACGCCGATGGCGGCCAGAACGTACAACATCCACTGTTTGCCCGGACCGGTCGTCTTGCCGTTGGTGTGGGACATTCCGCTGCTCATGTCATCCTCGCGATCGCTGTACGCCATCGCATATTCATACGGATGGTGCGTCGTGCGCCTGACATTCGGGCCCCTGGAATACATGGTCAGGCCGCCATTTCGGCCCCAGCCACGCGTGGAAAGAGGGTTTTCGGCGCCGGGGGCGGCAAGCTGCCGCCGGCGGCGCGACGGCCGGTTGTTAAGCTCAGCAACGGCTCTCCTTACAAGTGTTCCCCACGCTGTAGCCCCCAGGCGCTGTGGCCCACAGAGTTCGTTGCGTGCAAGCGAGCTTACCCTCCACGCGCGTAGCGCCGCCAGGTGTTGGACGGCGGATAACCTGCTATTGGTCCCACGGCCCGCCTTCGGCCCGGCCGGCCGCCACGTCTTCCAGCATCGGTACCCTGATGCAGGCTTCGGGCACGATGCCGGCCAGTTCGCCGGCCGGCGGGGCGCTGGGGGTGAACACGCGGTCGTACAGCGCGACAGCCTGTTCGGCGACGATGAATGCTACCACGGCGACGCCCATCACAACGAGGCCATGCGGCGTGGGAGCAAGCACGTAAACCAGCTGCGTGGCCAGGCCCCCGACGGCGGATTTGAAGGCGGTCTGGGCGGTTTGCCGCTGAAACTCGGCGGTGGTGATTCTGCCCCGGTAATACTCCCATGCGCCGAGCGTTCCGTCCACGGCAAAGGCCAGGCCCGCGGCGGCGACGCCGGGCTGCCTTGCCACCCATTTCACCCACTCCTTCGCGGCGGCCGGCCCGCGCACGATGACGGCTGTTTCAGGCGCGGAGGCCGCGCCGTTTGCCGCAATTCCGGCGTGGCGCGCAAGGCCCCGCATGCCTTCGCGGCCAGCCTGGGCCAGAGCTGCCGATTCCGAGCCTGCCGGCGCCAGCGCTTTTCTGATCGATTCGAACTGCGCCAGGTGCTGGGCGGCGAGTTTCCGGACGGCGGGGGAGTCGGCCTTTTCAGCAAGTCCCTTCAAGACCGTATCCAGGCGCATCTGGGCGATCTCGCCGGTAATGCGCCCGGCCTTGTCAACGTTGAGAATGACGTATCTGTTGACCGCCACCCCGACGCCGTGCAGTTCGCGGCGGATTATTTCCGGCCGGCGCTCCATTGCCGCGAGCACCTGGCGAAGGGTGTTGCGCGTCTGGATGTCGGGGTGTTCCGCCGCAAGTCTCTTGAGGCGTTCCTTGAGCCAGGTATCCGACAGCTGCGGGCCGCTGTTCTGCGTCATAGAGAGTTTGAAGTCCGCCCCAGTCTGGCGCGTTTTGACCTCGATGAATCTTACGTCCACCAGTTCGCCGTTCGCTGCCCGCTTGATGGCAATGCGGTCGATGCCGTGAATGCCCAGGTTGCCGTCTATCACCTCGAACCCGCGGGCGCGGAGGAAACCATCCACCAGCGATTCGCCGAAGGCCCCAAGCTGGCGGGATACCGGCGACAACACCTGCTCGATGGCCGGATGGGGGATCAGCGCCGGTTCGGCACGAGCGGCGGCCCCGATCGCCACCGCCGCCAGAATGGCGATGAGAATGCGAACGCGAACACTGGCGAAAAGCGCGGCAATGCCGTTCATAGTCTTTCTTCCGTCCAGGTTCTCACTCATCCCGCGGTTGCCTCCTCGCAGACATCGGCGCCGGTGTCACTGTCTGCCGGGCGCTTCGATAACCCGTCCGAGCAGCAGCCGGTCGCGTTCCATCACCTGCCTGTACTGCCAGCCGGACAGTTCATCCTTCATGTCGGCCCAGATCTCGTACATCTTGCTGACCATCCACTGCTCGGTGGTGAAGTGCGGATAGTAGCTCCAGGCGAGGTTAACCATGTGCAGCGACTGGGCCTGCATGTCCTCGTCGTCGTTCCAGAAACCCTTGGCCGCGCGCCGCAGCCTGTCGGCCTCGAGAATGTGGGCTCGGGCACGGTCGTGTCCCCACGAACGAACCCTGGCCGTTTCCGCAAACAGTTTTTCGCGGGCCTGCCGGCTCAGCCGCCTGTTTCTGCTGTCATCCTGTATCAGCCTGGCGAGCGTCTGGTAGCATACGTTGATGTGCCGGGATTCGCTCACGTGATCGTTCCCGTCAGCGCACTGCCGGGCCGCGGTCAGAAGCGCCCCGACCATTTCCGGTATGGCGACGGCCGCCGTGCTCGGGTCCTCGTCGATGGCGGTGAGATACTCATGAACCGCGCGGTCCACCTGGCCATTCCTGGCCGCGTCGCGCGCGGATTCCAGCCGCTGCGAGTCGCCCACGACTGCGCCGGCAAATACGGTTTCGACGTTTGCGATGGCCGTTTTCCGAGCAATCTGATTGGCGAGCCAAATCGTAAGCACAGCGAAGACAATGAGAACCGCTGCCACCTTCCAGCCGCTGTTGCTGAAACCTCTGTTCATGTTCATACCACCCTCAGATACGTGCCGCGCGCAAGGCGACTGACACATGCAGCCCGTTTTCCCGACGAGCCCCCCCGACACGCCCGAAGCGTATCCGCCAGCCCCGCCAACAGTTAACGCAAGTCCGGCACCCTGCCGCCGCGCGGCGGGTACCGGCCTGGCGACAGCGCGCAACGCCGGAGCACCACCCCCGATAAGGGCCCTGCTGCCGGCGCCGGAACCGAAGTCTTTCTTCCTCTTCCTCCAATTCGATTTTCCGGCATGATAGCCTGCGCCCCTGCGCCCGAGGGTTTTACGCCGCGAATCGCAGGATCTGTGTTCCATATCAGTCCTGCTCTTGTTCGTTCCTTCAGTCGTCATCATCGTTCTCCAGCATGTTTATTCCGTCCATCATAAAGATGGTGGCGTGATATATCAGCCAGAAGCCGATACCCGCCATCAGTATGTTTCCACTAAGAAGAATAGCGAACCATATAGCCCACATTCCGAGCAGTATTATGCTTAGGAATGCCGTACTATCATGTCCCATACCACACTCCTTTCGCATTTTTGTACGGAGCCGGCCGGCGGCGTCTGACACGTGCGGGCTGTTTTTCGCTGAACCCGTAGGGGGCATGGCGCAGCATGGCGGCGGATGCTGCGGCGGGATTTGGGCTGCCGAAAAGGCGCAGGCATTGTGCGACAACCGGAGGACGTCGTATCGCTTCCGGCGTTAGCCCCTGTCGCCAGTTGTAGTTGCAGATACCACACGCCGCCGGCCTTTTCCGCCGGGCGATGGCGATCTATAGCGCCGGCAGCCGGGCAGGCATTCGGTTTTCAGGCGGCGGAGAGGCTTTTGCAGAAATTGTTCGTCAGCCGCGGCGGTTTGTCCGGTCGGCGCTGGTGGCGGCCGCTCGGGGCGTGTTTCAGGGTCGCCGGCAAATCAATTGGGCTATCGTTCAGTTGCCCGGCCGGCGCAGGTCGTAGGCGCGGATGCCGCCCCACACCCGGCAATAGAAAACCCCATTGGCAAACGGCTCGAGCACCGGCACTTCGTAGCCGCCCGTGGCGGTATGGACGGGCGGATCGCCGTTGACGTGCCACGGTTTGCCCAGCGGTCGGAAGTCGGCCGGGTCGGCGTTGAACATCCGCCAGATTTCCGGGTTGGCCTTGCGCGGACGATGAACGATATCGTTGACGACGATGAGCCGGTCGCCCCAAAGGTATGGATGGACGCCGACGCCCTCGGCCGAGGCCAGCACTTTGCCGTCCTTTTCGCGGACGACCAGCATCATCTGCTTTCCGTCGCCTTCCTTGCCGACCGGGCAGGTGTTGCCGTCGCCCAGGCGCATGGGGCAGTAGATCAGACCGTCGCGGGCGACGATCTTGCGGGCGGGGCCTGCATCCAGAAACAGACCGATGGCGTATTCGGGCGGAAGAGACCAGACTTTTTCCGCGCCTTTCTCCGTGAGCCGGTAGGCGGCCAGAATGCCGATGCCGTTGGGGGATTTGCTCTTGCCGATCAGGTCGCCGGTAAACCGCGGGTGCGACTCAAAGGCCAGCAGAAACTCCTGTCCGAATACGGGCTGGGTGAGATGTTCGCTGCCCAGGGGATGGGTCCAGAAGACATTGCCGGTTTTCGGGTCCACCAGCCGCATTTCGCCTTTGCCGTTGACGCAGACGATGAGGGTACGCGACCCGACGCGAACCGGCGCCGGCGCGTTGAAGCCCGACAGTACCCCCTGCAACCGCCACAATTCCCTGCCCGTGGCGGCGTCCACGCCGACGAGATTCGGCGCCAGCAGTACGCCGTCAACCACCTGCAACATGCCGTAGGGGCCTTTGCCGCGAGGGTCCTTCGCGTTGCGGTTCTTGAGGCCCTCGGCCTTGAACTTCTCCAGCGTCGTATGCATCGGCTCGATGGCCGACTCCCAGAGCACCCTGCCCGTGGCCAGATCGAGGCAATACAGCCGGGCCGTCGTGCCGTATGCAAACACTCTGCCGTCAGCGGCACAGGGCGTGACCGCAAACCCGCCCCGTTTGCCGGGGACATAGTTAAGCCCCTTGTCGGCGAACACCTGTTTCCATCGTACCGCGCCCGTGAGCGCATCGAGCGCGATGACGGTTTCGTCGGCGGATATCTTGAAAAACGGCTTGAACTCGTCGGCCACGGTGTCGCCGCGCTGCCAGATGGTCTGGCCGCTGGGAGTGAGATAGAAATGGATAACCAGTCCGCCGGCTACAATCAGGCTCGACTCGCCCCCGTAAGCCAGCCCCGTGCCGCCGGCATAGCCGCCTGCGGCGCTGGAAACCGCCTTGCCGAAGCCCATGCGCTTGTCCTCAAAGGACCACAGCAGCCTGACCTGCGACATGTCGTCGATGAGCTTTATTCCCGACGTTTCGCTGAATGAATTGTTGCCGCCGAGATACGAGGGCCAGTCATCCGCCCGACCCGCGATGCCGACAAGCGCGCTCAGCAGCAGCGCCAGCCATATCGTCTTGATCTTGCTCATATATCGCTCCTCGCCGTCGCCACGCCCAGCCGCCAGGCCGCCGGCTATCATCCGGCATATGCGCCGCCTGGCCGCTGCGGTTGGGTATCACTCCGGCATCGTCACCACGCTGTTATCGTTACCCGACCGTCGCATGTTCGTTGCAGGCAGTGCGCAACAGCGTGGCCCGCGCGCCGCCGAAGTCCGCCACCGACAAGCGGGGCAAACCCCGTCCCAGCCCGTCGCGGTTTTTCCCCTTCGGCTGTTCCTGCCGGCTTTGGCCGACAGCTTGCCCCGGACATGGCACATCGATCGCCTGTTGCATGGGGCAAACCAGCGAATAGCGCAGATGTGGCCGGCAGGGCGATGCACCGCTGTGCATGGCGCGGGGATGGCTGTGTGGCTTCATCGCGCGTTGCGTACAGTCGCCCTCAGGGAAGCGGTCGGCCAATGCGTTCCAGCGAACTCGCGATGACGTGGACGTCGTCCTCCGCGGGAATTACCATGCGCGCGCCGAGGCGTTTGCGGTGCGCGGCCGGCGGGGCTGTGCCGACGCTCAGGGACCGCCGAGCGAAAAATGCCGCGACGGGCGCGGCCGGGCGAACGCCGGTTGCGATTCGCACAGCGGAGGGGTAGTGTGCACAGGCAGCCAGTTCATGAAAGGTGTGCTTGCCATGTTGCGTTGGGTGGCTTTGCTGTGTGGCGTGATGACGGTGTGTGTGGTCGGCCGGTCGGCCTGGTCGCAGGACAGGCCTTTCGTGCTGGCCGACGCCGGAGGGGCGGCCGATATCGTCGTTTGCGGGCAACTGCCGGAGTTCCTCCGGCTGGCCGCGCAGGACCTTGCCGAGGACTGCGCACGGATCACCGGCAGGCGTCCGCGGATCGTTTCGCGGTGGGAGGATTGCCGCGCTGACATGGTGGTGTTGCTGGTCAGCGGCGAACAGCCGGAATCGCTCAAACTGTTGCGCGATACGGGTGTTGAACCGACCCGAAAGCCCGGCCAATGGGAGGCTTATCATGTGCGCACGGCCGGCAACCCGGCATTGCCGGGCAAACGTCTGCTGGTAATCGAAGGCAGCGACCACCGCGGCGCGATGTTCGGGCTGTATGCCTTCTGCGAGCGGTATCTGAAGGTCGATCCGTTCTATTTCTGGGCGGACAGACCGCCGCAGAAACGCGACACTCTCGCGTGGGACCAGGTGGAGATCGCATGCGGCGAGCCGACGTTCCGTTATCGCGGATGGTTCATAAACGATGAAGACCTGTTGACCGAGTGGCAGGGCAGCGGAGGCGAGCGGCGGATCGCCTATCCGTATTATCATCAGGTGGTGCCGGCATCGGTCTCCGACCGCGTGTTCGAGGCGATGGTGCGGGCGCAATTCAACCTGGTGATTCCGGCCTCGTTCGTGGACATCCGCAATCCGGCTGAAGAACGGCTGATCGCCGATGCGGTCCGCCGCGGGCTGATGGTCAGCCAGCATCACGTCGAACCGCTGGGCGTCAGCGCGTTCGGTTTCGACAACTACTGGAAGAGCAGAGGCCGGAACGTGCCGTACTCGTTCGTCCGCTGCCGCAACGAGTTCGAGGAAATCTGGCGCGATTCGGTTCGGCGCTGGGCGCGCTATCCGGGAGTGGTGTGGCAGCTCGGGCTGCGCGGGATAGCCGACCGACCGGTGTGGACGAGCGATCCGGCCGTTCCGGCGGATCCGGCCGCCCGCGGCAAACTCATTTCCGAGGCCATGGCGCTTCAGTGGAAGATCATCCGCGAGATCGATCCGCGACCGCAGCCGCCGGCCACCACGACCCTGTGGATGGAAGGCGCCGATCTGCATGTCCGCGGACGTCTTTCATTTCCGCCGGGCGTCATGGTCGTGTTCGCGGACAACAGCCCCGGCTGGCAGTGGCAGGACGACTTTTTCCGCGTCGTGCGCGAGCCATCGCGATCGTACGGGGTGTACTATCATCACGCTTTGTGGAACCAGGGACCGCACCTGATCCAGGCCGTTCCGCCGCAGCGAACCCACCGGCTCATGGCTCTGGCGGTCGAGAAGAACTCTCACGCCTACGCCATGCTCAACGTCGCCAACGTCCGCGAGTTCGTTCTGGGGCTTCACGCGTCGGCCGAGATGCTGCGCCGCATGGAGGGTTTCGATCCCGAGCAGTTCATGCGCCGCTGGGCCGGCGAGCGCTTCGGACCGGCCGCCGAAAAAGCACTTGAGGCTTACCGCCTGTACTTCGCGAGCTTCGAAGCAGGCTCCGGGCGCCGCGGCCTGCTCGACGGGGAGCTGGTTGCGGCGGGGTCGCGAGTGTATTCGCAGATCCTCAAACAGGCATCCGAGGGCGCCAAACTGGAGACCCCCCAGCGCGTCCGCGAACTGCTGGCCGGCGTGGAAAGGCAACATGCGGCGCTGCAAAAAGCCGGCGCAAACATCCAGGAGATTCTGGAAATGCTCAGCGGCAACGAGCGCCAGTTTTTCGAGACCAACTTCGTGGCGCACTACCGGATTGCGGCGGGACTGCTGGAATGGGTGGCCTCGGCATGCAGGGCTTCGCTGGCGCTGGATCAGGGCGACCTGCACGCCGCCGCCAGACATCTGGCCGACGGCCGCAAGGCCATGGACCTGGTCCGCTCGGGTCAGGCGCTGTGCTCGCGCGGGCGATGGGAACACTGGTATCGCGGGGATCGCAAGATGCACCTGGCGGCCGCCGAGAAACTTCTCCGCCAGGCGTCGGCGGCGGTCGATTCGCGGAGCGGACAGTTGCAGAAGACGCCGTGAAACCGTGTTAACGGCCCGGCGCATCGGGCCGTTGGCCCTGCGGAAACGGTGCTGCGCGCCGGCGAGCCGACAGAAAGAAACCGTCGTTCGAGCATCCGATTCGTCCTGTCGTGGCCGTGGGCGGCGGGCGAACTGGCATAATCCGGATCGCGCTGCGATGCAGCAGCGTTCATCCATGGGTCAAGGACGATTTGTTCCCGCGGCCTGCTGGGCGGGCGTTCGCGGCTGCCCGTACGCTGCGCCCGGGCGGCCGTTCGCCGTGACAGCGCGGAACGGATGGCCTCAAGAAAGCATTAAGAAAGCTGCCGGCGCAGCCGATGTGCCTCGACAAACGTATGCGACAATCCCGCCGGCCTGAAAACGGCCGCTTCGCGCGCTTACACGCCGTACATCCGACCGACGGGTCAGGAGAGACCGGACCGGCGGCAGGCGGCTGTCGCAACGGCGCCTCAGCGGCCGCCCTGCGCACTGGCGCCCTGGCGTAACTGGCGCTCGAGGATGCAGATGAACTCGGCGGACGGCATGACTTTCCGGCAGGCAATCATCTTCTCGAATACGAACACCATGCCGCTGTAGTGAGCGATGAGAGTGGACATTACAGCGGAGAAAAAAGAGACCGCAGGAAAGCGGCGAAATCGGCTCGCCGCTCTGTTTCCACTGGCTATTCGGCTTTATTTTTCGCGAAGCGAAAAATCGGGGTGACTGGATTTGAACCAGCGACCTCTTGGTCCCGAACCAAGCGCTCTAAACCAAGCTGAGCTACACCCCGCAACGCCTCAGCGTTACGGCTAATACTACCGCCGGCCGGAAGAATATCAAGCCGTCGCGGCCCACGCTTCTGCGAAGTGATGCCGCCCGCTGCCGCCGTAAACCGGCCCGCATATGCGGCCGCCGTGCGCGGAGCGATTCCCGCCGTAATTATAATGCTGTCCGGCCAGGCAGGCCGAAATGCTTCGCTCCCGAGGCGCCGTGTTGCGGCCGGCGGGCATCGTCCGGCCCGCAGGCCGAAACGCTTCGCCCGGCACCTGGGCAACCGCCGGTCGCCGCAGCGCAGCACCGGCCGCCGCGCGACCGCCGCGGGGCATGAGACTGTCCGGCTGGAGGGATCGGGTCGTGCAGGTGTGCATAGGCATGCCGACATCGCCCTCCCCGCCGCCCTTCTCGCGATCGGTTCGTGCAGGTGCGGGGAGGCAATGCGCAATCGCCGCGGTGGATGAGGCCATCCGGCTGCGGGCGTGCTTCCGATCACGCATGAGGACGCGACCGCCGGGGCCCGCGAGATCATCCGGCTGGAGGAAGCGGTTCATGCAGGTGTGGAAGCGCATGGGTATGACGTGTTAGTGAGGCAGATATCGGCGATCGGTTCGTGCAGGTGTGGAAGCGCAACAACCGAGGGGGCATGAGGCTGTCCATCGGCCGTCCGCAGCGTTTCCCGCCGCAGCGACGGGCGATCAGGTCGGCGGTCGGCCGGCGGGCTTTCCGCCTGCCTGATGAAAACGTCGTTCTTGACGCGCCTGCGCGGCATCCGGCCGGCGGGCTGCCACCGGACCGGCGCCCTGCCGGCTGGTGGGCGGCTGGCCGAATCCCGGCTCCGCGCGAAAGCTGCGATGATGCGCCGCTTGGGCAGTCGCGGGGTTGGTGGTATTATCCATGGGTCAATGTTGTCGGCGTAAAGGTGGGCGTCTGCACGTCGGACCACATTGCGGGGTATTAAAGGTCATGGCCAAAAAAGGTAAACCTTGGACGCGCGACGAGCTGCTGGTGGCGTTCAACCTCTACTGTCGAACTCCGTTCGGGCGCATGCACATCCGCAATCCCGACATAATCGCTCTTGCCAGCAGGCTGGGGCGGACACCCGGCTCGGTTACCATGAAGCTCTGCAACTTCGCCAGCCTCGACCCTGTTCACAGAGCCCGCAACATAGCCGGGCTGAAAAACGTGTCAGCCGCCGATCGCGAGATTTTTGAGGAGTTTCAATCTGACTGGCAGGCGCTCGCGGAAGAAAGCGAGGCGGCCAATGAGCGACTGGGCGTCCGTCCCCCTGTCACTGAAGGCGAGGAGTCGCTAGCCGAACTCGCCGATCGTGCAGGCGACACGGAAGCGATCCGCAGCGTCCGCGTTCGTCGCGTGCAATCGCTGTTCAGGGCAACAGTGCTTGCCAGTTACGATTTCACTTGCGCTATCTCCGGCATCGCTGTTCCGGCGCTGCTACAGGCCAGCCACATAATCCCATGGGCGCAAGATAAATCGCGCCGTATCGATCCCCGCAACGGCATTGCTCTTTCGGCGCTTCATGATAGGGCGTTCGACAGGGGACTCATAACGTTTGACGAAGATCTGCGCGTCGTGGTATCGCGCCGGCTGCACGTGGGCAATCCGAGCGAGATTCACCGAGCCGCCCTTTTGAACATCGAAGGCCAGCGACTCCGGCTGCCCACGCGCTACGCGCCGGATCCGCAAGCGCTGGAGTGGCACCGGCAACACGTCTTCGTGGGATAGCCCGATACGCAGTTCAAGCGGGAGCGCGGAACTCGCGAGGCAATAGTTGGAGAAGCCGCTCGACGGACAGGCTATGCAGGTCGAAAGTCCGCTCCAACTGATTCAGTACAGCCGTTAGACGCCTTATGCTCCCGGGGCCCTTGCTCTGCGATCCTCGCCGGAGCCGTCGCGTTTTCTCGTCAAAGTACAGCCGTTTGATCGCACCCATCACCGCCTCAGACGCAAGCAGCGATGGAGATTCTACAGTCCACTTGTAAGCCTCGCTCAGAGCGGTATCCAAAGGGCTCAACAGGATCGGCTCCACGAGATCTGGGCAACGGGCATGCACCCGATAAACCAGATATGGCCCCAGCAAGAAATGGCGATAATAACGCCGTGGATTGGCGATTTCCGGTATCCATCGCGCCCGGTCGCCCGGCTTGCGCTGGCCGGTTTTGTCGGGCGGGCACAGCTGGTCGAACCACAGCAGCGCCAGCCACGCCCACAGCCCCCTGTCGCGCTCAGGCTCCCTCAGGGCGCTCGACGACAGGAGATTGTACAGGTACTCGGCCGCCTCATAGCGCCGCGGAAATACCCGGTCCTCCTCGACCAGCACCTTCACCGGCAGGCTTTCGGAAGTCCGCCCGTCGGTCAGTATCGACCGGGGACATTGCTGCGGGCTGTCTCCCGTGAGCGAATCGAGAAACTCGCCCATTCTTGCCATGCCCTGATCATTGAGCCGGTGCAATTCCACCCGCTTCATCGTTCATTCCTCCTCTTTTCTCCAGTGCCCGAGGCGCGCGCCGATGCGGGTTCTGCGGCAGAAGGCCCTTACCGTCTCATGAATCCAGTCCATCCATTCCCCTCTGTTGTCGTCCGTCAGGTCCGCCGGCGGCTCCGGCACCCCGGGCAGCGCGCACGCAAACCGCAGCCATCTGCTGCGCCAGTCCTGCGCGTCGTCGCGATCGACGTGTTCCTCTATCAGCAGGATGCGCGTGAGTATGGAGCGGAATATCTCCGGAAGCGCCAGCGTCACAAACTCCGGCGTGGTGACAAATCCTCTCCAGTCGGAAACCAGCGTCGAACTGATCCTCAGAAGGGGCTCGTCGTCGCCAAACTCCACCCACCATATCTGGTCCTTCGAATCGCCCGTGTCCACCGGCAGCAGCGACTGTGCCGTGCGACTCTTCAGGTTGCGGGGACGGATCTGATCCGCCAGGGCAAGAATCTTCGCGGGCCTGACGGACGCTCCGGCGGGAGCGTTTTCGACCACCTTCACCCGGAACTTCACCCCGTCGGGCGAGCGCACGTCGCGCAAAACCCGATCGTCCGGCTTGCACGGTGCGCCGACCGTGCCGAAGTCGAACCTCTGCCACATCGTCTGCCGGTATGCCTCGACAAACACCCGGGCGTGGGCGGGCAGATTGTACCGGCCGAGGTCCAGTTCGGCATCGAATCGGACTGCCCCGTCGGCCTCGGTAATGTGGATCTTCACATCCTCGCGCCGTATGGGCCGTCTGCCCGTGAAGTTGAGCCGCCTCATCATCTCTCACGCCTCCTTCCCCGCCGAAGCGGCGGCGTCCGCCGGTCCAACGTCCGGCTTTTCTTCGGTTACGCTGACGTACAGGTCGCGGTTCTCATCGAAGCCGGTCACTTCGACGAGAAACTTGTCGCCTGATGGGCGAACACACAGAAGGTTCGGGTGGCGCCTGGTTATCTCGGCGTCGGCGACGACAATCGTCATCGAACCGTCCGAGAGATCGAAATCCGCCGGATCGTAGCGCGACAGAGGATTGCCCCGCGTGGTGTCATACGCCACCTCGATGGTCAGAGCCGCGGGCAACGGTACTTTGCCGGCGTTGTCGCGCACTATGCGGAAGCCGGCATGGACGTTTTCGATGCGCCAGGGCTGCGGCCGCGGCTTTTCGATGTCGTGCGTCTCGGGCGCCTCCGGCGCCTGGCCGGGCTTTCTGCCGGGCCCTTCCACGGGCGGAGCCTGTTCGGGTTCCGGAAATGCGGGAAAGAACTCCGCCAGGCTCCGGCGGTCGCGCTGCGCGTCCGACTGGCTGAGGATCTCCGCTATATTGCGCGGGGACGTACGCACGAAATCCAGCAGTTGCCTGCCGTCCTGATATTTCCCGCGGAAGTTGCCGGTGTCATGAGACCAGTCCGTATGCGCCGGCGTTTCCGCATCGCCCAGAAAACCGGCCAGGGGCTTGTCATCGATGACGACCAGCGCGAACAGATTGTGCCCGCCCACGCGCCGCGGCTCCCGCCCGCTCGGCCTCGGGATGGTGATGCCGTTGCGAACGAAGATCGGCCGGTAACCGCGTCCCTTGAGATCCCTGCGCAGGAAGACGTCGAAGTGCGAGTCTTCAGGGGCGGCCCCGAGCTTCTGCACCTTAACAGGAACACGCAGAGCGATGAGGTCTCCGCGGGTAAACTGCGTGCTCAGCGAATTGAGCTGGTCCGGCGGAAAGAGCGACTTGTCCCACCTGGGTTTCGCTGCTGGCGCAGGAGCCGCCAGGCTCACCAGCTGTTGCGGCGCGATCTTGCGGGCGTCGAAGGCAAATTGTATCACCGCGCTGAGGCTTTCATCAATACCGCGTGAAGCCGACCTGGCCAGGTTCGGCAGGCTGCCCTGGTCGAGCAGCACGGAAGATCCGGGGCTCTCGACAGAAACGGTCAGCTTGCCATCGAGAATGGGAAGGAAGTATTCGCGCACAACAGCCCGGACGATTGCCTCCGGCGTGACATCGTCGTGACAGAAAGGGACGACGACGGATAACCCGGGCTCGCCGTTTTTGCCCCTTTCCAGGCAGAAGGCCTGGCAGAACTCTTCGATCGCAGCGGAATCCTCCACCGGCAGGACAACCTCCGGCGGGCCGCTGTCGGGGCAGCCGAACATGCCATCGGGGGCATACACGGCGCCTTGCAGCTGGTGATAACGCAGCACGGCCTGTCCCATCAGCAACGGTTTGTTATCCGACCGGCGTATCGTGAAGCCGAACATCGTGTTGATGCGGCTTGATCTCGGAAAAACGGTCTTGCCGACGCCCCATTTCCCGCGTCCGCCGTCATTCTGAGACAGGCCTTCGGCGCGAAAGAAGGCGTAGAAACGGTTGTCGCTGCCGGCCGATGCGGAATCCCGGGCGCGGAAATCTCCCTCCAGTCCTCTGGTTCCGAAGTCCTCAACCACCAGAAATCTGCACGCGTCCGTCATTTCCGGGACACCGCGCAATCCGCTGCCGGGCGCAGTGAGGTGCGGCCAGAGACCTTCGAACCAGCGCTGCGCCACATCTCTGGCAAGCGGTCGACCCTCCGAGACGTAGAACAGCACGCGCACGGAAGGGCTGTGAGGGTCCTGCGCGTCCAGGGCATTCTGTATGGACTCGCGGACGAGCGCCTGTGCCGGTCCTTCGATGGCCTCTTCGTCGAAATACTCTCCGGCAATCGGATTGCGTTCCTTTTCCAATGGATACTTCTTTCGAAAAATCCATTTCGCGGTTGTCATCGCCGGTTCTCCCTGTTTCATTCCGCCCCTTCGGGAAGGCAGTTCCACGCCGCCTCCACCGCCTGCGGCAGCGGCTCTTTGCTCACAATAGAATACCCGCGCCGGCCGTGTGCGCGTACAACACCGACCGCGCGCAGCCACGCCAGCGCAACGTACGCCTGATACGCTGGCCACTCCTGACCCGTGGCCGGATCCTTCAGCGGGCGGTCATGACTGAACAATTCGTCCGCGGTGAACAGCCGGGCCCCAGATTGCCGCGCGGCGATAGCTCTCAGCAGCGTATCGACAGCCGCGCGCGGCGCCTTGTGCACGTATTCGCCGCGCTTCTTGCGCGACCAGCCGATCTTGACCAGCTCATTGCCGTTGCGGAGGAATCTGGGATATTCGTTTCGCGAAGCGGGCGTCCGATAACCGCGCGCAATCGGCCGCCCTGCGTCAGCCGTCCCGTATCGCACCTGTCGGCCGTTGCCGGGACGCCCCGCCTCCGCCTCCCGCAACGGTTCGCGAAGCGGCCCGACCGGCGCGCTGTCGGATTCTATCGTGCCCAGCTCGGCGGCGATGCGCGCCATTTCGCGCGCCAGCTCCGTCAGCCGCGCAAGCGCGCCGTAGTCGGCAGCCGCGACTGCCCGGGAAAGCAGTTCCCGCAACCTGGTTTCAGCATCCACAAAGATTCCGCGAGCCTCAGATAATACACTCATTGCATAGATATAATAGCACGACAATATGGTGAGTCAATAGCGCATATCAGGATTCTTGCCTGCCGCCGGGCCGTTCGCGCCGTGTGACCGTGTGGAAGACACCGCATCGGGCCAGGCTCCCGGGCGGTTTGCGACCTCAGGACGCGGGCCGCGGACGGTGTTTGCGCTCTCTCGCCGGGGCGGACTGTGCAACGAAGCGCTGGCCGGCCATGGAGGTCCGGGCTTCTGAATCGCATAGCCGCCCACGCGCCACAGTCGTTCATACGTGACGGGCTGATTCCGCGCGACAGTGCATCGTGCGAATCAGCATTCCCGGCCGCTGGACGGCGCAATGTCCGGGCGGTATAGTAAACGGTCTGTCCGGCGCATGGGCGACCGGGCGCAACACAGGCTCCGAGGAACCCTTATGGGATATAAACTCAAGCCCAACAAGAGCATGCTCAGCCGGTTCAAGGTTACCAAAACCGGCAAGCTCAAGCGCCGTCATGCCAAAACATCGCATCTGATGAGCGGGCGGTCGCCCGGAAAGAAGCGCAAACTGGGCCGGCCGGCAATCGTCTATGAAGGCATGGCGCGGCGCCTGCGCAAGTACATCGGCGCGGCGCATCTGAAGCCTGCAAGAACGGCTCATATGCGCAAGATCGCGCTGGCAAAGGCTCAGGCCGCGGCAACATCGCCGTCGCAGACGGCCCAGCCCGCGACCACCGGCGAAACCCCCGCCGCCCCCGCGCCGCAGGGAACGTAAGGACAGGCGCGATACGGCCAGGGGTCTGGCCGCGACCGCCGTCGTTGCAGGGCAAACTGGGACGGTCGCGGCTTTGTGCAGAGTGCTGGTGTGCCCGTGTTGCAGAACACGTAAGTCGTGGCAGATGCACGCGCCCGCCCGCGGCTGGCCGGCACCGCGGGTTAAAGTATGCCGAAGCGCGGTTCTTCAGAAGTGCCGTTGCCGCCGCGCCCCAGAGCACGCCAGCAGGTGTGCGACAGGGCAAAGAGTTTCCGGCCCGCGCCGCCGCAGTGTGACATGAGCCGGGTCGCGGTTCTGTGCAGTATGCCATCGCGGTCAGGCGTCGGCGGGCGGCCGGAATCATGCCGACTGATTGCCCGGCAGTGCTGGCAGGAACCCACCTGCCGCGGAATGTCCGGCCGATCGGAGTCGGCCGCGGACACGACGACAGCGGCGATGCGCATCGCGGCGGTGTCCGCGGACTTTGTGAAAACGTAAACCGCGATCGCGCGGCAGCCGCAGATCGCGATATTTTTTCTGAAGCATCGGTGCGTGGCCGATGCAGCCAAGCCGTCCCGCCGGCGACGTTGCCGGCGGGAAACGTGCCTCTAGCTCAACGAAAGGACGCAACATGCCTCGTGTAAAAGGCGGTCCGGTTCACGCCCGCAAACGCAAGCGGGTATTGCGGGCGGCGAAGGGTTTTCGTGGCGGCCCGGGAACTCTGTATCGTCCGGCCCTGGAGTTTGTGCGCAAGGCCGGCGTATATGCCTATCGCGACCGCCGCCAGAAAAAACGTCTGTTCCGCAGTCTGTGGATAACCCGCCTGAATGCCGCTCTCAAAGCGCGCGGGCTGAGTTACAACCGGTTCATTCCCGCTCTGGTCGATGCCGGTATAGAACTCAACCGCAAAATGCTCAGCGAGCTGGCGATATCCGACCCGGCCGCGTTCGACGCGGTGGTGGAGAAGGTCAAGCCCTTCATCAAGACCAAGACCGCATGAGGCGCGGTTTCTGAGGGCGTCGCGCGCGGCCCGCGCGCACGGTGCACGCACACGGCAACGGCGCAAGCCGCCACATGTGAGACGCCCTGGAGGCGAAGCGGGCGGCAGGGAAACAGCGCGCCGATGCGCCTGCGCAAGAACTGCGCCTGCGCGATCTTCCGCTGTGCCGGCGATTTGCCTACGGGCGTCGCGGCGACGGTCCGCATTGCAGAGCCCGTGCCCGCGAACGCCGCCGGGCGGGCTTGCGCTTCTGGCCGGCCGGGGTGCGGTGGCATATACTGCGTTTCGGGGCGCCGCGCTATGTTTCGCTGGTGGCAACTGGCTCTGCTGGCGGGTTATGCGCTGTTGCCGGTATTGACGGTGTGGCGCGCGATGGCGCTGCGCCGGCGCGGAGGGCGGGGAGCGCTGGCGTCGGCCGTCATCTTCATCGTCGCGGGCGTGGCAGCGGGACTGGTGGTCGGAGCGGCCAATGCCATTCTGGCGTACGGCCGCGTCCCGCCGCTGCAAACGGCAAGACTCATATGCGTTTTCGCCGGCGGCGGCTGCGCTGTGTGGTGGCTCAACGCGGCCCTGCGGCATGCTGCGCTGCGTCTGGCGGGCGTGCCGGCTGATCGCGCTGTGGCCAACCCGCAACAGCCTGTCGGCAGGGTCATGCTGGCCATGGTCGTTCAGCGGGTTGTCGTGGTGCTGCTGGCGGTGCCGTATCTGCTGGCGCTGGCGACGGGATATCGCCCGGGAGTGACAACGTCATGGAGCCCCGCCGCAGACGTGTCCGACTGTGCCGAGGTATGGCTCGAAACCGGCGACGGGCTGCGGCTTCAGGCGTGGTGGATGAAGGCGACGGCGGGCAACCGCGCCGACGGCGACGAAGACGGCGGCTGGCGGGGACGACGGTCGGTCGTTCTGTGTCACGGCACCGGCAGCGGCGCCGAGCAGCACCGCCGACTTGCGCGGCTGCTGGTCGAAGCCGGCTATAACGTGCTTGCGCCGCAGCTGCGCGGGCACGGTCGCAGCGGCGGATGTTTCGGGGGTTTCGGGGCGGTGGAAAAACGCGACGTGGTGGCGGCGGTGCGCTGGCTGCGGCAGCGTCATCCCGACCTGTCGCAGCGCATTTTCGGCATCGGCACGGGCACCGGTGCGGCGGCGCTGCTTGCCGCGGCGGCCGACCCCGATGAAGGCAGGCATATCGATGCCCTGGTGCTGTGCGAGCCGTTTGCGCGTCTGGATGTGGTGGCCGAGGCGGCGCTGGGAGACGAGCTCCCGCGGCCGCTGCGACGGCTTCTGGCGCGCTGCGTTCTGGCGGCGGCGTCAGTGCACGCGGGCGCGGACCTGCTGCGGTTTGCGCCGGGGGATTGCGCGGCCGACATCTGGCCGCGGCCCGTACTGGTCATTCACGGTCGGCAGCGCGGGCCGGTACCGGTGCTCGAGGAAATGGAAGTATATCGACGGCTTTCCGGACCGAGAGAGGAGTTCTGGCCGGGCGTCGCGGAAGATGATGCACAGCGGCCGAGGTCGGGCCGCGGCATCGAGCTTCAGATACGCCTGCTGCGCCGGGCGCTGGGTATGGACGACGAGATATGGAGCGATCCCGGCGTGCAGCATCGCACGCTGCGGTTTCTGGAGGAGGCCAGGTCCGCGCCGTATGTATGACGCGGTTGGCGGCAGCCGGCGCGCGGCGGAGGGCTGTGGCGTTGGCACACGGGCGCAGGCATGCGCCGCAAGCCTATGTCCACGACGCTTTTCGAATGGCTCATCAGACAATACCCGCAGGCCAGCCGGCAGACGCTGCGGCGGATGGTGGCCGATGGCCGGGTGAGCATAAACGGCCAGCGTGCGCGGTCGCTGAAGCTGCCCGTTGGCGAGGGCGACCGTGTGGAGGTGTCGGGACGGCGGCGTCCGGCTCCGCCGTCGCTTCAGCCGCTGGAGGCGGTGCACGAGGACGACGACGTGCTGGTGGTGAACAAGCCGGCCGGGCTGCTGACCAGCACGGTGGCGCGCGAGCGTCGTCCGACGGCGATCGGGATAATCCGGCGATATCTGGCACATCGCCAGCCCGGCGCGCGTCCGGGCGTGGTGCACCGGCTGGACCGCGACGCTTCGGGTCTGCTGGTGTTTTCCAAGAACGACCGGGCGTTTGCTTCGCTCAAGAGGCAGTTCTTTCATCACACGGTTGACCGGCACTATCTGGCGGTAGTTCACGGAAAACCGCGTCCGCCTGCGGGGCGGATAGAATCGCTGCTTTCCGAGCGCCCGGACGGTTCGGTGAAACAGACGCGGCGGCGCGGGGCGCAACTGGCGGTGACCGAATATGAGGTGGTGCGCACCGCCGGCAGATGGTCGGTGCTGCGGCTGCGACTGTTCACCGGACGCAAGCATCAGATTCGCGCGCAGCTGGCGGGGCGGGGCTGGCCGGTGGTGGGCGATGCCATGTACGGTCCGCAGCCGCCGGCTTCGGAACGGCTTCTGCTGTGCGCGACGCTGCTGGCGTTCGATCATCCGCGTTCGGGAGAGCGCATGACGTTCAGCATTCCCCCGCCGCCGGAAATACAGGCTATACTTGACGGCCGTGAGTGAAGAAACATCCAGAGGCGCACGGGCTCCGCGCGGCGCATGGGACGAAGCGGCCGACTGGTACGACCAGCTCGTCGGCGACGAGGGCAGCGAATATCACCGACATGTGGTGTTTCCGCGCACGCTGCGGCTTCTGGAGGCCGGCGCCGGGCAGCGCGTGCTGGATGTGGCGTGCGGGCAGGGGGCGTTCTGCCGGCTGCTGCATCAGCAGGGCGTGCAGGCAACGGGGATAGATGCCTCGGAGAAGCTCATCCGCGCCGCGCGGCGGCGCAACGAGGGACTGGCGTGCGCGGAAGGAGGCCCGGCGCCGCCGCAGTACGTGGTGGCCGACGTCCGCCGGCCGCTGCGACTCACAAACGCTGTCTTCGATGCCGCGGTGTGCATACTGGCGGTACAGAACATCGACGGGCCCGCCGACATGTTCCGGGCGGTGGCCCAGGTCCTTCGCGGCGGAGGCAGATTCGTGGTGGTGATGACGCATCCGTGTTTCCGTTCGCCCGGGTATTCGTCGTGGGGATGGGACGAAACGGCGCGCGTGCAGTATCGGCGGGTGGACCGGTACATGAGTCTGCGCAAGGAGCCGATCTTCACGCATCCCGGGCGCAAGACGGGCCAGTACACCTGGACATATCACCGTCCGCTGCAATGGTATTTCAAAGCGCTGCGCGAGGCGGGACTGGTGGTCGATGCGCTGGAGGAGTGGACCAGCCACAAGCAGAGCACCAGCGGGCCCCGCGCCGCCGCCGAAAACGCCGCCCGCAGGGAGATTCCTCTGTTTCTGGCGCTGCGGGCGGTGAAATGCCTTCCGCCGGCGTCGTAGCAGCGGGCAGCGCGGCGTTGCGCGCAGCCGGTCGATTGCACGCCGGAAGCGGCAACCTACAATGGGGGCGCAGCGTCCGGGGCAGGCGGCTTTGGGGTCAATGCCGTCGCGTCCGGCGCATGGTCAAATCGGGAGGTCGCACATGAATCGCAGGCTGTCGCGTCGTCAGGCGTTGCGCCGGCTGGCCGGAACGGCCGCCGCACCGTCGGTCTGGAGCGTTCTTTCGGGGATAACCCGCGCCGGAGCGGCGGGTCGGCGGCCCAATATTCTGTTCATCATGACGGATGACCACGCCGCCCACGCTCTGAGCTGCTACGGCAGCCGGATCAACAAGACGCCCAATCTCGACCGCATCGCCGCCGGAGGCATGCGCTTCGACAACTGTTTCGTCACCAACGCCCTGTGCGGACCGAGCCGGGCGACGCTGCTGACAGGGCAGTACAGCCACATCCACGGCTACAAGATCAACGCGGGCAGGTTCGACGGCTCGCGGCAGACCTTTCCGAAGCTGCTCCAGCAGGCCGGGTATCACACGGCCATCATCGGCAAGTGGCATCTGAACTCCGATCCGACGGGTTTCGATCACTGGTGCATATTGCCGGGCCAGGGCGTGTACGTGAACCCGGGGTTTATCGACAATGGCAAGCGGCGCACGATAGAAGGATACGTTACCGACATCATCACCGACCTGGCGATAGAACATCTCAAGGCCCGCGACAAAAGCAAACCGTTCTGCCTGCTGTATCATCACAAGGCGCCGCACCGGGCGTGGAACCCCGCGCCGCGGCACGCTTCGCTGTACGAGGACGCGGATATACCGCTGCCGGAGACGTTCGACGACGACTACAGCCACCGCGGACGGGCCGCGCGCGAGCAGGAAATGACCGTGGAGAAGCATCTTGGCCGCAGCGACCTGAAAGCGGATCCGCCCGCGGGCCTTTCCGGACCGGAACTGAAGAAATGGAAATACCAGAGGTACATCAAGGATTATCTGCGCTGCGTGGCCGGGGTGGATGAGAACATCGGGCGCATGCTGGATTTTCTGGATAAGGAGGGTCTGACCGACGATACGGTGGTGATATACACGTCGGACAACGGGTTTTTCCTGGGCGATCACGGCTGGTACGACAAGCGGTTCATGTATGAGCATTCGCTGCGCGTGCCGTTCATCGTGCGCTATCCGCCGCTGGTGAAGGCGGGTTCGGTGAGCAGGGAAATAGTGATCAACTGCGACTGGGCGCCGACGCTGCTGGATTGCGCCGGGGTGGCGGTGCCGCCGGAAATGCAGGGGCGCAGCCTCAGGCCGTTGCTTGCAGGACAGACGCCCGCCGACTGGCGTAAATCGATGTATTACCACTATTACGAGTTTCCGCAGCCGCATCACGTATATCCGCATTACGGCGTGCGCACACAGCGGCATAAACTGATTCATTTCTATACGCTTAACGAGTGGGAGCTTTTCGATCTGGAGAAGGACCCCAACGAAATGCGCAGCGTGTATGACGATCCGGCGTATGCGACCGTGCGCGAGGAGCTCAAGGCTGAACTCCAGCGCCTGCGCACGGAGCTGAAGGACACCACGCCCTGAATCGCGCCGCCGGCGCCGCACGCTTGTAGAGCGGGCAGTCGGCCCTCGGCGCGGCTTGCGGCCGCGCGAAAACAACGGAAAACCGGCTGAACAAGAGGGTATGGCCGTTGACACTTCCGCTGGGTGTTCTATAAAGAGCGGCACGCATCATGACCATAGCGCATTCGCCGTTTCAGCCGCCGTGGAACTTTCTGGGGCTGCCCGAGCGCCTCGCTGCGCCACAGCGGGCGCGGGCGTGGCTGCTTCCGATAGGTTATGAAGCGACGACCAGTTACGGCGCCGGCACGCGGGATGGACCGGCCGCCATCATCGCCGCCTCGCGGCAGGTGGAGCTGTACGACCGCGAGTTCGGCAGCGAGCCCGCGCTCGATTACGGCGTCCACACGATGCCCGAACTGGGCCATCAGCACGGCTCGCCCGAGATGATGATCCGCACCATAGAGCGGGTGGTGGGCGACATTCTCGGGGGCACGCCCGCGCCGGCGGTGCTGGGCGTGCTGGGAGGCGAGCACTCGATATCGGCGGGCGTGGTGCGCGGCATGGCCAGGGTCCACGACGACGGCAAGCTGGTGGCCGTGCAGATCGACGCCCATGCCGACCTGCGCGACGAGTATGAGGGCTCGCCGTGGAGCCATGCATGTGCGGCGAGGCGCATTCTCGACGTATGCCCCGTGTTTCAGATAGGCATACGCAACATCTCCGCCGGCGAAGAGGAGTTCCGCCGTTCGTCCAGACAGGTGAAGACGGTGTTCTCGGAGCAGGCCGCCGACGGGGGTTTCCTTAAGGAACTGGCGCGGTTCGTCCGCGGCAAGCGCGTGTTTCTGACGATAGACCTGGACGGGCTCGACCCGTCGATCATGCCGTCGGTGGGCACGCCGGAGCCCGACGGTCTGTCGTGGTCGATGGTGCTTCAGATCGTGCGCACAATAGTGCGCAGCGCCGCGGCGATGCCGGTTTTCGACGTGGTGGAACTGGCGCCGATACCCGCTTTGCGCGGGCCGGATTTCCTGGCCGCAAAACTCGTGTACAAGATCATGTCGCTGGCGCTCCTGGGCGCCGGACGCAGATGACCGTCGGCAGTGCGCAATGCCCGGACGGTACTACGGTTCACTTCAGCCAGCCGGCGGCAACGCCGGCAAGGGAAGGCACTCATGAGCAAGATAGAAGTCCCGAAAAAGTTCGTCAGCAAGTACCCGCACAAGTTCGCCAGAGGCAAACAGCGCTATCTCTGCGGCAAGCGCATACTGCCGCGCCCCATAACCGGACGCGAAACGCTGCCGCAACTCATCGATTCGGCGTTTCTGGCATACAACGCCGCCCGGTTGCATGAGGCATGCCGGCTGTTCACCGAGAAGATGCTGGCCGACGATGTTACGGTGGGCATGAGCCTCGCCGGGGCGCTGACCCCCGCGGGCATCGGCGCGGCGGCCATCGTGCCGCTGATAAAGGCGGGGTTCGTGGACTGGATCGTGTCCACCGGCGCCAATCTGTATCACGATCTGCACCACGCCCTCAACCTGCCCCTGTACAAGGGTTCGCCGTTCGTGCACGACCCCGAACTGCGGCGACTGGGAGTCGTGCGCATATACGACATCCTCCTGGACTACAACGACGTGCTGATGAAGACCGACGACATCCTGCGCAAGGTCCTCTCGCAGCCGGAGTTCCAGAAGGAGATGGGCACGGCCGAGCTGCACTGGCTGCTGGGCAAGTACGCCGCCGAGTTCGAGAAGCAGACCGGCGTAAAGGATGCGTCGGTGCTGGCAGCGGCATACCGCGCCGACGTGCCCTGCTTCTGTTCATCCCCGGGCGATTCGACGATAGGCATGAACATCGCCGGACTGGAAATCGCCGGCAACAAGTTGCGCGTGAATCCGAGCATCGACGTCAACGAATCGACGTCCATCGTGCTGTGCATGCAACAGGCCGGCGGGCGCACGGCGGCCGTGCTCATAGGCGGCGGGTCGCCCAAGAACTTCCTTCTCCAGACCGAACCGCAGATACAGGAGGTGCTGCGCATCAAGGAGTTCGGCCACGAGTACTTCCTCCAGTTCACCGACGCGCGCCCCGACACCGGCGGGCTGTCGGGCGCCACGCCGCACGAGGCCGTCAGCTGGGGCAAAGTAGATCCAAACCAACTGCCCGATGCGGTGGTGTGCTACGTGGATTCGACGGTGGCGCTGCCGCTGCTGACACATTATGCGCTGGCGAAACACAAACCGCGCCCGCTCAAGCGGCTGTACCGCAAACTGCCGGAGTTCATGGAGAAACTGAAGAAGGAGTACTTTGCGCACAACAAATAGAATCCCGCCCGGACAGATGATCAAACCAGCCCAACTCGAGGCCCTGGCCCGCCGGCACGGCACGCCGCTGTTCGTCATCGACCACGACGAGATACGCCGCAACTACGCCGCGTTCCGGCGGCATCTGCCGCGCGTGCAGGCGTATTACGCCGTGAAGGCCAACCCCGACCCGCAGATCGTCCGCACGCTGTATCTGGCCGGGGCGAGCTTCGACGTGGCCTCGATGCCGGAGTTCCTCATCGTTTACCGCAACATCAGGCATCTGCCCGCGAAACAGCGCCAGGACTGGATCTGGGACAAGATAATCTACGCCAACCCCATCAAGGCCCCCGAGACGCTGCGCCGGCTCGACCGCTATCGTCCGCTGGTGACATACGACAATCGCGACGAGATAGACAAGATAAGGCGCTATGCGCCGCATGCCGGGCTGGTGCTGCGCCTGCGCGTTCCCAACACGGGCTCGATGGTGGAATTGTCCAGCAAATTTGGAGCCTCGCCGGGCGAGGCGGTGGACCTCATCGCCGCCGCCGCGCGGGCGGGGCTGGTGGTCGAGGGACTCAGTTTCCACGTGGGCAGCCAGTGCACCAACTTTGAGAACTTCGTGCAGGCGCTGAACATAAGCGCTGCGGTCTTCCGCGAGGCCGCCGACCGCGGTTTCCGCATGAAACTGCTGGACATCGGCGGCGGCTTCCCGGCGCCGTACGACTCCAGCGTCAGACCGCTGGCCGAACTGGCGCGCAAGATAAACTCCGAGGTGGACAGGCTCTTTCCGCGCGATATCGAGATACTCGCCGAACCGGGCAGGTTTCTGGTGGCCACGGCGGGATATCTGGTGGCCCGCATAATCGGCCGGGCCGTGCGGGATGGCAAACTGTGCTACTACATCGACGACGGCGTTTACCACACCTACTCGGGAATACTCTTCGACCACTGCCGCTACCGGGTGAAGGCGTTTCGCAGAGGCCCCGTCGAGCTTTGCGCCGTCTTCGGTCCGACGTGCGACGGGCTGGATATCGTCTCTCAGGCCGAACCCCTTCCGCGAAATCTCGCGCTGGGCGACCTGGTGTACAGCCCGGATATCGGCGCCTACAGCCACGCCTCATCGACGCGCTTCAACGGTTTTCCCCCTGCGAAAGTGGTGCATGTGAATCTGTGAAGCCTCCGCAGCATCGCGGGTGTGCCGCCCGCCTGCGAAAAACACGCCGCCGCTGCGCCGGAACGCCAACAGCCGGCGTATGATGTTCTGAGCGTCCCGGGAGATACACCATGTCCCGTCCATCCCGCCGCAGCGTCGTGCCGGCCGTCGAATGTCTCGAACCGCGCGCCATGCTCACGGGGTCGGAAGCGCTATCTGCCGATCCCGTCAGACACATACAGTTCGCAGGCCGATCGTGGACAGTGAAGGAAAGCGATCAGCCCGTGGGGCCCGGGCCGAACTATTTCTCGGCCGGCGAACAGTCCGTCTGGGTCGATGACGCCGGCGCGCTGCATCTCCGTCTGCGCAACGAAGGCGGCGTGTGGAAATGCGCCGAAGTGTACAGCGACTGGATCGCCGCCTACGGAACATACCGCTTTTACATCGACGGCCGTCCGGACCTGCTCGACAGGAATGTCACCGGCGCGTGTTTTCTCTACGCCACCGACGAGAAGGAGATAGACATCGAGTTTGCCCGCTGGTCGCAGGAGGATCCGGGTTTCAACGCCCAATACGTGGTTCAGCCGTGGTACCACCCGGGCAATATGCATCGCTTCTCCATGAGTCTCACCGGCACATACACCACCCACAGTTTCACCTGGCAACCCGGGGCGGTGTATTTCCGCAGCTGGCACGATCATTCGGTCGAACCGATAACGCCGGATCATCTCATACAGGAGTGGACCTACAGCGGCCCGGATGTGCCCGCCGAACAGGATAACCTGCGCGTTCACCTGAACTTGTGGCTCTATCAGGGAGCGGCGCCGTCGGACGGACAGGAAGCCGAGCTGGTGATAAAGGCGGTTGATCTTCCGGCGACCCCGACGCCTCCGCCTGCGCCGCAGCCGTCGGCATGGGTGGTCATCGGCGATCGTCGTGGCGCGGCCGCCCGCACTCTGGCATACACCGACGCCGACGGCTCGAAGGTGAAGATAACCATGACCGGCGGGCTGGCACGGGCAGGGCTTGCGGGGGGCGTGCGAATCGCGCCGGCGAAGAGCGGGACCATAGACGTCGGTCGCGCGGTGGACATAGTCAGCATCGCGCTGTCCCGCACCGACGGCGCGTCGGCCCTCGTCTTCAGCGTTTCGGGCGGCGCTGACAACCTGACCGACGTCGGCACCATCACCGGCCGGACGCTCATCGGAAAGATCAGCGCCGGCAGCGTTCTCCTGATGGGCGGAGGACTGCGGCTGACGGGCGCGGGCGCGGTCGGGTCGTTGAACCTGCGCGGGCTGCGCAACGGAGCAGGCGTGCTGGCGGCCGGGCCTGTGCCGGGCGGCATGACGTTCAATATCCGGAGCATCGCCAGCGGATCGGTGGTCGATGTGCGTCGCGGACCGGTCAGCCGGGCGGTTTTCTCCGGGCCTATGCGCGGGGTTTTTGCGGCGGGCGTGAGCGCCGGGGCAGATGCGCAGTTCTTCACCGACGACGACGTCGTAACGTACCGCGTGCGGGTTGATTCGCTGTCTCTGGCGCGCGGCTCGGCCGGCAGCCTCAGCGCGGGCGCGCCACGGGGGCTGCTGCTCGGACCGCGCGTCGGTTCGATCGACACCGGCACGCCCGTGCGCCCCAATACGGGCGCGTGCGTTGACGGCGCCGGATTCGAAGCGCGCGTGCTGCCCGGACCGGCCGCCTCCATAGCCATAGTGCTGTCCCGAGACGACGAGGTTTACGGGCGCGTCGGCGACGTGGCTCCGGAGTATTACAAGGTGCTGCTGTACGCTTATACCAACGCCTGGTACATCCAGCCGTGGCTGGGAAGCGAACTGAGCATCGACGACGATCTGCGCTGGAGTGCCGAAGATGTGAAGCCGGGCACCCTGTACGCATGGCTGGTGAGGCTCGATGTAAAAGGTCCGGATGTCATGTGGTCGCCGCTGGTGGTGGACGGCGTGCGCGTGGTGGCCGCGACTACGAAGACTCGCTGAGAACACATACGCGGCACGGAGCGCCATTGGCGGGTAACGGCAGCCGGCGGGCTTTGTATCACATTGCGCACATGTCTCACCCATCGCAACATACTCTCCGGCCGGTTGCAGAAAGGGTTTTCATACTGGCGGCTTTGGCGCTGATGCTGCCCGCCGTGCTTCTCGATACGCCCGTGGCTGCGGACGTCGTTGCGCGCGTACGGGTCTTTTCCGACAAGGTGCCCGACGTGTCCAGCCTGGAGGCGTGGAAACGGTCCTTTATCCACGAGGATATGACCGACAGGGACAAGGCTCTGGCCGTGTGGCGCAGTGCCTGGATGTTCCGCCATCAGGATGTGCCGCCCAACGAATACCTTCAGCACGAGGCCAACGTCCACGATCCCATAAAGCTCTTCAACGTTTACGGTTATGGGCAGTGCTGCTGTGCGTCGGCCACTGTGGAAGCGCTGGCCCGCTACGTCGGGTTGAGCGCCCGCGGGTGGGGGATTACGGCCCACAGCGTGAGCGAGGTCTTCTGGGACGGCCGGTGGCACATGCTCGATGCGTCGCTTATCTGCTATTTCCCGGGCGCCGACGGGCAGATCGCTTCCGTCAGTGAGATAAGCGAAAGCATATCGCAGTGGCTCAAGAACAATCCGGGCTTCGCCGGCAACGACCGGAAACTAATCGACTTCATGCGCAACGGCGGCTGGAAAAAAGGCCCGGCAGTGCTGGCGACCTGTCCTTTTTATGACCAGCATGGCTGGCTGCCGGCGGCCACTCACGGCTGGTATTCCACGATGATGGAGTATTCCCGGCCGGATAAGAACTTCATATACGAATACGGCACGGCTCTGGGGTACGAAGTGAACATTCAGCTGCGCCCGGGGCAGCGGCTGGTGCGCAACTGGTCCAATACGGGGCTGCATGTGAACATGAAGGATGGCAAAGCCCCCGGCTGCATCAGGGGAGTTATCGGACAGGGAGACTTGCGCTATTCTGCGAAAGAAGGCGACCTTGCTCCCGGACGCGTGGGCAACGGCAGATTCGAATACCAGGTGCCACTTGCGCGGGTTAAGGAAGATGCGCTTCTTGTGGAGAACCTGCGCGTCGAGGGCACGTCGCTGCGCGTGGCAGACGGCGGGAGCGAGGGCGTGCTGGTGCTGCGAATGCCGTCGAGTTACGTCTATCTCACGGGCAGAATAGAACTTAAGGCCATGGCCGAGCCGGGCGGCGAGGTACGGGTGGAGTTTTCGGATAACAATGGTCTGGACTGGCGCCAGGTGGGGCGTTATGGCGCCGGTGAACATGATATAGACATAAGCCCTCTGGTTTTAAGGAGATATGACTATCGCCTCCGATTCACTCTTAAAGGCGCCGCCACCGGCATAGACAAACTGTCGCTCGCTCACGACATTCAGCATTCGCAGCGCGTGTTGCCGGCTCTGGCGACCGGCAGGAACACAATCACCTTTCAGGCCGGTCCGCATGAGGGAACCATCGTTATCGAAGGTGCGACCAGCCCGGCGCACAAGGGGAAGAACGTTCTGTACACGGATTTTCATCCGCGTGTAAGCGGCATGCGCGAAAACATGCTGTTCGTGGGAGACACCGGCCGGGGCGAGGTCGTTTTCCCCGTGAGCACTCCTGCGGCGATGAAGCGCATCCGCATCGGGGCACACTACCGCGCCCGCGACAAGCGCGACCGGCTGGACGTGGCCGTTTCTTTCGACGACGGAAGAACCTGGACAAGCGCTGGAGTTCTGGAAGGCCCGACGCCAGGGAACAGTAAGTACTTTATATTCAACGACATACCGCCGGACAGCCGCGCTGCGCTGGTACGGTTTGCCGGCGTGCAATACAACACTACGGGCATATTCGACCTGCGCATAAGCGCCGATTACCTCGAGCCGGCGGGCCGGATGATGCCCGTGCGCATCACATACAGATGGCTGGAGGATGGGGTTGAGAAGCAGCACGTCCACGTGGCCCGTTCGGAGCAGGAAACCTTTGAGATCCAGTGCAACACCCGCCCAGTCATGAGGAGCATCTTACTGGAACCGGAATGAACGGCTGCACGCAATCGCCTTGCGGGCTCTTGCGCCAGCGCACGAAGCGCGCGACCGGACAGTTCTGTTGTATTTGACCCGTTCCGCAAAACGGCCGGCCGGTGCGGACAACGGGTTCTTTAGGGCCGCTGAGGCGCGCAATCTGCTCCCATGCCGCAGATTTATTGTTGTCAGTCGGCAAAGCATGGGCTAAATTGATTTTAAGCCGCTTTCCGTAGTGGTCCGCAGCGTCGCGGCGAAGAGGGCCAGAGCCCTTCGCAGCATAGGTCTTCACGGGCGTGTTTCATCGGCGGACCGGTTGAGGAGCTCTCCAATGTATCGCCAGCAGGCAGTACGCGTTGGCGCGACGGATGCTGTTTGCGGTCGGCGCCGGCAATACCGTCTTCTCGCTCGCTGTCTTGAGAGGCTGCGTCACGGCAGCGGCAGCCCGGCGCCGTCGATCGATCCACTTGAGAACCGCCAGCTGCTTTCCAGCCCCGTGATAATCAGCGAGATAATGTATCATCCCGTGCCGTTCGACACCGGCGCGGAATACATAGAACTGTATAACACGACCTCCAGCGACATATCCCTCGATGGCTGGCGGTTCACAAAGGGCATAGATTACGCATTTCCTGCGGGCACCGTCATCCCCGCCGGCGGGTATCTGGTGGTGGCCGCCAATCTGGCAACGTTTCAGGCAAAGTACCCGGGGGTATCGAACGTCGTGGGGAGCAAGTTTCTGCCGGCAGGCGCACCCGCGAAGGCATTCGTTCCGACGGACGGCTCGCTTGGACTGTCGTGGACGCAGGTCGGCTTCGACGACAGCGCCTGGCCGGCGGGTCAGACCGGGGTCGGGTACGAGCGTGCGAGCGGTTACGAAGGGCTTATCGGTCTGGATGTCGGCGCGGCCATGTACGGCGCCAACGCTTCGGCGTTCATACGCATTCCCTTCACGGTTGACGACCCGCGCGATTTCGAGTCGATGACGCTGCGGATGAAGTACGACGACGGATTCGTGGCGTGGCTCAACGGCGTGGAGATCGCGCGGCGCAATGCGCCGGCGACCCCCGAGTGGAACTCGGCCGCCACGGCGAGCCGTCCCGACGCGCAGGCGCTGGTGTACGAGGACATAAACATCACTTCGTACATTCCGCTGCTCAACGACGGACAGAACGTGCTGGCGATACAGGCGCTGAACGTCAGCGCCGACGACGATGATCTGCTGGTGTACCCGGAGATAATCTCCAGCTGGCGGGGCCATTTGAGCAATTCGAGCGAGGAGATACGCATAGAGGACGCCTCCGGGCAGAACGCCGACAGCGTTACCTATGCCGACGAAGGCGACTGGGCGCCGCGCGAGCGCAACGCGTTCGGGCTGGAATGGGTACAGTCGATAACGCGCAACGGCAGCACGGCGACGGTGACGATTCCGAATCACGGCTACAGCAACGGCAATCAGGTGCGCATAAGCGGCGCCGACCAGCCCGAGTACAACGGTCTGTTCACCATCGCCGATGTAACGACCAACACGTTCACGATAACCGTGTCGGGCCAGCCGGCAAGTCCCGCCACGGGGCTGATAATCGCCCAGAACAGAAGCCCCGACCACGGGCACTACGGCTGGCGTTACGTATCGTGGGCCGACGGCGGCGGGCGTTCGCTGGAACTGATCAACCCCCTGCTGAGCAACGATTACGGGCAGAACTGGTCGGCGAGCCTGGTGCCCAATGGCACGCCCGGGGCGATGAACTCCGTGCGCGCTGTCAACATCGCGCCGCTGATAGTTGACGCGAAACATTCCCCGGCGGTGCCGAAGAGCACCGACTACGTAACCGTGACGGCGCGGCTGATCGACGAACTGGGCACGGCCGCCAGCGCCCGCGTGTATTACCGCGTCGATGCGCTCACGCCCAACCCCTGGTCGCAGGCGGTCATGCGCGACGATGGTCTGGGTGGCGACGCACAGGCCGGCGACGGCGTGTGGACGGCGGTGCTGCCGCCCCAGGCCGACAAGACGGTCGTCGAGTTCTACATCGAGGCGACCGACGGCGTGCTCAGCCGCACCTGGCCCGCCCCCACCGACGTGGGGCAGACGGCGAATCTGCTGTATCAGGTGGACAACACGGTTTACAGCGGCGATGCGCCGCTGTTCCGCTTCATCATGACCGAGGCGGAACGGCAGGAGATCGCCGATATCGGCGACGGAAACGGCGATGGAATAGCCGAGTATGAGAGCAACGCGCAGATGAACATCACGTTCATCGCGTCGGACGGCGTGGATACCGACGTGCGCTACGGCGCGGGCATACGCAACCGCGGGCACGGCAGCCGCACCGGTCCGCCCAACAATTACCGGCTGAATCTGCCCAGCGACCGCCCGTGGAACGGCTACACGGCGATCAACTACAACTGCCGCACGATCCAGTCGCAGATAATCGGGCTGCTGGTCCACACGCTGGCAGGCGTGCCGTCGCGGGCAGGCAGGCCTGTGCAACTGCTGGTCAACGGCACCAATCTGGGCGCTGGAGTATCGGGCATGTGGGGCTACTACAACATGCTCGAGGAAGTGGACGCCGCCTGGGCCGAAAAACGCATCCCCGAGGACCCCAACGGCAATGCATATCTGGCCTTCCGGCTCGGCGGAGGCGAAGTCAACGACGCCGACCTGCGCTACCGCGGCGAGGATCCCAGCGCTTACCGCGACAAGTTCGATAAGGGCACCAACAGCGAAGCCGACGACTATTCGGACATCATCCGTCTGACGTATGTGCTGAACAACACTCCACCGGGGCCGGGATACCTCGAGGAAGTCTCAAAAGTGGCGAATCTGGAGGAGTGGGTCCGCTTTCTGGCGACGGAGACTCTCATCGTCAACTGGGAAACGACGATCCACACCGGAGTGGGCGACGATTACGGGCTGTACCGTGGCCAGAAGGACCCGCGCTTTGTGTTGCTGCCGCACGATCTGGATACCGCTCTGGGCACCGGGGGATCTCCCGCCACCGCTTCCATCTGGGGTTTCATCGACGGCGTGCCGAGCCGCGACGGCACCAGCAACGGCATCGAGGGCCTCAAGACGCTGTTTACCGATCCGGCGATGCCGTGGATGTATTACAACGCCATCATCGACATCATGAACACGGTCTATAACCCGACCGTGCTCAATCCCTACATCGACCGGCTGCTGGGCGGGTGGGTGCTGCAGACCAACATAGATTCCATAAAGAGCTTCATCGTGAATCGCCGGGCCAACGTGCTCACACAGATTCCGCGCACGTTTTCCGTGGGCAGCCCGACGATAGCCGGCGGGCTGGCGAGCCTGAGCGGCACGGCCGACGTGGTTACCACGCGGTCGCTGACCGTCAACGGAGTGCCGGCGACGTGGAACGCGCGCACGGGTGCGTGGTCGGTCTCGGGCGTGCCGGTGAATCTCGGCGTCAACCGGCTGGTCGTTCGCGCCTTCAGCGGCCCCAATGCCACCGGCGCCATCGTCGAGGAGCGGTTCATCGACGTCACGTACAACGGGGAGAGCATGACGCTCAACCCGCCCGAGGTGGCAGAACTGAACATGATGGTGCCGGCGGCATACCGGCCCGGGGATCCGCTGTACGTGCAGGTGACGGCGCTGGATCAGGCGGGCAACGTGCAGCGTGAGCTGTGGAACGCCACGGCGACGCTGAGCATCGACGTGCCGGGCATCACCATATCGCCATCGACGCTGAATCTGTACAACGGATTCGGCAGCATGCTCGCCACCCTCAGCGGCGCCACGACGCAGACATTCACGCTGACGGCGACTCTCAACGGCAAACAGGTCAGCCGCACGCTCAACAGCCTCAGCGGAGTGGCGGAGACCGCAGTATCGGGCACGCTCAGCGGCGCTGCGCTCAACTGGAGCGGACTCATTCACGTGGTGGACAACGTCACCGTCCCCGACGGCTCGACGCTCACCGTCCAGCCGGGAACGACGGTCGTCATCGACGGCGTCACCAGCGGCACGTCCGGCAAGCAGATCATCGTGCAGGGCGCGATACAGTCGCTGGGCACGGCCGCTCAGCCCGTGGTATTCACGGCCTCCAGCCCGGCAAGCGGATATGCCTGGGGGCAGTTCGACTTCCAGTCGGCCGAGCCGTCGCTGCTGCAATATACCATCGTCACGCGCGCGGGCAGGTCGCCGGTATCGGGCGGACACTCGGGAACGGGGCCGGCGTTCAACGTGAACGGTTCGACCATCACCTTCGACCACGCGGCGCTTACCGACAACATCGGCAAGGTTATGAACGCCGCGTCGTCGAGCCTCACCTTCCGCGACAGCGAAATGGCACGGTCGTGGATGGGACCGGAGATCGGCAGCACCTCGCTGCTCATGGAGCGCACGTTCGTGCATACCATGACCGGCTCCGACGACGGCGACGGCATCTATCTGCACAGCCAGCAGAGCGGACAGACCATAAGCATCAGCGGGGGCGTGTTCGCGCTGATGAACGACGACGCCCTCGACACGCTCAGCAGCACCGTAACCATCACCGACGTGATCGTGCGCGACACGAAGGATAAGGGTCTGAGCGTGTACAACGGCACGGTGTCGGTGTACGGCTGTCTGTTCGCCGACAACGGTCTGGTGCCCGAGGACGGCACGTCGGTGGCCATCTCCGGCAAGTCCAACAGCAACACCACCACGACCATCAATATCACCCACACCACGGTGGTATCGGCGACTATAGCCATCCAGGCGCGGCGCAAGTATGCCGGAACGACGGGCGATGTGATCACCTACAACGTGGTCAACTCCATCCTCGACGCGCCGCAGCCGCTGGACATAAGTTCGGCGGCGGGCGTGTCGGGGCTGCCCACGGGCAACTTCAACATCAGCTACTCCAACACTTACGGCAACATAACCGGCTACACGATCGTCGGCACGGGAAACATCAACGCCGATCCCATGTACGTTGACCGCGCCGGACACGATTTCCGCCTGTTGCCGGGCTCGCCGAGCATCGACGCCGGAGACCCCGCCTCGCCCAACGACCCCGACGGCTCGCGCGCCGACCAGGGAAGGTATCGCAACGGTCTGGCCGGCGCCTACGCCCGCACCGACCTGCCCACCGGCACACTGACCAGCGACCTTGCGCTCACCGCCGCCGACGGACCGTACCGCGTGCTGGGGCAGATCATCGTGCCGGCAGGCGTGACGGTGACGATCGAGCCGGGAACCACGGTGTATTTCGTTTCCGGGGCGAGCATGAGCTTCGAGGGCGGGCGGCTGCTGGCCGAGGGTCAGGAGAACAACCGCATCCGCTTCACCCGCTACGGCAACACCGGCACGTGGAACGGCCTGCAATTCAACGGATCTATGCTGGATAACCGCATCGTCTGGGCCGTTCTCGAATACGCCCAGACCGACAGCGGCATGGTGGGCGTGTACAACTCCAGCATAACCCTGGAAAACGACTACTTTGCCAACACCATCAGAAGGCGCATACGCACGGTGAACTCGTCGCTGGTCGTGCGCAACTGCGTATTTGCCGACATCTACAGCGGCGCGCCCACGCTGGACAATCTGTCGGAACACATAAAAGGCAACGACATACCCGCGGGCGGACACTACATCATCGAGAACAACGTCTTCGGCACCACCAAAGGGCACAACGACGCCATCGACGTGGCCTCGACCACGGGCATGGTGATCGTCCGCAACAACCTGTTCATGGGCTCCGGCGATGAGCTGCTGGATGTGGAAGCCGATATGCTCATCGAGGGCAATACCTTCCAGCACGTTCACAAGGACCAGTGGAACAGCGACCTGGGCAACGCCAATACGATATCGGCCGGCGGCGGCAAGACGTATACGATCGTCCGCAATACGTTCTACGACCTTGACTACGCCCTGCTGCTGAAGGACGACTCCTGGGCGCTGTTCGCAAACAACACCGTTTGCAACGCTTCCATCGCCGGCATCGCCTTCGACGTGCCGTCGGACCCCGCCGTCAACCCCGGGCGCGGGGCGCTGGTGGAGGGCAGCATCTTCTGGAACGTGGGCGCTGCGTTCAGCCAGGTGATCCAGACGACAGACCTTACCGTCAACCGCAGCATAGTCGGCACGCCGTGGCTGAGCTACGGCACCGGCAACATCGACGAGGACCCGCGCCTGCGCAATCCCGCCGGCGGCGATTTCTCGCTGCGCCCTGGATCGCCGGCCATCGGCACCGGGCCCAACGGTCTGGACATGGGAGCGCTGGTGCCCGCCGGAGCGTCCGTATCCGGCGAACCGCGCAGCATCACCGGCCGCACGTCGGCAACACTGACCGTGGGCGGACCGGGCATCACGCACTACAGGTATCGCGTCAACGACGGCCAGTGGAGCACGGAGATGCCGGTCGCCTCGCCCATAAGCCTCAGCGGTCTGGCGCCGGGCACATATACGGTGCGCATCGTCGGGAAGAACGTCGCCGGAACATGGCAGGACGAATCGGGGGCCACATCATCGCGCACCTGGCAGGTGGTCGCCGGCCCGTATGTGGTTATCAACGAGGTTCTGGCGCGCAACGTCGCCGCCGTCGCACATGCGGGAACGTATCCCGACATCATCGAACTGTACAACGACAGCGACGTGTCGGCCGACCTGTCGGACATGAGCATATCCGACAACGAGGACGCGCCCCGGAAGTTCGTCTTCCCCGCCGGCACGACCATCGGACCAGGACAGTATCTTCTGCTGTACGCCGACACGGTGACGAATCCGCCGCCGGGCGAGCTGCACCTGGGTTTCGCGCTGGATTACACGGGCGATCAGGTCTATCTGTTCGACTCACCGGCGCGCGGCGGGGCGCTTGTGGACGCGGTCAAGTTCGGCACGCAGCTTGCCGACATGTCCATCGCCCGCGGCGCAGACGGCTCATGGTCGCTGGCCCAGCCCACGTTCCCCGGGTCAAACGTGCTCGTGCGCACCGGCGATCCTTCGTCGCTGCTGATCAACGAATGGCTGGCCAATACCTCGGTCGCGTTCACCGACGACCTGATAGAGCTGTGGAACCGCGATCCGCTGCCGGTGAACTACGGGGGGCTTTATCTGAGCGACCATCCGTTCTCGCTGGCGCATCAGGCATACATCAGCACCCTGTACGGCAGGTGGGATCCGCCCAAAGCGCTGACGCCCCTGGCATTCGCGGCGGGCAGCGGCTATGCAGTGCTGCGGGCCGACGGCCGGCAGGACGGCGGACACGCCAATTTCAATCTGGCGCGGGAATGGGGGCTGATCGGACTGACCGACCGCGACTTTGCGCCGATAGACGTCGTCCTTTACAACTGGCAGAAGTCCGAGGTGTCGCAGGGGCGCAATCCACTCAATCCCGGCGAATGGCAGTTCATGACCATACCCACCCCCGGCACGGGCAATCCCGGGTATATCGTCTCCGGCGAGACCACCATCACCATACTCCCCATCGACAGCGCCAACTGGCGCTACAACCAGAGCAGCGCCTTTACTGATACCGCATGGCGCGCTGTCTCCTATCCGGCGGAAACCGGCTGGCCGACAGGACAGGCCCTGCTGTACTGGAGCGAATCGCAGGGATCGATCCCCGCGCCGCTGCGCACGGCGATGACCACCGCCCGCACGACCTATTACTTCCGCAATACCTTCAACGTGGGCGTCGATCTGTCCGGGGCGACCGCCATCCGCATGTACACGCTGGTGGACGACGGGGCGGCCATCTATCTTGACGGCCAGCCCCTTGCATCGCTGCGCATGCCCACGCTCGCCCCCCGCGCGGTCACCAGCATCACCAGCAGCAACGGCGTGGCGACGGTAACGATGACCAGCCACGGCTTCCGCGTGGGCGAACTGGTGCGCATCGCGGGCGCCAACCAGCCCGAATACAACGGCGTGTTCACGGTCGCCAGCCGTCCCGACTCCAACACCTTCACGTACAACATCTCCGGCACGCCGGCATCTCCCGCCACCGGCACCATCACCGCCACGCGCGAACTGTACACCTATTACACTCTGGCGACGGGCACTCCCAACGTCGGCAACGGCACCGACGCCAACTGGGAAGGACCTTTTGCGATCTCTCCCGCGGCGCTTGCGCCCGGGCAGCACGTTCTGGCGGCCGAGGTGCATCAGGCCAGCACCAGCGCCGACATGGTATGGGGCGCCAGGATCGAGGCTTACTACGCCGGCCAGCCCACTTACGTGAATCAGATCCCGCAGCGGATGTTCGACATAATGAACGGCCTGCGGATCACCGAGGTGATGTATCAGCCCGCGCCCGGCGGACCGTACACTTCCAGTCAGTACGAGTACCTGGAACTGAAGAACATCGGCAGCACGGCCCTCGATCTGAGCGGCGTGCGCATCACCGAGGGCGTGGAGTTTACTTTCCCCGAGGGTACAACTCTGGCCGCCGGGCAGTACGTTCTGGTGGTTGCCAATACGGCGGCGTTCGCCTACCGCTATGGAAGCGCCATGAATGTGGCCGGACAGTTCACCGGCAACCTCGCCAACGGCGGCGAAACGCTGGTGCTGCAACTGCCGGCGCCCTACGACGCCGCGGTGCTGCGGTTCGCGTACAGTCCCACGTGGTACCCTGCGACGGCCGGCGGCGGCTATTCGCTGGTGCTGACCGATCCCTCCGCGCCGCGCAGCACGTGGGACCGCAAATCGTCGTGGCGCGCCAGCACGCTGCCCGGCGGTTCGCCGGGCGCGCTGGACCAGGGCGCCGCCCCTCAGGCCGTGCGCATAAACGAAGTGATGCCGCTCACCAGCGACTGGCGCGGCCCGTGGGTGGAGGTCCACAACACCACCGCCGAGCCGTATGACATAAGCGGGTGGTATCTGAGCGACGATCCGGCGGTGCTCACCAAGTATCAGATCCAGCCCAACACCATCATACCGGCCGGAGGATTCGTCACGTTCTACTGGTCGGAGACTTTCGGCAACCCGTCGGCGCCGGGCTGCAATCAGCCGTTCGACTTCCTCGAGTCGCACGCCGTGTATCTCACATCGCAGGCGACCGGCGGCGGACCGGGTTCCTACCGTGAGGCAGCGACGTTCACCGACCCCGAGGACGAAGTGTCGTTCGGCAGACACATCCGCAGCACCGGCGACACGGTATTCGTGGCCATGGCACAGCCCACGCCCGACGCGCCCAACAGCCTGCCGAAGGTCGGCCCCGTGGTGATAAACGAACTGATGTACAACCCCGCGCTCGGCGAGGAATATATCGAGCTCTACAACATCGCCACCGAGCCGGTGGCGCTGTACGACGGCGACCATCCCGAAAACACCTGGCAGTTCACCGACGGCATCTCCTATGTCTTCCCGTCGGGAACCGTTCTGCCGCCGCATGGGTATGCGCTGGTGGTGCCGGTGGAGCCGGCGGCATTCCGCGCCGCGCACGGCATCCCGCCCGAAGTGCAGATATTCGGCCCGTACAGCGGCACTCTGGACAACGCCGGCGAAACGCTGACGCTGAGCAAACCCGGCGCGCCGCCCGCGGCGCCGGGTCCGGTGCCGATGATCGTCGTGGACTCCGTGCTTTATGACGACGACGCGCCCTGGCCGACGGCGCCGGACGGCGGCGGACCTTCGCTGTCGCGACGGCATCCGGAACAGTTCGGCGATGACCCGGCCAACTGGGGCGCCGATGCCGACGGCGGTTCTCCCGGCAAACTCAACTTCGCCAGAACCCTGCTGGGCTCCGGCGGCGCCGACGTCTTTACCCTGCGAACCGGCCCGTCCACCTTCGACATCTTCGCCGGATACCCGCCCGGAACGCTGCCGATGCTCAGTTTCCCGCTGACCGACATCTCGTCGCTGCGCATCGATACTGGCGACGGCGACGACGCTGTGTACATAACCACTCCCCTGCCGCTGCTGCCCGTGTTCAACCACGGCGCAGGCAACGACACCCTGGCGTTCCTGGCCGGCCAGTGGAATGTGCCCTTCGCCATCGCCGGCGGTACGCAGCCGCTGAATCTGGCAGTCGCTGGTGCGCTTACTCAGGTTACTTTCAGCGCCGACCAGCAGCTGGCGTCGCTGACGATCTCCGAAGGCGCAACAGTATCTGTAGCGCCGGGCAGCGGCACGGTGCTGAGGGCGGCGTCACTGAGCGTTGCCGATGCCACGCTTGATCTGGCCGACGGCGCGCTGGCGGTGCAGGCGAGCGCGCCCACCAAACAGGCCGTATGCAACCAGCTGGCGGCGCTGGTGGCCGCCGGGCGCAACGGCGGCACGTGGACCGGGCGGGGAATCAACAGTTCGGCCGCAGCGGCCGACCCCCTCGGGCTGACCGGGCTGATAATCGTCGTCAACGACGACGGCAGCGGCGGGATGCTCGTAAGCAAGGTCGGCGGTTATGATGTTGACAACAACACGGTCATCATAGCCTTCGGCCCCAATGGCGATGCCGACCTGAGCGGCGCCATAGACGCCGCCGACTATTTCCGCATCGACCAGGGTTATGCCAATGGCTCGTCGGGATATCGCAACGGCGATTTCAACTACGACGGCACGGTCGATGCCGACGATTACTACCTTATCGACCAGGCATTCGTGCATCAGAGCGCCGGCGGCAAGATGGCCGCCATGCCCCTGGATGCGAAGTTTTCCACTACGGCCATAACGGCAGCCGATGATTTTGCGCATGTCGTGTCGCCCGCACCGTCTGCGCCCGCGCGAGGCGATGCCGACAGGCCGCACCAGCCGTCGGACCTCAGACAGCTGCTCGCCGAGCGCCGCAGCATGCTGCGTGCCCGCGGGAGCGCCGGCGCCAGACGATGAACCTCACCCGGTTCGGGCGCTTCTTGCCGGCATTGTGCGTTTTCCCGCTCGCCGGAACGTCCGGCAGAATGTAGCATTGCCCTATGTCGCCGAAAGACACACAAGCCCCCGCCGGTAGCGCGTGGTACGCCGCCGGGTTGTGTTTTGCATGTACCGGCTGCGGGAACTGCTGTTCCGGCGGTCCCGGGTACGTGTGGGTAACCGAAGATGAACTGCTGCGCATAGCGGCCTTTCTGGGCATTTCGCCGCAGAAGGTCGTCCGCGCGTATTGCCGAACCGTCGGACGGCGTCTGAGCCTGCGCGAAGTGCGCAGCGCCTCAGGACAATACGATTGCGTCTTCCTCGCCTCCGAGCGCGACGCAACGGGCCGCCCCACCGGCCGGCGCCTGTGCACCGTATATCACGCAAGGCCCGTCCAGTGCCGCACCTGGCCGTTCTGGTATGGAAACCTTGTCGATCCGGCCGCCTGGAAGCATGCCGCGGACAAGTGCCCGGGCATCGACAGCGGGCGCAGATGGTCGCTCGAAGAAATCGAAGCCGCGCGCAACATCAACGACTGGTAATCCTGACAGTCACGACGAGGGGTTGCCGTCTGAAGCCCGCGCTGCGCCGCTGGCCGACGGCGGCGGATGTCTTTCCAGCAGCATCACCACGCCGAGTATCAGCAGCGTCTGCGCGAAAACCAGAAGGGCATGCCATCCTCCGCGGACGTGTGGCAGAATGACGGCGCCGATGGAGGTAGCGGCCGTCACCAGATATATGCACAGCACGGCCGTGCGGCGCGACATGCCGCGCGCCACCAGCCGGTGGCTGAAATGGTTGGTATCGCCGACGAACGGGCTTTTGCCGCGGGCAATGCGGATGACGCATACCACTGCCAGGTCGTACAGCGGCACCGCCAGAACCACCAGCGGCGCCAGCACGCCGTACCAGACCTCGTTGAGCGGCCCGGCGATATACGTCGTGCGCACGGTGAGCACGCCAAGAACGAAACCGATGACCAGGCTGCCGGCGTCGCCCATGAAAATGCCGGCCGGGGGAAAATTGAAGCACAGAAACCCCACCACCGCCCCCAGCAGCAGCGCCAGCATCGACGCGACGAACCACTGTCCTATCGAGACGGCCGCCGCCAGAAAAGCACACGCGCAGATGGCCGCCACGCCGGCCGACAGGCCATCCATGTTGTCCAGGAAATTGAAGGCGTTGGTTATGGCGACGATCCACAGAACCGTAACGATCACCGACGGAAGAACGCCCAGCCCCAGACCGTCGAGCACCGTCAGGGCGCGAATGTCCGTGAGCACCACCAGCAGCGTCGTTATGGCCAGCTGAAAAGCGAGCTTGACGAACGGCCCCATGGCGCGGCGGTCGTCGCGCAAACCCATGATGTGAATGGCCAGCATGGCCGCCAGTATCCACAGAGCCATAGGCGTGCGGTGGCGTATGCCCGCCTCGTGCATCGCCAGCGTCCGGCCCGCTGCGCCCCCCGCCGACGCCAGCGACGACAGCGCGCCGCCTGCGGCCAGTCCGATGACCGCGAGCATGGGCAGGGCGATGCCCAGAAAGATCGCCACTCCGCCGCCCAGCGGCTTGGGCGCGTCGTGAATCTTGCGCTGCCCGGGCCTGTCAACGAAACCCAGGCGCGGCGCGATGCGCTTCATGGCCGCCGTCGCCGTCAGCGATATGACAAACGCCGTCGCCACCAGCGCCGCAATGACGATTCCCATGCCCGCTGAGCATACCGGCGGGCGAATGAACAGGGTAGCGGCAACGCCCTGTTGGCGGAGCCTGAGAGGGGCAATACCGCGGCATCGGGCCCCGTACGCGCGCGGAGGATATGGATTCCCGCTTTCGCGGGAATGACCAGAGCAGCGCCGGCGGGAGGCACTGCGTCGCGTCCATATCGCAGCGCTCGGCGCTATCGTCTTCCCCGCCGCGGTGGCTGAGTGTATTCCGCCGTGACCGTTCCCTGCATGCCCCCGCGCACGGAGAAATCTCCCGTTACCTTCATCCGGCGCGGTTTCAGCACCGCCACCAGATCGTCAAGGATGGTGTTGACCGCCGCCTCGTAGAACACGCCCTTGTTGCGATACGCCAGAAAATACAGTTTCAGGCTTTTCATCTCCACGCACAGCCTGTCGGGCACGTATTCGATGGTTATCGTGGCGAAGTCGGGCTGGCCCGTAACCGGACAGACGCTGGTAAACTCCGGAAACACCAGGCGGATGACGTAATCGCGCTGCGGGCGAGGGTTGGCGAACGCCTCCAGTATGGTTCGCGGCTGCGCGATCTGCCGGTCGGTAAGCACCACCTTCCGGCCAAGCGCTGACAGACCTTCAGACATGCGCCCTCCACGGGGGCTGTGCGCCCGGTTGCCGTCGTGCCCGACCCATGCAGGCCGCTGTGTCGGCCGACGATCACTTGTTGGCGAAGTCGGCGGTCAGCTGATCCAGCAGGCTGCGTCCGACCTCGAAAACCACCTTATTGTACTGGCCGAACAGCGGCTTGTCGGAGCCCGGGTCGATGAGGCGTATGCGATGCACCACCGATTTAGCCCCGCCCGGCGCTTCCACGTGCACCTCGAGCATATAGATGGCGGCCGGTTCGGACGGCGCCGCCGTGTCGGGCGCCAGATACTTGTCCACCCGCAGCGGGTGAAGTTTCTGCAATAGCGCATCGACTTTGGAGTTGCTGGCCTCGCCTGTTCCGGCCGACGTCGAAAGGTTCCAGTCCGACGGAGGCGGGCCGGCCGGCTGGGTAGCGGGCGCCGTGGTCGGCTGTGTGGCCGGAGCCGTAGCAGGACCGGTCGTCGGCGCAGTTGTGGCCGGGCGCGTGGCGGGCGGGGGCGCTTCGGGGCCCAGTTCCAGTTTCTGCTTCTTGCGCTCGATGGTGACCTGCTCGCGGCTGGCCGGTCTGCTCGTCGGCTGCGTGGCGGCCGGCTTGTCGGTGGTAATGCTCACGCGGCTGACCTGTGCCGGGTCGATATCGACCACGTTGCGGTTGCGCAGTTCCCACACCTTCTTATTGAAGGCATTGAGCGAGCTGGCCGACACCTTCGCCAGCGCCGGCGGATCGGACACCGACACATACACGTTCTCCTGGAGCACGTCGGCATGTTCGCCGACGAGAATGGTCGTGCCCGAGGGTCTGGGGTCCGAGGGCTGCGTGGCCGGGGCGGACGTGCTGAACCATATCGTCATCTTCTTGACATTGGCGGGCAGCAGTTTCGCGGGGACTTTGGATTCCTCGACGAATCCGCGGGACGAAACGGCCGACAGCGACGATATGGCCGAGGTGATATCCGACACCTCGTATGACTCGGCGGGCATGCGTTCGGGCTCGATGACTTCCCAGTCGGAGCCGGTCTTATGGAGCACGAGGCGCCCGTCCTCGCGCGTAATCTCCACCTGCCGGATGTCGGTGCTGGGCGCTGTGGTGAGCCTGGTCTGACGGAACGAATGCCACGGCTTTTCGAGGTGGTCGCACAGGTCGGCGGGCACGACGGTAACGCGGCTGTCGCCCTCGAGCTGTATGCGCAGGTTATCCGACAGTCCCGGGCGCGGGGCGACGCGAATCTTGTGCACCTTGCCGTCGGTGGTATGGACCTCGACGTTCCAGGCGACGTCTTTCATCTCCGTTTTCGCCGTGCCGCGGGCCTTGAGTTCGGCCAGACCCCGAGCCAGCGAATCGGCGGTGTAGCTGTCGGCCGGGGCGTTGATGGGTTCCACCAGCCGCCAGTCCTTTTTCTCCTTCGCCAGGACGATTCGCGTCCCGGAGGCCGGAGCGATGACGATTTTCGTTATGTCGCCGCTCCTGATGTTTAGAACGCTGCGTTCGGTTTCTGTGGCGGTCTGGTCTTCCGGCCCGCCGGTGAGGTTGAGCACCAGCAGTATGCCCGCCAGCACAGCCACGACGACAAGAAGCACGATGGTCGTTCTGAAGTTCATGGTTGTCGGTGCGGACCTGCCGTCCGCCAGCAGCCGCGACGGAAAAGCCCGTCGCGGAAAGGGTTTTCACTCCATGCCGCGCGGCGTTGCGGCGGCGATACTGCGCCTGCCGGTCAGTCGCGCCGCGACAGGAACACCAGCACCCCCGCCACCAGCACCGCCAGCGGCAGCACCACCAGCAACACCACTATGCGCCAGAAGCGGTCGGCGGCGGCGCTCATCTCCTTTATGCGGCTCATTTCCATGGCCGCCGGGCTGGTGGCGATCATCGTATCCATCTTCGCCAGCCAGAAGATGGCGTTGCAGAACAGTTCGGAGTTGCCCGGGAAGCGCGATACGAATCTGCCCTCGCGCTCGAGTTCGAGATCGTTGAACTCCAGAATATGGTTCATGGCGAACTCCGCCGAACCCAGCACCACCAGCCGCGCCCCGTCGCTGGTGCGTTCGACCACCGCGCCGCCGAACAGCGGCGGAGGCACGTCGCCGCCCACCTCGCCGGGTTTGGGCGGATTGAACTCCACGCGGCGGGTGCGCGGATTGAGCGCATCTTCCACGTTGCTTTCGCCCCACACCTTTATGCCTTTGGGCGTGGGCACGGGAATGATCTTCGTGGCGACGCAGCCTTCCTTCGGGGTGGTCTCAATGGGCACCAGCGGCACGAGCACGCCGTCCAGCGAGCGTATCGGGCGCACCATGGGATGGTCGCCGTAATCCTTTATCACGAAAATGGGCGGCCAGCGCAGAGCGTTCTCCACCGGATCGGTCACGCGCCCCTGCGGCGGAGGCAGTTCCTCATGCACCGCCACCAGGTCGGTGCGTATCTTCACCCCCCACTCGTCCAGCGCTTCGGAGAGCGAATCGCCGCGGGGGGCGTTCAGCGCCAGTATCAGCGCCGGCCGGCCTGCTTTGAGGTGTTCGGCCACCTTGGCGCCGATGGACTCCGGACCGCCCATCATGCTCCGGCCGCTGGCGGCCAGGACCACCCAGATGGCGTCTTTTATCTCCTCGTCCGACGGTTCGGGAGGGGCGAAGCTGCCGCGCATCTGCGCCTGCATCGCCCAGGTACCGGTGAGGTCCTTCTCCTGCACTTCGAAGTTATAGTCGCGCAACCGTTCGGCTATGCGCGAGAAGGGCCCGCCCTCGATGAAGCCCGGAATGCCCGGGTTGGTCAGCGGCTGGCCGCCCGGACGCACGAAGACGACTTTGGTTTTCTTCCTGTCCTTGCCTCCCTGCACGGCGAGGATGGCGCCGGTTATCTGCTGCTCGCCGGCGAAGCGATAGCGGTTGCGTCCGGTGAGCTGGTCGGCCCGGGCGCCCAGCGCTATCTCCTGCCATACCTTGTCGCGCGAGATGACGCGCATGTCGGTCTCGCCCATGACCAGGATGACATCCTTCTGCTGGAGGCTGCGGCGCAGGTCGTCGAGTTTCAGCTCGCCCAGTTCCTTGCAGCGTTTCTCCATGTCGTCGGCCAGTTCCTTCATCCGCCGGTAGTTGGGCAGACCGTCGGCCATGATCTTGCGCAGCGCCTCGGGAACTTTCTTGTCGTCCTTGCCGCGGTCGAAGTCGGTTATGATCTTGTTGAGCAGCCGCGACATGAGCGACATGCCCGAGTTGATGCTGTTGGTGGCCGAGCGGAAATCCGGCGGCTTCTGCTTGAGCCACTTTTCGATGTCCTCCTGAACCTCCTTCAGCCGTTCGGGCACGTCCTGGATGGTGGCGCCGGTGAGCATGAGCGTCCGGGCCAGTTCGCGGTCCTCGATGACGATCTCGCCGGTGAGCGTGCGGAAGCGATTCACCTCCCCTTCGGCGAGTTTGTTTATCTCCTCATATACGCCCTTGTAGTCGGTTACGACCTTGCGGTATTTCTCGATCTCGCCGCCGTATTTCTCCGTAACCTTTTCGATGAGCTGATCGACCTTGTAGGGCTGCGAGACCGGGTCCACAACCTGCACTTCGATGCGGTTGCCGCGGCGCTGATACTCATCGAGCAGGTCGGCCACCGTCTGGGCGAACTCCGACGGGTTCTCCGCGCCTTCGCCGCTGGGACGCACCCGCGTGTACAGGCTGACGATGGTTATGGGCGATTTGTTCTCGCGTATGAGTTTGAGCGTCTGGGGCTTGAGGCTGTACAGCCCCGCCGCCGTGGTGTCGTAAGTCGTCCGGAAGCGCACGCGGCGTCCGCCGATATGGAAATCGGCGCTGGTGACCCAGACGACCAGCACCGTCAGCACCACCACCAGCAGCGAGGCGGCGATCGTATTGGCGCCGTACTTCAGCCACCGCTGCTTCTGCGCTTCGCCCATGATGCCGGCAGTTGATTCACTCATGTCCAACGCCTCGCAAACGATGCATTGAAAGTTTCCGGCCGTCGCGCTGCTCCGCGCTGCGCGGGCAGGCGCGGACTGCTGCGCGCAAGAGGCCGGTCATTTCCACCTGCGCGACTCGAGCACCTTCGTGCTGAGGAACAGGAACATGGCCGTTGTGGCCAGGAAGAACACGAAATGTGCCGAATCGAGCACGCCGCGCGAAAAATCGCTGTAGCGCCTGAAGACGAGCTGATCGGACAGGTCGCGCCAGAATCTGGGCAGCATGGCCTGCTCGCTGGCGATCTTCGGCGCGATGGTGATAAGCGACAGTATGGCCACCGCCGCCACCGCCGCCACGACCTGGCTGCGCGTCAGCGAGGAACAGAAAAGCCCCACCGATGTGAACAGCGTGGCCACCAGAATTATCCCCAGATATCCCGAGAGCACCGGTCCGAGGTCGAAAGCCGGACTGGCGTACAGCGCCAGCATGACCACGTAGATCAGCGTGGGGGTGAGCAGGATGAGGAAGAACGTCAGCGACCCCAGGAACTTGCCGAGTATGACGTCCGTTTCGTCAACGGGCGCGGTCAGCAGCGTCTCGATGGTGCCGCTGCTCCACTCCTGCGCCAGCAGCCCCATGCACAGTACGGGTATGACGAACACCATCAGCCAGACCATCCACTCGAACAGCGACCGCATGGCCGCCACCTGGCCCGGCTGAAAATCGTTGCGGAAGAATATGCCCGTCGCCAGCAGAAACAGCGCCATAGCCACATAGGCGATGGGCGAGCAGAAATAACTGGTAAGTTCCCGGCGGGCGATAACGGTAGCGCGTTTCATGCCGCACCTCCTGTCGTCCGCGCCATGGCCTGACTGGCGGTAACCTGCACGAAGAACTCCTCCAGCGTGGCATGCTCCAGGCGCAACTCGCGCAACGGCCAGCCGTGCTGGATGACCGTGCGGGCTATTTCCTCGCGTATGTCGTAGCCTTCTCTGGGGCGCGCCGCCGCCCGCGTGTATTGCGAATCTCCGCCCGTGCTGTCGAGCAGTTCCACCTCCTTGACGCCGCTGACGCGCTCCAGCACGCTCTTGAGTTCCTTCGCCGGCGCCCGGCATTCCACGAGCACCCGCGCCTGCATGCGCCGGCTGGCGCGCAGCTCTTCGGGCGTGCCCGCCGCCGCTATGCGCCCGCCGGCGATCACGATGGCCCGGTCGCAAACCGCTTCCACCTCCGGCAGGATGTGGGTTGACAGCATCACCGTATGCTGCCCGCCCAGCTCGCGGATCAGCCGCCGCGTTTCACGTATCTGCGTCGGGTCCAGACCGATTGTCGGCTCGTCCAGAATAAGCACCGGCGGGTTATGCAGCAGAGCGTCGGCCAGGCCCACGCGCTGACGGTATCCCTTCGACAGATGCGATATCGTCCTGTTGCGCACCGGGCCCAGCCAGCACCGTTCCACCACGTAATCTATGCGTTTGCGCCTCTCGGGACGGGGCATGCCCCGCAACCGCCCGCGGAAATCGAGGTATTCCTCCACCTTCATTTCCGTGTACAGCGGGCAGTTTTCAGGCAGATATCCCAGTTTTTCGCGGACCTTATCCGATTCGTGGAAGATGTCGTATCCGGCGATCTTCGCACCGCCGCTCGTGGGCGGCAGGTAACACGCCAGCATACGCAGCGTCGTTGACTTGCCGGCGCCGTTGGGCCCCAGAAACCCCACTATCTGCCCCTCGGGCACCTCGAACGTTATCCGGTCCACCGCCACCGTCTGGCCATAGACCTTCGTCAGTTCTGATACGCTTATCACGCCCGATCCTCCGTGGTGTAGAACACCCAACCCCGCAGCCGCGCAGGGCCACCTATTAAAGATGGCATTCAGCCTTTGTCAAGCCGTCGCCACGCCACAGCGCCTGCCCCGCCGCCGCAGGCTCAAGCCACCCGGTGCCACCCCGACACTCCATCGCCGCGCCGGCTGCTGTCGGCAGGCCCGCTATCACATCTCCATACCCGTGATGCCGGCCTCGAACACCAGCGTTCCATTCACCACGCCCTGCACGCGACAATACACCTGGCGATGCCGCTCCCACATCTTCTGCCCGAGCATGTACAGACGGCATCCGGGCGCAACCTGCTGGCGGAACTTCACGCCGTCCACCGCCGCGAAGCCTATAAACCCCTTCCAACCAAGGAACTTGCGCGTGTAGAACGAGGCCAGTTGCGCACCGCATTCGATCATCAGCACTCCCGGCAGAAGGGGTCGGCCGGGTATGTGCCCTTCAACCCAGAACTCGTCGTGCCGGACGTCCTTGTAGCCCAGAATACGTCCGGCAGACGGGTCGGCCCACACAACGCAGTTCAACTGCTCCATGTGGCCGCGCTGAGGATTTGCCGCGCGTATCGCCTCCTGGTCGTAAGCCACAGCGTTCAGATCGATATTGCTCAGGTCGAAAAGCAACTGCGGCGGCATTGTTCGTACACAACCTCCGATGGAGACAACACTTAGCACACGCTTCCCAAGCGCGCAGCCGAACCTGGCGCGCGTCGGCAGGGCGCGCCAGTCCTACACACAGATGGACGACGACACCGCACTCACGCCCGTGATACCGTCGCCGGTTCGGGCGCTCAGGCTGTGTCGCGCCATGTCGGCCAATGCTGCGGCGGCCGGCGTCCCCTGCTGCTAACGCTTATTCCAATGCCGAACCCGACTCCGCCGCGCAAAGCCGCCGTCAGGACTGGGCCGGCGGCTTGGGAGGCTCAGGAGCGGCGCTGCCCACGTCACGGCTTTCCAGTATCCGCTGGCGTACGGCCTGCGCCGCCGCCTTTATCTCCTGCATCTTTTTCCGCACACGAGTGCCGGCCGCTCGATTGCCCCCCTCGGCCTTGGCAAGGTCCTCCTCCGCCTCCTGCACCAGCTTCTTTATGAGATCGAACTCCTGCATGGAACCTCCATGTATTCGAGTATGTACGAACGAATCTAGCCATGCCGGCTGGGGCTGTCAATCGACGCGCCAAGCCCGCAATGGAGCCGGCGCTTCGTCTCTGGTGCATCGTTCCAGCGCCGGCGCTCGCCTCACACGCGGGCACAACAGGAGCACAGGGTGACATTTCCATCCGGTTAAGGAGGTGACGTTTCCATCTCGGTACAACACGGACATGTCTTTTTTCTTGACCGCACCTGCGGGCGCGAATATGCTTCTTCAGAGAAGTGAAGGCACGTCGGAAGTCTGGCGACTGACACAGGCACGTCGAGCGAGTTTCAGCAGCAGTGTTACGGGAGCGCAGGCGGGAACGGCGGCGATCGGTGTTATAGACTGATGACTATGCGCCTGCTGGCTCCGGCGAAACTGAACCTGTATCTGCGCGCGGGACGCCCGCGCGCCGATGGTTACCATCCGCTGGTCTCGTGGATGTGCACCATCGGGCTCTTTGACGAACTGCTCGTTGATCAGGCGCAGGACGGCGAACTGCGCCTGATATGCGACCTGCCGCAGTTGCCTGTGGATGCGGGCAATCTGGCGGTAAGGGCAGCGCGCGCCTTGGCCGACCATCTGGCGAAATGCCACCACGAGGGTTGGAGGCGCCAGGCGGGGCTGAGGGCGCGGCTGCATAAGCGCATACCCGTCGGGGCAGGCCTCGGAGGAGGCAGCGCCGACGGGGCCTGTATGCTGGCGGCGCTGAACAGGCTGTGGAACGCCGGCTGCGGACGCGATGAATTGTCGGCGATCGCCGCAGGCCTGGGAAGCGACGTGTCGTTCTTTTTCTACGCGCCCAGCGCGGTCATCCGCGGGCGCGGGGAGGTGGTTCAGCAGGCGGAGCCGCCGCAGCCCGGCTATGCCGTGCTCCTGCTGCCGGAGATGTCGCTGTCAACGGCGGCGGTGTATCGCCGGTTCGATGAACTGGGACTCGGCAGCGAGCCGGACAACGAGCCCGACCGGCGCGCCTGGTCGATGCTCGAGGCCGACGCCCTTATGCCGCTGCTGTTCAACGACCTGGAGCCTGCGGCATTTTCGCTGGCGCCGGAACTGGGCCGACTGCGAAACGAGGCCGAGAAAGCGCTTGGCCGGCCGGTGCGGATGAGCGGCAGCGGCAGCGCGCTGTTCACGCTGTTGGACGGGGAGCGGGAAGCAGAGGACTGCGCTGCGAAAGCGGCGCGCGCGCTGGGCGTGCGAACGCTTGCGGCGAAGCTGGGTGTGCCGACCGGCTGGCCGACAACGCCGGACGGCGACGCTGGTATATGAGGGAGCAGGGGAAACGAGGTATCAGGGCCGCACGCAGGCGGCGCCAGCGGCGTCTGCGGAGCGTGTGCAGGGTTTTGTTGTCTATTGCGCGCCGGCGTTTTTCACATCTGCCGGCGGCGCATGGCGCACGTTGCAGGTCTGTATCTGCGGCCGGCGGATTGTAGCTGCATAAGAGGATCAATCATGCGACTCACGGAAGTCCGCGTGAAGCTGTGCAATGGCAGAGCAGGACGACTGAAGGCTTTCTGTTCGCTGACCTTCGATGACGCCTTCGTGGTGAGGGATGTGAAGCTCATCGAGGGCAACGACGGGCTTTTCCTGGCCATGCCGGCGCGCAAACTGTGCGACCATTGTCCGCGTTGCGGCGAAAAGAACCACCTGCGGGCGAGGTTCTGTTCGAACTGCGGCGTGCGGCTGGATGAGAACCGCCACCTGCAATATAAGAACGGCAACGGCGGTCCGCGATACAAACTGCATGCGGACGTGGCACATCCGATAAACGCATCGTGTCGGGACGAGATAGAGCGGCAGGTTATCCGGGCCTATCAGGAGGAACTGGAAAAGAGCCGCCAACCCGGTTATGTGCCGCCGGATATTGACGATGAAGATGCCGACGGGTATGATTGGAACGTTCCGCGCGGGTTGAAGCCCACGGGAACGAGTTGAAACAGTGGACTTTATGAGCCACGCCTGCCTTTCAATTCGACTTACGGTGGTCGTACGTTAGGCCGGATACGCCGTTGCCCGCTGCGGTGTGCATAGCGCAGCCGGCTGCGGCGCCCGGCCCTGCCTCGAAGCCCCCGGGCCACCGTCGGGGGCGGCGGCAGCCTTCAGGCTCCCGCTGAAGTTGATCCCGTTACAGTTTGCCAGGTTAGTGGAAGCCCTTTTGGCCGCCGATGCATTCGGCGTTAACATGTTCACGCGAGGGTAGATACCATGAGTATGACGCAGTCCGCCGCGGCAACAGCACAGGCCACGACACAACCGCAGACCCGATACAAAGGCAAGACCGGAGCGCGCATCTTCCACGAGATGCTTGTCGGGCAGCATGGCGTGAAGGTGATGTTCGGCTATCCCGGAGGCGCGATTCTGCCGGTATTCGACGAGATTTATAAGTCGGAGGCGACGTTCGTTCTGACCCGCCACGAGCAGGCCGCCGGCCACGCCGCCGACGGCTATGCCCGGGCGACGGGCCGGCCGGGGGTGTGCATAGTCACGTCGGGACCGGGCGCGACCAACACCGTTACGCCGCTGGCGACGGCGCAAATGGATTCGATACCCATCGTGGTTTTCTCGGGGCAGGTGGCGACGAAGGTCATAGGCAACGACGCCTTTCAGGAGGCCGACGTCACCGGCATAACGCGCCCGTGCACCAAGTGGAATTACCTGGTGAAGGACGTGCGCGATCTGCCGCGCGTGATAAACGAGGCATTCATGATAGCCACCACGGGGCGTCCGGGGCCTGTGCTGGTGGACCTGCCCAAGGACGTCACCAGCGCGGTGTGTCCGGAGGAGGTTGACGACACCCCGCGTCCGCACGTTCTCAAGCGCCGCGGCAGCGGGCAGACGCCCGGACACGCCCGGCAGGTGCAGGAGGCGGCGGAGCTGATCAACCGCTCGAGCAGGCCGGTGCTGTATGTGGGCGGCGGCGTGATAAGTTCCGGCGCGCACGAGGCCTTGCGCGCGGTGGCGCGCAAGGGGCGCATACCCGTCACCACCACGCTGCTGGGGCTGGGCGCATTCGATGAGACCGACGAGCTGAGCCTGTATATGCTGGGCATGCACGGCAGCGCCTTCGCCAACTACGCCGTGCAGGAATGCGACTGTCTGATAGCGGTGGGCGCGCGGTTCGACGACCGCGTTACCGGCAACCTCGCCGCCTTCGCCCCCAGGGCGCGGATAATTCACATCGACATCGACCCGTCGTCCATAAGCAAGAACGTCGATGTGGACGTGCCGGTGGTGGGAGATGCGCGGTTGTCGCTGGAGGCTCTGCTGCCGCTGATAGAGACGCGCGACCGCTCTGCGTGGCACGCGCAGATAGCGGCGTGGAAGAAGAAGTATCCCTTCCGCTACGCCGACAACTCCGCCTGCATCAAGCCGCAGGCGGTCATAGAGGAGATCTGCCGGCAGACCGGCGGCAATGCCATCATCACCACCGGCGTCGGACAGCATCAGATGTGGGCCGCGCAGTTCTATCGCTGGCGCTTCCCGCGGCAGATGATCACTTCCGGGGGTCTGGGAACGATGGGCTATGGTCTGCCGGCGGCCATCGGCGCGGCGCTGGGCGTCCCGGGACGCACCGTGATAGACATAGACGGCGACGCCAGTTTCCTGATGACCTCCTACGAAATGGCCACCGTGGCCGAATACAACATCCCCGTGAAGGTGGCCATTCTGAACAACCGTTTCATGGGCATGGTCAAGCAGTGGCAGGACCTGTTCTACTCGAAGCGCTACGCCCACAGCGCGATGAAGAATCCGGATTTCGCGCGTATGGCCGAGGCCTGCGGCGTGCGCGGGCTGCGCTGCGAGAACAAGGAGAGCATGGCCGCCGTCGTTGCCGAGATGCTCAAGTGCGACGGGCCGGTGGTGGCGGATTTCCACGTCGAGCCCGACGAGCACGTTTATCCAATGGTTCCCGTGGGCAAGGGTCTGCACGAGATGGAGCTGGGCACGCTGGCGTGAACGGTTGCGCGTGTGCCGCGGCGGGAGGCGCCGGTCACGCCGACGGGGCTTCCAGCCCCACTGCGCGCAGCGGATTGTCCCAGATGAGCCGTCGCGCGGTCTGCGCCGGCAGGCCGAGCTTGGTCGTGAGGTTTATCTCGACCTGTTTCATGGTGCATGCCGACCCGACGAAATGCGACCTGTCGGGCGCCATCGCCACCATGTCCTCGCCGATGACCAGGTCCCATCGGCCGATGCGGTAGCGCCCGGGTCCAAGCCCGGCCGGCGCCACGCAGTCGGTCACGACTATGCAGCGGTCGAGGCTTATGGCGCGCAGGTAGTTGCCCAGCGCGAACAGAGGCACATGCGCGCCGTCGCCGATGAAACACAGCCACAGTTTTTCGTGCATGCTCAACGCGCGCTGGATGATGTTGTCGTGGCGGTGCATGTTCATCGGGCAGCCGTTGCCCAGATGGGTGAACATGCTCAGCCCGGCGTCGATAGCGCCCTTCAGTTCGTCGAGCGTGGGATTGCAGTGCCCGGCCGAAACGATTATGCCGCGGTCGGCCAGATAGCGCGTTACCCTGAAGCCCGGGTCGCGTTCGGGGGCGAGCGTCACGATGCGCACCAGTCCGTCGGCGGCGTCGAGCAGCTGCCGCATGGCGTCGAGGTCGGCGGGCCTGACGGCGTCGCGCGGGTGGGCGCCGCGATAGCCGTCCTGTTCGTTTATGAACGGACCTTCTATGTGGAAGCCGGGGACGGTCCGGGCGATCAGCGGGTCTGCCCGGCGCGCCGCCACGAACCGTCGGAGAACCGCGCACATGCGGTCCAGGTGTTCGGTGGTGACGGTGGCCAGTATGCCGCGGACGCCGCCCTCGCGCAATTTGACACAGCAGTTGCGGATGTCCTCGGCGGTCAGGTCGGGGTTGTGGAAATCCACGCCGGCGTAACCGTTGACCTGTATGTCGAAGTACATGCCGGTATGTTAACTAGTCGGCGGCGGTTGTGCGCGTGGCCTCCACCTCCAGCACGCAATCCTGCACATCGCCGGCGGTGCGGGCCGTCGGCTGCACCTGATGGGCGGCGCAGAACTGCCGGATGACCTCGGCGGGTATCACGGGCAGGCGATCGGCCGGGTCGGTCCGGGCAGCGATGAGAATGCCCAGCACATTGCCGTCGAAATCGACGACCGGGCCGCCCGGCACGCGCGGATGCGTTTCGAGCCGCGCCGTCCATTTCCCGGCGCTGTTGACCAGATTCCCCGCGAGCAGTTCCGGTATGGGCTGAAACACGGTCGGCCGGGCGAAGGTGGCCGCGCATATTTCGCCAGGGCGTGCCGCGGGCGCGATGGCCATGGGCGCCATGCCGCCGCGCTCGATTTTCAGCAGCGCCAGCCCCGCGCGCGTGTCGATGGCGACGACCTCGGCAGGATGGGGTTTGCCGTCGCCTGGCGCCGCGACCGTCACGCGCGCGGCCCCGGCGACAAGACCCGACCAGGTCAGAGCACGGTCCGGCGCCACCGCGAAGGCCGCCCCGCGCAGCGTCACCGTCGGCGGCGCGGTGCGCACCGCGGCAGGAACATCGGGCACCGCAAGCGCCGGCGCCGGCGCGGCCGGGGCCGGGGCTGGTGGCGGCGCACCTGGTGCTGCCGGCGCGGCGACGGCGTTACCCGGCGGCGCGGCCGGCTGGCCGGCCGGAGAAAAAGCGCGCGGCGGGAGAGCGGCCCGCGCCGGCGCTATCCGCGCCGCGGCCCAC
>Ga0078972_1002739_pt1 | contig 56630 bp, 46 predicted proteins | sample YelNatPaOPGAMG01_FD_67568 | JGI IMG/M metagenome (GOLD analysis project Ga0078972, IMG submission 67568) | Hot spring thermophilic microbial communities from Obsidian Pool, Yellowstone National Park, USA - OP-RAMG-01 (SPADES assembly) (version 2) | ecosystem: Environmental > Aquatic > Thermal...
CGCAATGATCTTCGTGTCGTTCGGGTTGACGAAGACGTTCTGGTAGTCGTCGCCGCCGGGCGAGCCGCGCAGTCCTGTCCACGTCTTGCCAGCGTCGGTCGACTTCCACGTCACCACGCTGGCGACGTAGATCGTGTCGGGGTCTTTGGGGTCGACCTTCGGCACGGGCAGATCGCCGCCGCCGATGCGCGCCTCTGGCCGGGTGTCATCGACCGGCGCATGCACCCAGGTCGCGCCGCCATCGTCGGAGCGATAGAGCCCGACGCGACGACCGTATGCAGCCTCCATGTAGATTCGTTTGTCGTTGGTCGGCGAGATGGTGAGGTTCACCTGTGAGATGCCCTCGGGCAGGCCGCCGCCGGTGATCTTCTTCCAGGTGCTGCCGCCGTCGTCGGAGCGGAAGAGGCCGCCCTCGTCGCCGCCGAAGCTGCCGTTCTCCCACGCGCCCTCCTGCCGCTGCCACATGCCGGCGAAGACGATCTTCGGGTTTGCGGGGTCGATCTGCACCTCGGAGGCGCCGGTCTTGTCGTCGATGTAGAGGACGTTGTGGAAGCTCTTGCCGCCGTCGGTCGAGCGGTAGAGGCCGCGCTCCTTGTTCGGGCCGTAGGCGTGGCCGGTGACGGCGACGAAGACGATCTCAGGGTTGGTGGGGTCGACCGCGACCTGGCCGATCTGCTGTGCGTCGCGCAGGCCCAGGTGCGTCCACGTCTTGCCGGCGTCGGTGGACTTGTAGACGCCGTCGCCGGTGGAGAGGTCCGGGCGCGCGAGGCCCTCGCCACTGCCGACGTACACGATGTTCGGATCACTTGGAGCGGGTACGACGTATTCACCGTCTCCTCCTCCAACGACAAACCATGTTGAGCCGATGACGCTTTTCCCAAATAGGTTTGCTGATGCTCCATACCATGCATTGTTGTCCTGCAAACCGCCACCAATATTGTACGGGATGCAGGTGTCAGTTGCTACCTGGTAGAACTGTTCTACTGGGATATTGTTCAGGTAACGCCATGTTTTTCCGCCATCAAGGGAAATGTATGCGCCGCCATCATTCCCATCGATGATTCTATCCGGATTCTGGGGGTCAATCCATATGTCGTGGTGGTCGACATGCATTCCTTCGCTGATGTTCTTGATCGTTTTTCCCCCGTCGGTTGACTCAGAAAGGATAAGGGAGAGAAAGTAAAGCTTATCTTCGTTGTCCGGCGCAACGACGAAGCGCGAGAAATAAAATGGTCTGACGTTGAGGGCATGATTGTTGCTAACGAGAGTCCAATGATCCCCAAGGTCTCTTGAATCCCAGAGCATACCTTCTTTCGATTCAATTAATGCGTATACGTGATTTGGATTCGTTGGTGCTATGGCAAGCGCGATGCGGCCAAGCGGTCCTGAGGGCAGCCCTTCGGTGAGTTTACTCCACGTTGCACCACCGTCGGTAGAGCGATAAATACCGCTGCCGGCCCCCCCATCGTCAAGCTTCCAGGGATATCGCACCACTTGCCACATTGCTGCAAACAGAACTTTTGGATTGCCGGGTTGCATGATGAGATCAGAGGCTCCTGTAGTGTCGTTGACGAACAGTACTTTTTTCCAGGTCTCACCACCATCGGTGGTGCGATAGACACCTCGCTCGGGATTAGGTCTCCATGCGTGGCCAATTGCTGCGACAAAGACTATATTTGGGTCCACCGGGTCAATGACGATCCTGGAAATTTGTCCAACTTCTTTGAGCCCTTTATACTGCCAGGATTGTCCGGCGTTTGGTGAGAAGTAAACCCCTTTTCCGGTGATGATGTCGTTCCGAAGGTTAGCCTCGCCTGTGCCTACCCATACCAAGTTCGGATTTGATGGAGCCAGAGCTACTGCACCGATGGAAGCTGTGGGTTGCTTTTCAAATACCGCTTTCCACGTTACACCACCATCCTCGGTTTTGAAAATTCCTCCCCCCGCTGCGCCCACATAGTAAACGTTTGGTTTTCCTGCAATGCCAACCACTGCAGTGACTCTTCCACCAGCGACAGCCGGACCCAAATTTCTGAACGAGATGTTATGCAGGATGTCTGAGGTGTCTGCTGTTTCATGGGATTGTGCCAAAACTGTCGGAGACGTTATACAAATGCCGACCAGAAGCACTGCAATTGCTATGCCAGCTTGTTTACGCAGATGCATATTCACGATCTCCTCCATCTGTTCAAGAACATTCAGTTTTCATCGGAAGCAGTGAGGGATATTTAATGGCGTACTGCATAAGGGAGGGACCCCGACTGCCCGAACATGTCACAGAAGTTCGGAAAGATCAAGCCTGGAGTATGTACAAAAAACATTGCGGTAGCTGCATAAGGTGTAAAGCCTTTGCAGCCACCGCATCTTCACCTTCTAGTCACTGCACAAAGCGTCACTGATTCACACGAGTAGGATTAAAGAGGTCTTCAGCTCTTTGAACAGGAGTATGCGGATTTGAGTTAATTTCATCGCTGGAGTACAGGAACCGTTGTGGGAACTGTGTGCCATTTGTCGGTGTTAGACGGACTGTATTTCCGAGCGAATCAGTGTACGCAACGTTGTAGTTCACACGCCTCAAGAAATTGAAGGCTTCGATTTGATGCATGAGCGACAGGTATTCCTCATTCAGTATCGCCTGCAACAATGCATTGGCAGTTGGGAAATCAGTTGCTGTGAAGTCCTGTGAGTGGTTTTTGAACACATTGTTGTTATACTGCCGAGCCATGTTCAAGTGTGCAAGGGCGTTGCTTACATCTCCCAGACGCGCGTAGGCTTCTGCCATGAGCAAATGTGTTTCAGAGGCTCTGATAACCGGATAAGGGGAAGTTTCGGTGTAAGCTCCGTCAGAGGTATTCAGATCCTTACCATCTGAAGTGAAGTAATACTTCATACGTCCGCTTTCGTCTGTCTTCCCATCACGTGGCAGTGCCTTCATCATCGGGAATGCGAAGTTACCAACAGCATCAATGTAGCCAGAGCGGTCAAATACCAGGAAAGAATACCACAGATTCATGTCGCCTTGATACGTACCCGTGGGATGTTTGAACATTAGATCTTCGCCGCCGCTGAGAGCTGTTATCCCCTGCTGTGCCTCAGAAATGACCTGGTTCAAGGTAGCTGCATCATATCCGTTATGCCTTGCGACGTGCATGAAGTAACGTGCCTTTGCGGAGTGAGCAGCCTTTATCCAAAGATCCGGGTTACCAGCATAGGAAAAGGCGTCCTGAGCGAGGGGCCGCTTGTTGCTGGACAACGTTGTAATGCCATCGCTAAGAACATTTTGCACGGCAGTGTAAACATCGAGCTGATTGTCATACTTAGGCGTTGTTGTCACATCGGGTCGAGCTGCTTCAGAATATGGGACATCCCCCCATAGCGCAGCGACTGTGCCCATATGTATTCCTTCAAGGATTTTTGCTACACCTACAAGATTATTTGCCCCACTGGCTGCAGCTTTCTGTTGTGTTAGCCGCAAATTTGCTAGTACACGTGTATAGGCAAGGAACCAATCATTTGCAAAGTCCTGTGAGGATACGGTGTAGCTGTTATAGCCTGAGAATTGACGTTCGGCGCCGTGAATTTGTTGTGCCCATATACTCGCCAACATGCTGGGATACCCCTCGGTGAACTCAATAAACGCGGCCTCAGCGCCTGCGAAGACCTTTTCTGCCGGTGCATCAGAAGGTGCCAATGGGTTTGTATCGTATCCCTTAGTAAAGGATTCGCAGCCAATGAAACCTACGACAATTCCCAGGGCGATAAGTAAACTTGTGACGTTTCTCATGGTTGTCTCTCCATTCTTGCTTATGTTTAGTAGTTCACCTGAATTGAGAATGCGTACGTTCTTACGCTGGGATTATTGAAATAATCGAGTCCCTGGCCATTGCTTGGACCTGTAAGGTTTGTCTCCGGATCGATGCCAGTGTACTTAGTCCAGAGGGCGAGGTTTCGCGCTATTGCAGTCAACATGATACTCTCTATACCAAATCTACGCAGAGGAATTGTATAGGAGAGCGAAATCTCTCTGAGCCTCACATAGCTCCCGTCCTCAATGAACTGCTCGGCTGGACCAGTGAAGCCGGAGCCAGGACCGTCCCAGAAGTACGTTTCGTCAACAAGTACCGGTCCACCGCCAAAGTCATGAATATATCCACGGAATGAATAGGTGCCATCTGGATTCTTAACGTAGGTTTTGAACCCCTGCGCTATCATTTGCTGTGGTGTAAGTCCCTCGTAGTTCTTCAGCGTAGCCGCCTGTTGTGCTGTTAAGGTAGTCCACCACTGCTGGTCTCCATAAGCGCCGAAGAAATAGAGAGCCCCTTTAGTGCCGTTCCATACATCCCCGCCTTTTTTAATATCGACCAGCACGTTGAGCGTAAGTCGTTGATAGCGGAAAGTGTTAATTATGTTGCTGCGCCACTTGGGGTTGGGATCTCCAATGACACCTGCTTCTGCGGCTAATTGAGGAAACCCATTCGCATCAAGTGCCAACTTACCGTTTGCATCTCGTTCCCATCGGCTACCGTAGAGGACACCTACCGGTTGGTCCAGAATAGCTCTCGAACTTGGGTCAACGAATCCGTTCAAGAAAACTGATTTCACACCAGCCAGGTCGGTTACTTTATTCCTATTGGTATACCAGTTTATGGTTGTTGTCCAGGAGAAACCACCTATCCTCAGCCACTCACCGATTAGCTGGAGCTCTGTTCCCGTGTTTTTGATCTTTGCTGCATTTGCTACTTTGTTGGAGAACCCGGAGGACGGTGCAATGTCCAGGCTTAAGATGGCGTCCCACGTATAATCGAAGTACTGGGTGGCGTTGAGAGAAATGCGATCGTTGAGAAACCGCAAATCAAGCCCAAATTCTATTTCCCTTGTTCTCTCCGGTTTCAGAGTGGAGTTTCCTAATTGGGCTGAGCGAACAGCGCCGCCACCGTAGTAAAGCGCATTAGTTTCGGGTCCCCATCCGTTTCCGAAGGCTGCATTCACAAAATACGTTTTTGTGACATATGCAGGGGGCTGATTAGCCGCTATACCAATTGAGCTTCGCAGCTTCCCGTAGCTCAGTATTGAACTCAGTGTCGGATTATCCTTCAGTGCCGGGAGTCGAGTAAATTCCCACGCTAAACTCGCTGAAGGGAAAAAGTAGGTTTGGGCGACATCTGGTCCATACGTTGAAGCACTTTCGCTTCTTCCCGAAAGGCGCAAGAACAACTGCTGATACAGATCAAGCCCAAGTTCTCCATACAATGCGGCGGTTCTAACAATTGTCTTGCCTTCACTCGGGAAATATGAGAGAGCATTAGTAAAGGTCGCAGGGGCAGTCGGCAGGATAAATTTCGTTGCGACAACACCTGTGTTATCGGTTTCCTGGTGATCAAGATGTCCGCCGAGCAGGAGCGACCCAGTTATATTCTCGGTCAAATCGCGGGTTGCCCGCGCCATCAAGTCTGCATTAACCTGATATTGGGAAAGAACACTCCGGTTTAGTTGTCCTGTTGGCACGGAAGCGTCACCTACGGGATAGGTTGTTGACCCCCGCGATGTGTAGTAATCCACACCTGCCCTTCCTGTAATGTTGAGCCAGCTGAACGGGTCGTAGGAAAGCTCTCCACTCCCAAAAAGCCGATTTGTGTTATAGGATGTGGGAACCTGATAAATGGTAAAGAACGGATTATCATATCCTGCCACTCTCGCGGGGTTGCCCTCCCCGTTACGATATGTGCGTTGGACATTGGGGAATACGGCTCCCGATGGGCTAACGTAGTTCACCAGGTACGGTTGGTTATTGAAGTCCGGCGGGGTACGATAAGCGCCAAGCAAAATACCTGAAATATTTGATCCCTGCTGAATACGTGCCGAATTAGTGTTCATGTATGAGGCATTCACTCTTGCCGTTACATTTTCTGAGAAACGTCGTGAAACGTTGGCACGTACAGAAGTACGACCAAGCTCCTGATTTGCAAGGATAATCCCTTTTTGACTTAATCGATCTATATCGAGATAGAAAGTACCCCACTCATCCCCGCCGCTCACCGTGACACCGTTGTCCCAAGTGACTGGTGTGTGAAAAAGTTCTGTAGCATGGTCGTAGGTTTGCTTTGAGTTCTTCTTGATGATTGTCGAATAAGGATAATCTGGCCTTGCAAGGGAATCTGGACCACCAGATCTGTCTGCAATTCTATCTCCCCAGCTCAGCGAGCTATTGAAACCGAATTTTCCCCCAAAGCCCTGGCCAAAGCTCGTCTGTAGAGGGAAAGGGCGTAAAAGGTCATCTGCGTAGACCTGGGAGCGGAGTGAAATGTTGATCTTTTTCCCTGGGGCAAAAACCCCTGGCTTTGTGGTGATCACGATAACGCCATTTGCAGCGCGAGCACCCCATAGGGATGCTGCCGATGGTCCCTTGTAGATCTCCACGCTTTGAACATCTTGCGGGTTGAGATCAACCATTCGCGACTCAGCCGATGTCCCCGCGACATCATTGCCTGAATAGAGTGTGCTATTGAAGATTGGGACACCGTCGACCACAATTAAAGGTTGGTTATTGTTCTGTAAAGATCGTGCGCCGCGTAGTACAATTCTTGTTGCTGCCCCGGGGTCTCCAGAAGCTTCAGTCGTAAAAACGCCGGGTGCCTTGGCAACAATGTCTTTCAGTACGTCATGGGCACCCGAAAGAACGAGAGATTATCCTTGAATGGTCGAGACGGCTGTACCCATCCTCTCGCGGAGTGCCTCCGTACCAATAGCGGTAACAACAACTGGTGGTACAGAGAGAGTGCTTGGCGTAAGCCTCAGCTCAACGGCGATGGTCTCGCCTGCACTAACTTTAACTGGCCGCCGAATTTCTTGGTAACCAACATAACGACCAACGATGGTGTAGGAGCCTGCCGGAACATTCTGTATTGTGTACTCTCCCCTTGCATCGGCAGCTGCTCCCATAGCAGTTTTTTCCAGAAAGACGGTTGCTCCAGGCAAGGCTATGCCAGTTTGAGCATCTGTTACCTTGCCTTTAATTGTGCCCGTCTGCGCTTGCACCGCAATTGCTGTGAAGAAAAGCAAGCTTACAACAACAAAGGCTAACGTAAACAACCTGCTCATGTGAACCTCCTTTCGTTAAGTGAACTGTTGAACCGCCCTTTTATTTGTCAATGCCCGCAGTAACTGCGGGCGAAACCAGACTCTCTTTCATTTAGGTTCTTCGTTTCAACCAGATGATGACCAAATATATTAACAGAACATCAAAAAGTCAAGTCAAGACTCGCAAGATCAGCCATTTTAAAAAGAAAGGGTGGCTTCAGTTCGACTATTTTTCACCAATTACCTCCAAGCGTGACCAAAACCGTTGCTCGGAAGCTACTCGGGTGAAGCCATTGGTATGCAGCGAGGCGCACTATGTCCCTTCATACAGCCTTTCCGCAAGCACGTAGGGGAGACCAGCCTGAATAATTTTTTTTGCTGCTGCGTCAATATTATACGGGGCGCGGATATGCTCGTATGCCCATTCCTTCGTGTCAAAAATACCGAAGCTGAGATCCGGGTTTCCATCTCGCGGTTGACCAATGCTCCCTACGTTAATAATATACCTATCATCGCGACTTAAAGGACCGTGGGAGCGATGCTCTGAAAATATCTGTGGAACGTGCGAATGCCCGATGAAACAGATAGGTGTTGTGAAGAACGGGAAGTTAAGCCTTGCCTCTAAGTTGGAGAAAATGTAATCCCACTCCCCAGGGCGTCTTGGGGACGCATGGACGAATGTCAGCTCATGGTCGTTGATGATGAGGGGTAGACTTTCGAGATATTCCCTGCTTTTCTGTGTAAGGACATCGTGAGTCCATTCGGCAGCCTCTCGTGCGTACTCGTTAAAGTGGCGTGTGATCGATAGATCAAGCGCAGCGGCATCATGATTACCAAGCACCGTCTCAGGACAATGTCGCTGAATGATTTCAATGCATTCGTTTGGATTTGCACCATAGCCGACAATATCACCCAGGCAAACAATTCGGTCGATGTTGCTGCGGTTGATGATGCTGATCGCTTCCGTGAGAGCTTCAAGGTTTCCGTGGACATCGGAGATAATTGCAATTCTCATGATTGCCCCCATCTATCTTCTCTTTGTGACGGGAGGGATCCGCACTGGGTGATGGTCTTAAGATCGCAGACACTCTCTAAGCTTTACATTAGCTTGGAATTCTGATACGAAATGTTGTTCCTTTTCCTACTCTTGAATCTTTCAAAAGGAGTTTCCCGCCATGGTATTGGTCGATGATACGTTTCGCCAGACTTAATCCCAATCCCCATCCGCGCTTTTTTGTGCTGAATCCCGGCCGGAAAATATCGCGTCGATAGCGCTGATCAATGCCACGACCGGTGTCGGTGACATCAACGATTATGTCGGTGCCATGACGGGTCAAAGTGAATGTGATCATCCCTTGTGGTGTGTCAATAGCGTCGAGGCCATTTTTGACGAGGTTCTCAAGCACCCATTCGAACAGTTCTCGATTGACTCGAGCGGTGTAGATTCCATCTGTTTCTAAGCGCAACTCAACATCCTTCCCTGTCTGAGGTATGCGTCGCCGGAAATAGGCGATGACTGATTCAATAACATCGTTGAGGCGCTCTTCTTTAAGATCGGGCTTCGATCCAATTTTAGAGAACCTTTGTGCGATTTTTTCGAGACGCTGGAGATCCCGTTCAGCCTCTACAATTGTCTCAATGGCTGCTGAATCATTCCCAACTCGCTCATGGAGCAGCTCAATCCATCCGGATAGGCTCGATAGCGGTGTGCCGAGTTGATGGGCGGTCTCGCGAGCCATGCCGACCCAGATGTTGCTTTGCTCCGTTCGCTTAATGTATGAAAATCCAATATAGGCGACGATGATAAATAGTCCGGCTATTCCAAACTCAACGTAAGGGAGCCATCTGAGCTTCTTCACGAGCGAGGACTCTCCATAATGCACATAGTTAAGGATGATCGAATCTTGCACGGTTACTCGCAGCGGTCGGTGCTCGCGGTCGTAAGATGCGATGAGGTCGCGGAGATGCTGTTCTTGCTCAGCAGCAGATTTGTTTGTATCGAGGTCGATGTTTCGAGTTGTCCTAGAAAATGGTTCCAGTGGATTGTTATTCGCATCGGTGAGTATCATTGGAAAGTCGATGGAGCGGATGATCTGGTCGAAGATGAATGAATAATCGATGCTGAGCTGTTGCTCGGTTGCAATATATTCAAGCGAGTGAGCGTATAGTTTGGCAACCTGTTGCTCGCGCTGCTGCAGTTGCCTGACAATCCGCTGAGAATAGTAGAGCGTCATTCCCATGATGATGACAGCTGCAACGAGAAGTCCAAGTTTGATATTGTTTGAACGTGGACTTTGTGGACGAGGTATTCGTTCAGTTACCATGACGATCCTCTTTGCGTCGTGATGCCGATATGATTGGACTCATGTTGTTTGTTCCACTGTGAGCTGAGATTTTGAGCCATCATTCCACCGGAGGCGAATTTCGTTTCGCTCAATTTGTGAGAATGATCGTTTGCTTTCGAGAAGCACCTACGGAGACAAGTGAGAGCTTTGCCCCGGAGAGCTCAGCAAGTGCTCTCAGGTATCGGCGAGCATTTATAGGCAGTTCAGAGAACTTTCGGGCTGAGCCTGTTGGTTCTCTCCAGCCCGGGAACCGCTCATAGACTGGTATCACCCGAGATAATGTTTCAGGTTCCGTCGGGAAGTCTTTTAAGGATTTCCCATCGAGTTTATACCCAGTGCAGATGTGTAGCTCAGGAAACGTATCGAGGACGTCAAGTTTTGTGATGGCAAGCCGTTCAATGCCGTTGACCCGAATAACGTATTGCATTGCAAACGCATCGAACCAGCCACAGCGACGTGGTCTGCCTGTCGTTGCTCCGAATTCGTCACCGATCTTTCGTATACGCTCCCCTACGTTGCCGTGCTCCTCCGTGGGGAATGGTCCTTCTCCAACGCGTGTTGTGTAGGCTTTCGCAACTCCAAGAATAGTCCGAACGGCAGTTGGAGGAATCCCTAAACCTGTGCATGCACCTCCCGCTGTTGGATTTGATGATGTCACAAAGGGATATGTTCCATGATCCACGTCAAGGAGAGCTCCCTGTGCTCCCTCAGCGAGAATGGCTTTGCCGGCACGAAGGGCATTATTCAAATATAGTGAGGTATCGGTAACAAATGGATCAATCTTCTTGTCGAACTTCACGTATTCCTCAACAAGGGCATTAATGTTGAGTTCTTTCTCGCGGTAGATTTTTCTGAGGAGTTGATTTTTCTCAGATAGATTGCGAGTAAGTTTTTCACGGAGGACCACTGGATTCAGAAGATCGACGATGCGGATGCCGGAGCGCGCGAACTTGTCTGTGTATGCCGGACCAATGCCGCGTCCTGTCGTGCCGATGTGCCTGCCAGTCTCATTCAGCTGATCGAGCAATTTGTGATATGGCATGATGAGATGCGCCCGGTGGCTGATGAGGAGTCTACCGCGGACATTTATGTGTAGTGTTTCTATTTGTCGGACCTCAGCAAGGAGAGCTGCTGGATCAACGACGACCCCGTTTCCAATGACGCACGTAATGTGGCGGCGGAAGATTCCGGAGGGAATTTGATGGAGGACGTACTGCTTGCCGCGGAAAACTACAGTGTGCCCGGCATTAGCACCCCCTTGATACCGTGCTACAATGGAGGCATTTTCGCTGAGAAGGTCGACAATTTTCCCCTTCCCTTCATCGCCCCACTGTGTACCGATGATGATGTCAACAGGCATGGATTCCTTTTCTCTGTCGGAGGTTGCTCTATATCTATTAGCATAAAGCAAAAGATTTCCGCCTGCGGCGGAGTCAAGCAGCGTTCTGGACTCACAAAGTGCTATGTCGGCTGAAAATATTACAAAAAACTCGCAACCGCAGAGTCGGTCGAATCGTAATGCTCAAAAATTGTAAGTAGCTTTGTGATGGTCAGCAGGTCTTTTATTTTCGCCGAAGCGTTAGCCAGCTTCAAATCGCCGCCAGCATTTCTCATGGTTGTTAAGCCGCCAATAAGCATCCCCAGACCTGAGCTATTCATCGCATCGACAGCTCTTAGGTCAACGACAATGCGTCGTGCACCTTGCTCAACAAGATGATGGAGATGTTCATTGAGGGCGAGAGCGTCGGGTCCCCCCATGATGCTCCCCTTGAGTGTCAGCACTGTGACCCCACGATCTTCTGATGTCAGAATTTCCATGATTCTCACCGTGAAGGCTGATTCTTTTTCCTCTTACTCCAGATCGTCCAGTCAAGCACAAGAGCACTGGCAACATAGATAGAGGAGTATGTTCCAGAAATTGTGCCTATGAGGAACGTGAAGGCAAAGCCGCGGTTGACTTCACCACCAAAGAAAAGCAGGACAAGAAGCACCATTGCTACAGTACCGCTTGTGATAATTGTACGGCTCAATGTTTGGTTGATGCTCTTGTTCATGACATTTGCAAGTGATTCTGTCCGATAAATTTTCAGATTCTCCCTGATTCGATCGTATACAATCACTGTGTCGTTGATTGAGAATCCGATCAGCGTCAGAAATGCTGCCATCATACTCTGATTGAATTCGAGGTTCAGATACGGAGTCACACCATTCAATAGCGCTACAAGTCCAAGGGTGACCAGAACATCATGGAAAAGTGCCACCACACCCATGACACCGTAGATGAACTTAAACCTGAATCCGATGTAGACCATGATGATGATCAATGTGGCGGCGATAGCATAAAACGCATTTCTCCGCAGCTCAGCTCCAATCTTAGGACCTATCTTGTCCTCCCGTAGTACAGTGAATTTAGCTTCCGGTATGTACTGAGCTAATGCTGCTTTTATCTGATCTCCGATTTTTGTCCCTTCGGCTTGCAGAGGTGTTCGAATAAGCATATCCTGAGGTGAACCGAAGCTCTTGATCTCAGCTCCTGTCATTCCGCTCTTATCGAGGGCGTTTCGAATCCGTCCGACATCAACCGGCTTATTGAATTCAACAATAAGCTCCGTTCCTCCAAGAAAATCAATCCCGTAGGTCAGCCCTCGAATTGCCAAGCCAGCCATGCCAACAACGAGGGTAATGACTGAAACGGTGTACCAAGTTCTCCGTTTATTCATGAAGTCAATGTGTGGCTCTTTGAAAAATCTCATTGATACAACCCCGTAGTGTTATCAGATAAATTTTCTTTCGTGAACACTTTCCCGCTCCGAGATAGACGTGATTCAACCGAAGTTGATTTTTGTTGCTCCACGTTCAACCATCGTGTCGAAAATAACTCGTGTGATTACTATGGCGCTGAACATGCTGGCAACAATGCCGATCATGAGTGTAAGGGCAAATCCCTGAATCGGTCCTGTTCCGAATTGATACAGCACGACCCCACTGAAGAAAGTTGTGATGTTGGAGTCAAAGATAGCCGGGAAAGCTCGTGCATATCCTGTGTCTATAGCTGCACGAAGTGTCTTGCCGGAGGAAAATTCCTCGCGTATGCGTTCGTAAATAAGCACGTTGGCGTCAACTGCCATGCCGATGGTTAGTACAATGCCAGCGATTCCCGGCAGAGTTAGAGTTGCCTGGAATCCCGCAAGGACACCGAGAATAAAAAGTATGTTGAACAGCAGCGCGAAATCAGCTGCTGCTCCTCCTGTGCGGTAGTACGTCAGCATGAAGAGAACGATGACCATGAAAGCCACAAGGGTTGAATTGAGCCCTTTCCGGATTGAGTCTTCGCCAAGTGATGGTCCGACTGTACGCTGTTCGATGATAGTCACAGGGGCTGGCAAGGCACCGGCTTTCAAGACAATTTCAAGGAGCCGAGCCTCCTCAAGATTATCCATCCCCTCAATCTGCGAGCTGCCCCCGGTGATCTTTGATCGCACCTCAGGGGCTGAGTAGACAGCATTATCAAGGACAATAGCAATGTGTTTGTGTACATTCGCCCCTGTGATCCGTGCCCATTCTCTGGCTCCTTCACTGTTCATGTACATTAAGACAATTGGTGCGTTTGTATTCGGGTCGATGGTCGCCCGCGCATCAGTCACAACTCCACCGGTAAGCTCCGGCTGTTTTCGAACAGCAAACAGCTCATACCATTTTTTCCCTTCAGCCATAATTCGCGGGTTTGGCTTGGCAGACCAGAGAAACTGCATGTCGGTAGGGATAAAGCGTTGAATAATAGGTTGCGCGAGCAAACGATTGACACGACTGCGATTGTCTTCTGAGACAAGTCCGACGAGCATGGTACCGATCTGTTGCGGCCGAACGAGGTTCAGGAACGGATGTTGCCGAGCAAGAGCTGCCTCTGTTGTGTCTTGTGGTGCCACAGGCGCCATGGTGTCTGCTGTAGCAAGGGCAGTTGTATCTCTGAGCCGAGCTGTGTCGGCGGCGGCAAGTGCAATTAGCGCAGTATCGCCCCCATGCGTTGCGAGATACTGGTCAATTGTGTCGTAAACCTTTGCTGTGATGTCGTAATCTTTGACCAGCTTAAATTCCAGAAGGGCTGTTCCCTGGAGTAGCTGACGAACCTCCGCCTCCTTGCTAACGCCCGGCAGCTCTACGATGATACGACTTCCTCCCTGTTTCTGAATTGTTGGCTCAGAGACCCCGTATTGATCGACACGATTTCGAATGACCTGCATGGCGCGATCAACTGCTCCATCTGCGTTTTTTTCAAGCTGGCTGATGATTTCGTCATCGGTGTCCCGGATATTGCCATAGTATCTGCTGAGACGAACACCGTGTTGCTGAAACGCTTGCTGAAAAATAGTGAACAACGGTTTGTCCGAAGTCACAATCTCCTTGTGAACCTCTGCCATGATGCTATCGAACTTCGCATCCTTGTTCTTAGCGAGGTCCTCCAGAAGCTTTGGCACATCAACCTCGAGAACCACGCGCATCCCACCCTGAAGATCAAGTCCCAGCTTGATGCGCTTCATTCTTGCTTCGAGAATATCTTTCTCATGAGTGACGAAGTATTTCAGGCTGTCGGCGCCATGAAGCTGCTGGAGCTTTTCCGAGTAGTAGTAGCTTCGATATGTGGGGTAAAGGAAGTAGAGTGCAAGGACAACGAAAGCAAGGATGAGTATGATCTTCCAACGATTTTTTCTCACAAACGATCCTCCAATAAAATCAATATTGAGTTCGACAAATCAGGTGCAAGACTCAGCAAAACACTAATATAGCCGCCACGCGACAAATAAACAAACTTCATTGCTTTTTAGAACACCCTCGCCTATATTCATATCGATGAAATCTATGGTGGTGCTTAAAGGTATTAGCTGAGGGTGCCACCATTTTCAATGTCGCTGTGGCAGCATTTTCAATTGGAGAATTGCTCGTATGTCCATAATGACAAAAATGCGCGATAACATGGCAGGAATTTTCGCTGCCTTTGCTGTCATTTTTATTGTCTACATTGTTCTCGACTGGGGAATGGATATCACAGGCAGGAGACATCGTGAACAGAGCGATGTAATAGGTTCTGTGGATGGAGTTGACATCCATTATCAAGAGTTTGCTGATCTTGTCCGCCAGGAGGTTGATAACCAGCGCCAGCAAACCGGCAAAGAGATTGATCCACAGCAGGAAGCGCAAATCCGCGAGCAGGTGTGGAATATGCTCGTCAACAGGATTCTCATGGAAAAAGAAGCAAAACGTCTCGGTATTGAAGTGACGAACCAGGAGATCGTGGACTGGGTGCGTGGTCCAAATCCACCAGATTTTCTTGTGAGAATCTTTACCGATTCAACGGGAAAGTTCAATCGGGAGGCGTATGAACGTGCTCTGAATAATCCTCAGTTCAAGAACGAATGGGTACAAATTGAGCAGAACCTCCGGCTCATGCGGCTTCAGCAGAAATTGGAGAGCGCCCTGATGGCTTCAGCAATCGTTACTCCTGAAGCGGTGCGACAGACCTTCCTCGATCGGGATACGAAGCTCAATGCCCAGTATGTTTTTCTAAATCCATCGCAGTTATTCAGTGATACCGCAGTGACTGTCACAGAGGAAGAACTACGTCGATACTATGATGACCATGCCTTTGAGTATAAACAAGAAGCCACGCGTAGACTGAAAACTGTTACGTTTCAAGAAGTTCCTTCTTCGCAGGACACGCTTGATGCTCTGCAGGAGGCAAGAAACATTATCGCACGAGTAAACTCAGGTGCGGATTTTCTTGAACTGGCAAAGGAATATTCAGAAACGCCTGTTACGGATACTCTCTGGTTGAATCTCGGCTCGATCAGTACAGCGAAACAGGACAGCGTTGCGGCTGCATCTGCGGGCGCTGTTCTCGGTCCTATCCTTGATTATGATGGTGTTCACGTTATAAAAGTCCTCGGTGAGCGGCAAGGAAAAGAGGAGTTCATTCAGGCAAGTCACATTCTCCTCAGGCCTGCTGGCTCCGACAGTGCTGCAGTGAGGCAGCGGGCACGTGAAATTGCTGCAGAAGCACGCCGCGGCATGGACTTCTCAGAATTAGCGCGTAAGTATTCGCAGGACCCCGGTTCAGCGCAGCGGGGAGGCAACCTTGGATGGTTTGGGAAAGGAAGGATGGTGAAACCTTTCGAAGAGGCGGCATTCAAAGGACGCATCGGGGAAATCATTGGACCTATTGAGACGCCGTTCGGTTTTCACATAATCAAAGTGACAGGAAGAAGTCGTACGGAATACAGACTTGCTGATATTGTCCTTCGTGTGATGATGAGCAGCCAAACGCGTCAGGATGTTTCGCAGCGTGCATCAGATTTTGCCTACGTTGCTCGGAAGGATGGTTTTGATAAGGCTGCGAAATCGCTCGGCTATCAGGTGAGGGAAACTCCCCCATTTACTGAGAAGGGAATTATTCCTGGAATCGGACTTGAAGCCGAAATCTCGCGTTTCGCATTCAGTGGAAAACCGGGGAAGATCAGCGATCCTTTTACTATTCGTAATGCCTATGTCGTTTGTGAGATCTCGGAGGCAAAAGAGGCTGGGGTTAAGCCATATTCAGAAGTAAAAGATCAGGTGAAGGCGGCGGTCATCTTCGAAAAGAAAATGGCGAAGACAAAAGAATATGCTCAGGAGCTCAGAAGGCGGCTTGGGACTTCAAGTGAACTTGCTCTTGTGCCAACATTTGATCCCCGGCTCCGATTAGATAGCACTGGAGTTATCACCCCACTTTCTGCTGTCGAAGGTGTTCCTGGTCGCGATGAACGCTTCGTTGGCTCATTGATGGCAATTCCGTTAAACGTTGTCCCTGATCCAATCCGAGGTGATCGCGGATATTACCTTGTCAAACTTCTCATGCGGACGCCTTATGATAGCTCTGCCTATGCTTCCCAGAGCAATACGCTTCGTGAACAGCTCCTTCAGTCAGCGAAGGCTACGTTCCTCAATGCGTGGCTTGATAACGTAAAGGAGAAGGCAAACATCATCGATAATCGCGACAAGTTCTTCCGGGAATGACGGATGAACTATGCAAAGGAAATGGATTTCTTCTCTGGCGCTCCATAGCGCCATTTTTATCCTGATTGTCCGAGCACAGGCACAGTATGACCAGGGTGTGTCTCGACTAAGTATACTGGTCAATGGAAGTTATACAACGTCTGCAAAGTTGTTCCCATCTCCAGACGCGCCGGATGAAGATGCCCGCTCGCAGTACATCGCGCTGAATGGCATTTTCGGCATCGGAGCATCTGTTCAGTACCACCTTCCAGGATACAATGTGACCTTCGGCGTTTCCGCTGAGTACATGGAGAAGATCGCGGAGAATTCACCGCTAAGTCATCTACGCGAGGGCTTTAGATTTTCCCCAATTGAGCTGACAACCTATTTACAGATTCCAATTCGAAATGAACGAATACGCTTGTTCATGGGAGGGGGCGTGGGTTTCTACCTCGGGTGGCGCATTTACGGACAATCTGAATCGATACCTGTCAGCAAAGCCTATGGTATCCATGTTGTTGGAGGAATGGACTATTTTCTGACGGAACATTTTTTTCTTCGTGGAGAAATGAAATTCCGCGATCCTCAGTTCGATACAACGAATAGATCTCCTGGGTACGGTGCTTATCCCATTCACGGCAGAATCAATATAGATGGGATCACATTTAATCTGTATGGAGGGTTTGCTCTCTAAGGACGACGGGGGCTTTTTTGTTAATGGGTTAATATGCCCAGTTTCGCTGAAATAAAGAAGGAAGGAGTCATGTGTGTCATTTGCAAGTTGGTCTGAACTTTACTAAGTTTCAGCGACAATTTAAGCTATGAGGTCACAGCAAATCCACCGAGCGCAGCCTCTGGTTTTATTTCTTTCGATGACTCTCATATGGGGGTTTACATGGCCCCTTTATGTGGTTGGCTTGAGGAGTTTTACTCCATTTATGCTTGCTTCAGTTCGTAATCTCATAGCGGTGCTCGTTCTTCTCCCTTTAACTCGGTGGCAACGTGTCAAGATCCCTCGGGAGCCTCGTACGCTGCTTTTTCTCTCTATGTTAGGTCTTTTCTGGATCATAATCCCTTATGCCCTGGTTTTCTGGGGTATTCAGTTTACAACATCTGGTGTTGCTGCAGTGCTTAACGGGACGAATCCATTCTTCATCGCGCTTTTTGCCTGGGTATTCTTTCGCACTGAACAGGCAACGCTGGGAAAGGCACTTGCTCTTTTTGTCGGGTTCCTTGGTGTCACAATAATTTTTTCCGATCAATTCGCAAGCAAAGGGCGGTATTCAACTACTTTAGGTGACGGTGCAATGGTTTTAAGTGCAGCGAGTGTTGGGTTTGCTCAAGTCCTGGCTAAGCGGTTTGGTGCACGGATTAACTCACTTGTCCTTGTTGCTGCTATGGACCTTGTCGGGGGGATTGCTCTGTTGGGTCTGAGCTTTTTATTTGACCCCCGACCACAGATTGCTGTCTCGCTTGAGGCATTTGCAGTGGCGCTTTACCTCGGTGTCCTTGCCTCCGCATTTGGATTTGTTGCGTATACGTGGCTCTTGAAACGTATTGACGCAGTTCGACTTTCGATGGTCGCATTCCTTGTACCTGTAATTTCTCTATTTGTGGGTGCAATCTGGCTGAAAGAGCGAGTTACCCCCTCGGATATTTGCGGGAGCGCTCTTGTTCTCCTTGGTTTAGCATTTATGAACTTCACGACAGCCGGTGAGTCGCGACTTAAACGATTTGTTTCGGTTTGGGTGAAACATGAGTAAACGTAAATCGCTTGTCTACCTTACCGGTTTTATGGGAAGTGGTAAGAGTACAATCGGTCCCATTCTAGCAAATGTACTTGGATATGATTTTATTGACCTGGACGAACATATTGAGGAACGGGAGCATAGAACCGTGTCCGATATTTTTGCAGAAAATGGTGAAGGGTATTTCCGGGAATTGGAAAAAGCGGTGATTGAGGAATTAAAACAGAAAAGCTCAACTGTTATCTCACTTGGAGGGGGAACAATAACAAAGATCGAGAACTTAGAGACCATCAAATCGACAGGGGTTCTTGTGTATCTCAAGAGCAGTCCACAGCAAATTTTCCGACGCATGAGGAACAGATTGGATAGGCCTCTTCTCCGTCATCCCGATGGGCGACCGCTTTCAGACCGCGAGTTGATGTCGCGGATTCAATCTACTCTTGCCTTACGGGAGGTTTTCTACAAGCAGGCTGATGTTGTTGTCTCCACCGACGGGAAAAAAGTCGGGATCACGGTGGATGAGATTGCTCGAAAGCTTCGGCGTCTTGTGGAATAACCATGGAACGTGTGCTTGTGCAGCTTGGCGAGCGAAGCTACCCAGTTTTCGTTGTCAGCGACGGATTTGCATCGCTTGGCGAGATAGCAAGAAGTGCAAAATTGCCCCTTACTGCGGTCGTTATTTCAGATAGTAACGTTGCAGGTAAATATCTCCTCCCTGTTCGCAATGCCTTGAGGGATCATAATATTCAGGTTGAAGCTGTCATCATACCTCCGGGTGAAAGCCAAAAATCTCTGCGCCGCTACAGTAATGTTGTTACCTCCATGCTGCGTAAAGGGATCGGGCGCGATTCCTTCGTCGTAGCACTTGGAGGAGGTGTGATAGGCGACTTAGCGGGATTTGTAGCTGCAACATACATGCGCGGGCTACCATATGTTCAGGTCCCCACGACGTTGCTCGCACAGGTCGATAGTTCAGTGGGTGGGAAAGTTGGCATCGACCATAGACTTGGGAAAAATCTCATCGGAGCTTTCTATCAGCCGCAATTCGTCTACGCTAATCTCGCAACCTTAACGACTCTGTCAAAGCGTGAAATCATCAGCGGCTTGGGAGAAGTCATCAAGTATGGCATCATTGCCAGTGAAACTATTTTTAATTTTGTGGAGACTCAGCTTGATGCAATCCTTGCATCGTCTCTGGAGGCATTGGCATGGCTTATACCTCGATGTGTTGCTATAAAGGCGGATATCGTCGCCGCTGATGAACGTGAAGCAGGACGCCGAATGGTATTGAACTTCGGTCATACCATTGCTCATGGACTTGAGGCTGCAACGCGGTACTCAAGGATGCGACATGGTGAAGCAGTTCTTATTGGGATGCTTGGCGAAACATATCTAGCGGTCCAAAGAGGTCTCACGGATGGTTCGCTGCTCGATCGATTAGTTCATCTCGTCTCTCGACTTTCATTGAAGGTTGATCTTGCACATATCCATATGCGGAATATCTTGAAGCCTTTGCGATTGGATAAGAAAGTCCGACGTGGTGCCCTAACGTTTGTTCTTCCGCGAAGTATCGGAGTGGTTGAATTTGTTTCGGACATTGGGATTGATGAAATTCGTGCGAGCATCGAATTTCTTCGAGCTCAATTCATTCACACCTAACTGCGGCTGTGAAGTGCAATGCAAGAGCCTCCAAGATTGCTCCCCCGGAAACATCTATCCAGCATTTTCATCCTTATTTCCTTTTTTGAGATGGTTTTGCTTTCGAACTCTGTTGGGGCTCGGACTGAAAATGAAGCAATCAATTTTTCACCAAAGCGGGAGTTCCGCGCAGTTTGGCTTACAACGGTGTACGGAGCGGATTGGCCCGACCGTGCGCTGAGCGCTTCCGAGCAGCGAGAGCAACTTAAGGGCATTTACGATACGTTGGCTGCACTGCATTTCAATGCTGTTGTTTTTCAGGTTCGTGCTCGCGGCGACCTCATGTACCCATCCCAGTACGAACCGTGGGCAGCCTCACTCACAGGCTTCCTTGGGAAGGACCCAGGGTACGACCCACTACAGTTTGCTGTTGATGAAGCGCATAGGCATGGACTTGAATTCCATGCCTGGTGGAACGTGTGCAAGGTCGCTGATGGTAAGCAGCCCCCTGACAGAACCTCTCCTCCCCATATCATCCAGCGTCACCCAGAATGGGTTCGCCTCTGGGAGAATCGAAATAGTGCTGGTGCGGTGATAAGTTCGGAATACTGGCTCGATATGGGACTTCCTGAGGTAAGGTCTTACCTTGTCGATGTTGTACTGGAGATGGTCCGGCGGTATGATATCGATGCGATACATTTTGATTATCTTCGCTATCCCGGAAAAGAGTTTGATGATAGTTTGACGTATGCCATTTATGGACGTGGAGCACCTCTTGATCAATGGAGGCGCGAAAATCTGACTGCATTTGTAAGGGCTGTTCATGACAGCGTCATGCGGCTGAAACCGTGGGTGAAGATCGGTGCTGCCCCTATCGGCATCTATAAGAATCTTCCCGGAGCATCAGGCTGGCAAGGATATGTGCAAACTTTTCAAGATGCGCGGCAGTGGCTGAAGGAAGAAATCCTTGATTACATAATCCCACAAATTTATTGGACATTGGAAACCAACCCCCGCTTCGGTGTGCTTGCCAATGATTGGATTGCAAATTCGTACAAACGGGCTGTCTATCTTGGCGTGGGGACATATCGACCGCAGGTACTGAAGGAAGTCGGGGAAATAATTGATACAAGCCGCGCTTTAGGGTCACTCGGTAATTGCTTTTTCCGCTATCGAAACATCGCGGCCGATAGTGTGATTGCACAACGCTATATCTTTCCTGCTCTTGTTCCACCAATGGTGTGGAAAGATAGCGTTGCTCCCCAACCTCCGATGAATCTTGTAGCTCGGGTCGAGAACAGAACGCATGTCCGACTTTCCTGGCAAATGCCCAACCAGGCTTCAGACGGTGAGACAGCATCACGTTTTGTCCTGTATCGCTTTCGTGGTATGAATCAGCAGATCAATGATGCGTCGAATATCCGATGGATCTCCCCACAGACCGAGACAAGCTTCGTCGACGACTTAGGTAAACCAGGTGCAGTGAGATACACTTACGGCGTCACCGCTCTTGACCGCTTAGCCAATGAAAGTTCTCTTTCCAATACCGTCACAATAGTGATTCCGACAATTGTACGCATCGCTTCGCTTTTTGAAGTTGAGAACAATCTTTCCGAACCCTTCTGGACAAGAGCGAGTGAGTTTTTCTTTGGCTATCAGCTCGATACTGCAGCGGTTGTCCGCCTGGAGCTTCGGGATGCCCAGGGGAACATTGTTCGGGAGATTCTCAGCGGATATCGTGCAGAGGGAGAACATATTGTGCGCGTGGATGTTTCAGGGCTTCAACCGGGGATTTATACAATTACATTGATGACCCCAAACTTCAGGCAAACAAGAGGATTTGTGATCGGGCATTAGAATGCCGAGGTGATTTCTTACGAACGGTTGCGTTAAAGAAGTTATTCAGCCAAGGGAATTCAGTTTTGCTCATCTGTGGCTAATTCACTAAATTGTTCTATTCTGACTCAATCCAGAACAAAGCTCGAACAAAGCAAATTTGACCTTTGCAATCAAACGATGTGACAGAGGAAGTTGACCCCTGTCGACTTCGTGAATACGAGACGTTCAATGAAGCTTTTGATCACCAATGCTGCTCAGGTCGTAACCGTTGATGCGCACGGTGAACGCGCAAAGCGCGGGCATGAAATGCGAGACATTGGAGTGATAGAAAATGGTGCAGTGCTCATAGATGATGAAGCGATTGCATGGGTTGGTGCTGCGTCTGATGTATCCTCGCTCAACATCTCTGGGGAAGCGCCTGAGATTCTTGATGCTACAGGGAAAGTTATCGTGCCCGGATTTGTGGATGCGCATACGCACCTGATCTTCGCGGGGAGCAGGGAGGATGAGTTCGCGCTGCGCTGCCAGGGCTTTACCTACCAGCAGATTGCTGAACGAGGTGGAGGGATCCTGCGGACTGTGGCAGCGACACGTAAAGCGAGTCGAAAGGCGCTCCGTTCAATTGCCGCCCGACGGCTTGACAGGATGCTTCGATATGGAACTACCACGGCTGAGATCAAAAGCGGCTACGGGCTTACAGAGGAAGATGAAGTGAAGATGCTTCAGGTTGCGCGCGACCTGGCGATGGAACATCCGATGACCATTGTGAATACCTTTCTCGGCGCTCATGCAATTCCGCCGGAATTCCAATCGTGCCGAGAAAAATATGTGGATGAAATCATCGCCCGTATGTTGCCATATATCGCTCGAAAAGAGCTTGCAGACTTCGTTGATGTGTTTTGCGACGAAGGCTATTTCAGTCCCGAGGAAACGCGAAAGATCCTCCAGCGAGCCTCGCAGCTTGACTTCGGAATCAAGCTTCATGCTGACGAACTGGCATCCACCGGGGCTGTGTTCCTGGCAATGGAGTTTAACGCCGTATCAGTTGATCATCTTGAGCATATCACTCAGGAGGAAATTGATGCTCTCGCTAAGAGCCAGACAATAGCCGTCCTGCTGCCGGGTGTATCTTTTTTCCTTGCTCACCGCTATGCTCCGGCTCGGTCTCTCATCGATGCGAGCGCTGCGGTCGCAATCGCAACGGACTATAATCCCGGATCGTGCATGGCATTTTCAATGCCATTGATGATGACAATCGCCTGCACACAGATGAAGATGACTCCTGAAGAAGTTATCACTGCGAGCACGTTGAACGCTGCTGCAGCCCTCGGTTTGAGCAAATCCATTGGCAGCATTGAAGCTGGCAAGCGCGCTGATTTAGTATTGCTCGATATTCCTGACTATCGGTATCTTCCATATGAGTTTGGTGGAAATCATGTCTGGCGTGTTGTCAAAAATGGTGTGCTACTTGAGTTTTGATACAGAAAGGTTGAGACATGGACAGAGTCGTTGAATGCGTCCCTAACTTTAGTGAGGGGAAAGATCAGGAGGTCATCAATTCGCTCGCAGCAGCGATCAGCGGCACTCCGCACGTCAAGTTGCTGAACGTTGATCCCAATCCTGACTACAACCGAGTAGTTATCACATTTGTTGGGACACCAGAAACGGTGGGAGAAGCAGCGTTCCGTGCGACGGCTGTTGCAGCGGAAAAAATTGACATGAGGAAACACAAGGGAGAACATCCTCGTATTGGCGCTGCAGATGTTGTTCCCTTCGTCCCGGTCCGTGGCGTGAGCATGAAAGAGTGTGTTGAGATAGCGTTGAGCTACGGGCGAAGGGTCTGGAATGAACTGAGAATCCCGATTTATCTTTATGAGGAAGCCGCTACGAAGGAAGAACGCCGTAACCTTGCTGCGATTCGGAAAGGCGAATACGAGGGATTGCCAGCTAAATTAGCTGATCCTGAGTGGGCGCCCGATATCGGATTGCCGGAATTCAACGCAAAATCTGGTGCAACAGTCACCGGAGCGCGCGAATTTCTTATCGCATACAATGTTAACTTGAATACACCAGACTCTAAGCTTGCTCATGAAATTGCACTGAGAATTCGTGAAAGTGGCAGGCCTTTGAGAGATAAACAAGGGAAAGTTGTGCTTGACGAGCATGGAGAAAAAGTCATGATCCCGGGATCGCTGAAAGCGATAAAGGCAATCGGCGTTTACCTTGAGGCTCATCATATCGCTCAGGTTTCTATCAATGTGGTGAATTATCGTATTACACCCCCCCATGTCGCTTTCGAGGAAGTGAAGAAAGAAGCAGAAAAACTTGGATTGAAAGTTACAGGCAGCGAGATCGTTGGACTTATTCCGAAAGAGGCACTTCTCATGGCAGGCCGATTCTATTCGAAAGAGAATTCGAGCGCATCAGAGGAGCAATTGATTCAGACTGCAATCGAACACTTAGGCCTTTCTCAACTTGAGCCCTTTGAACCGAAGAAAAAGATCATCGAGTATCTGCTGGAGCAAGATTGAAAATGACATCACAAACTGTTCAGACACAGACGATCAACGAATTCCTCATGGATTTGTCATCATCATCCCCAGCTCCGGGAGGTGGCAGTGTCGCCGCGCTCTCAGGAGCACTTGGTGCATCGCTTGTTGCGATGGTTTGCCAGTTGACCATTGGGAAGAAAAAGTATGCTGAAGTGGAGCCAGAGATGCGAGAAGTTCTGGCAAAAGCCGAAACTCTTCGTGATAAATTCAAGCACCTTATAGATGAGGATACTTCTGCATTCAATGAAGTTATGGATGCCTATAGATTGCCAAAAGAGACGGATGACGAGAAGCGCGAGCGCCAGGAGGCAATACAGAAAGCTCTTCGGAAGGCGGTTAGCGTTCCGCTCTCCGTAATGCAGCAATCGCTTGACGGAATGTCTCTGAGCTTGACCGCAGCTCTAAAGGGAAACCGCAATTCGGTGAGCGATGCTGGTGTGAGTGCGCTGATGTTTCTCGCAGCCTCTGAGAGCGCAGCTCTGAATGTGCGAATCAACCTCGGCTCATTTGATGATGCTGAAGAGGCAAAGAGAATTGCGGCGAAAGCTAAGGAAATGCTGGAGAATGCTCGGCATGTGAAGGGGGAAATTCTGCAAATCGTTGAAGGGACATTCGCGTTCTGATTGCTTTGATTATCCGTCTGTAACCCGGCTTGTTTTATCCTTTCAGAACCGCCTGCCGATTCGCATATATTTCTTCGATTGTTTGAACAGCTATCGCCGCTGCTACGATAGCAGCCGTTTCACTCCTGAGACGGAATTTCCCAAGTGAAACAATGTGAACATGGCTCACGAGTTGCATCGCGCGAATCTCATCATCGCTGAATCCCCCTTCTGGCCCGATGAATAGCCTCAGCTCGGAGTGCTCTTCGTGCCTGAAGGCGCTCAGTATGATTTGTCTTAGAGTAGCTTCGCTTGATGCCTTCTCGTGTAAAACAAGTTGAAGTATATGTGGATTTCCTTGTTGAAGAATCGACGTTAGAGGTGTCGGCTCATCAATCACCGGCAAGAGTGTTCTGCGAGATTGTTTCAGTGCAGAGATGGCAATGCCCTTCCAGCGATTCAGCCGTCCCACTTGTGGCGGGATGACACTCCGTTCCGTTATCAGAGGGACGATCTTAGATACTCCAAGCTCTGTGAGTTTCTCAACTGCAACGTCAAATCGCGCTGGTTGATGCAGAAGCCCCAAGCATATGCTGAGTTGAACATGTAGCTGCGGTTTTTCCTCTCGCCCTTCGAGAACGGTACACAATGCACTCGCCTTCGCAAACGCTTTAATCTTTGCTGAGTAAACCCAACCTGTGCCATCGGTCACTTCAATTACATCGCCAATTCGTTTCCGCAGCGACGAACGTAGGTGACGGTACTCGTTGCCATCGAGAATGAGCTCGCCGCCGGGTTCTTTGATGTGGTCCCTTGGCGCGTAGAAGTAGGGGGAATTCATGCAATCCCCCTGCTGGACGAATCAAAAGGACGCACCGACATCGAAGATGAACTCCCCCTTCATTGATTGATTCAGAGCGTATTCAAGGCGAAGGACGGTGCTGTACGGAAGTTCAAGATGAACCCCGGTGCCGTAGCCGAGAAAGAACCTCTTCCTGAGAAAATGTTCACTGCGAAACCATACTGTGCCAATGTCAGAAAATAAGGAGATGGCAATAGCAATGCGCCAGGTATCGAACTGCGGGATGGGAATTTCCTTCACATGAATATAACGTGGCTGAATGAGCTTCAATCGGAGTTCAACTGAGCTTCCGAAGAGATTCTCTCCTTCAAGCACCTTGTAGAAATACCCTCGGATGCGCTCCTTGTATCCGAGGAAAACATGCCTGTACGGCGGAACAGCATTTCCAGCGGTCAACACTCCGAATGCTCGACCTGCAAGCGTGAGTGCCGGGGAAAAGCGTTGATAATGCCGAGCATCACCAGAAACCTGTCCCGTCCAAAGACGCGATGAAATGGTGTTATCGGTAGAGCGATTCTCGAGGAATTGTCCGTAGGTACCTGAGGCGCTGATAAATGTTCCCTCCGATGCGTATTCTTTAAGGTCGCGTGTGTCGTATGAACCGCCGATCGTTGCGCTGATGAGATTATCAACTCCACTCGGCGAGATTGTCCTGCCAGCGGAAGGCTCTGTTACTGATAATCGCAGATACTCCAGCCTTACGCCAAGTGAAGTGAACAAGCCAAAGCGTTTACCCATGAGAATTGATCCGCTTAACAGGTGCTGGTCAAAGTTACTTCCTGCGCCCTGAGCGATGATGCTTTTATTTTTCTGCACGGAGTATTCAAGCTCAACTTCTGAAAAGAGGTCCGATCTATTCATCCATGGATTCTTGTAGGCAAGCTCCACCCAGGGGTCATAGCCAAGAGCGAAACCGAGCCATAGCTTCTCATTCCTTCCGCGGAAATTATCGTGGAGAAATCCTAAACCATAGTACAACTTCTTCCAGTCGCGGTCCTCTAAGCCAACTATTGGCACAGGGAAGATATACCATCGTTCCCGCACGGAGACTATTAGCGGAGTGCGCACCTTCGTTTTGTCATAGAGAAGATCGACTTGCGTGAATAATCCAAGACTGTATATCCGCTCTTGATCATATCGAAGCTTCTCGGGGGTGATGATAGAATCCTTGCGGAGAGACATTTCACGGAGGATGATGCTTGATTCGGTTACCTTATTGCCCTTGACGAGAATAGTATCAACGACATGTGCGAGTGTATCCGCCGTAAATGGTTTACCTAATTGGGCATGGAGAGTTCTCTCCTCCGGAAAAGCGAAGTGCGGAAGAAAGAAAAAGGATGCAGCAACGAGACATGTTGCCATTCTCGGCAGAGCCATGATGGAGCGATGGGAGTTCATCTGGTGTTGAAAAGGCGATTGTGTTCAATCTTGATACATCGATTCATGACGACTGTGATACCGTGCGAGAGGGCACGTTGTGCAGCCTCTTCGTTAATCACGCCAAGTTGCAGCCATAGGATTGGGGCGCCGATCTCAATAGCTTCATCGACAATAGGAGGTACTGCTTCTGGACGGCGAAACACGTCAACGATGTCTATACTGTGAGGAACTGAACGGAGATCAGGGTATGCTTGGATGCCAAGAATGCTGGTTGCCTTTGGATTGACCGGAAAGACCGTATAGCCATTGTTAAGAAGATACTCGGCAACGATGTAGCTGTCGCGGTCCGGTTTGTCGGAAAGACCTACAATGGCTATTGTCTTTGCTGAGGTCAGAATGGACCTCAATCTATCATCGGAAGGAACAAAGGGATTGTCGCTCATGACTTATCCTCCTCTGAGAAATAGCTAACATTAAGCTGCTTAGCTGCGCGCACTTCATCGAGTCTACGCACAGGAGTAGTATAAGGAGCATGAAGAACGACCTCTTTTTCTGTATCGATTTCTTTGTTGATTGATAGGAGCGCATCGGCAAATCGATCAAGAGATTCCTTCGTTTCCGTCTCTGTAGGTTCGATCATGAGAGCTTCGGGCACGATCAAAGGGAAGTATGTTGTTGGAGCATGAAGCCCATAATCGAGAAGACGTTTAGCAATGTCCAGTGCGCGCACCCCTTTTCTTTTCTGTCTTGAGGCAGAGAGAACAAATTCGTGCAGAGGTTGAGTTGTGTAAGGGAGTTCAAAAGCGTCTTTCAATCGGCTCAGCAGGTAGTTTGCATTGAGTATAGCACTTCGACTCACCTTTTGCAGTCCTTCGGCGCCGTTGAAGCGGATATATGTGTAAGCGCGGACGAGTATTCCAAAATTTCCGAAGAATGTTTGCATTTTTCCAATGGAGTGAGGTCGATTCCAATTGAGGATAAAGCTCTCGTTTTGCTTTTCAATAGTTGGTTTTGGGAGGAATGGTTCGAGTCGCTCGCTTACGGCAACAGGTCCAGCCCCCGGGCCACCTCCGCCATGGGGAGTGGAGAATGTCTTGTGCAAATTGATGTGGACAACATCGAAGCCCATGTCGCCTGGTCGCACAATTCCAAGGAGCGCGTTCAGATTTGCTCCGTCCATGTACATCAAGGCACCAGCACCATGGATGAGCTTTTCAATTTCAACAATGTCGCGCTCGAATATTCCGAGTGTGTTCGGATTAGTCAGCATGATTCCTGCAACGTCCTCGCTCAGGTTTCGCTTCAGGTCATCAAGGTCTACGGTTCCCGCCTTATTGGATTTGATGCTCACCACAGTGAAGCCAGCGATTCTTGTGCTTGCGGGGTTTGTTCCGTGGGCTGAATCTGGAACGAGGATTTTTGTTCGGCGCTCGCCGCGCACATCGAAATATTTTCTGATCATCAAAAGCCCGGTCAATTCGCCGTGAGCACCCGCTGCTGGCTGCAGGCTGATAGCTGCCATCCCCACGATTTCTTTGAGCATCTCTCCGAGCTCATACATGAGTTTGAGAGCTCCCTGGGCACGATTCACTGGAGTCAGTGGATGGAGATTCAGGAAGCCGGGCAAGGAAGCCGCCACTTCGTTCATCTTCGGGTTATACTTCATTGTGCAGGAACCAAGAGGATAGATCCCTTTATCGATATGGTAATTTAGTATCGAGAGGCGTATGAAATGCCTCACAGCCTCACTTTCGCTCACTTCTGGAAGTTTGGGTTTCTTTGTTCGAAGCACAGATGCTGGCAGAAGAGAATCAACAGGTTGTTCCGGGACGTCAAGTGCGGGCAGCGATGCTCCGCGTCGTCCGGGTTTGCTTTGCTCAAATATAAGAGGCTCGCTCATGTCTTAGCTCCCGAAAATTGTCTATGCCAATTCGTAGATGCAGGAAATTTTTCTTGTAACAAATTTAGTTATTCAAGACTTCCTTTCCAAGATTCAAGTTATCTAAAATGTCTGGAGTTCGCTTCATCATTCCGGCAAAGACGGAGCATATCGCACTGTCGCTGGCGGCACCTATGGAAATTTCTGCTGATTTTTCTAAAAAACGCCTTGATAAATGCCGTTTTATTTTGTATTATCTTGTTAGATTTTTGCTGTCGCATTTGGTGGTGAAGGAGGGGACTACACTATAGGTAATGGGAAAGTGATGCAAAGGTAATAAACGTGATGATAAAGAAATGAAAAGCATAAATCTGAATTGGCAAGGTAGACGTATAATGGACATTTCGGGCATTTGTCGGACGTATACCGGACGAAACTTGGACAAAAAGACAAAAGATTGCAAAGAATGTTCCTAAAGGCGAAGCAGTATTTGACCTGAGAATATGCGCGATATAACGTTGGATTTGCTAAAATGAAAACAGGCGTGAGAATGAAGAATTTTATTACAAATAGCCAGACAAAGCAACTCAAAAACAGGATTGTTGAGTTAATCTCAAAAAGTAAAGAACTTAAAATCCTTGTTGGCTTTTTTTATTTCTCGGGCTTAAAAGAATTATATGAAGGGCTTAAGAATAATCCCGATGTAGCGATAAAAGTCCTTGTAGGTCTAAATGTTGATAAGATAAATTATGGACTCATAGAATGTGCTGAAAAGGAGACATCAATTTCAGATGAAGAAAAAAGAAATCGGTTCTTTGAATCAATCAAGAAGTCCATCAATTCGGAGCATTTTGATAACAAGGATTTCTATGAGCAGGCGAAATTTTCGATTGAACTGATTAAACGGAACAGACTGATAATCAGAAAGACTTTTGAGCCCAATCATTCAAAATTATATATCTTTAAATTGGATCCTTCACAGGTGGCAAGAAATGCTCTTTTTATTACGGGAAGTAGCAACTTAACTTCTGCAGGTCTCACATGGGAGCAAGAATTCAATGTTGAGATAAGTGATTATGGTGTTGAAGAGGCAGAAGGGTATTTTGATAGCCTATGGGACAGCGCAGTTCCAATTACAGAGGATGATGTAATTAAACAAAATCTCATTGACCTTCTTGAGAATAAAACTCTAATAAAACAACTTACACCTTTTGAAGCTTACGTTCTCGTGCTTAAAAGTTATCTCGAAACGTTTCGTCCAAAAGATACTGAAGACGACGCAATCAGATCTATCTTAGAGAGGAACGAGTTCACATCATATCGGTATCAGATAGATGCAGTAAAACAAGCCCTTCAAATTATAGAAAGCAACAACGGCGTGATTATTGCCGATGTTGTAGGACTCGGCAAGACAATAGTTGCCTGTCTGGTAGCAAGACAACTGAGAAGACGGGGAATTGTCTTATGCCCACCAGGAATTTTAGGCGATGAAAAGAGTCCAAGGTCTGGCTGGAGATGGTATCTGGAGTCTTTCGGTTTATATGATTGGCGAGCGGAGTCCATTGGCAAACTCGATGATGAAGATTTTACAAGTTCCCTGAAAGCGCTTAAGGATATAGAGGTTGTAATTGTTGATGAAGCACACAGATTTAGAAACGAGGATACCAAGTCTTATGAGCAACTTAAGAATGTCTGCCGTAATAAGACAGTAATTCTGCTTACCGCAACTCCATTCAATAATCGTCCTGGGGATATTCTTTCCTTATTGAAGTTGTTTGTTGCACCGAAAAAATCAGCTATTACATTAGAGAACAATCTTGTAGATAAATTCAGAATTTTTAAATCAACTTTTGATAAACTTGGTTATATAAAGAAGTATTTTAATTCATCTGATAGAGAAAAAAGGGAAAAAGCAGAAGCTTATTTTAAGGCACTATTTGGCGCTGATGGAATAGATTTAGGAATGGTAAAGAACAGAACCAGTTATCTGTCTAAGCAAATAAGGGACGTGATTGAGCCCGTGACTATTAGAAGAAATCGTCTTGATTTACAGAAGAATCCATTTTACAAAGATGAAGTAAAGGAATTAACAAAGGTTGCTGACCCTCAGGAATGGTTTTTTGAGTTATCTGAAGAGCAATCAAAATTTTATGATGAAGTTATAAATAATTTTAGCTATCCTGAGGATAGCGGCAGGTTTATGGGCGCCATTTACAGGCCTTTTGAATACAAGGTTGAGCGAAAAATTATAGAAGAAAATGCTTTGACGAGCGAAGACAACCGCAGATACCAACAACAAAGAAACCTCTATGATTTTATGCGTAGATTGTTGGTTAAAAGGTTCGAAAGTTCTTTTGGCGCATTCAAGCAAAGCATAGAAAATTTCAAAAATGTGACCCAGCATTGTCTTGGGTTCATAGAAAAGACCAATAAATTTATTCTGGATAGGGACTTATTGGAAAAAATTTACACATTCGAGATTGACGATATAGAAAAAGAACTTGCTGAGTATGCCCAGAAAATTATAGAAGGCGTATATCCAAAAAACCATGAGATATACGAAGTAGATAAATTCAAATACAAAGAGAAGTTCCTTCAAGATATACAATCTGACCTTGATTTATTCCAGGAGATTTTGAAAAAGCTAGATGAATTAAAGCTTGTCGATAATGACCCAAAACTTCAGCATCTTACTAGCAAATTAAATGAATGGCGGAGAAAAGACCCGCGAAGAAAAATAGTTCTATTTTCAGAATACGTTGATACCATTAATTATCTAGAAGAGCCTTTAACAAAAGATTTCAACAACAGGGTTATGGTTGTTGCTGGAGACCTATCAAAAAGTAAAATAGAAGAAATCAACAAAAACTTTGATGCTTCATATCGTGAGGAAGAACAGAAAGACGATTATGATATACTTCTTTGTACGGATAAAATCTCTGAAGGATTTAATCTTAACAGGGCGGGCATTGTGATAAACTATGACATACCCTGGAATCCTGTTCGGGTAATACAAAGAGTTGGTAGGATTAACCGCATTGGTAGAAAGGTTTTTGATGAAATTTATATAGCAAACTTTTTCCCAACAGAGATAGGAGCAGAACTTGTAAAATCGAGAGAGATTGCATCTCAAAAGATGTTTTTGATTCATAATGCTCTTGGCGAAGATGCAAAAATCTTTGATATTGATGAAGAACCAACCCCTTCAGGGCTATATCAAAGAATCCAGCAAAATCTCGATGAATTAGAGAGCGAAAGTTTTTATACAAAGGTTTTGAACGAATATGAAGAGATCAAAAAGTATTACCCTGAAGCCATCGAAAGGATTAAGGATTGTCCGCCGAGAGTGAAAGTAGCAAAGTATTCTGATAAAAATGAACTTATTGTATTTATCAAAAAAGCAAGGCTTCATATACAGAGAATAGATTACGATAGTCAGATCGGGCCGCAGTCAATTATTCTTGAAGAAATAATAGACAGAATACGCTGTCCAAGAGAGGGAAACGCGCTTGAATTAAGCAATAACTTCTGGGATAAATATGAAGTTGTAAAAGAGACGAGAGAAGAAAGACTACCAATACCAGAGCAGAGTTTAGAGCAAAAGGCATTAAACAATATCAAAACATTACTAGGTCTTGATAATGAAAATATAACACCATTTAAAGATTTTTTAAGAACATTGCGTGAAGATATAATTGAATACGGCACTTTAGTAGATTATACCTTGCGTAGAATTGTAAATCTAAAATCTTCTGAGAATGAAATAGATAGGACAATAGAGGAACTGAAAAAACTGAGAGATAAGCTTGGAGGAGACGATTATTTATCAAAAGAAAAAGAAAATCTAAAAACATTGCATAAAGAGATTATCATTGCAGTTGAGAATCAGAAAAAATGAGCAGAGAAATTTTGAAAGATATAATTGAAGATTTTTCTACTGAAAAACTTATACATTTCTTCAGAAATAAAAATACTTCTTTTAGACCAATGCAAGAAGATCTTTCAAATTACAATGATGGAGATTTCACATCAAGTGAAAAACTTGGCGAGATTAAATTTCAAGATAACAATCTTACTCTCTGTGCATTTCAAGTATTAAAAGACCTCACCGAGCGGTCAGGAAAGAAAAAACAATATGAACTCGGGAAGAGAATTCTGAAAGACAGTAATGCGGATGCTGGAATTTTCATCTTTTATGACCAGAATGGCAATTTCAGGTTTTCGCTGATTTATACCGAATATTTTGGCACGAAACGAAAATTCAGTTATTTCAAAAGATTTACCTATTTTGTAAGCCCGCGTCTCACAAACAAGACATTTCTTGAACAGATTGGTGAAGGTGATTTCTCCTCCCTTGAAAAGATAAAAGAAGCATTCTCTGTTGAACCAGTAACAAAGCAATTTTATCAGGAGATAGCCAACTGGTATTTCTGGGCAATGGATAAGGTGAAATTTCCTGAAGATTATAAATTTAGGCATAACCTGGAGAATGACAAAGAGATAAGAAATGCTACAAGCCTTATCCGCCTTATCACGAGAATCGTATTCATCTGGTTCATAAAAGAAAAAGGACTCATTCCGGATATTTTATTTGATAGAGAAAAACTCAAACAGATAGTTACAGATTTCAATAAGCCTCGTGCTTCCAATTACTACAACGCCATCGTTCAAAACCTATTTTTTGCCACATTAAACAGTAAGATGGATGAAAGGGGCTGGGCAAAAGATAGGGGTTTCCCAAAAAATAAAACAACTTATGGAGTTAAAAACCTATACAGGTATGAGGACAAATTTTTAATCAGCGAAAAAGAGGTTTTAAATCTCTTCAAAGAAATTCCATTTTTAAATGGAGGTCTATTTGATTGTCTTGATAAAGAAGACGAGTCGGGCAGGGTTATCTACATTGATGGATTCTCAAGAAATTCAAATAAGCAAGCAATAATTCCTGATTATTTGTTTTTCCAGAAAGATGAAACAAGGGTTGACTTCTCAGGATACGGGCTTGGTTCAAACAAGCCAGTTCGCGGTCTGATTGAAATTCTAAAAAATTATAACTTCACCATTGACGAGAACACCCCAATTGATCAGGAAGTAGCCCTTGACCCTGAACTTCTCGGCAAGGTCTTTGAAAATCTTCTTGCTTCATATAACCCGGAAACTGCAACAACAGCAAGGAAGGCAACAGGGAGTTATTACACCCCAAGAGAGATTGTAGATTATATGGTAGATGAGAGTTTAAAAGAATATTTTAAAACCCAATTGCGAGATATTGCCGAAGAAAAAATAGAACTGCTTATCTCTTATGCGGAAGAAGTGCCAGAATTCTCAGAAGAGGATAAGCAAAAGATAATTTCTGCCATTGATAGAATCAAAATCCTTGACCCTGCCTGTGGAAGCGGTGCCTTTCCAATGGGAATACTTCATAAACTCGTTCATGTACTTCATAAATTAGACCCAGACAATAGACACTGGTATGAACTTCAGTATCAAAAGACGCTCAAGGCATCCGAAGAGGTATTTAAAGAAAAGGATAAATTAGAGCGTGAGGAAATGCTAAAAGAGATAAATGAAGCATTTGATGAAAGCATAAATTATCCTGATTATGCAAGAAAACTCTATCTTATAGAAAATTGTATATATGGTATTGACATACAGCCAATAGCAGTGCAGATAAGTAAATTAAGGTTTTTTATATCACTTGTTCTTGACCAGAAGGTTGATAAAGAAAAAGAAAATTATGGAATAAGACCACTTCCAAACCTTGAAACGAAGTTTGTTGCAGCAAACACACTGATAGGACTTGAAAAACCGATACATCTTCCGCTCCGTAATCTTGAAATAGAAAGGAAAGAGAAGGAGTTAAAAGATATAAGGCATAGATATTTTACAGCAAAGACACGGGCAGAAAAACTCAAACTTCAAGAAAAAGACAGAGAGATAAGAAAGGAGATAGCACAATTACTCATAAACGATAACTGGGGAGAACAGACTGCAAATAAAATTGCATCCTTTGACCTATTCGACCAGAACCCCTCTGCTGACTGGTTTGACCCTGAATGGATGTTTGGAGTAAATGATGGCTTTGATGTTGTGATAGGAAATCCGCCGTATGTCGATTCAGAAACAATGTCCCGTAATAATAATGAATTTAGAAAACGTTGCACAGAGATATTTCAATCTGCCAAGGGGAATTGGGATTTATTTGTTGTCTTTATAGAAAAGGGGTTTTCTCTTCTAAGCAGGGGTGGGACAATTGCCTATATCGTCCCAAATAAATTGATTGCAGCAAAATACACCGAAGAAATAAGAAAAATGATCCTGAGTAAAAAGATAATAGAGATACGCGATTATTCTAATGTTCGCGTTTTTAAAGAGCAAGATGTTTATCCAATAGTTTTTATTATTCAAAATAATATCAACAAGATAAATGTCATGATGTCGAAAATGAGCTCAATTACTGAGGTTAAGATACACAATGAGGTGCCATATAGATTATTTTATCAAGATATTTATTGGGATAAGTATTTTGTTAATCCAGAAATTTTACAGGTTATTATAAAAATCTCCCAACACCCACCCTTGATTCATTCATGCCCAGAAATCCTAGGGGCGTCAACTGTTAGTGAGGCATACGGAATAAAAAATTATTTGAGAGAGTACCATCAGGGACCAATCAAAGGCATCAAAAAATTTATCAATACAGGGACAATTGATCCTTATACCAGTTTATGGGGTCAATGCAAAACGCAATACATTAAAAATAGTTATATAAAGCCTATAATCTTTGATTCTGATATAATAAAAGTTAATAGGATGAGGTTGGCACAAGCAAATTCAAATAAGATAATTATTGCTGGTTTATCAAAAAGATTAGAGTGCTTTTTTGATACCGGTGAGTATTTAGCCGGTAAGTCGACTATTATTATTCTTGAAAGTATAAATAATAAAATTCAACTTAAATTTCTTCTTAGCCTTTTAAATAGTAAATTGATTTCATTCTGGTATAAAATTTGGTTTAAATCTTTGTCTCTCGCAGGTGGTTATTTACAGATTAGTCCGGAAACAATCAGTAAAATTCCGGTACCTCAAATAGAATTTAATGATCAAAAACCATTTATTACCCTTGTCGACCAAATCCTTTTAGCCAAAAAGCAAAACCCAGAGGCAGACACAAGCCAGTTAGAACAAGAAATTGGCGAGCTGGTTTATAAATTGTACGATTTGACAGAAGAAGAAATTAAAATTATTGAACTGTAGGGGCAATTCATGAATTGCCCTGCCAGAATATCGCCGTACAATAATGTAGGAGCGAAATTCTTTCGCCTCAACAAAGGTATAAAATGGCATACGATCGCCATATTCATCATCGCCGTTCCATTCGTTTAAAAAATTATGACTATTCAAGGTCTGGAGCATATTTCGTGACCATTTGCACGCATGATAGAGAATGCCTATTTGGAAAAATTGTGGATAATGAAATGATATTGAATGATTATGGAAAAATTGTTTATGAAGAATGGTTCCTATCCACAAAAATCAGAAACGAAATTGTATTATATGAAAACGAATTCGTTGTAATGCCCAATCACATTCATGGCATCGTTTGGGTTAATTCAAATGTTATGGATGTTGCCAATAATGTAGGGGCGACCGGCCGGTCGCCCCTACAAAACGATCATTTGCCCTATCAAGGCAAACCGCACGGACCAAAAAATAAATCATTATCATCGTTTATTGCAGGTTACAAATCATCGGTTACCAAACGAATAAACCAAATTCGCCAAACACACAGCATACCTGTATGGCAACGCAATTATTACGAACACATTATCCGTAATGAAATTGAATTAAATAAAATTCGAGAATATGTTCTGAACAATCCATTGAATTGGGAAACAGATGAAAATTATAAAATTTGACCAAATCCTTTTAGCCAAAAAACAAAACACCGAGGCGGACACAAGCCAGTTAGAAAGAGAAATTGACCAATTGGCTTATAAATTGTATAATTTAACAGAAGAGGAAATAAAAATAATTGAATCATCGTAGGGGCAATTTATGTTGGGCAATTTATGTAAGGGCAATTCATGTAGGGGCAATTCATGAATTGCCCCTACGAAAATATCGCCGTACAATAATGTAGCAGCGAAATTTTTTCGCCTCAACAAAGGTATAAAATGGCATACGATCCCCATATTCATCATCGCCGTTCAATTCGTTTAAAAAATTATGACTATTCAAGATCTGGAGCCTATTTCGTGACCATTTGCACGCATAATAGAGAATGTCTGTTTGGGGAAATAATCGACGATGAGATGATTTTGAATGAATATGGTGAAATAGTGTACGGCGAATATATAAAATTGTCGGATTATGACAATATTGAATTGGATGTATTTCAAATAATGCCCAATCACATACATGGGATTATTGTTATAACAGAAAATGTGGGGGCGGTTCAAAATGTAGGGGCAATTCACAATGTAGGGGCAATTCACGATGTAGGGGCAATTCATGAATTGCCCCTACAAATACAAAAATACCGCCGTAACATGTTGTTACCGAAAATTATTGGACGATTTAAGACATTGTCTGCAAAACAAATAAACCAGATTCGTCAAACACCAGGTATACCTGTATGGCAACGGAATTATTATGAACACATCATCAGAAATGATGACGAATTAAATCGCATCCGACAATACATTTACGATAATCCGTCGAAATGGGCTACGGATGGTGAAAACCCTGATAAATAGTTGTGAAATATAATTCCAGTTGTGCAACAATGGTAAAGACACAAAATCTTGTATCTCTACAAAAACAGCAGGTGACGTGAGCTACTGCATTGCCAGCCACATAGAGATTCTCACTCCGCAAATTCTATCCCTTGCCTAATCCGGCGCAGGGGGCAATCCGTGAATTGCCCCTACTCAACGGCGCAATTATCATGAACAGATCATTTGCAACGAGGGTGAATTACGCAAAATCCTGGAATACATTGCAGACAATCCGTTGAGATGGGAATTGTCCGGCTTTCTGTGGATTAGCGGAATAAAACAATAAAGGCGAGACTCGAACCTGCAACTTCCAATTTCGCCCACGAACATCACATGTGAGTGGTCGCGAAATTGAGAATCCCGCCGCAAGGCGGGACCTATGTTCTGGCTCCACAGGCAGGACTCGAACCTGCAACCCTCCGGTTAACAGCCGGATGCTCTACCATTGAGCTACTGTGGAACGCTAACAAGACTAATATAGCATACAACGAAATAAAAATCAACTGCTTGACAAACTACGTCAAAGTGAGTATTTTTTTATTGTGTACTACGCGGTGATACCCTCAAAAGGGTGGCGAGAACAGAGAATGGCACAAATACTTTCAGAACGGCAGAGGATCGTTCTTCGAGATATTGTCCATTATTTCATCGCAACAGCTAATCCTGTCGGTTCCGAATTCCTCTCGAAGCGATCGAAACTCAAGGTAAGCCCAGCGACCATCAGAAACATAATGGCAGAACTCGAAGCAATGGGGCTTCTCGAACATCCCTACACCTCCGCCGGCAGAGTCCCAACAGACAAGGGATACCGCTTCTACGTTGATGAGCTTATGCACGCTGAGGAAATCCCTGAAAGCGAAAAACGGAGGATTGAAAAGACTCTCAGAGAAATCAGCGACTATAATGAGCTTCTATGGGAGTCATCACAAATACTCGGAAGAATTTCTCGTCAGCTTGCCATCATCTTCCTCCCACACTTAGGAAGCGGTATCTTTGAGCATCTGGAAATCATCCCGATTGCGAGTAACAGACTCTTTATCGTCCTTTCTGTTCGGTCAGGGCTTGTGAAAACCATCATGATGGAAATTGCTTCAGAAGTCCCGCATGACCGGATTCAGAGGATTGCAAGTCTTCTCAACGAACGCCTTTCAGGGCTGAGGCTTGACGAAATACGAAAGACATTCGCTGAACGGATTAAGAGCGTGCGATACCTCGAGGTGGAGATTTTTGATCAGTTCGCTCAGCATGCTGATAAGATCTTCGCTGATCTCCCCGGGCGAATGCGCGTCCATATCGCCGGGCAGCAGAACATCCTTTCTCAGCCAGAATTCCATGACCCGGAAACTGTCCGTGATGTTGTAGCTCTTCTCGAAAATGAGGAAAACATTGTGGAAGTCTTCGAGCAGAGCATCCCCCGTGAGTCCTCAAAGTCTGAAATGGCTAAAGTCGAAGCACGGGCAACAATTGGAAGAGAGCATCCTGTGCGACGACTGGAACCTTATAGTATGGTCACAGCTTTGTACAAGGCTGGGGAGACTGTCGGAACTGTCGGTGTGCTCGGACCTAAACGAATGCGCTACAGTAAAGTCATTCCAACTGTTCGTTACATCGCTGAATGCCTTTCTTCAATCATGAGTTAGCTATTGATATGAGCACTAACGAAGAGAAAAACGTCAATCAGACTGTTGAACCTGATAATCCGCTAAAAGGCGGGGAGGAGGGAGTGGCTCAGCCAGTGGAATCCGCCGAAGGTCGGACGGAAGCTATAGATGAGACTGCTGCGGAATTAGAGACCCTTAAGCAGAAGATTTCTGATCTTCAAGCCGAGGTCGAGAAATACAAGGACCTTTATCTCCGCAAAGCCGCTGATTTTGAGAACTTCAAGCGTCGTACTACAAATGAGTTTGCTGAGATTACCCGATTAGTAACTCAGCAACTTATTTTACAATTTTTGCCTGTTATTGATGATCTTGAACGCACTCTGAAAGCAGCTCGGGAATCAAATGACTTTGCCTCTCTCTTGAAAGGACTTGATCTTGTTTTCGCGAAGTTCATGAAATTCCTTGAATCGCAAGGAGTGAAGCCGTTCGAGTCAGTTGGGAAGGAATTCAATGTTGACTTCCATGATGCGCTCATGACGATTCCTCGAAATGACCTTCCTCCTCACACGGTCATTGAAGAGCTTGAGCGTGGGTATATGATTGGCGAGAAAGTCTTGCGCCACGCTAAGGTCGTTGTTTCAGATGAACCGAGAGATGACCACGTGTCGTCCGCCTCGGGTGGGAATGAGGGATCAGAGTCCGCTGGAGGCGGATGAGCGATTCGTATGCCCCCCAAAAGAGATTACTACGAGGTTCTCGGCGTTAGCCGTAACGCAACCCAGGATGAAATTAAAAGCGCCTATCGGCGCCTGGCGATGAAGTATCATCCTGATCGGAATCCAGGGAACAAGGAGGCTGAGGAGAAATTCAAAGAGGCTGCAGAAGCCTATGAGGTTCTCAGCAACGAAGAAAAACGTAGGCGATATGATCAGTTCGGACATGAAGGGATGCGCGCAACTGACTTCAGGGATTTCACAAATGTCAGCGATATCTTCAGCGCATTCAGTGACATCTTTGGAGGAGCATTTGGCAGAAGCATTTTTGATGACTTTTTCGGCGAGACCTCAACTCGGACTGCTGCTGGGCGTCAGCAAGCGGCAGCTCAGGGTTCTGATCTGAAGGTTCGCCTGAGATTAACGCTTGAGGAAATTGCGGTAGGAGCTGAGAAGAAACTAAAGATCAAGAAATGGAAAGTTTGCCCTACATGTGGTGGTACAGGTGCGAGGGGGTCAAGAGGGAAAACAGTCTGCCCGGTCTGCCACGGTACGGGCGAAACTCGTCATGTGAGTCGCTCAGTGTTTGGACAGTTTGTCAGTGTCACAAGTTGTTCGAACTGCGGTGGCGAAGGATATGTCATCAGCGACCCATGTCCTACATGTGGGGGTGAGGGGAGAATCCAGGGAGAGGACACAGTTAAGGTCACAATTCCAGCCGGCGTTTCTGATGGGAATTATCTGACTCTACGTGGTCAGGGAAACGCGGGAAGACGTGGAGGGCCCTCCGGTGACCTCATTGTCATCGTTGAGGAAGAAAAACATCCATATTTCATCCGTCATGGCGACGATATACTCTATGAGCTCCTTATAAGCTTCACCGAAGCTGCACTTGGCGCTGAAGTCGAAGTCCCAACTCTCACCGGTCGCGCTCGATTGAAAATTGACCCCGGTACTCAGTCCGGAAAAATCCTTCGAATGAGAGATAAAGGTATACCGCATCTTAATAGTTATGGACGCGGAGACCAGCTCATTCGCATTCACGTCTTGACACCAACAAAACTGACATCAAGAGATAAAGAGCTTTTGAAGGAACTCGATAAGTCTGATACCATGAAGCTCTCCGACCGCGAGAGAATTTCCTATGCACAGAAGAGCGCAGCTAATAAAATGAAAGACACTACTTCATAGGAGATCCCTGCGTGACTAACTGGATGAAGCAACTTGGTTTCACACCAAATGAACGCCGATTGCTTTTTGTTCTTTTAGGTCTTTTTCTGCTCGGAGCCACCTTGAAGTTGCTCCATCTAACGCATGAAACATCTCCAGGCTTCAGTTATGCAGCAGCAGATTCGGAATTTGCTCACCGCTCAGCTCTCCTCGATTCACTTGATGCTTTACGCGATAGCACCCAGGGACTGGAAAGGCAGACACAGTTAACTTCGTCCCGTTCAAAGAAAAGACTCCCTGCACCAGCAAGCATCAACCTTAATACCGCTACAAAAGATGAGCTGAAAATGCTTCCCGGCGTTGGAGAAGTGATGGCTCAACGTATTCTCGACTATCGAACTGCTCATAAAGGTTTTCGAACACTCGAGGAATTAAAGAGCGTTAAAGGAATTGGCACCAAGACTTTCGAGCGACTGCGACCGTACCTGAAGCTCCACTGAGAAAAGTGTTTTCCAAGGGCAAACGTCAATATGTGTTTATGGTTTTCCCGGACCGTATCCTTGCTACGGAGATGGAGGGAACGTCTAAGGCTATAGCGATCTTATCGTACGCACAGGTTCATGCATCGTCTCCACTTATACGTGACGGCGTGATGGATTCATCTGCCCTGAGTGATACCTTTGATCGGGTCTTCGGTCAACTCGGCAAGAAAGCCGATTCAGCAGTTGTTGCATTGAGCAGCGACATCGTTTTTTCAGGTGCTATCCCTGTGGACGAGAGCCTTTCGCATCACGCTCTTCAATCTCATATACTCTGGGAGCTGGGACATTTCGTTGAATCTCCTGAGGAGTATGTCACGAACACGACGGTGCTGAATCACTTCCCCGAGAAGCACGCTAAACTGGTTCTTCTTGTCGCTTTCCAAAAAAGATGGATTGATATGCTTCGTTTGCTCTTGCTCGACAGGCATATTTCACTCAGTGCGATTGACACAACACATTTCGGCGCAGAATATTTCTTTCGGTCAGAGTTTATCAGGAAGTTCAGCCAATCTGAGCTGTCGGCGCTTTTACACCCAGAGCGGGCTGCCGGGACTTTACTTGCTCTGGTTGGTGTAGGTGCTCAGCGAATTGACATCTCTATTCTCCGTGATGGTAGAAGCTTTGCTTACATTCGGCAAGTACTTCCTGAATCCCGGGCGGAAGATGAAATAGCGCACGAAGTCGTCAGAGTGCTCCTGAATAATTTCCAGTCAATCCGCCCTGGTTGGACTGTTATTCTTCATGGGGAGAGGGCGACGCAAGAACAGGCTCAAGCATTTCGGTCTATCTCGAAGACAGATGTAACTCTGCTTGACCCATTTCGCTATCTCAAGGCATCTGAAGCCCTCAGGCAGAGGATTGAGAATGGGCCGTTGGTTGCAGGGGGAATTGGGCTCGGGCTTCGAGCCATGGAATTACTCCCATGAGGATCATCGCTGGAGAATTCAAGGGCCGTCGTATTCGGGCGCCGAGAACGCGTGCAGTGCGTCCGACAACCGACCGTGTGAAGAAAACAATCTTCGATGTTCTTGCGACGAGAATTGACTTCGAAGGAATTCGTGTGCTTGATCTTTTTGCGGGTAGTGGGACGCTCGGTCTGGAAGCTCTCAGCCGCGGTGCCAGCCATGTTACATTTGTCGATGCTTCCATTGAATCTCTACGCATCATCGAGGCAAATCTGAAAGCACTTCATACGGAGTCACGAGGGAAGCTTCTTCATGCTAATGCAGAGTTAGTTGTTTCGCAATTGAAAGAGCAATTTGACCTGGTTTTCGTTGATCCCCCGTATGCCTATGATGCATTGGAGGTTCTTCCGACGAAGCTTGCCTCTACTCTCGCTGCGGGTGGTTGGATGGTCATGAAACACCCCTCAAAAGTTGAGCTCTTATCCCACAGCACTTGTTGCGGGACTATTCATGGCTTCCGCTTTATCATCACAAAGCATTTCGGGGAAACATCAGTAACCTTCTTTCATCTTGAACAGAATACAGAGTGAGGAGAAAATGCGTATTGCAATTTATCCAGGTACATTTGACCCCATCACGAACGGGCATCTTGATGTTCTTGAACGTGCCATTGAGATTTTTGACAAGGTGATCGTCACTATTGCTGCAAATGCTGCGAAGTCGCCGATGTTCTCGGAGGAGGAGCGAATGTCGATGATCCGTGCTGTGACCGCAAAGTACAAGAATAAGGTCGCTGTTGATTGCTTCGATGGACTCCTTGTTGAGTATGCGCGATCCAAGAAAGCAATTGCTATTGTTCGAGGGCTGCGTGCCATTTCTGACTTCGAGTACGAGTTTCAGATGGCGCTCATGAACCGAAAGTTAGCAAACGAAATCTCAACGGTCTTCTTGATGCCGCATGAAAATTTCACTTACCTTAACTCAAGTATTGTGCGGGAAATAGCATGGCTTGGAGGAGACGTGAGCAACTTCGTTCCTCCGATTGTCGAGAAGAAACTCAAGGAAAAGATCCGTGCTCTTAAATTGAAAGGGGCATCCTGGAGCAATAGAAGCTCTATTGATTTAATACAGTGAAGTGTAAGCTGCTATGGAACTTTTGTACCACCGGCAACTGTTACTGTTAAAATGATGAGGTGTCGTAATGCCATTGTACCAGTATCGATGTAAAGCGTGTGGATATGAATTTGAAGAACTTCAGAGCATTTCTGCTGAACCTCTTAAGATATGCCCGAAGTGCGGAAAAGCCAAACTCTATCGTGTGATCTCTGGAGCTGGCTTAATTTTTCGTGGTTCAGGCTTTTATATCACCGACTATAGGAATAAAGGCAAGAGCGCTTCCACATCGGAGACAAAGAAGACCGCAGACTCGTCTCATAAGTCCCATTCTTCCGGTTAGCGCGGACTGTGCGTGCATTGATCATGTAAATTTGTTCCAAAGCCATTTCTAAGACAAAGGCAAATTGTTTTCACCGATTTCTCCACACTGCGTAGCCTGCTGCTTTGAGTGCCTCTGCTGCTCTCTCGGCGTCTCGTTCCGTAGCGAATGAGAGTTTGAAAGTTCCTTGCTCACCCTCTCGCACCCGAAGGAGCAGGATATCGCTTATATTGATTTTCTTTTGCGCAAGAACACCTGTGAAGTGGTTGATCGCACCTGGCTGGTCGTCCACAGCAAGAAAAATATCGCTCAGCGGATGAAGAAATCCTTTCATATCAAGCGGGATGTGCTGCCGGGTTCTCTCAGCTCGGTGAAAGAACCGGGCAAGCTTCTTCCTCCTTGCCGAATCACCTCCTGTGGCTTGTTCCATAGCTTTAAGAATTGATCGATAGATGCGCAGAGCGCGGCGAACTTCGCTCTGATTCTGTGAGAGAATTTCACCCCACAGTTCAAACGGACTTGAAGCAATACGGGTCATGTCTCGAAATCCACCAGCAGCAAGTTGCCTTGCAAGTGCCATATTTCGCGTTGCACCGCTCACCATATTGACCAGTCCGACTGCTGCAAGCTGAGGAAGATGACTCACCAGAGCCGCGATCCGATCGTGTTCTTCAGCAGACATGATCATTACTCTCGCCCTGAGCTGCTCAGTGAGGTTCAGGAGCCTCTTGAGGGCTGTTCGTGGTGTACCTGGCATTGGTGTAAGGACATAGACTGCGTTTTGGAAAAGGAGTGGATCGGCGTTTTCAAATCCACGTCGCTCTGATCCTGCCATCGGGTGTCCGCCGATAAAGCAACGATCCTCTAGAAGGAGCCGGGACGCTTCCTTCACAATTGGGACTTTCACACTGCCGACATCGGTGATGATCCCTCCGGGAGGAATGGAGCCAGCAACTTGTGAAAGTACTCGGAGTGACTTTTCCAAGGGGGTTGCGATGATTGCCACACTTGCAGACCGACATGCGTCTTCAAGTGTAGAAGCAGCCACGTCGATTGCTCCCGCACGGCGTGCGCGCTGGAGAACGGCTGGTGTATCGAATCCGTAGATGACAATGTTGGGTGAAGAGCGTTTTAAAGCCAGTGCTATTGAGCCACCTATGAGACCCAAACCGACGATAGCAATACATTCAGATCTAGAAGATTTTCTCGAATGATGCTTGACGTTATACGATATGGCGTCCAATTGCCTCCGCAATAAGTCGCACCTCTTTCATGAGTTGAGTGAATTGTTCGAGATAGAGTGACTGTGGGCCATCGGACTTAGCTTTTTCTGGTTCGTTGTGCACTTCAACCATAATTCCGTCAGCACCGCTTGCCACTGCAGCACGTGCCATGGGAATCACTTTATCACGCATCCCGGTCGCGTGGCTGGGGTCGACAACAACTGGCAAATGGCTTTTCTTGTGGACAACTGGAATAGCACTCAGGTCAAGCGTGTTCCGGGTAGCTGTTTCAAATGTCCGAATCCCGCGCTCACACAGAATAACGTTGTGATTACCTCCAGAAAGAATATATTCTGCAGCCATCAGCCATTCTTCAATAGTTGCTGCCATTCCCCTTTTTAACATGACCGGTTTTGATGCTTTCCCCAAATCCTTGAGGAACGTAAAGTTCTGCATGTTTCGCGCCCCAACCTGGAGGATGTCTGCATATTTTTCGACAAGTGATATCTGGCTTGAGTCCATTACCTCTGTGATGACAGACAGATGGTAGGTGTCCGCTGCTGCGCGCAAAAGTTGCAGTCCCTTTTCCCCTAAACCCTGGAATGAGTACGGAGAGGTTCGTGGTTTGAATGCTCCTCCACGTAGAATCTTCACTCCCAGATCCGCGACGTGTTTAGCAATGGTGAAAACCTGTTCTTCGCTTTCAACGGAGCACGGACCAGCCATCACGACGATTGCTGTTGAGCCGATCTTCACGCCGTTGACGTCCACGACAGTGCCTTCCGGGCGAAATGTCCGGCTTGCAAGTTTGTAAGGCTCGGTGATCCGATAGACTGCCGCAACGCCCGGCAGAACTTCGATCTGCCGAATATCAAAATCCGGCTTGACGCCAATGGCTCCAAGAACTGTCTGATTTACTCCAGTCGACCGATGGACATCGAATCCGAATTCTCGGAGAACCTTTGTGACATGCTGGATGACTTCTTCAGAAGCATTCTGCTCTATTACAACAACCATAGTCGCTCACCGCTACTATATTGTATCGATACATGATTTTCTCCTGATGGGAGTAAATGATTGAGTTATTCATATCGATCGAGGCGAAATTTTTCTCCCAGGTAAAGCCTTCTGGCTTCCGCATCACTTGCAAGGGATTCAGATGTACCTGACTTGAGGATGCGACCGTCGTAAAGGAGATATGCTCGGTCTGTGATTGACAGCGTCTCGTGAACATTGTGGTCAGTGATGAGCACGCCAATCCCGCGATGCTTGAGGTTGTGGACGAGTTTCATGAGGTCCTCAACAGCTATTGGGTCGATGCCCGCAAATGGCTCGTCGAGAAGGATAAACTTAGGGTTTGATGCTACGGTGCGTGCGATCTCAGTTCGGCGCCGCTCACCTCCTGAGAGCATGTATCCCTTGCTCCCTTGAACGGCTTCAATGCCGAACTCTCTGAGAAGCTCATCACAACGCTCTTCACGCTGATGTTTGTCAAGCGAAAGTTGTTCTAAAACCGCCATGATATTTTCGCGCACGGTAAGCTTACGAAAGATCGAAGCTTCCTGTGAAAGGTAACCAATGCCGAGCCTTGCCCGCTTGTACATTGCAAATCGCGTAATGTTTTCTCTTCCCAAAAACACATTCCCGGAAAACGGGCGGATGAGCCCAACGATCATATAGAACGTAGTTGTTTTACCGGCACCATTGGGACCCAGTAAGCCAACCACCTCTCCCTGGCGTACATACAAGCTCACGTTATTGACAACAAAGCGTTTTCTGTATCGCTTTGAGAGATGTTCGGCACGAAGTTCAAGTCCACTCTCCGTCCCGCCTGCAGGGGGATGCTTGGTTTCCGCCTCAGAATACAACTGATGCACGCCGCCACTCATGGGCTTCCTCTGCCATCCCGAGAAATTACGCTGGTGCCTTGACTGCTTGTATGTCTGTTTAACCGCGCAAGCAGCAATGGCGGTGTGTGAAGCTCAGGTCTCTTGGTTTCCCAGAAGTAGTTAGGCAAGCGGTATTCCTGAACGTTGTCTCTTACCATGTTTTCTGGGTAATAATTTCCTTGCACTCCGCCGACAGCGATTACGCGCTTCAAGACTCCTTCCCTTTGATTTTCTTTGGTGCCGTATCCCAGTTCCAATGTGATCCGATCAGCGGTGGTCTGGTTGACACCATTTGGTTTTCCTTCGTCAAAGAGAAATGAAAAGCTCATTGCATTTCCAAAGGCGGTTACCGAACGCAATGAATCGTGGAGGAATTTCAGCTCAATCCTTGCTCCACCTAATTGATCACGGCGTTCGGGGTGTGTAGTATCAGTTTCTGAAACAGCGATGGCATCGCCAAGGATGAGCACATCCGATGGGTGGTGATTGTGAAGCAGGACCTTCACAAGATTTCCCCGCGCTTGAGTACGTTCGTACCAAAGGACTGGGTTCCCTGTTAGAGACATTGTATCAGCATCTGGATCGAATTGTGCAAGGACGCACCGGGCTGCCAGTGTGCCTCTGGTGATCTGGACGCTATCGCGAGCAATATATTTCCGAACGGAATCGCCGACAACCTCCATCATCTTGCTTTGCACGAAGAGTGTATCGATGCGTCCCTTTTCAGTTGTATCTATACGCATTAGGATCGGCTGATAGTTCATGCGGCTGAAATAGGGAGATTCGCGATGAATGAGCTCTTCTCCCACGACCCACACTCGATCTGCAGCGTTTGAGACAATTACGTTTCCGTGGGCAACGAATCGCTTCTCCTTTCGGTAGTAGGTGAGCTGGTCTGATTCAACTCTTGAAGCGGAATCCGAAAGAGCTACATTCCCATCAAACTGTGCTGTTTCAGAGTCAGCGTTGTATGAACCTCGGTTCGCTGTAAGTTGCCTGCCAGCGTCAATAAATGTTAAGCCCGCTATCGTTGTGGCAATTTTCGTTCGGCTATCATAGTTTGCTGATGGACTTATCAATGTCAGAGTGTCGTTCGTGACGATAACATTTCCCTCCAGATCGATCCGGTCGGTTTGAAAATATTGAACCGCACGCTGACACCGTAGAATAGTTGTCCCCTGTCGCAGGACGACGTTGCCAATTAATTCCCGCACGGATTCTCCATTCACTACGCGTCCCACCAGACTGTCGGCGTGTTCGAGTATAACTGGTTCCTCATCCTTCGCTTGAGTTTCGATTGTTGAACAAAGCATGAGCAGCACAGGTAGAACTTTCAAGCGGTCAGAAAAGTTTCTGCTTCGAGTGCGCCGCATCACTTTACCGTTGCTCGGCCTGTGACATGGAAAATGCGGTAATCCGTCAAACTTTCATTGGACTCGAAGCCCTGCCCCTCAATTTCTTCAGTTGGGCTTGTAATTCTGACATAGGAATTCGTATGGATCAAGCGGCGAGCATTGTCCCATCCAAGCTCAGTTGTGCGAAGTGTAACACCGCTATCCGAAACCACAATGACATTGCCGAATGCCTTAAGGTTGTGTGTTCGATCGTCCACCTGACCGGAATCAGCGGTCAGCACAGATGTATGATGTTCCTCTCGATCGAAAAAATCGACCTTGATCCCTTGGTTGAGGATTGTTATCTCGGTGTTGGGATAAACTGCCACGTGGCCTGCCCGGAGAACGGCGCGGGTGCGCCCTGAATCCGCAAAGGCTACTGTTATTCCCCAGCTTTCTTGCGATGGAGGGGCACCTGTTGGCATGTCACTCGAAACGGCTGGCTTCAAACGGCTTTCGCAGCTCAAGAGAAAAATTGCCGTGAGAATGAAAGGAACATTTCTCCACCGTGAGCGGATAAGGTTCTGGTTTAGACTGTTGTTCATCCGGTGCTATCTCCTCCGAGTCCAGCTTTCACAAGGTCATGAAGATGGATCATCCCGATTGGATGATGAACCTCGTCAACTACGACGAGCTGCGTGATATTGAAAGATTCCATGACCTGGAGTGCAGTGACAGCGAGAGCATCCTTTGCAATGACTTTCGGTTTTGTTGTCATGACAGTTTCGGCGCGGAGGTTCACCACGTCAGTAGTTCGTTGGAGAAGTCTTCGCAGATCGCCGTCAGTGATAATGCCTACGAGAATTCCCTTCTCGTCTACAACACAGGTTGCTCCAAGCCGTTTTGAGGTCATCTCAATTATGGCATCTTTGAGGAGAACATCCTTATGGACAATTGGAACCGCGCTGCCACTAACCATCATTTCTTCAACCTTAAGAAGGAGGCGTTTCCCCAGTATACCGCCGGGATGAAAGCGAGCAAAATCTTCAGCGGTGAAATTTCTACGCTCCAGCAAAGCCACTGCCAGTGCATCCCCCATTGCCAAGGCTGCAGTGGTGGAAGCCGTTGGAGCAAGGTCGAGCGGACATGCCTCTTCATGGACACTGACGTCAAGTACAACGTCTGCACTCTCCGCCAGCGTCGAAAAAAGATTCCCAACCATGCAGATAATCGGGACGCCAATCCGTCTGAACATCGGGAGTAGCTCCTGTAGCTCCTGAGTGTTTCCGCTCTTAGAGATGCAGATGACAACATCTTCACTGCGAACCATCCCAAGATCCCCGTGGACAGCATCGGATGGGTGAAGAAACAACGAAGGGGTGCCTGTGGAGTTCAAGGTTGCAACGATCTTTCGTGCAATAGCACCAGATTTCCCCATTCCTGTTACTACCACGCGGCCCTTTGACCGATAGATCAATTCTACAGCCTGCGCAAAGCGCTCGTCGATATGTGACTCAAGTGCAGAGACAGCTTCAGATTCTATTCGTATCACGCGCTTTCCGACAGCAATTGCTGATGCGGCTGAGTGAGTATCTTGCGCCACGGTGCCCTTAGCGCCATTTGATCTTTGTTGGGGAGCTTTCTCTTCGTTCATGTTGATTCCTCGCCTTTATCCGGGCTGTTCTCTTTGGCGTGTCCGAAGCAAGCATTAACTTCCTTTGTATCCTTTTCCCTGTGCATGTAGGATGAAATCGATTACCTCACGAACAGCACCGTCTCCTCCTCTTGCGCGGGTAACAAAGTCAACGACCGATTTAACTTCTGCACGTGCGTTGGCTGGTGCCGCGCTAAATCCAACCGCTCTGAGAAGCGGAATGTCAAAGAGCTCATCTCCCATATATCCTACTTCTTCGTCTGAGTATCCGTAGGTGGATTTGAGTTTTTCATATGGCTTCAGCTTATCGAGGAACTCCTCGTAGACGTCAACGATGCCGAGTTCTGCTGCGCGCCGTCTGACAATCTCAGACTTTGCCCCCGAGATGATGCCCACACGTATTCCTGCCTGAATCATCTGGTGGATGCCATAGCCGTCATGAATATTGAAGACTTTGAACTCTGAGCCGTCAGCCCCATACAGGAGGGACCCGTCGGTGAGAACTCCATCTACATCGAGTAGGAAAAGTTTGATTCGCTTTGCCTTCGATAAAGCCCTTTTCTTACGTTCACTTAGTGAAATCACGATTGCTATCCAGTTTGGTTGATGAGAATGCCTAAGTCACGGACTTGCTGCGCCAATGCCGAGATTTGAGAGAGAAACAACGGGAGTTTCTCAAGAGGAAGTTGAGTAGCCGGATCACTGAGCGCATGAGGTGGATCAGGATGTGTTTCAATGAAAATAGCGTCACAGCCTGCTGCTACCCCAGCGCGGGCAATTGGGAAAATGAATTCAGGCTCGCCGCCTGAGTGGTCTTTCTCTGCTCCCGGAAGCTGTATGGAGTGTGTTGCATCGAGAACAACCGGGTATCCGAATCGCCGCATTATAACAAGCGATCGCATGTCCACAACAAGATTATGATAACCAAAGGTTGTCCCTCGTTCTGTTAGCAGTACTCTGGTGTTACCAGTGGAGGCAACTTTCTCAGCTTGCAGCACCATATCCTCAGGTGCCATGAACTGTCCCTTTTTAATATTTACCGCACGTCCGGTGCGCCCTGCAGCATGGAGGAGATCCGTTTGCCGACAAAGGAATGCGGGAATCTGCAAAACATCGGCAACTTCTGCGGCAAGAGCTGCTTCTTGCTCATTATGGATGTCCGTCAAGATTGGGATACCGAATTCCCGCCGCACATCTGATAGAATTTTAAGTGCCTCCTGAATTCCAATCGTCGAGAATGATCTTCCACTTGTGCGATTTGCTTTTTTATAGGACGATTTGAAAATGAATGGCATATTGTACTTACTAACGGCACGCTGTATAGCGTCGGCTGTACGGAATGTAATCTCTTTCCCTTCGACAACACATGGTCCGGCGATCAGAACCAGAGGCTCATTGCTTCCAATGGGAATTCCACTGATTTCTATTGGGGGCATGATTTAACTTATTCTAAATTAACATATTAAGAAAAAAGACCGAAACAGTCAAAGATGCGCCGAAAGTAAGTCGAAAATGCAAGATGGAATGCTGCTATCTCAGAAGAACAAGCCAAGATCAAGCAAAAGAAATAGTCCACCGAATTGTTTCATCGGTTTCCCCTGCAGGCTCTCAATCCCTCTGCTATATGGGATTAGATAATACCGTACACTAATTCCTGAGAGGCTGTGAACATCGGAACCGAAAAAGGCCCCTGCGCCAATAAATGCATTAAATGTGTAGTGGGCTTTGCCATATTTCAAACTTGAGAAGAACTCGCGGTCATAAGGGGATGAGTAAATAAGAGTGGGTCCAATGCCCGCATCTATATGAGGTCTGAAATTTGGCATGATCACGTTCTGGAATAGTTCGTACTGAATTGCAAGTGCGACCGGTAGCATGAGAAATCGATTGATTTTCCCCGGCACAAATGTCTCCCCGGTGAATGGGTCAATGTATTCAACTTCTCTGGTGTCTTTTACAGAGGAGAGTCCGATTGAAACATTGCCAAAGAGTTGGTTTGTTAAGCGCCGGCGATAGAAAGCTCCGGCTCCGTATCCATTTTCAGAAAAGAGAATGTTTATACCCCAGGCATTTAGCTTCTCCGCCTTAAAGCGAGGTTGATTGACAAAAAATGCGCTGTCTGCTGGAGTAAAAAGGACGGTTGTGTCCTGTGGGCTGCTCTGAGAAATGTTTGCCATAGGGCTACTTGATGCCGGGCGTGCGTAAGCAGAAATTGCCATCACTCCGAGGACAAGCAAAGTGAGCATCTTCATTCCATATGTGGTCAATTTGTGTTTTTTCATTGAGCGGACTCCATAAGTTGCTGTGGTGACATTTTAAAGTCTTCAATCTCCAGTTCGCAGTTCAAGTCTGTCTTACAGCCGTTTCGCTCCATAGTGAACATCGATGGTCCGTAACCAGAAAGCTCACTTCGCAAGAGGTTTATCCGCCCATGGCGGAGAGAAGTCCTGATTTGCCCCGCCTTGTGGGATTGAATTTTCTCCACCTTTCGTGGACATTTTCCAACTAAATTTTCGATGATCTGAAAGTTCACCGTATTCAATCTACGACGAACATGCCAAATTTCAAATAGCGAGTCTCAGGCATTGTGCTCAGCACAGGATGGTCCGGGGAGGCACCGCGCCAATCGAGAAGCCGAATCTGGCGGTGCGCTTGATGTGCTGCTGAGACGATAGTCTCGAAGAATAGCTGATCGTCCACATGATGTGAACATGAGGATGTTGCAAGGATTCCACCCGGGGACAGGAGTTGCAGAGCCATTGAGTTTAATTCTTTGTAAGCACGTTTAGCGGCTCCAAGGTTTTTCTTGCTTTTCGTTAGTGCTGGCGGATCGAGGTTGATGACATCGAACCTGCCTCGATGGGCTACTTCGCGCATGAGTTTCGGGAGCTCTTCGAATACATCGGCAACAAGGAAGGTGCACCGATCAGCGAGACGGTTCAAACGCGCATTGTGCTTGGCGCGTTCAATAGCGGATTCCGAGATGTCCAAGCCAATTACCTCCCCTGCCCCTGCCATTGCAGCATTTAAAGCAAATCCGCCATCGTTTGTGAATGCATCAAGCACGCGGCAACCTTGAACGTACCGGCGAAATGCATATCGATTTTCTCTTTGATCCAGGAAGAAACCGGTCTTCTGTCCCTTTAACACATCGAGTCGGTAAAGAATTCCATGCTCCGTAATTGTCGTCGAGGTCTCTTTTCCGCGCAAGATCCCTGACCGCTCTGGCAAAAGTTCAAGACCAAGCAATGGCGATTCATTCCGCTCAATAATTGAAAGTGGGTGGAACATTGCCTGGAGAACATCGGCGATCAGCGTGATTCGGTTGTACATCCCAGCGGAGTATGTCTGAATTGCGAAAATATCATTGTAACGATCTATGATAAGTCCGGGAAGAAAATCGCTTTCTCCATGTACAAGCCGGTAGGCGGTCTCATTTGGATAAAGTCGTGCTCGGAGTGCAGCGGCTGCCGAAATGCGTCGCTCGAAGAAGCCGAAGTCAATCTCTTCTGCCTCACGCGTCAGCAGACGTACTGTTATCAGAGAGTGGGGGTGGTAAAAACCTCGACCGATAAACTCGCCTCCTGCAGCATGGAGATCAACAATGTCTCCCGCCTGTGGGTTCCCTTCGACGGATTGCACCTCATTGCTGAAAACCCACAGGTGACCGTTTGTGATGCGGCGTGCTTCCTTAGGGCGAAGTATGACTTTCCTCGTTGCCATACGTCACCAAATTAGAAATGGTAGGGGTGAAATTCAAGGAAGCTCATCACGATGAAAACAATCTACTTTGCAGACGTTATCTCAAGTCGATAAACCTCTTGCATATAAGAGGAAGATTAGATAGTTTTCCCCCTGTACGTCGGCTCTGCAAGTCGACCAATAAACAGCAAACGAAACAGGCTCGATTCAGCGAGTCGACCTGCAGCAGTTGAGAATGCGTAGTGGACAGAGAGGACCAGGATGGAGGATGGGAGCGATGACGTGTTTTGCAATAACGACCCCGCGACAGAGGCATTTTAGCCTCGGCGAGAACCACCCTAACTGGCTCAATCCATTTACAAGAATCAGTGGGCAGTTGGCAAGCCCTCAAAGTCGAGTTCAACACCGTATGGACTCACCATGCCCTCTCTCTACGCAGCTTTTGAGTAAGGGCAGAGCGCGCCGTGTCCCAGCTTCCAAAGTGCTTGATTTAATTTTCCGATTGTAGTTAGCCAACAGAGCAATTAAGAAGTTGCACGTGTCCTTTTTATAAGCTGCTGGCTTCATCTGGATAGCGGGTGATTGAACCTAAAATATTCATTATTTTGCAAGGACTAACTGTTTGTTATTTGCAATTTTACCTGATTACAGCTATATTCGAAAAACCGATTTTTTAAATCATGACATCCTAACGGGAAGTTAATCTTGAAAATGAATTAGCTTCTAATCGTCAAGTAAATTTAGGTGACAAAATGAACAAAGCATATCCCCTGTTTGCTTGTGCAATTTTAACATTTTACTTGCACCACAGCGTTGCACAGAATATTAATGCAACTCTCACAATTAATCCTTATCCATCCCCTTATGTAAGCGATTGGGAAAAGAATCCTGCTGCGCTTGGCTCACTTACAATTTTTAACAACGAGCGAAGAAGCTTTCAAATTGTGATTCGAGCGAGTGTTAGCCGCAGCGGTACGGGCGAAATAGTTCGGAGCATTACAAATCCAATTCAAATTACTGAAGCACCAGTTCAGATCATAAACAACACAAATCTTGTTTCATTTGCTGAGGCTAATTTCACCAATAATGATTATAAGCAAAAAGTGCTCTTGTCAGGAAGACTGCTTGAAGGAAATTATACCGTATGCTTGACCATCGAAAATATGAATGGGCAAGTCTTAGCAAGTAGGGTCTGTGATAACTTCACAATAGTTTATCCTTCTGCTCCCCAGTTACTTTTTCCAATGAATAATGATTCGCTTGAGGCAAGTATTAACTATCCAACTTTTCAATGGACACCTGTTGTTGTTCCATCCGCTTATCAAATAAAATATACTATCAGAATTGTTGAAGTGCTTCAGGGACAGATACCTTCACAAGCAATCAGCGCCAATGTTCCTATTTACGAGAACAATCAACTTGTAACTAATTCATTAACATACCCCATTGGTGCATTTCCACTTGAAGCTGGAAAGAAATATGCCTGGCAGGTTCAATGTTTAGATCAGTATGGATTACCACCAACACAAAATCAAGGACGAAGCGAGATTTTTACTTTTGCTAAGAAAAGATTCTCATTGCAACTTACTCAAATTCTCTCGCTTGAATCACCTGATAACAATGAAGCTATAAAAACCAACAAGCCAAAATTTAGCTGGAGTTTTACAGGGCCGTTCTTTGATGTTAAGTACAATATCAGAGTTGTAAAAGTTCTTCCTAATCAGAGTTTGGAAACTGCTATACACAATTACCCAATCCTTAATCAAACAACAACTTCAAAATCTTATCAACCAGGTCAACCATTATCATTAAATGCAAGTGATACTTATGCATGGCAGGTAACTGCTTTGAACTCAGCAACTAATGATACAATTCAAAAAAGTGAAATAAGAAAATTCACTTTGTTCAATCTAATACTGCTGCTGCCTTCCAACAATGCCGTTGTAAATACTATGAGGCCAACTTTTCAATGGGCATATTATGGAAATAAGAAATACTACGACTTGAAAGTGATAAAACTCCCAATGTTTTATTACAGTCCTGATGGTTCAATTTCTGAGAGTTTATTCGATGACCAGCAAAATATAATTTACCAGAAGTATAATATTGATGGTGCAGCTATTTCAAATGTGAATACACCGGGTTTAGAAATTCCAGTATTCAAACCAGACCTTGATATTCCTATGCAAGAAGCGAAATCTTACTATTGGCAGGTTTCAGTAAAAGATCAGCCCTATGGAATTATAAAAGGTAAAAGTGAAATTAGAAAATTTGTTTTCAATCCATATCAGCCGGGGTTTGCAACCAATTGCAGTGTAAGTGGGACGTTGTATTACCGATTTGCCACTCCCGGCGATACGGCAAAATGGCCCTTGAAAAACGTTAACGTAAAGTTTGTTGTAAAATATATTTTGAAATATACTTCTTACACTCCGATTGGTGGGCCCGGCGCTTATAATGGACACACCTCTCCTCAAGGTGAATTTGAAGTTCCCTTTGAGGGGTCAGCAAATCCTCCGACGGATTACAATAAAACTGTTGCAACTGGTACAACAGATGAGCAAGGTAATTTCTTTTTCTCTTTCTGGAACTCAGCACCTATGGGGGTAATTAATAACAACTTTACTTGGAGTGAAGTTGGTGGTAGTATTGGTTATACATACTCCGGAAAGTTATACAGAGTAATTCGGCTAATTGTTCAAAATCCATATTACACAAGTCCGGATGAAGATAT